>Ga0209415_10006261_pt1 | contig 21220 bp, 14 predicted proteins | sample PeaSoiSIISIP2007_FD_187696 | JGI IMG/M metagenome (GOLD analysis project Ga0209415, IMG submission 187696) | Peat soil microbial communities from Weissenstadt, Germany - SII-SIP-2007 (SPAdes) (version 2) | ecosystem: Environmental > Terrestrial > Soil > Wetlands > Peat | place: Germany...
TGAGGTGTCGCTTGACAGAGCCGACGTCGTCATAGAGGGTGGCGCATAGGATTCGCTCCGATTCCTCTGTTGGACGCCTCGCACGTGGGCAGAATACCACTTCCGCAATTCCTCGCGAAGTGATAGGAGGAAGTTGGGGGTGGGTGCCGCACTCTTTGCGCCGCCTCAGCAAAGGGTGCGGGGTCTTCCAAAGATGCGTAACAAACTGAAGCGCTTCTATGGACAGGGCCATCTCCATTTCTTGACTTTCAGTTGTTACCGCCGGCGCCCTCTTCTCGGGACGGTGCGCGCGCGGAACCTGTTCGTCAAGACGCTGGGCGAGGTGCGCAAGCGCCACAGCTTTCTGCTGGTCGGTTATGTGGTCATGCCCGAGCACGTGCATCTCCTTATCGGAGAGCCGCGCACCGGTACGCCGTCCACGGTCTTGCAGGTGCTCAAACAGCGGGTGTCGCGGGCCTTGCGGGGGAAGCGCCGGTCGTCTTCTCCGGCGCAACTGCGCCTGCGATTCCCCGAGTCCGCACCCGAAGTGCCTCGCTTCTGGCAGCGCCGGTTCTATGATTTCAACGTGTGGAGCGCGAAGAAGCGGAAGGAGAAACTGGAGTATATGCACCGGAATCCGATTACGAGAAAGCTTGTGCAGCATCCCAAGGACTGGCCATGGAGCAGTTGGTCGTTCTATGCCGGGGGCGAAGCCGGAGTGCTGCCCATCGATCCTGTGGAGTAGAGGCGGGAGTCGACTCAAGAAAGTGCGGGAGAGAAGAGCAGGAAAAACCCGCACCCTTTCGAGGACGAAAGGATGCGGCACCCCCAACCCAGTCACCGCAAGAGGGGTCGGCCGCCCGCCTGACCTCCGGCTTCCCCGCTTCCGTCTTTCTGGCACGTCATTGTTTACTTCCGCGCGCGTTTTGCCTAAGATTTGCCTGTCTTTGTGGCTTCTCCACCTGCCTGAAGGGGGCATGCCAGCGCACCGGGAACTCGAATCCCGAAGTTTCGGGAATCGAGCCGGAGACGGCGCGGCGACGAGGTTTGAATGCACCGGACTCCCCGGTTGATTCTAGTGGACCCGAGTGGCGCGCGGCAGGAACTGGCCGTGCGGAAGCTACCCTTCCGCATCGGGCGGCAGGCGGGCAACGAGCTGACGCTGCGCGACAACCGCATCAGCCGGCAGCAGGCCACGATCGTGATGGAAGAAGAACGCTTTGTGCTGCTGGACGCGCAAAGCCGCCACGGCACGCGCGTGAACGGCAAAGAGGTGAAACGCCACGAACTGAAGCCAAAGGATTCGATCGATTTCGGCGTGCCGGATTCCTTCAAGATCATTTACGCGGGCGAGGAAGCCTCCCTGGAGGAAATCATCGAACGGGTGGAGACGGCGGCGACGGCGGACACGCCTTCGCGCGACCTCTACCATCTGGGCGTCCTGCTGGACGTGGCGCGGGCGCTGCACTCCAGCCTGTCGCTGGAAGACGTGCTGGCATCAGTGGTGGACGCGGCGATCCGCGTGACGCGCACGGAGCGCGGCGTGCTGATGATGCTGAACGCCAGCGGGGAGTTCGTGCCCAAGGCGGCGCGCGATTCCCACCGGACCAGCGTCGAGCCGCATTCCCTGGAAGTCTCGCAGAGCGTGCTGCGGCAGGTGACGGCATCGCGGCGCGAACTGATCGTCACGGACATGGGCGACGAGACCCAGTGGCAGGCACAGGCGAGCGTGGTGCGGCTGCAAATCCACAGCGTGGTGGCGCTGCCGCTCGAGCGCATGCGCATGGCGGACTCGCTGGACACCACCTCCGCCGGGCAGCAGTCCGAACTGCTGGGCGTGCTCTACCTGGACAGCCATCTGCCCGCGGCCGCGTTTTCGGACCTGGACCGCGCCGTGCTCCGCTCGCTGGCCATTGAAGCCTCGACGGTGATCGAGAATGCGCGGCTGTTCACCGCCGCGCGGCAGATGGAGCGGATGAACCACGAGCTGGAAATTGCCTGCGACTTGCAGCAGCAACTGCTGCCGAAATCATTTCCCAAGGCGGCGCATTTCGACGTGGCGGGCTGGAACCTGGCCTGCCAGTCGATTGGCGGCGACTACTTTGACGTGCTGGAGCTCCCGGGGAACAAGCACGTGTTCGTGGTGGCGGACGTGGCCGGAAAGGGTATCCCGGCGGCGCTGCTGGCTTCCATGCTGCAGGGCATCGTGGCCACGGCCGCGGGGTTCGACATGGCCCCGGAAACGGTAGCCATGCGCATCAACAAGTATCTGTTCGAGCGCTCCGGCATCGAGCGGTACGCCACGGTGTTCCTGAGCACGCTGGACCCGGACGGCAATTTCGACTACGTGAACGCCGGCCATGTGCCTCCGCTGGTGCGCACCTCCACCGGGCAGGTCTACCCGCTCACATCGGAAAGCTTTCCGCTGGGCATGTTCGACTTCGCTGAATTCCACAGCACGAAAGCAAAGCTGGCCCCGGGGGACATCGTGCTCATCTATACGGACGGGTTCACCGAGGCGGCCAACCACGAAGGCGAATTCTTCGGCGAGCCGCGGCTGCGGGATCTGCTGAAACAGGACCCCGGCGCAAATCTGGACGAGTTGCTTGCGAAGGTACAGGCTGTGGTGCGAGAGTTTACGCAGGGAGCGCCCCAGAGCGACGACATGACCCTGCTGGTTATCCACTATAAAGGAGCCGCGGCGTGAGCGCGCCCTCCGCTGGCGGAAGCACGCAGGCCTGGCTCGAACGGCTGGGGAAGGCGCTGGCCCAACTAGGCCCGGAATGCGACACGGCTGAGCTCTCCCGCCACGTCGTCGAGGCCGCGCAGGCGCAATTGGGCATGCCCGGCGCCCGCCTGTGGCGCATACAGGACGGGGCTCCCGCCATCTGGCAATCGGCCGGGGCTCTCACCGAAGCCGACGAAGACTTCATCCGCGGCACGCTCGCGGGAAAAACCGCAGGCCGCGCCGACGGGGGCCGCTGGGCTTGCGTGCTGCCGGGCGAGGGCGTACCCACCTCGGTGCTGGAAATTTCCGCGGGCGGGCCGCTGGACGACGCGGGCCAGAGCGTCCTGCAGTTGTACAGCCGCTACGCCGCAGTAGCGCTGGCCTCGAGCGAGCGCCGCGGAGCGATGGCCGAACTCGAGAGCATCATCGAAGCCACGAAGACCCTGAACTCCACGATTGACCTGGCTGAGCTGATGAACATCATCCTGCGGCTGGCCAGCCGGCAGACCGGCGCGGAGCGCGCCACGGTGTTCCTGGTGGACCGCGAGCGCGAAGAGATCTGGTCGCTCGTCGGCCTGGGTCTCGAGCAGCAGGAAATCCGCATGCCCATCGACCAGGGCCTGGCCGGATGGGTGGCCACCCACGGCGAAACCGTCAACATCGCCGACGCCTACCAGGACAGCCGCTTCGTCCCGGCCTCGGATCAGAGGACGGGTTTCCGCACGCGCTCCCTGCTGTGCCATCCGATTCGCAACAACAGCGAGCAGATCATCGGCGTGCTGCAATTGCTGAACAAAAAGACCGGGGCGTTCAGCGCCAGCGACGAGGGATTCCTGCAAGCCATCTCCCTGCACGTCGCGCTGGCGCTGGAAAACGCGCGCATGCACCGCGCCATGCTCGCGCAGGAGCGCCTGGAGCGCGATCTGGCGCTGGCCCGCGGCATCCAGGCAAGCCTGCTGCCGGAAACGCCGCCGCAGCTCTCCGAATTCGAAATCAGCGTCTTCCACCGGCCCACGCAAATGGTGGGAGGCGATTACTACGACTTTCTGATGCTCGACCAGGACACCCTGCTCACCGTGGTGGCCGACGTCGAGGGAAAGGGCGTGGCTTCCGCCCTGATGATGTCGAACCTCCAGGCCATGTTGCACACCCTGGTGGGTCATCTGCACTCACTCGAGCGGCTGGTGGAAGCGATCAACAACCTGATGGCCTCGGAGGGCCGCCAGCGCAAATTCATGAGCATGTTCGTGGCCATGCTGGACCGCCGCCACCACGGCCTTCATTACATCAACGCCGGCCACGTTCCTCCCGCGGTTATCCGGGCGGGCGGCGAGATCGAGTCGCTGCGCGAAGGCGGCATGGTGATCGGCGTCATCCCCGGACAGAGCTATGCCCGCGGCTTCCTCCGGCTGGAAAAAGGCGACGTGTTTATCGCCTGCACCGACGGCATCACCGAAGCCATGGACCGCGAAGGCGAGGAATACGGCCTCGATCGCCTGGTGGAAGCTGTCCGCGTAAACCGCCAGCTTCCCACGCAGGAAATCATCAACCGGATCAACAGCGAAGTGGATGATTTCTCCCGCGGCGGGATTCACGAAGACGACAAAGTCCTGCTGATTCTGAAAGTCCGCTGAGCTCGCGGCGCGCCACGCGCGTCCGCGATTCGATTGCGCCACGGAGCATCCGCGACAGGGCCTTCTCTCTTTCCCGACGCGTCAGAACTGCGAGCGCGGGGGGTTGATCGTCCGGCCGGCCTGCAGCTCGAACAGGTTGGAGGCCGCGGCTCTGTTTCCGGGGTCGAAGCGCAGGCACCGGCGATAGCTCTCCATGGCTTCCTCGCGCCTGCCGAGGCGCGCGAGGGCGTTGCCGCGGTTCAGAAAAGCCTCCGAATAGGCGGGGAAAATGGCGATGGCGCGGTCATACGACTCGATGGCGCCCGCATCGTCGCCGTGCGCGGCGCGCAGTGTGCCGAGGGAATAGTGGGACTTCGCGCTCGCGGGAGAGGTTTGCGCCAACCGGGTGTAGAAGCGATCGGCGTTGAGCCAGTCGAGGTTGCGGACGGCCGTGCGCGCGCCATAGAGCAACGCCACGGCAACCAGCACCGTTCTCCAGTGGCGGCTTCGGACCAACAGCATGGCCAGCAGGAGCGCCAGCCCCAGGCTGGGCGCGTAGGCCAGCCGCTCGCCCATCATCGTCCCGATCGGGAACAGAAGATTGGACGTGGCGGAAAACAGCACGGCGTAAGCCAATACAACCGGGCGAAAATCCCGGCTCCCGAGACTCAGGACAATCGCGCCGCCCGCCAGCGCGAGCCCCGCCCACGCGCGCGCGTCTCCCAGTCCCATCACCAGCGGGATCTGCTTGTAGGAATAGTCGGCGGAAAGCGTGAGGGGCAGGACGGTCTTGAGCAGGTACAGACACTGCACCCAGAGAGCCGTGAGGACGCGCGGTCCGGCCCCGACCAGCCCCATGGGGTTGTCGATCGCGGGGATTTGCGAGCTGCGGGAGAGGAGCCGGTGCGCCAGGAGCGCCAGGCCCACCACGGCCGCGGCCCCGGCGCCGGTGAGAAGCGCCGCGCGGGGGCGCAGATTTTTGCGCGGGAAAACCAGCGGCAGCGCAGCGAAGGTGGCCGCGCTCTCCTTGGAGAAAACGGCCAAGGCAAACAGCAGAAGCGCGGGAACGGGACGGCCATTGAAGTAAAGAAGCACCGCGCCCAGACCGAACGCCGCAGCCAGCAGTTCCGCCGATCCCACCACGGAGGTGGTCGCCTCCGTGTGGATGGGAAAAAGCGCAAACAACAGCGCGGCAATGAACGCAATGCGCGGCGGAGCTTCTATCGCCAGGAAAAAACGGTAGAGCAGCAGCACGACCGCCAGCCCCAGCGCCAGTCCCACAGCGTGAAAGAGCGCCGGGTGAGGGCCGCCACCGACCAACCAGACGAGGGCCCAGAGCGTCCCCGAGACGGGGCGGTACAGTTCCTGGCCGCGCGCGTCCGGCCAATAGCCGGAGGTCCAGATGTGCGCGATCTGGCGGAGCGAGTGCAGGTGCAACGACTCGTTCTGGACGATCAGCACCCGGTCGTCGAATACAAACCCGCAGGCCAGCGCGCCGAGATTCGGCAATAGAAACGCCGATGCCAGCCATAGCGGAGCCCGGGGAACAGGCGGCTGCGGCGGCGGTACGGCCTCCGCTTTTTCCGCGGCGCGCCTGGGTTGTGGATGAACGCGACGCTTGCGGCTCATCGGGGATCAGGATCCGGGACCGGCAGCGGAACCATATGCGCCACCAGGTTTCGCCCGGCGCGGCAGTCTACCGTCGGAACGAAATCCTATCATTTGGGAGGCTCGCCCAGCACTCGCAGCGGGAAAACTAACGATCACCGGGAGGAATGCCGGCGTGCGGGGCTTCGTTCGAGCGCGCCCTGTCAAAAAACGTGGTGACCCGTCGCTCGAATTCCTCGGGCGCGCGGCCCTGGGCCTGCGTGTGCCCCGCGCCGGGCACCAGCCACATTTCCTTGGGCCCTTTGGCCGCCACATAAATGGCGCGGGTGTGCCGCGGGGGAATGTTGTGGTCGTCCAATCCGCAGATGAGCAGCACGGGAAACGCCCGCGCCGCCACGGCCCGCTCCGGCGAGACGTCTTCGGCGCGGAATCCGCCCTCGCGCTCGGCGTTTCGCAGACCCACGATGGCCACGGGGCGTAGGAGAGTCTTGCCGAGCATCGGGCTCATCTGCAGGCCGACATAATCGTAGGAAACCTCGCGGAGGTTACGGAACGCGCTTTCCGCGACGACCGCGGCGATGCGCGGCTCAACGCCCGCGGACTGCAACGCCACGGCCGCGCCCATGGATTCTCCCGAGGCGAAGATGTTCGCGGAGGCGGTCAGCGCCTCGGTGGCGACGAGCGCGGCTACGATGGCGCGCGAGTCGTTCCTCTCAAGCCAGCCGTAGGTGACCACAGGTCCCTCGCTCTCCCCGTGGCCCCGCGCGTCCATCATCACAACCGCGTAGCCGTGGCGCAGCAGCATCTCCGCCTGGCCGGTCATCCCCACGCGATTGTCGGACACGCCGTGGAACAGGAGCACCCAGCCGCCGTTCGGATGCGCCGGCCGTACCTTCCAGCCTTGCAGCCGCGCGCCGTCCGGCGCGGTGACTACAAAGTCTTCTCGCGTGGCGGCGACGCGCGCGAACGCCTGGTCCGCCTGGGCAACCAGCTCCGGCGTCAGCGCGCGCCGCGCGGGATGCAGGATGCCGGAGCCGGCGCCCTCGCCGGCCAGCGTCTCCCCCGCCAGCAGCACCAGAATCAGAATCCCGGCAATGCGGAGCGCCATTCTCATGAAAGTAAGTCTACAGAGCGATACGGAGGCGAGGCGCGAGAGGTTCCGCCGGGAGGACGAAGCCTGTTGAGGGAGTGCGAAAGGACGGCGGAGATGGCCTTTCCACCTGCACGGGGATTAAAACACGGGACGCAGGGCCGGCGGGAAACAGAGCGCCCCGGTGGGCCGTGATCGCGGCGCGGTGGCTCAGTTCTGCGCCTCCTTCAGGTGCTCGTATTCCTTTAGTTTGCGGTAGAGCGTGGTCTTGCCGATTCCCAGCAGCCGCGCGGCGGCCAGTTTGTCGCCCCCCGTTTCGCGCAGGGCGCGGAAGATGGCGCGACGCTCGAGCTCCTCGAGAGGCACGAGCTCGTCCATGCCCATGCGACGCTCGAAGATGCCGTGCTGCAGGTTGGTGGGAAGATCGGTAAGCGTGAGAATTTGGCCGGAGCCCAGCGCCACGGCGCGCTCCACAGCGTTCTCCAGCTCGCGCACGTTTCCCGGCCAGTCGTAGGCCATCAGGCGGCCCATGGCTTCTTCCGAGATGCCCGTGACCGGCCGCTCCGCCGGGCTGAATTTCTCGAGAAAGGAATTCACCAGCATGGGGATATCGTTCTTGCGCTCGCGCAGCGGGGGCAGTTTGATCTGCACGACGTTCAAGCGGAAGAAGAGATCCTGGCGGAACTGGTTCTTGCGGATGGCGTCTTCCAGGTCGCGGTTAGTGGCCGCGATCACGCGCACCTCGATGGACACGCGCTCGTTGGAGCCCACCGGCTTGATCTCGCGCTCTTGGAGAGCGCGCAGCAGCTTGGCCTGCAAATCCACGGGTAGATCGCCGATTTCGTCCAAGAAGAGCGTGCCCCCGGTGGCAGTCTCGAGCAGCCCCTGGCGGCTCTGCGTCGCGCCTGTGAACGCTCCCTTCACGTATCCGAACAGCTCCGATTCGATCAGCGTGGGCACCAGCGCGGAACAATCCACGGGAACAAAGGGCCGGCCGCGCCGCGGGCTCGAGAAGTGGATCGAGCGCGCCACCAGCTCCTTGCCAGTGCCGCTTTCGCCCAGGATCAGCACGGGACAGGTGTGTGGGCCGACCTTCTCGATGAGCTGGTAGACGCGCTGCATCTTGGACGAGACTCCCACCAGCTCGCCGAAGCCCGGCCGGCTCCGCAATTCCTCCCGCAGCACGCGGTTCTCGCGCTCCAGGCCCAGCGCACGGACCAGCCGGTCGAGTTTCGCTCGCAGATCGTCCAAATGGTACGGCTTGGTCACGAAGTCCGCCGCGCCCAGCCGCGTGGCTTCCACCGCCGATTCGATCGTTCCGTATTGCGTGAGCACGAGCACCGCGATTTGCGGATAGTGCTCCCGGATGCGCCGCAGCAGGTCCAGGCCGCCCAATTCCGGCACGCGCAGATCCGTTACCACGATGTCCACGGGAACCTGCTCCAGGATTTCGAGCGCTTCTTCGGTGGTCCGGGCGGCACGCACGCGCAGGCCGGCTTCCTCCGCCACATCCGCGCACACCTTGCGTGCTTCTTCCTCATCGTCCACGATGAGCACGGCAAACGGACTGGCGCGATGGTCCACCACGGCTCCGGCAACGCCAACCGGGAGAGAATACTCGGCGGTCCGTGTCTGCATCGGTGCACCCCTGGAGGCCAGAATTGGTTTCCATACCGGCTTGGTGCAGGCCGGGTGCCAAATCCGGAGGGGTCCAGCAAACCGCCGAATTCTGTATATCTTAACCAGTTAGCATGGCTGGCAATTGTACAACAATTCCCGTACCGGGAGGAGAAAAGAATCAAGAGGAGCGATGGCGTCGATTAAGACATGCACAATCTATGAGTTACCGATATGAGACTTAGAGTCCCAAATAGGGAATGAGGCGCCGCCTCTCCCTACCATCCCTCGCGCCTATCTTCCCCTCTCCGCATCCTCATCGGGGGAATCGCTATTCCGAGGGATCGGGCTTGATTCAGTGTGGTCGGCCGGAACCTGAAGAGGCAGGCGCGGTGCTGCCGGAAGCCGCATTGGAAAATTCCACGGCGTAAAGACCATCGGTGGAGGAAGCGGCGAAGACTGTGGAAGAGGTTGCGCTGGCCACGACCGCGGGGAAAAAGGCCTCCGCGAGACTCCCTTCCAATCGGTCCCAACTTCCTCCCCGGTCCCGCGAATAGTAGATCCCTCCACTCTGCACGGCGGCAAACACAGTGCCGGCGACAATGGCCACCTGCTGGATGGGCACCTGAGGGATGCCGTTGCCGGCCTTTCGCCAGGTACGGCCAGCATCCCAGGAGAAATAGAGGGCGCGATTGCCGGTGGCGAAAAAAGTGGACTCGTCCGCGGCGTCCAGGTGCAGCGCCCCGCCGGCATCGACGGGCAGGTCGCGCCAGGCCCAGGTTTCGCCGCCGTCGAGGGAGTAGACAATGCCGCGGAGCGAGACGGCCCACAGCCGCTGACCGTCGGGCGAGGCGCGAACGCTGCGCGTGGGCAGGCTGAGCTGTCCGAAGGGCACGGCGCGCCAGGTGCTCCCCTGATCGCGCGACACCAGCAGCGCTTCTTCGGTGGCCGCGTACCAGGCGTCCGCCGCGAAAGCCATATCGTTCACCACGGCACGGAGGGGCCGCGGCCCTGCCTGTGGTTTCGCCGCGCCCGGACGCGGAGGCTGCGCGTTCTGCTTCCGCTGGAGCAGCGGCTGCGAAGGCACAGCGGGCGGCTGGATGTCTCCCACCAGCATTCCCGCGGGCACCCAGGCGCCGCGCGCCTCCTCGTAGCGCATCAGCCCGCCGCGCTCCGGCGCGGCCCACCAGCCATCCGGCGAGGCGTAGATTGCGCGCAGCGTTTCCATGCGCAGTCCGGGCCCGAGCGGCTTCCAGGTGCGGCCGCCGTCATCGGTGGCCAGCAGCGGTTCCGGCGCATCGGCCAGGACGGCGAGCACGCGGATGGGGCGTGTGGCATCGAGCGCCAGCGACACGATGCGGCGGTGGTTGAATCCATCGTTCGATGCGCGGAAAGTCTGCCCGCCGTCGTCGCTCACCAGCACGCCCAGCTTCTGCGTCCCCAGGATCACGCGGCCGGGCACTGCCGCGCTGATCACCACGCCGTTGATGCTCCAGTCCGGGGGCGTCACCCGGTGCCAGGAAGCCCCGCCATCCGCGGACTTCCACAGGCCTTCGGTGGTTCCGGCGAAGAGGATCTGCGGCCGCCGCGCATCCTGCCGGATCACGTGCGTCCGGCGCGCGGTATTCGGAATCCCCCCGATTTTCTTCCACAGCGCGCCGCCGTTTTCGCTGCGATAAATGCCGGAGCAGGCGCTGGCGTAGACGCGCGCGGGGTGCACGCCGTCCACCACGATGCTCATCACGTCGGAATCGTCAATCATGCCCTCGTGGATGGAAGACCAGTGGCCCCCGCCGTCGGAGGTCTTCCAGGGCAGGTGGCTCGTGCCCACGTAGATCAGCTCGGGACGCCGGGGATCCACGACCACGGAATCGAGGTCGTGGAGATCCGCGTCCCCCGAAGGCGAGATGCGCTCCCAGTTCGCGCCCGCGTCGCGCGAGCGGTACACGCCGTCGAGCGCCCCGGCCACCAGCGTGTCCGGCGACGAGGGCGCCAGCGCCACGGCGCGAACTGCGTGCCCCGCGAGTCCCGCGGTCTGCCAGGAACGCCCGCCGTCGCTGGTCCGGAAAATTCCGCCGCCCGCAGCCGGGTCCAGGGTCCAGCCGGCCGCGTAGACCACGCTGGCGTCGCGCGGATCCACCGCCAGCGACTGCACCACCAAATCCGCCCGCGTTCCGGGACGCCCCACCAGTTCCCAGCCCTGCCCCTCGTCCGAGGAAGAGAAAATGTGCCCGTCCACAGTCCCGAGATAAAGCCGCGACGGCTGCGACGGCGCAGACACCAGAGAAATTACGTCGCCGCCCGGCGGGCCCATGGGCCGCCACACCTGCGCCTCCGCGCGTGCGGGCGCAGCCAACCACACCCCGAGCAGGGCAACCAGGGGAAATAATGCGTAGCGCAGGTCGGGGTAGTTTTTCATTGCAGGGCGTTCATTCCGCGGCGTTGATTCCGGGGATGGAGCGCGGCGGGCGCGCCCGCACGAGGCGGGCGGCCCGCCCGCCCCGATGCAGCAGATTTTGCCGGCCGCTACGGGTTCTTCGGCTCGTACTTCGCGCCCTGGGGAACGAGCGTGATCGTCATCGTGTCGTTCGCCGCTCCCGCGCCCTTCTGCCCCACGGAGGCGTGCGTCTCGATGGAGGATTCGGGCAGGCCCAGGCGCTTCACCAGATCGTTCTTCACATTCTGGGCGCGGTCCTTGGCCAGTTGTTCGGGCGTCAGCTTCGCCTGGCCCTTCGTCTTCATGGCCTTGGACGCAGCCTCATGCGTTTCCGAGGGATCGGCCGTCGCTTCAATCACCAGAGTGGCGCCCGGGAACTGCTGGAACCGCGGCGGCACGCCGTCGAGCGGCGGATTCTTGCAGGCGTTGGTCACGCTGGCGCTGAACTTCTTGAAGGTGCACCGTGCGATCTCCCGCGCCGGCTCGATGTTCTTCACGGTCACCGGAGCGTTGCAATCCGCGGCGCCGCCTTTGCCTTCCGCGCGCGCCGTCACGGAGTAATCCCCGGAAGCGAGGCCGGTGGTGTTCAGCCGAACGCTCGCGCCGGAGCCTTCCACCGCTCCGCCGCTGGCCCGCCACGCGTAGGTAACCGGATACGGCAACGCATTGCCGTTCGGGTCGGTGGCCGTTGCGGTCACGTCCACATACTCTCCGGCGTACACCGGAGTCGTGGGGTTGGCCGAACAGACCAGCCGCGGCGCGGGCGGCGCCACGCTCAGGTTCACGGTGGTGGAGGGGCAGGTGGCCGAGAGGGGCCCGCTCTTCGCCGTCGTGCTGATCGTGTACGTTCCCGGCTGCAACCCGGAATAATTCCAACGGACCTGCGAGCCGCTGCCTTCAATGCGCCCGCCGGAAACCTGATAACTGTACGATATGGCGCCGTTGTCGCTGGCGTTAGCGCGCACGGTGACGTTGACCGGGGCGCCCGTGGTGGCCTCGATCGTTGAGGGATCGGCGACAGCCACGCCGCATTCCAGCGTCAGTGGAGGCGGCAGCTTCTTCGAGGGAGCAAAGGTGGTGGCCGCGCGGATCACGAAGCCGTTGCGGTCCGTCACCTGATTCAGGCCGAACTCCGAGCGGTACCCCAGATCGATGGCAAAATTCCTCCAGGGATACAGGCGCAGGCCGTACACGGCGCCTATGGGATCGCGGGGGCCAAACGTGGTGTTCTGCGTGGCGCTCCCGAAGAAGATGGTCCCGGTGTACTCGCTGATGATCTGGAAGCGCTTGTCCGGGAAGACGGTGAACCCGAAGCCGGGTTTGAACTGCTTGGCCTGGTTCAGGAGCGTCACGCCTCCCGATTTCGGATCAATGGTAATGAGCACGGGCAGGTTCAGAACGGTCTCGATCATTCCGCCGCCCCACCGCCGGCTGGCCGACAGCATAAACTGAAAGTTGAACTCGCCGTTCTGCACCTCATTGCTCAGCAGATCGCTCAGTCCCGTCACGGTGGGGATGACGAAGTCCGTGCGCAGCGCCAGGGCAATGGGACTCGAGCGCTTCTGCGAGAGCAGATTGAATTTGAATCCGAATTCGAATGTCCCCACGCCTCCCCCGTTGTGGCTCGCGAAGGGATAATCCTCGACGTAGGCGGCGGCCTGCGGGCCGCAGGCGATCGAGCGATAAATGGTGGTGCCCACCAGCGGGCAGCCCGCGCTCGCGGGGTTCAGGCTGAGTTCCGTCGGGCGTCCCGTATGGATGTGGCTGTAGGGCGTGAATTCCACGAACGCCGAAATGCGGTCCGTGATTCCCACGGCCAGGTCCAGGTCCAAGTCCAGAACGGTCACATCGCCGGGCGCGCGAGAGAACTTGTCAGCCGATACCGCAAAGCCCACCACGTGCCGGCCCAATGTTTCGCCCGATTCCAATGTAAATGTGGTGCCGCGCTCGCCGACCGCGGGCGGAACTGGGGTCACCGGCGGACTTCCCGATCCGCTCTCCGCAGGCGGCGGAGGCGCCGGGTTTGCGTTTGCTGCGGCCGGTGCCGCCGAGCCATCCGTGGAGGTAGCCGTGGCCGGTGCATTCGCTGTTGCAGCGTTTTTCTTCGCGGGCGGGTCCGCCTTCGGCGCGTCGTCCGCGGCGGCCCAGACGGGCACCACCAGCAATAAACCCAAGATCAGCGCTGCCGCTGGGCGCGCGAGCAGTCTCATGACATCCTCCTCCCCAACACTTTCCAAATGCGAACAATCGCCGCAACGAATCCAGTCCGCAGCCCCCGCTCAATCGGACCATTTCCCGCGATCGAACTCTTTCCGGCTGCGGCTCCTGGGAAGACACACCCCCCAGCCCGCAGAATACACGCCAGATTCTAGTCAACGAGGCCGCAAAGGTCCAACTACAATTTTTGTCCCGGATGTCTGAGGGCCAATAGCATTCTGGCGCAAGCCGGCGACATCGCCGCCCTGGCCTCACGGCCCGCCGATGCCGGACCCCCACCACTCACCCGGGCAATCCACCCTTTCCGTTCCATCAGCGCCCCCCAAACCAGGCGCCAGTCGAGCGGCGAGACTATACCACCGGGCGCGGTCCGCCAGACGAAGAGAACCGTTGCAACCCGGGGTCTCTCATGCCTAAGCTTGCATCGGTCCATGACAGAACCCACCGCATCCGCCGGCCGCATTCTAGTGGTCGAGGACGAAGAAAACGCCCGCAAGGGATACGAGGCATTGCTACGCAAGTGGGGCTGCGAAGTTCTGGGCGTGGGAAGCGCCGAGGACGCGATGAAGGCCCTCCCCTCGTTCCGCCCCGCCGTCATCATTGCCGACGTTGAGCTGCCCGGCAGGGACGGCCTGGAATTCCTGCGGGAGCTGGGGGACGAATTGCGCGAAGTCCCCGCCATCATCATCACCGGCAAGGGCAGCGAGGAGCGCGCCGTGCAAGCCATTCAATCGGGCGCGTTCTGGTACATCGAAAAGCCGCTGAAACCCCAAGTCCTCCGTGCGCTGCTGGACCGCGCCCTCGGGCGCGTGCAGGACCGCCGCCAGGTGGCCGCGCTCACCCGCGAGTTGAAGGTGGCGGGCCGGCTGGGCGAACTCGTGGGCGGCTCGAAGGCCATGCGCGAGGTGATCCAGGCCGTGGACCAGGCCGCACCTTCCAGCGCCTCCGTGCTGATCACCGGAGAGACCGGCTCCGGCAAGGAAGTGGTGGCGCGGGCGCTGCACCGGCTCTCCCAGCGCGCCAACGGCCCCTTTGTGGCCATCAACTGCTCCGCAATTCCCGAATCACTCATGGAGAGTGAAATCTTTGGGCACGAGAAGGGGGCGTTCACGGGCGCAGCGGAGCGGCGGCTGGGCTGTTTCGAGCTGGCCGACGGCGGAACGCTGTTGCTCGATGAAATCGGCGAAATGCCCCAGGCCACGCAGGCCAAGCTGCTGCGCGTGCTGGAAGACCACAAGGTGCGGCGGCTGGGCGGCAAATCCGAAACGCCCGTGGATGTGCGGGTTCTCGCAGCCACGAACAAGGATCCCGAGGAGGCCGTGGCGCAGGGGCAGCTCCGCCAGGACCTGTACTTCCGCCTGAACGTTTTTCACATCCACCTTCCGCCTCTGCGCGGGCGCAAGGAGGACGTGCCCGCGCTCGTCGAAGCCATCCTCGCGGATGCGGCCGCCAAGCACGGCAAGCGCGTGCGCGGGGTGAGCACGGAGGTGATGGAAGCCTTCCGGGCGCACACCTGGCCGGGCAACGTGCGCGAGCTGCGCAACGTGCTGGAGCACGCCGTGATCGTGGCCGCGGCCGGAGAAACCATCGGACGGCAGCACCTGCCGGCTCATTTCGGCCGTCCCGCCGCGGCAGCCATAGGCGCGATGCGCTTCCCTCCCGGCGTGACCGTGGAGCAGGCCGAGCGCGAGCTGATCCGGCAGACGCTCGAAGCCACCGGGAACAACAAGACGCGCGCCGCCGAACTGCTCGGCATCAGCCTGAAAACGCTGCACAACAAGCTGAAGGAGTACGCCAGCCAGGGGCAAGCGAATGCGGCTGCGCCTGAAGACTAAGTTCACGCTGACCACGGCGCTGCTCGTACTCACCGTGGTGGCCCTGGTCTCCGTCGTCTCGGTGGCCGCGCTGGTGCGCCAGACCTTCCGTCAACTGGACGACCGCGCGAACTACGTGGCCAGCCTTATCCTCGACGTGGCGCACCACTCGCTCGAGGACGCGGCAGCGCGCGGTCTAACCCCCGCGTCCGAAAGCGGTGCGGACCTGGAGAACTACGTCCGCGAGGTGCTCCAGAAAGATTCCGGGATGACCGCGGCGCTCGCCGCTGCCGTGGGCTATTCCGCTACGATTTACGAAGTGTCTATCGTCGACCCCGGGAGCGTGGCGCTGGTTTCCAGCGATCCGGCGCTGGCCGGACACCTGCGCCTGCCGCGGTCGCGGCTGGACACGCTGACGCAATTCGATTTCCTCGAGCAGCTTCGCGTGCTCTACGGGCCTCCGCGCGTCTACGAAGTCTCCCAGCCCTTCAACGTGGGTGACCGGCCGTTTGGAGAAATTCGCGTGGGGCTGAACTCGGCGCTGCTGCGCAACGAGATATCGCCCACGCTGCGTTCGGCCATTCAATTCGCCGTGTTCGGCGTGCTCGTCTCCGCGCTGTTCGCCGGAGTCATCAGCAGCATCACCCTCGCCCCGCTCCAGAAGATCACCGCGCAACTCGACCGCATCGCTCACGGCAAGTTCGATTCCCAGCCGCTGCGCTCGGGCGACGAACTGGGCCAGGTGAGCACGAAGATCAGCGAAATCGGCCAGCAACTGCGCGGCGTCCGCGCCATCTTCAGCGGGCTGCGGGAAAATCTGAGCGCGCTCACGGCCGGCCTGGACGATGGCCTGCTGGTCTTCTCCGCCACCGGCCAGGCCGTGCTGGCCACTCCCGCGGTGGAGAAATTCCTGGGACGCAAGCCGGAAGACCTGGTCGGATGCACTGCCGCGCAAGTGTTCCCCGCCGACCAGCCGCTCGGGGCGGCGCTGGCGCTGGCAGGCGGGCGGCTGCATGCCGTTGCCGACGTCGAAGTCACGCTGCACGCCGCGAGCGGGCCGCAGCGCGTGCGCGCCAGCGTGCGGGAGATTGCCGAGGGCGGATCGCAAATGGGTGCGCTGGTCACGCTGCGCGATCTCGATTCCCTCGACCGCCTGGACTCGGAGCTGGAGGTCTCCGAGCGCATGTCCGGGCTGGCCCGGGTGACCGCGGGAGTGGCGCACGAGGTGAAGAATCCGCTGAATTCCATGCGCCTGTGGCTCGAAAACCTTCGCGAAAGCCTGCCTTCCGATCCCGAGGCCGCGCAGGCCGCCTTGAAAGTGCTGGACACGGAGATTGACCGGCTCGACCGCGTGGTCAAACGGTTTCTCGATTTCACCAAGCCCATGGAGCTGCACCTCGAGGAGACGGCCCTCTCCGAACTCGTCGGCGAGGTTCTGGCGCTGGCCCGGCCGCAGATCGAACGCGCGGGAGTGAGCGCCATCGTCGAGCAGCCCGACCTGCTGCCTCCCGTGCGCGTGGACCGCGCACTCCTCCAGCAGGCGCTGATGAACCTGGTTCTGAACGCCTGCGAGGCCATGCCGAAGGGAGGCCGGCTGGAAGTGACCCTGCGGCGCAAAGGGGAATGCGCGGAAATCCGCATGGCCGACACGGGGCACGGAATCGCGCCGGAGCATCGCCGGCGCATTTTCGAGCTGTTCTTCACCACGCGGCCATCGGGGAGCGGCCTGGGACTGGCCACTGCATTTCGCATTGTGCAACTTCACAGCGGTTCGATAGACTTTGAATCGGAAGCAGGCCGGGGAACCACGTTCCTGCTGGAATTGCCGTTCGCTCGCTGAGACGCCATGCCGCCCAGCACAAAACGCGTCCAGATCGTGCTGCTCGCACTTGTGTGTGCCGGCGCGACCGCCTGCCATCGGCAGACGGTCCACGCCGCGCCGCCGCCGGCCGAGCCCGAGCCTGCGGAAACCTCGAAGCCCGCTCCGCCGCCGCCGTCCGGATCGGCGGCAGCGGCAAACGCCACCCCGGCGAACCCATCGTCGAAGAGTACCGCCCCGGAGGGCGCTCCGGAGACAACTCCCACGCCGAAGCCTGTCCAGCCGAAACCCCGGCCTGTAACGCCCGCGGCTCCGCCTCCCGCCGCCGAGGCGCCGGCGCCAAAACCCGCGCCGCCGCAAATCACCCCCAGCATTTCACCCGCACGGGAGGCGGAACTCAAGGGCCAGACGCAGAAGTCCATCGCCGAGGCTGAAGCTAACCTGCGGCGCGCCGCCGGCCGGCAACTGAACGACGTCCAGCACGATATGGTGGGAAAGATTCAAAGCTTCCTCATCCAGTCGCGCGAGGCCAGCGAAATCCCGGACTGGAGCCGTGCCTTCATCCTGGCGGACAAGGCGCGTCTCCTCTCGATCGAGTTGGTGAATTCGCTCTAAGCGGCGCAGCCGCTCTTGCCTGCCCTGAAGAATGAAGGGCCTGCGCTCCACGCCCCCGTTTTTCGTTTTTCGAATTTCGTTTTTCGCTTTTCCCTGCGATAGACTCGACACGTGGAATCGTTCGACGCCATCGTCGCCGGCGCGGGAATCATCGGGTGCTCCATCGCCCGGGAACTCGCAAGGCGCGGCCTGCGCGTGCTCGCGCTCGACCGCCAGGAGCCGGGGAAGGAAGCCTCCTGGGCGGCCGCCGGTATGCTGACTCCTGCGGCGGAGTCGAGCGAGGCACAGCCGCTGGTGGCTTTCGCCAACGCGAGCCTGGCGCTTTACACGGAGTTCGTCGAGCAGGTCGAGCAGACCTCGGGGAGGAAAACCGACTACCGCCGCGACGGCGCGCTGGAAGTGTTTTTCGGCGACGCCGCGGAGGATCTCCTTCGCGCGTGGCTTTCGGCGCTGCGCTCCGCGGGCTTCCGGCCCGAGCCGCTGAGCGCCATAGACCTCCGCCGCATGGAGCCGGCGCTGGCGCCGGACGCTCTGGCCGGCGCCTATCTCGCGGACGAGGGCGCGGTGGACAACCGCCTGCTGGCCGCAGCCGTGGCGGAAGCGGCGCGGCGCGAGGGCGTGGACCTGCGCGCGGGCGTGGAGGTGACTCGCATCCTCTCCGCGAACGGGCGCGTCACCGGCATTCAAGCGAGCAGCGAGCGGTTTTCCGCGCGGCACGTGGTGCTCGCCGGAGGATGCTACACCGGCCAGATCGAGGGAGCGGAGCGGTACGCGCCGACGATTCCGGCGCGGGGCCAAATGGCTGCGCTGCGACCGGAGGGCATGCCGGTGCGGCGCGTGGTGCGCGGCCCGGCGTATCTCGTCCCGCGCGCCGACGGACGGCTGCTGGTCGGCGCCACCGTGGAGCATGTGGGATTTGTGAAGGCAGTCACACTCGGTGGCATCACGCGCCTGTTGGGAGACGCCGTGCGCATGATTCCCGCGCTGGCCGCCGCGCCGATTGTCGAAACGTGGAGCGGCCTGCGTCCGGACACGCCGGACCACTTGCCCATTCTCGGTCCCACCGATGTCGAAGGCCTGTGGCTCGCCACGGGACATTACCGCAACGGCATTCTGCTGGCGCCGGCTACGGCGCAAGCCCTGGGGGACTGGATCACGACCGGAAAGACCGCCCTTCCTGTGGAGGCCTTTGGCGCCATGCGATTTGCCGAGCGTTCGCAGCCGGTCGACCGCTGAAAGCAAAGAATTCCGCCGGAATTTGCCAAACCGCGATTATGCGGTTCCGCGAAGAGCTAGCCTCCTAGAACGGCGTGAAGGGATGAGACCGCTGCTGCTCGGTCGGGCCCGGCAGCGTCGAGGAGTGTCCGGGATCGGTGAACTGCACGCGCTCGGAGTCGAGATAGAGCGGGCGGTTGAGCAGCACCTCGAGCGTAGTGCCGCGCGGGAGTTCGACCTCGGGCCCGCGCGTGAGCAGGACGGCAGCCAGACCGGCGGCCGCGCCGGCCGCTGCGCCGATGCCCGCACCCTTCAGTCCGTCGGCGATGGCCCCGACACCGGCACCCGCCCCGGTGGTTTTGGCGATCGTCTCCGCATCGCCGCCTTTATTCGAGTCGCTTTTGATTTTCCCCTCTTTGTCCACCGTGTCGGCGTGGCCCGAGTTCGCATTGCTGGGCGTGGCCACCAGGCTTACGGAGTAGCCATTGGGCAGGATGAGCTGGGTGAGGCGCAGCATGATTTCGCCGCGGCCCTTCACTTTTCCGGGACGCTTCGTCTCCGTGATTTCTCCGCTCACGTAGGAGCCCGCGGGGATCACGATGCGGCCCTCCACCAGGATGGGGAAGAGCGTTTCCAGATAGACAGGATCGCCTGGATGCGCGTTGCGCGTGGAGACGCCATTGTGCAGCACCAACGGCAGGTGCGTCCCTACGGGCACCTGAATCTGTTGCGGCTTCACAGCGGGGGCTGCCGCAGGGACGGGATTCGCGGCCGGCGCCGGCGATGCGGCCGGGGGTGCTGGGATCGCTGGCGGTGAAGCCGGCGGCGCTGGAGGAGCCTGCGGGGTTTGGGCGCGAACGGCAGCCGACCAGCCCAGAACCGCGCCCAGAGCACACAGAACAAAGAACGGATGCCGCTTCATTGTGCCCCCTCTCGTTGCGGATGGCCCGCTACGTCACGTACGCCACACGATAACACGCGAACGTGCCGGCGCAGCATATTGTCTCCTGCTGCGATGCGGCCGTGCATGCCGGGGATGCTCTCTCGATTCGCCAATCACCTCGTGTCTTGCGAAGTCCCGTATTTGGCTGAGAACCGAATGCACCGATGTTCGCGGCCGGCGATCGGAGGCCGCGCGCCGCGCGTCAGTCCGGACCCACCACGCGGTGCCCCCCTGCCTGGAGGATTTCCGCGGCGCTCTCGAGCGCGTCGTTGCGCACGAAGATGTAGTCCGTGTCGTAAGTCGCCAGCACCGCAATGCTGATCCCGGCTTCCGCGAGCGGTCCGGCCACGGCCGCAATCACGCCACTCTCGCTGAAATCGAATGGGCCCACGAGTTGCAGAGCGCGCCAGTTCCGCACCGCGCGAACGCCCTGCGGCACAGCGGCCTCTTCGCAGTAAATGCAGAGTTCGTCCTCCGCGCGCACGCTGGCCGTGAAGCCCTGGCGCGGAAGCCAGGCGGGAAGCGCCGCGTCCGGCTCGAGCCTGCAAATGGCGAACGACTCGGGGAGAAGGCGCAGTGTAAGCCGGCGGCCGTTCATATTCGCGGGACACGCTATTCCCGCAGGTCCCGCCTGTCAATCCCCTGCGGCCCTCTGTGTCAAGGTTCCCAGGAAGTTGACGTGTGTGGGAGACGGAGAAATGCCAATGGGAGATGGGGCCACTTCCGAGTCAGGTGCCTGGGCCTGGGCTGAAGATAGACGGGAATCAATCACTGAGTGCCGGAGAGTGCGCAGAGTTGGGGCAGGGCAATGACCAAACCAGAAATGGGTAAGAGGGCAGGGAGTAGGCTGGTCGCATGCGCGGAGCCGGGGGCAACTCAAGATCCTTCAAGTCGGGCGCGTCTTGTCGCCAAGCGTTCATTCCAGGGGGCCCCTCACGGTATGGGATCGCTCCAGCGAAACAAATCCCAAACGGGTTGCTCTTCGTCCGGAATCGGTTGATGCCACCTGAGCAATTCGGTGCGGCGGAACCCGGTTGGGGTCAGGGCAGGGCTGTCAGTGAGCGTCACGACCCAAATTCGTCTCTCAGACAGGAGGACAAATTTATCCAGCACCCCTCGAACTCTGGAGTTCTCCAACTCGAGGCTGATTCCCTCTTCCCCGACCCGGGCTGCCATGCTCCCTCCCTCCCCCGCGCCGGGCGATAGGGGCTTCGGTGGGGAAACCGTCGATCGCACTATGCGACGCAGCTTCCTGTCGGCCAGCCCGATCACTTCATTTTTCACCTCAAACCTCTGAACCTTAAGGTTCAGGAAGTCTTGCCGAGCAGAGATCCCACTTTTTAGAAAAACGTGCACGACGCCATCGACAGTATCGAAGGCGTACCCCGGCGTGGTCCTCGTAAGCGTCGCGATGACCCCTCGGACGTCTCCGGTCTTCCAGGAGAGGTCCACGCTCCGAAGCGTGTACTGCGTCTTGGTCCATTGGATCCCCATTGGGATCTGGAATTCATCCGCCACCTTCATT
>Ga0209415_10006262_pt1 | contig 21217 bp, 16 predicted proteins | sample PeaSoiSIISIP2007_FD_187696 | JGI IMG/M metagenome (GOLD analysis project Ga0209415, IMG submission 187696) | Peat soil microbial communities from Weissenstadt, Germany - SII-SIP-2007 (SPAdes) (version 2) | ecosystem: Environmental > Terrestrial > Soil > Wetlands > Peat | place: Germany...
CGACCTGGCAGGGGGCGTTGGGGAACTCGTTGCGTAGGGCGCGATCCGCGACCGCCACGCGGGCATTGATCGTGGACGGAACCATTCCGGCTTGGACTATGGGTAGGCCAGAAAACCACTCCGAACTATACCGACGACTCCGCGGAGGTGGTAGCCCGGGGCCTGGGCAACCGGGACGCGGGCGGCGCGGCAGGGGTCGGCTCGCCGCACCAGTTGACGTATTGCCCGTGGTGCGGCGCCAAGATCGACCCCCGCCAGCAACACATCAAGGTGCAGAAGTATCCCGCCGAGGCGCGCACATTCATATATTGTGGCGACGAGGGCGGGCAGTGCCCGTTCACGCCGCGGCAGGCACCGAACGAAGGCTTGCCCGTGGTGGTTGTAGATGAAGAAATCTACCGGCGTGTGCCGGCGATGATCATCGCCACCGTGGACAAGTTTGCACAGATGCCCTGGAACGGCCGCATCCAGGCGCTTTTCGGGCAGGTCAGCGGCTGGTGCGAGCGGCACGGCTTCCGTTCGCCGGACCTGGACGACGCGGAGTCACATCCAGTCTATCGAGGCATGCCGCGAGCACGGACCACGCCCACACCGCTGTTGCGCCCCCCCGACCTGATCATCCAGGACGAATTGCACCTGATCAGCGGCCCGCTCGGGTCGTTGGTGGGGCTATACGAAACGGCTGTGGACAAGCTGTGCCGGTGGGAAGTGGACGGTCATAGCGTCCGGCCGAAGGTGATCGCCTCGACGGCCACGATCCGCCGCGCGCGTGACCAGGTGAGCGCAGTGTTCCAGCGGCAGGTCAACGTGTTCCCTCCGCCCGGACTGGACGCCACGGATAACTTCTTCGCACGCGAGCGCGAAATCTCGGAGGCCATGCCGGGCCGGCTATACCTTGGTATCTGCGCGCCCGGCCGGCGGCTCAAAGCGGCGCTGATCCGGGTTTATGTGGCGCTGCTCGCGTCGTCACAGACGGTGTACGCCCGCGTCGGCGTCAAAGGGGACCCGTGGATGACGCTGGTTGGCTATTTCAACTCCCTCCGGGAACTCGGGGGCATGCGCCGCCTGGTGGACGACGACGTGCGTAGTCGGTTGCGCCGGATGGACGAGCGCGGTCTTTCCAAGCGTGACCTGTACTCGTACAGCGCTGTGGAGGAGTTGACCTCCCGCAAGCAATCGACCGAGATTCCCGACATCCTGGACCGGATGGGCATTCCGTTCGACCCCGCGCTGGAGGCACGCAGGCGAGACCGCTCGGGTGGCGGCGCACGGGATCGCGAGCTGCTGCGTCGGCCGCTCGACGTGATGCTGGCCACCAACATGATCTCCGTGGGCGTGGACGTGCAGCGGCTGGGGCTCATGGTGGTTGCCGGGCAGCCGAAGGCCACATCGGAATACATACAGGCCACAAGCCGCGTCGGGCGCCGCAAGCCCGGGCTGGTGTTGACTGTCTATAACTGGACGCGGCCCCGGGACCTGTCGCACTACGAGACATTCCTGCACTACCATGCGACGTTCTACAAACATGTGGAGGCACTGTCTGTGACGCCGTTCGCACCTGGGGCCGTGGCGCGCGGGTTGACCGGCATCTTTGTCTCGTGCGTACGACTCATGGGCACGGCGTTCAACGCCAACACAACGGCCGGCCAGGTCGCTCGCGACCATCCGTTTGTGCGTGAGGCCATCGCCGAGATCGCCAGGCGAGCCGGGCTTGTTGGCTCGGGCCGCGACACCGAGGCCGAGGTGGCCGCGTTGCTTGAGCGGCGCGTGGATGGCTGGCTGCGGGAGGCGGGCAACATCGCTGGCGGCCGCACGCTGGGCTACCAGGGGTCCAGGGACGGCGTGACCGTGCCGCTCCTGCGCAAACCGGGAATAGAAAGCTGGACGGACTTCACCTGCCTCAACTCGCTGCGCGACGTGGAGCCTCCGGTAAACCTGGTGTTCTCGGACTTTGGAATGGACGAGCCGCCGCCCGTTGCACCCATCGTCGCGGGAGGAGACGACTGATGCCCCCGCCGCAGAGGACCAATGTGGGCGAAGTGCGCCCCAACCAGCTCATCCTGACGTACGGCGTGGGCTCGGTGATTGAGCTGCCGTACCTGTCGGCCATGGTGATGGGTCTGGAGGATTGGCCGGCCGCTCGCGCGGTCGCAATTTCCGAGGAGCGTCTCCTGCGCGCAGTGCGCCGACAACTTGGGGGGCAGGTGGAAAAGCTGCTTGCACCGCCCACAGTGCCAGACACTGCCGGCCGCCCGTTTAACCCGTTTGACGATGAGTGGAAGATCGGCGTGCCGGTGGCGCATTTCCCGCGCTGGCTGATGTGTCCGTACTGCCGAATCCTGGCGCCTATCAGCTCGGGGATTTTCACGTTCGAGCCGGAGCCTTATCGGCCGGATCGCGCGCGGTTCATTCACGCCAATTGCCCTCGTCCCGGCAGGCCGCCGGAGGCTCTGCCGGCCCGTTTCCTCGTGGCCTGTCCGAAAGGTCATCTGGACGATTTCCCATGGCTTGACTGGGTCCACCGCGGCGCGCAGTGCAACGGGCCGTTGCGGTTCCTGGAGACCGGCGCCTCCGGCGAGGCAGCCGACGTCCAGGTGAGGTGTGACACCTGCAAGACGGCCCGGTCTATGGCGCTGGTGTTTACTGATCAGGGCAAGAGCGAGATGCCGGCGTGCCGGGGTCGCCGGCCGCACCTCCGCGATTATGACCCGCAGGGCTGTACGGAGACCGTGAAACCGATCCTGCTGGGCGCCTCGAATAGCTGGTTTTCGATCCTCCTTTCGGCGCTCTCCGTACCGAGCCAGTCTGGCCGTTTGGAACAACTTCTGGAGCAGCAGTGGTCGGCCTTCGAACGAATCCGCGAGCGGCGGGATATCGAACTGCTGCGCACCTTCCAGGGCCTCCGCGACTTCGCCGATTTCACGGACGGCCAGATCTGGGAGGCACTAGAGAGGATGCGCCAGGGCGGCGATGCGCAGGAAGAGCGCGACCTGAAGGTGGCGGAGTGGGAGATCTTTTCGGCGGCGAATCTCATTCGCAACAGTCCTGACCTGCAACTCCGGCCGGTTCAGCCACCACCAGCCTACAGCCGCTGGATCGAACGGGTATTGCTAGTGGAACGGCTGCGCGAGGTGCGCGCGCTGGTTGCTTTCACCCGGATCGACCCTCCAGGCGAGGAAGGCCAAGCGATGCGCGCGCCCATCAGCCGTAACGCCCCGCGATGGGTCCCTGCGGCCGAGGTGCGTGGCGAAGGCATTTTCATCCAGTTCAATGAGTCCCAGATTGTCAATTGGGGCCTTCGGTGCGGTGACCTCGATCGACAGTTTCAGCGCGCGCACGCCGGCTGGCGAAGGAGCCGTGGGCTGGACCCCGACACAGGCTACCCTGGCCTCCGGTTCGTGCTTCTGCACTCCTTTGCCCATGCCGTGATCCGGCAGTTCTCGGTGGAGTGCGGCTACTCCATGGCCAGCTTGCGGGAGCGCATATACTCGCGGCCCCCTGGACAGGAGGCTCCAATGGCCGGCATCCTGATCTACACAGCAGCCCCCGATAGCGAAGGCAAGCTCGGCGGCCTGGTCAGCTTGGGCGAGACCCGGGAGTTAGGCCGCCACCTTCAAGCAGCCTTTGACAGCTTGGAGTTGTGCGCGTCGGATCCGCTGTGCGCCGAGAGCGTGCCGGAACAACAGTTCCTTTCGCTACACGGCTCAGCCTGCCACGCCTGCCTGTTCGCGCCTGAGACGTCCTGCGAGCGCGGAAACCGATACCTGGACCGCTCTGTCTTGGTCGAGACCGTGGAGCGGCGTGGCTGGTCATTCTTCGGGCAGTGATATGGACGCGAGCGAGCGCAAGTTGATCGAGGCGGCGGTGCGGTTCGCCGCGACGGCGCCGGCTGACGTGGTGGAGCAGTTGGCTGCCGGCATCTGGGGCCGGCTGACGGTAGGTGCAGCACAGGGCGCGCGGGATGCGGCCCAAGCCATCGGCAATCCCAGGCATCGGGCTTTGGCCGGCGATTTTGTGGAGGTCTGGCGGCTTGAAGCGCCAAGCGTGACCGCCTCCGAGGCGGCGATGGCGCTGCTATCCGCTGCTGCTACCGAGCAGGATCACCGCCGGCGTCAACGAATCGAACTCGTTTGGACTGGTCCCGCCACTGTTTCCATGCCCGCCCGACAGACCGTCGAACTTCTGGCAGGGATGATCGACGGGGCAGGTCGAGCGCTGACGTTGTCGAGCTTCGGCGTGTTCCCGGTATCGCGGATCGGCGAAGGCCTACGCGCCGCCGCTGCGCGCGGTGTAGCCGTCCGGGTAATCTTGGGCGACAGGCCGGCGGATGCCGACTGGCTGGACTGGCGCAACCAGCAGGCTTTCGGGCGCGCTCTGCCGGAGAACTTCGTCCTTTACCACTGGCCGCTGGAAAGCCGCTTGCGGGACAATGCCGGTAACCAAGGCCTCATGCACGTCAAATGCGCCGTCGCCGACGGCGAGCATCTGTTCCTGACCAGCGCCAACCTCAGCGGTAACGCGATGTCCATCAACATGGAACTCGGTGTCTGCATCCACGGTGGCACCCTCTCCAGGCAGGTCGAGCGCCATTTCGATGACCTAATCGCGCGAGGCACGCTCACAACGACCTGTGCTTAGGAAGAACCAGATCTCTGACCACTTTACGTCTGAAGTCGCCGGTCTTGCCTACTATGGCGCAATGTCTGCCAAACTCCTGCTCAAACGCGGAACCGACCGCCACGTAATAGAATAGAGCCGTTATGGCTGTCCCCAAACGTGACGGGCCGCTTCGAGTATTCATCTCTTACGCCCGACCGGATGAGCCCTTCCGCGAAGAGTTGGCCCAGCATCTGGCCGCTCTCACGATCTCGGGAGAGATCATTATCCTGCAAGACCGAGACATTCGTGCTGGTTCGAATTGGCAGAACGAGATAGCCGCCATACTGGATGAAGCTGATATCATACTACCGCTAATCAGCCCACTGTTTTTTCACTCGACTTTTTGCGTCAACGTCGAGCTGAAGCGAGCACTTGAAAGGGTAGCTGCTGGCGATGTGCTTCTGGTGCCAGTCCTGATACGACCGGTCGATTGGCAAGCTACGAATCTTTCCGTGTTCCAAGCACTACCGGAGGGTGGTAGACCAGTTTCGAAGTGGCCAGATCGCGATGATGCCTACGTCAATATCACTAGCAAATTGAGGGAAGCAATTGAGGAGCTTCTAGCAGTCCATCCAGAACCAACAAGTGATCTCCCTCGAGAGATCCATGCTCACGCTCCTGATGCAGCGTTTTGTCAAATGGAAGCCGCTCCATTGACCCAGTCTGCCGCCCATGCTGGCCCAACCACAGTTGCAGGCAAGCGCTCTGAAATGGAGGACCGCCATCCAGTCCCCGCAGTTGCGCCGGAACCCGAGGCTATCGTCCAGGCGCTACCAGCTACGACTTCAGCCTCCGAGCATAAAGCCGATGAACCGCTAGCCTTTCAAAATGCTACCGTTGGGAAAAAAACCACGGTCCGCCCAAATAGGTACGATTTTACGCATCCAGCCTCGGTCTTCTTTCGCGGCAGGACCCAGGAGCTCGATCGGCTGTGCGCGGCCATACACGGTGGGAAGAGTGCCGCAGTGTTTGGACTACAGAGAGTGGGTAAGACCTCATTAGTGGAGAGAGCGATTGAAATAACCGCTATACATCCTGAGGACTCGCCTACCATCATTCGGATCGACATGTTTTCGCAATGGGAGTCGTTCAAGAGCATTCTCGACTTTTTTAATGTAATAGCAAATGAGCTGGCGAAGGCTGAAGGCACAGAAGTTGTAACTCTTCAAAAATTACTCAATGAAGCCTATGGCAGTTCGTTCTCGGAGTATCATCTTCAGGACACCTTTCGTGGCATTTTACGAAAGTCAAAGAGGATTATCGGTCGGCCCATTGTCCTCTTCATCGACGAATTTCAGGAGGTCGAGCGGGCATTCGAGCGCGCAGCTAATCGCGGCATCCCAATGTCATTCGACTCAGGCGTAATACGATGGCTGGGCTCTCTGATCAAGGATCGAGATAACATTCTTCAGGTTGTTTTATGTTGCCGGTTTCAGGCGAAAGATCTGGAGCAACGTGAACGAATGGAACTGTTTAAGCTGTTGGAACTGATCGACCTAGGACCTCTCGATGAATCGTCTGCTCGATCTCTAATCAGAGACCCAGTTGCAGATTCAATACACTATGACGAAGAGTCAGTTAAGCGAGTACTTGAATTCACCGGTCGTTTTCCTTATTTCATTCAATACGTCGGATATGAGCTACTCACACGGCAACGAGTGATTCGTACGCGGCAGGTGCGCCGAAAAGACGTAGATGACTGTGCAGACGAGATTGTCGCGGCGCAGATCAACGAAGCGAGATTCAGTGTCTTATATGAAGATTTCAACAAGCTTGATGGTGGTCAACCGTGGAGAGTGATTCTATGTTTGGCTTCCGTTGCGAAGGGCGAACGCCAATTTGTAAGTTTTAGCGAGCTGGCCACAACATGCAGAGATCGCGCTGGTCTGAGGGACTTGGGACATTTTAGGGAAATTGTGAGATTGTTAGTGCTCACTCAGCTCATAAGTGAAGAGAAGAGGGGGCCTGAGCCGAGCTACTCCTTTGGTCCAGAGTTGCTGCGGCGTTGGTTACAGCAGCAGGGTCACACGCGAGCGCTTCGATAACTTCGACTATGTGGACCCCGAGTAGTTGATGCCAACTCGTATGTTCGATGCCGAAGTTCAGTGGGGCGGTACTCACTGCCGCCATTCAAGGCTTTGAATCACAGAAGAGACAAATCGACACCAAGATTGCCGAACTCAGGCAAATGCTCGACGGTGGCCGCCCAGAACCAGCAGCCGTGCCCGAAACTCCAAGGCGCAAACGGCGGAAGTTGAGTGCCGCGGCCCGAGCAAGGATGGCTGAAGGGCAAAGGAGAAGGTGGGCCGAGTCGAAGAGGGGAGCACAAACGACGACCCCGGCACCAGCCGCTCGGAGGCGGCGGAAGCTCAGTGCCGCCGGCAGGAAGCGGATTATCGCGGCGACAAAGGCGCGTTGGGCGCGGGTCAGAGCCGAGGCTAAGCGGACCAAGGCGTAAGAAGCAGCCGGGGCAGAGATGTCAGCAAGGCCGAGAAACGGCTGACAACGATGTTTTGCTGAAGGCGCCGCTGAAGGCGGCACCGAAGGCCGGTTCGCGAATCCGACGCGACGTGGTTTTCGGTTCCAATCCGATCTGCCCCGGTAATGGAACAGAGCGTGGACCATAGTCGACGCGATGGTTCTTGGCAGCGTCTAACGGGCGTTACGGCGTCACGGCTCAATTGGCAGACTGAGCTGGGTTCGGGCAGGGGTCGGTGTTAGCAAATCTACGGGTGGGGCTTCCAGGGGCCTTCACACGAATCCTAACGCCTGCCGCAGTGCGCCCTTTATTACCGACTCCGGCACCTTGCCTATTTCCACAGTTCGAAGCCGATCACTCCCTGATAAACGAGCATGGCCAGGCCTTCAAGAACCGCCAGGCCGTGTTGCCGATCTGCTCCGATCAGCCGCATCTCCCCGAGCCCTTGCCGCACCCCAAGCTGCGAGGTCGCGGTCCGTGTTCCCGTCATGTAGAATTGACATGAGGAGACCACGACATGGGCCATTGGGAGAATGCTGCCACAACTGTCACTTCCATCGTTCGGGCCCTCAATCGCTTTGATTGGGACAGCGTTTCGAAACTGTCCAACCAACTCACCGCGTCGTTGACGGTGACGCCTGAGCCGTTTCCCCTGGTTGACGCAAAGGAGCTACTCAATGCACTACGCCGCAAGCGACGTTTTGGAGAAATGACCCAACTTGCTGTTGCAATGATCAGCGGTGATCAAAGGGATGCGCAAATCTGGCGCCTCTACGCTCAGGCCATGATCGATAGCGACAACCTGGACGGTGCGAAGGTACTGCTGAAAAATATCCTCGACGGCGAAGCCTCCCCCGCCCGGGAAAAGGCCGAAGCCAACGGACTCCTTGGTCGGATCTATAAACAACTCTACGTGAATGCTATGGACCCTGCTAGCCGCCAGCAACAGGCAAACCTTCGCCAGGCAATCATCCACTATTACGACACCTACAAGACTAATCCTGCTAGCTTCACCTGGCAAGGCATCAACGCCGTGGCTCTACTGATGCGGGCTAGAAAAGACGGAATCACCGTCGAGGGCTACCCAGATAGTGCGCAGATTGCGAAACAAATCGTTGAAAGTCTCAACAGTTTAGAACGTATCAAGTACTGGGATCGCGCTACAGCCATTGAGAATGCTATCGCGCTCAGCCAGTTTCACGAAGCCTACAACCACCTGCTCTACTACACGATCGATCCGGAGGTAGACGCCTTTGAATGCTTCAGCCTCTACCGCCAGCTCACCGAGGTCTGGCAGCTAGACGTCAATTCCGAACCGGGTGTGACCATCCTGCCGACTCTCAAGTCGACGCTACGAATGAAGTTGGGAGGTGCCACGCTATTGACGTCCAGTAGTATCAAAGAGGAGGCGACACAGGTAGCTCAGGCTAAAAGGACGTTAGAGGCTATCTTCGGCGCCGACAAGTTCCAGTCACTCCTTTGGATGGAAACCGCTCTAAAACGTTGCAAAGCGATCGGCCGTGTGGAGTCGATTACCGGACAACCAGTTGGCACCGGGTTCCTCGTTCGCCGCGGCGATTTTTTCGTCAACGGAGGCGATGAGTTGCTGTTATTGACCAACAATCACGTCGTTGCTCCCGACGGGCAAGCCACGGGTCGGGCAATTGAAGCTGGTGCCGGTCGTGTGGTGTTCGAAGCTCTCGATAATCTCCCCGTCAAGCTGGACTCTGTTGTTTGGAATCGCCCTATCAACGACCTCGACGTGTCTTTCGTCTCGCTGAAAACTTGCCCGACTCCTGGTGAAATATGCCCGCTTCAACCGAAACCGAGGGCCTTCATTAGCGACGGAACACAGCGATTATACGTTATCGGCCATCCGTTTGGCCGCAGTCTATCGGTTTCGCTCCAGGACAGCATCTGGCTCGACACCGACGACCGCCTCCTGCACTATCGAACACCAACCGAGGAAGGCAGTTCGGGCAGTCCGGTCTTCGACCAGGACTTCTGGACTCTCATCGGCCTACATCATGCATCCAGCTCGGCGATGCCGCGGTTGAACGGGGAAACCGGCACCTACGAGGCGAACGAAGGAATCGCGATCAAGGCAATCCGGAGCGAAACCCTAAGCAAATAGCATAGGGGGTTTGACCCAACTTGTAGGGTTGTGCCCAGCGGGTGTAATCTAGTTTCCGTAAAAGGAGGCCTTCGCTTATGCTGAATTTGTGCCACCACGACACGGTCGTCGACACTCTCCGAAACGTGTTTCATGCCAACGTCGTCGAGATTCCTGAGTCTCGAATCGAGCCTTTGGTAGTTGTCGCCGCATCCAAAGATACGACCTCGTTCCGAGGGGCCATCCTCCCTCTCTTGACCAAGCCGACAACCTTCACTAAGCCCCAAATACTTCAATCTACCATGCCCAGCGTCTCAGGCACGAAAACGCAGGAGGTCAATCTGAGCGTCGGCCTGGAGATCCTTGGTAATTTTCTCAAGGGCTTTGGCGTCCCGTCACTTGATTTGTCGCCTTCATTCAGCGGGGCCACAAAGATCAGCTTCTCTTTTGACAGTGTGATTTGGCGAGGAACGATTGTGGCTGGGCTCGGGATCCCCTCCGTCGTTCTGTGGCACGGGGTTTTCGCTCAACGGATTTCAGAGCGGCACTCCTACGCTTTCGTTTACGTTGACGGGAAATGCTTGTTTTCCAACAGTAGTTCAGGACATTCTCACAACGGGTGAGCTTCAAGCCGCGATTCGAGATGCTTCGAACACAGGCGCTGCCATCACCATCCCCAGGACGGCCCAGACCACGATCACCATCGTAGGCGAAACCCCGGAACCTTCCACGGCTGTACTGCTGCTGGCGGGCCTTTCCGGACTGGGCCTGCTTTCGCGCTATGCGCATCGGTAATCTGTTCCTTCTGGCCGCAGCCGTGTGGCTGACGCCGGCGGTGGCTGAAGTGCGCGTGTGGCAGGACACGCTGACGCTCCCCACTTATCGGGAAGGACCGCCGGGTCGACACGGCCTCACCTGTACACGTGCACCGATAAGATCAGCGGGCAGTCGATGTTCTATGCGAATCCCTCCATCAAGAAGGCGCAAATCGGCTACCGCGGGGCGTGGGCCGCGTTCGGCGTCGAGTTCAACTTTCCGGTCTCGCACAACTGGGTCTCCATGTCACCGGTCGATTTCTCTTTCGCCAAGAACCATGACGGGAGCGCGTCGGTGTTCGTCGGGAATATTCGACCGGCCGTACGGCATGGAGTGGACCGTCGAACTGCGCCTGCGCCCGGGCAGCACCGTGCTCGAGGAGCACGTCGCGCTGTACAACCGCAGCGACGTGCGGCATCGCTTCCACTGGTGGAACAACTCAGGGGTGCGCGTGTGGGACGATTCGAAGATCTGCTATCCCATGCGCTGGACCGCCAGCCACGGCTTCACCGATGTCGACACGTGGCCGGTCAATTCGCCGTGGATCAGAGCGTCATCCGCAATCAGACGGCGGGGACCGTCTCGCGGTTCGTGCACGGCAGCCGCGAGCCGTTCATGGGCGTGTATCATCCGCACACCGACACGGGCGTTGCCGATTACGCCGACTACGGCGACCTGCCCGGGAAGAAAATCTGGTCCTGGGGCGTGGATGCCGACGGCTGGATTGGCGCCGCGCGCTCTCGGACGACAACAGCGCTTACGTGGAGGTCCAGGCGGGGCCGATGCGCAACCAGGAGACCTACGCGTTTCTGGAGCCGCGAGAGACCATCCGCTTCACCGAGTACTGGATGCCCGCCCGGGCCACCGGCGGGATCGCGCGCGCCAATCTCGCGGGCGTTCTGAACCTGCGCCGGGAGGGCGGAAAACTGACAGCTTCCCTTAATGTCAACGAGGCCGTCGCGAGCGCCCGGATCCGCATCCTCGCCGGCACGCGCGCAGTTTATGAGACCGCCGCGGATCTTTCGCCGGAGCGCACCTGGACCTACGACCTGACGAGTCCTCCTGCTGAAAAACTCTCGTTCGAATTGCTGGATATCCACGGCCGCGCGCTGCTGCGGCAGTCGGAAGGAGAATACGACTGGTCGCCCGCGAACGAGATCCACACGGGTCCGCAAGCGCGGAATGCGCCGGAGGAGCCGCTCGAGAGCGGCATCGATCAGGAGCTGAACGGGAATCTGCTCGGGGCGTACGAGACTTACACCCGCGCGCTTGGGCAATCGGCCGGGAGTTTCCCGCTCCGCGTGGCCGCGGGCCGGCTGGCGGCGTCGCTGCTGCGCTATGAGGATGCCGCGCGCTGGCTCGAGCCGGCGCAGGCGCGCGCCGCCGGGTATCTCGAAGAGGCGCTGAGGAGCGCGCCGTACGACCAGCGGGCCCTGGAAGAGCTGATCGCCCTAAACCGCGCGTTGGACCGGCCGGCCGCGCTTCCCACGCCGGCCCTCAGTTTGTTTCTGTCGCGGGAGACTGGCTCCGACCCCGAGCGCGTGCTCGCCATCGAACATGCGGCTGGGCCTGTGGCGCGATGCCCTGGCCGTGCTTTCGCGCTCGTACCCGGCGCCGCGGGCGGAGGAGATCGAGCCGGGATTGCCGCTGCCGCAGAATCACCCGATGGTGGCGTATTATCGCGCCTTCTGCCGCAAGAAACTGGGCGAGCCGGCTGCCGCGGACTACGAGATCGCCCGGAAGCTGCCAACCGCGTACGTGTTTCCGAACGGCGCGCAGACGCTGGCGGTGCTGGAGGACGCGGCGCGGGAGAGACCGCGGGACGCCACGGCGCATTTTCTGCTCGGGATGTTGCGGCTGTCGTCGGGCCTCGCCGACGACGCGATCGGCGAGTGGCGGACGGCGCACCAGTTGAACCCCGGGATTCCGGTCCTCGACGCGAGCCTCGGGCGCACGCTGCTGCTGGTGAAGCACGACGCCCAAGGCGCGGCGGCCGGCCGAGGAGCACCTGGCCGCGCTGGTTTACGCTTCGGCGCTCGGCAATGCAGAAGCCGGGCGCTTCGACAAGGCCAAGGCGCTGTTCTACAACCGCTGCGAGGAGGGAAGGCACGAACGTGCGCCAGGTGTGGATCCGGGTGCGCGCGCTCGAGGCCGCGTGGAACGCCGCGAACGGACGCTGCGAGGCGGCGCTCGGGGAGGCCGAAGCGCGGTGCGGCCGGGCGCAGGCGGCAGCCGAGAGACTCCGGCGCATCACCGCGGCCGGCGATCCCGCGAACCTGGTCTTCGCGTACCAGTTGGCGCGGAGCCTGCCGGACTTTCGCCAGGCCGATTGGACCGCCCGTCTCGAAGCGGCCGCCGCTGCGCGCGGCTCGAAGCCGGGCTCCTGCTGCCCGATCGAAACCTCGCCCACCACTACATCCGGGAAGCGCTCAGGAAGGCGGCAAAGTAATAGCGGGTCCGCGGACTCACGAGCCGGTCACCGCCTGGAGGAGCGAGAAGAACGCCTTCTTGCGCGCGGTATTGATGCCCCAATTCACCGGCGGGCACTGGTATCCGTCGATGTAGTCGCTCTGGCCGGGATCGAAATAGCCCCACGAGGCATAAGCGCCGACTGCCGCGATCATGTTGTTCGCGGGCCGGTCGAAATCGAAATGGTCGTCTTCGTTGAACAGGATCGGCATGGGGCGGTAGCCTTCCACACGTCGCGCCTGCGCCACCATCTGCGCGATCCGGGCCGGGTCCTTAACGCCGTTGCCGTGCATCAGGAGAAAGTCGGAACTCTTGACCACGTTGGCCAGCGGAACGGCGCCTCCGCCGTAGCTGACGCCGGTGAGAAGGCGGCGGCCCGAGCGCCGGATGCCCTTGGCCATTTCGATCAGCTCGTGAACGCGCGCGGCCTTGAGGATCTCGTGGTCGTATGCCTGGACGTTGCACTCGTTGTCGATCTCCAGCAGAACGTTGCGGTAGCCGCGGCCCAGGATCCAGTGCACGGCGTTTTCCACGGCGCGCTTGACCGCCGCCTCGTCCCGCACGTGCTGGTCCTGGCCGAAATAGAACAGGCCGACGATGGGCGCCATGCCGAGCCGGTCGGCGCAGTCCAGGATCCGTTGGAGCCGCCCCATGTAGTCGGGCCGCAGCGAGCCATCCGGCGCGATCGCGCTGTTTTCCCAGGGCTGCGCCTTGGAGTAGCCTTCCGGACTGCCGCCCTGCAGGTTGACGGTGAAGCTGAGCAGTCCGCGGCGGCGCCACTCCGGCATGGCGGCTACGAACTCGCGCGTGTTGCGGTCGGGGTCCCAACGGCGGGTATCGGGGTAGGCCCACTTGGCGCGGGTCCCGGCATTGCGGTCGTCGAAGATGCCCTGGATCATGCGGGAGTTCATCAACAGGCCTTCGATACGCATGCCCTTGTACGCGCGGCCCGCGTAGGTGGGCTTGCCGTTGACTTGGAAGCCGTCGCCCTCGATCGAGACCTCGGTTCGCGATGCGGCCGCGCGGGCGGCGCGGTATGCCAGCGAACCGGCGGCCAGGGAGAGAAGATCTCTTCGACGCACGGTCACCGCTTGACCCCGAGTTCTTTCAAGATGCCATCGGCGTGCTGCACGTCCTCCAGCAGCCAGAGGAAGAAGCGGATATCGACGCTGACGTTGCGCGCCACGTCGGGATTATAGCCGAAGTCGTTGGCCACGTTCTCCCACACGCGATCGAAGTTCAGTCCGACCAGCTCGCCGCGGCCGTTCACTACGGGGCTGCCGGAGTTCCCGCCGGTGGTGTCCGCGTCGGACAGGAAATCGAGAGGGATCGTCTCGGGCTTCACGTGTTCGGCCGCGTTGAGAATCAGCGGCGGCACGGCGAACGGCTCCTCGCCGGTATGCTTTTCCAGCATGCCCGCGAGCGTGGTTTGCGGAGTGTAGAACACGCCGTCACGAGGCACGTAGCCCTTCACGTGCGCCAGGCTCACGCGCAGCGTGGAGTTGGCGTCCGGGGCCACGGGCTTGCCCGCGTGGGCGATCACCGCTCTGCGCCACTCCGGGCGGAGCCGCGCGACGGCGCCCTCGAGCGTCCGGGTGTCGGTCTGCCATTCCCGCAGCTCGGGTTCCAACCGGAAGGCCAGGTCGAGCAGCGGATCCTTGCGGGCGCGCAACTGCGCGGTGGTCTCTTCGAACATCTTGAGCCGCTCCCCGAGGTTGGTAACTTTCGTGCCCGCGTACAGCGAAGCCACCGTCTCCTTGACGCGACCGGGGCGAACGGCCTGATCGATGGCGGCGATCCGCTCGTCGGGGCGCAGCTTCAGCGCGCGCTCCACCCAGACGGCGAACATCGCCTCATCGGCAGGCTGGAAGAAGCTCTGCTGCTCGCGCTCCAGCGTGTTGCGCATGGCGGGGATCTGCCGGTCCATGTAGTCCGCATCGCGCTCGGCATTTGGCTTAGCGCGCTCCGCGGACAGCCGGACCAGCGTGGTGGCCTGCCGGAGCGCGATGGGACCGGGCCGGATCGCCTGGAGCAGAAAGTCGCGGTTGGCGGTACGAGAGAACTGTTCCGCCAGCGCGTACAGCTCCGTCCCGGCATCGAGCGCCTTCCGAAATCCCTCGTGTAGCACGATCCATCCGGCCACCGCGTCGTCCTGGGCTTTCTGCTTCTCGATGATGCGGCCTCTCGCCAAGCCGGCCAACTGCCCTTCGGCGTTAGTGTGCGAGTTGTTCAAGCTTTTGAGCGTGGCGGCGACGGTGATGGCGGCCTGCGGGTTGTTCTTCGCCGTCTCCTCCAGCAGGCGGATCCACTCCCCGTAAACCTCGATCCGCAAGCGGAAGCGATAGTCGCGCTCGTTGGCCATCTCCCGCGCCAAAAACGACCGGGTGGTGCGGCCGGGGTATCCCATCACCATGACAAAATCGCCGGGCTTCACGCCCTCGCGCGAGATCGGGAAGTAGAACTCCGGCTGGTAGGGCTTGCCGTCTTTGTAGACCCGGGCCATGGCGAAATCGCCGGTGTGGCGCGGCCAGCGGAAGTTATCCGCCTCGCCGCCGAACTCGCCGATAGCGCGCGGCGGCGCGTAGACCAGGCGGACATCGGTCAGCTCGAAGTTCTCCACGAGCACGTATTGGAGGCCGCCATCGAAGACGGCCACGGTGCAGCGCGCGCCGGGAGTGTTCTCGCACGCGGCCACCAGAGCTTTCTGCCGGGCTTCGATCGCCTTGGCGCGCGCCAGGTCGCCGGCGCCCGTGGGCACGGCCGCTTCCACCTCTTTTGTGACATCGGTGAACCTGCGCGGGACCGTGATCCGCATGGTCTTGCCGGGGAGTTCCTCCTCGCGGGTGGCGGCAAGGAAGCCGTTGGTGATGAGATCGCGGCCCGGCCGGCTATGCTCCTGGATGATGCCGAACAGGCAGTGGTGGTTGGTGAGGATGAGACCCGTGGCGGAGACGAAGCCGGCGGAACAGCCGCCCGTGCTCACGGTTCCGGCCAGGAGTCCGGTGCCGCGCTGAGGGTCCCACAGCCGCGACACGGGCAGTTCCAGTCCTTGCTGTTTGAGCCAGGCGGGATCGAATTCGAGGAGTTGCTGCGGGGTCCATTTCCCCTCGTCGCCCCGTGCGATCGCGGCCGCCACCAGCAGGCACGCCGTCCAGTTCAACCAGCGACCGATGTTCTTCACGACTTCAGGATATCGAAATCCGGAACCAGGGCGTGGGGGCGGCGGCGGGGCGGTGGCGGCGCGGAATGGGCGCGGGTGGCGGCGCGGAAATGGGCGCGGGTGGCGGCGCGGAATGGGCACGCGGGTGGCGGCGCGGAATCGGGCGCGGGTGGCGGCGCGGAAACGGGCGCGCTCCGTCAGATCAGGGTCGCGCGGGATCGGGAGCGGGCAGCAGCTCGCGCACCTTGGCTTGCAGTTGCGCCTTGGTGAACGGCTTGGCCAGCAGCGCGTGGCCCTTTTCCACGACGTACTTTTGCACGACGTGGGTGTTGTCGTAGCCCGATATGTAGAGCACCTTCATGGCGGGCTCGAGCGCCGTCAGCTTGTCCGCCAGCATGGGACCGCTCATACCCGGCGCGACCACGTCGGTAATGAGCATCACGATCGGCCCTGTTCGATGGCGATAGAGCGTCAGGGCGTGATCGCCGCTATCGGCGGTAATCGCGGTATAGCCCAACTGCTTGACCATGGCCCCGACCAGCTTGCGAACGTCCGGCTCGTCATCGACCACGAGAATCGATTGGTTAGCGTCCATTTCAGACATGGCACCCTGATTCTAGCGGGTGGTGGCGGATGCGGCAAGTGCCAGCAAGAGGCCCAGCAGGCTCAGGGCGGCGCCCCAGTAGACCGAGCCGGGGCGATAGCGGAACTCGATGCGATGCCGGCCCGCGTCCACATGCACGGCGCGCACCACGTCCTCGAACTTGTCGATGCGCGCGCGGCGGCCGTCCACCCAGGCGCGCCAGCCGGTAAACCAAGGGTCCCCGGCGACCACCAGGGCGGGGCACGCCAGATCAGCCTCGACGACCATCTCGCCGGCCACGCGGCTGACGACCCGCAAGCTGCCGGGCGGGCCGCAAGAAGCAGGAACGGCCCACAGCGGCTGGCCGATGACCGGGTCGCGATACACCACGAGGCCGCTCGGCGACCGGAAGACCTCCACTTCGCGCGGGCGCGCCGGCGGGGGCGCCACGCGGTATTCGACGCCGAACAGGCGCGGGGTTTGCGGATGCCCCAGGATGCGCTGCACAGCCTCGGGCATGGAGGCGGTGTAGCCGCCGAACTGCTCGATCGCGTGCCAGTCGCCGAAGTTGTAAGGGACCGCGGATTGGTCCAAGTCAACGCGAAACCATCCGGGCTGGCGGTGGAGGAAATCGGCGATGCCGGCCTGATCGGCGACGGGTTTCAGGAGCGAGCCGGGCGGGTCGCGCGGTTGGATGGGCGGCGGCACGGCGAGGGATTCCATCAGGAACAGGGCGAGAACGGCCGCGGGCGCGCCGCGGGCCCAACACAGAACGGCGGCAAGGGCCAAGGCAACCGCGGCGACGATCCACACGGGATGATTCGCCGGGGCGCGGTGCAGCAGGGCGAGCACGCCGTAGATGGCGAAGATGGAGAGGCCGAAGGCCGCGATCCAGCGGGCGTGGCGCCTGCAGGAAGCGACAATAAGCGCGTCGAGGCCGAGCGCGGCCAGGGCGGCGATTCCCGCCTGGCAGAGCACTACGGCCATCGCGGGATAGCGCGCCTTTTCGACCATGGGAAGAATCGTGTAGGCCACGCGGTGGACGGGCGTGTCGGCGCCGAGAGCGATCAGCAGGCCGCCCAGTGCCACGGCCGACAACAGTCGGACGGTGCGGTCGGCGCGCCACCCAAAGCGCACGGCTGCCAGCGCCAGCGACAGAGCTACGATCCCCACGAAGGGATTGGCATGCACGGCGAGCCCGGGGATCACCATGCCGGGAACGGAGCGCGCGTGCAGCGAGTACTCGGCGTGCACGCTGTAGGGGATGCGGTCGTTCCAGCGCAGCGCGTCCGGCACTCCGGCCCAGCGGAGGGCCTGGCGGCCGTATTCGACAGCAGGCAGCACTTGCACCGCGGCGACCAACGCCGCCGTAACGGCAAACAGCGCAGCGGCCATCCACGCGCGCCGGTCGCGCAGGCGCCCCGCGAGAAACCAGAGCCACAGGCCGCCCAGCAAAACCGTGGTGTAGATGGGGACGTTGTGATGGCCGCCGAGAAAAGCGGCGCCCAGCGCCGCGCCGCACCAGGCCGCGGAGGCGAGCGGCCGTTGGAGGCGAAACACGCGGGCGAAGAAGAGCACGATCACCGGAATCCAGACGGCGCTCATGAGGAACTGCGGGGTCCCGGAGGCGCCTATGAAGCCGGCGAAGGCAAAGATCGACGCGCCCAGAACGGAAGCCCACCCACTGGCGCCCAAGTCGCGGCAGAGCCAGTAACAGAAGGCCGCGGCGACAAAGCGGATCAAGACCCAATACCAATGCAGCACGGCGAGCGGAATGTGGCCGCCACGCAGGGGCATGGCAAACAGGGGCCAGTTGAGCGGATTCACCAGGCCCGGCTGCACCTGCCCGATGAGCGACTGTCCGCCCCACTGGAAGGGATCCCAAAGGGGCAGCCGGCCGGCATGCAATTCGCGCGCCTGGTAATCCAGCCAGGGGCGAACCTGCAAAGCCTGGTCGGGATTTTCGAGCCAGGTGTAGCGGCTCGACATCGTGAGCTTCCAGAACCGCCCGATGGTGAGCGCCAGCAGAAATGCGAGCGCGGCCGCGGTACGCCAACGCGTGCGCACGGGTCAGTCCAGGTTGGCCGGGGTCATCCTGGGCGAAAGCAGTTGCATGATCGCCAACCCCAGCAGATAGGACGTGCCGCAGATCATGAACACGATGAAATAGCTGTTGGTCCAGGTATGGATGTAGCCGGCGGCCTTCTGCACCAGGACGCTGCCGATGGCTCCCGCGGTGCCGCCGATCCCCACCACGCTGCCCACCGCCGCCCGCGGGAACATGTCCGAAGCGGTGGTAAAGAGGTTGGCGGACCAGCCCTGATGCGCGGCCGTCGCCAGGGTGACCAGCCACACGGTGAGCCACATGCTCTTGGAATACGGCGCGTAGAGCACCGGCAGGACCGCCACGGCGCAGGCGAGCAGGGCAGTCTTGCGGCCGGCGTTGATGCTCCATCCGCGCTTGATGAGGCTCGACGACAGCCAGCCTCCCACGATGCTTCCGACACTCGATCCGTTGTACACCACCAGGGTTGGCACCATGATCTGTTCCAGCGACAGATGGAAAGTCTCCTGCAGATACTTGGGCAGCCAGAAGAGGTAGAACCACCACACGCCGTCGGTCATGAACTTGCCCATGGCGAAGGACCAGGTCTCGCGGTGCGGGAAGAGGCGCGCCCAGGGCATCTCTTCGACGCGGTCTGGAGGGTCGCTCTGGATCAGCGCCAGTTCTTTCTCGGACACGCGGTCGTCGCCGGCGGGCTTGCGGTACATCTTCAGCCAGAACACGACCCAGAGAAAGCCGATCGCGCCGGTGGCCACGAAGGCCGATTGCCATCCGAAGCGATCCTTCAGAAACGGCACCGCGAGGATTGCCGCGGTGACCCCCACGTTGGATCCGGAGTTGAAGATACCGGTGGACTGCGCGCGCTCCTTCTTGGGGAACCACTCGGCCACGGTTTTGATGCAGGCCGGGAAATTGGCGGCTTCGCCCAATCCGAGGAACGCGCGGGCAACTCCGAACGTGAAGGCCGTAGTGGCGGCCGCGTGGGCCATGGCCGCGACGCTCCACGCCGCGAGAGCAACGGCGAAGCCCAGTCGCGTTCCGTACTTATCCAGCAGCCGCCCGGCGCCCAACAGGCCGACGGCGTAGGCCGCCGCAAAAGCGGAGGTGATGTTGCTGTACTCGATATCGTTCCACCCGATGGAGGTTTCGAGCGTCTTTGCCAGCATGCTGAGCACCTGGCGGTCGACATAGCTGATGGTGGTGGCGAAGAAGAGCAGGGCACAGACAGTCCACCGGACGTGCGACGTCGCAGGCCTGAAGGCGAGGTTGGCGGTCATTTAGGAACCTTGATTATATTCCTTTGCCGCCGGTAAACCATCCAAGCGGACCCGATTACCGCGAGCGTTCCGGCGGCCAGTTTGCCTTCGAAGAGCCAGACGGTGCCGATCTCGGAGGTGGGCACGACGGCGCAGGCGATGGCCACTCCGATGATGGCCCAGCCGGAGATGGCGCTGAGCCGATGGCCGGCCTTCCACGAGCTGCCAAAAATGTACAGGTAAGGCAACAGGCCGGTGATCACCATCAGAGAAATCAGCTCCTGGTATGCGGCGCGGACCGTATCGCCCAGTTGGATGGCGACGAGCAGGAAGGTGGCCACGGCTCCCAGCGCGAGAATCGAAACGTGCGGCGTGCGCCAGCGGGGATGCACGCGGGCGAAGGCTTCCGGAAGCAGGCGGTCGGCGGCGGCGGCGAACGGCAGGCGGGAGACGCCGGTGCCGATTCCGCCGAGCTGGCCCATGCCGCTGGCGACCACGAGCAGCGCGATCACCGGAACCAGCCACAGCGCGTGCAGCACGCGCGCCGCCTCGTCGCCCGCTTCTGCCAGGCCGTTGAGGTCCGAAATCCTCGCGGGGGGAAGCAGCACGAGAAGCGCGATGGTAGCGCTGGAATAGAAGACGGTGATGCCGATGGAAGCGATCCAACCGGCGCGGGGGAAGGTCCGCGCGGGATCGCGCACTTCGGCGCCCATCATTCCGGCCAATTCCAATCCGGACATGGCATACACGATGGTGGCCCAGGAGCTGAGCGTGTCCCAGTTCCACTTCGGGATGATGTGGAGCGGGGTTGCCGCGCCGCGCGTGTTCCACACCAGGGCCGCGAGCAGGACGAACAGGGCGCTCAAGACCCAGCCCGAAGCGCCGCCGAGGTTTTCGGTCCACTTGCCGATGTTCATCCCCACCATGTTGGTGCCGAGGCCGATCCAGATGGCGGCGAGCGAGGCCGCCAGCAGGGCGAATCGGCTGCCCGGCACGTTCAGGGCGTGGAGCGCCGCACCCATGTAGAACATGGCGGCGCTGGGGAACCACGCGGCGATTCCCATCCAGTAGACCCAGGAGCAGAGGAAGCCCTGCCAGGGGCCGAAATCGCCGCGCGTCCAGAGGTACAGCCCGCCGGCTCCGGGATACTTGACGGTGAGCGCCGCCACGGCGATCGCCAGGGGCACGACAAACATCACGGCGGTGAGCAGCCAGAGGGTGATGGATCCGGGCCCGGCATGCGCCGCCGAGGCGATCCAGCGCGTGGCCATCATGCCGCTGATGGCGAAGAGGGTGAGGTCGCGCAGGCCCAGCTCGCGGCGGAGTTCGGTCACAGGCTGCAAGTATAGCGCAGAGGTGCGCGGGGGCGGCCTCGGGCGCACACGAGGGCCTGGGATGGGGTTGCGGCAGCGTGACGGAGTGACAGGGTGACGGGGAGGTTTCGGGGGGCGGAGGCGGCAGGGGCTCGGGAGTGACGGGGTGACAGGGTGACGGGGAGGTTTCGGGGGGCGGAGGTGCGGGCAGACGAAGACGGATGGAGCGCTGCTGGTTGGTCCGGATGAAGGTCAGCTCGATGCCTTGGGCCGACAGGCTTTCTTCGATCTTTTTCAGGCGCTT
>Ga0209415_10006263_pt1 | contig 21217 bp, 16 predicted proteins | sample PeaSoiSIISIP2007_FD_187696 | JGI IMG/M metagenome (GOLD analysis project Ga0209415, IMG submission 187696) | Peat soil microbial communities from Weissenstadt, Germany - SII-SIP-2007 (SPAdes) (version 2) | ecosystem: Environmental > Terrestrial > Soil > Wetlands > Peat | place: Germany...
TTGTGCTATGCGCACTGGCTTGTTGTCCGCGCAAACCTGTCGCAGCCGATCCGGCTTGCGGGGTTGTGGTTTATCGGCGGGTTGGTGGTCTTTTCGATTGCGGTCCTTGCGCTGGCACATGCGCTTCTGAGCCGCTTTCGGCGTGAAGGCCGGCCAGGTTGAACCAAGGGTAACAACCCACGCAGCAGTTGCTCGAGACCTCGCGATTTTCCGTTGAGCGGGTGTCGCAACTCACTGGGTTCCGATCGACCGCAACGTTCGGCGCGCGGTTTCGCAACGCCTTTGGCACGAGTTCTCTCGCGCACAGGAGGTCGTTCACGCAGGTCGCCGGCTGAGGCCTCCTTTGGGGTGGCTCGTCAGTCGAATTCGAGAGCCGTGGGAGGTGTTTCGTCGCTTGAACGGCGGGTTGATCGGGGAGTGGCATCTACACGGAAGTTGCGCGCGCAACGCGAGAACGAGGGGGACTGGAATCTTGCCGCTACCGACACATGGCATTCACTCGTGCAATTCGCGTCTCGACAAATTGCCGGTTTCTTCCAAATCGCACGAGCGCTTCCCACAATGGGGTAGGGGCGAAACGGGTCGATCTGCGGATTTTCGCCGGGCCCGGGAGCGGAGGTGGCAAAGTTCGATTGAAACGTAGCGAGCTGCAGCGTTAACTACGAGAATCGGCCAACGGCGGATGTCCGGCCAGTGCGATCTCCTGGACGACGCGTTTCGTATGGTCTTGGTGCGGGGGATTTGCGTCATCGGAGAATTTAGCCGTCTAATGTCGCAGAGCAGCGGTGATCGGGTCCTAGACGATCCGCTGCGGACCCGCTCCCTCTTCCTCCGGGGAAACGCCATGTTGATCACCACTGCATTGACGAGATTGCTGGGAATTGCACACCCCGTACTACTCGCACCGATGGACTTGGTGGCGGACGCGCGATTGACTGCCGCGGTCACGAACGCGGGAGGCCTTGGGATCTTGGGCGGGGGCTATGGCGATGAACGCTGGCTCGTTCATCAGCTCGATACGTTGGGGAACAGTCATGCGCGATTCGGAATTGGATTTATCACTTGGAGCATGGCAAGACAAGCGAAGCTGCTGGACCTCGCGCTAGAGCGCGAGCCCGTTGCCGTAATGCTTTCCTTTGGCGATCCAGCGCCGTTCGTCGAACGCATCAAGCGTGCAAATGCCCTCGCCATCTGCCAGGTTCAATCCCTTGCTCTGGCAAAGGAAGCCGTGGCGGCCGGTGCCGACGTTCTCGTCACGCAAGGTACCGAGGGCGGTGGTCACGGTGCGTCTCGAGGACTGACCACCTTGCTTCCGGAGATTGTTGACGCAGTCCAAGACGCAGCACCGGTCGTTGCCGCCGGCGGGATCGCTGAAGGCAGGGGATTGGCCGCAGCGCTCCTGCTTGGCGCATCCGGCGTGCTTATGGGTACACGGTTCTATGCAACAACCGAGGCCGCCGGTGCCGACGCAGCGAAGGAACGCATCCGGGCTGCTACCGGTGACGCGACCGTACGAAGCATCGTCTTTGACATCTCCAGAGGCAAGGTGTGGCCCGCTCCGTTCACCGGAAGGTGCTTGCGTAACGAGCACCTGGATAAGTGGTACGGGCGAGAGGTAGAGCTCTTGCGCCACTTGGATACCGAATCGACGAAGTACGCTGCGGCGCGGAAGGAAGGGAACTTCGACGTCGCCGCAGTGATTGCCGGCGAGTCAGCCGGTCTCGTTCACGAGATCCTGCCTGTGCGCGACGTCATCGAACGTACGGTACGCGACGCCACCGCACTACTCCAGCACGGTGCCTCGCAATTCAAGATAGTCGAGGCGTAGCTCGCCGTTCCAGGAAAAAGCCTGCGGCTGGCGCCCAGTAGGGCCTCGACGGTCGGCATTGGGGCACCGGATCGCCGGACTTGCTTGGCCGCAACGCCCCGGTCGCGGCGAGAAAAGTTGGCTATCGGGCGCAAAAGCGTGCCGAGCACCGTCGACGATCCTGGATGTGCGCGACGGGCTGCGGACGGCGAAGCGCATGGCCTGGAAACCGTCGACCACCCCCGCGCCTCGGGCTAGCGGCGCGCACCGGCGCAGGAGCAGCAGGCAGAGCACGTAGCCGGAAGTTGAGAAGGGCAGCAACTGCCGCGGATCGCCGTTTCGCCGCCTGGGATGAGTGCGGTTGCCCAGGGAGCTTGCAGGCGCCCGCTACAATGTACTGGTTAGCTTGAACGCGCTAGCTGCCTTTGCTCCCGAAGTTCCACGAGTCGTACGCTTGTTTGGTCGACCGGATGATGCGGTCGCCGGTGCGAATTTTGCGTAGAGACCGATCATCGTGACGCCTGAACTCCCGCTCTCGATCTTCAAAGCCCCGCTTGTTACCCCGCTTGCGGTGACGACGCTGCTCTTCTTCGGCGCCTTGTCGCTGGCCGAATTGGCGGTGCGCGCGGCGCGCGTGCCTCGCATCGCAGCGCTGGTTCTGGCCGGCGCGGCTGTTGGTTGGTTCCGCAGCGGAAACCCGGCCGCGGCGCTGATGCCGGTCCCGAGCGTGTTGCTCGAGGCGCTCGCAATGGTCCTGCTCTTCGAGGTCGGGCAACGCGTGCCTCTGGCGTGGATTCGAAGCAACCCATGGATGCTGGTCGCGAGCCTGGGCGAGACCGGGGCCACCTTTTGCGTCATCTTCGCGATGTTGGCGTACGGTCTTGGTAGGTCTGTGGTCGAGAGCGCATTCGTGGGCGTAATCTGTATGGCGGCTTCGCCCATCGTCGTTATGAGTGTCACGAAGGAACTGGGTGCGCGCGGCCAAGTGTCGGAACGGGCCTTGCTCTTCAGCACGCTATCGAGCGTATATGCGGCGCTCGCGATGCAGCTACTGGTGAGCGGGTACCTCGCGGCGGCACACGTGCAGCTGTCGCTGGTGCTGCAGCCTTTGTTTCAGTTGGTCGGCTCCTTCCTGCTGGCCGCAATCACCGCGGGCGCGCTCCGCGTCTTCGCCTTTCTCACGCGCGCGCGCGGCGCCGTACTCACGGTTGGCATCATTTGCTCGTGCGTGCTGCTGTATGCCTACGCGACGCCAATGGGCTTGTCGCCCGTGCTAGCGGCGCTCTTCCTGGGCCTCGTCGTGCGCGGCACCGATCGCACCCACAGTCTGCTTTCGCATCAAACGTCGGAAACGGGGGCCGTGCTGACGCTCGCATATTTTGTCTTGCTGGGTGCATCGCTTACCTGGATCCACTCATGGAGGATCGCCCTGATTGCCGCGGTTATCGTCGTCGTGCGCATGCTTGCCAAGGTGGGGGTGAATGCGCTGCTCGCAGTTCCGGCAGCCTTGCGTAGCGGCAAGGGCGCGATGGTCGGCGTGGCATTGAGTCCGCTCTCGAGCCTCGCGCTGATGTTCGCGGCGGGCATCGCGCGGCAACCGGGCCTGCAGGAGGCCGCCGAGATCAGCGCCGCGGTCGTGCTCGCCATGGCGATCCTCGGCCCGGTGCTGACGGAGGTGGCGCTTCGCTTGGCACAAGAGCCCACACGACGCGAGTCATGAACGAACTGCTCGCTTTTCAGGCTTCCCAGCCCTTTACGCTCGGCGTCGAGCTGGAGCTCCAGCTGGTGGATCGGCGCGATGGCGATCTGACGCACGCCGCCGCGGACTTGTTGCGCATTGCGCGCAAGCGGCATCCGCAGCTCGATATCAAGCTGGAGATCACGGAGAGCATGATCGAGATCGCGACCGGCGTGCGGCTCGACTACCAGGGGATTCTGGGCGATCTGTGCGAGCTGCGCGACGCCGTATGCGAGGCTGCCGAGCTACTGAATGTCGGGGTCTGCGGCGGCGGGACGCACCCGTTCCAGTCCTGGACCGAACGCCATATCGCGGACGGGCCGCGCATGCGCTATCTCTCCGATCTCTACGGCTACCTGGCCAAGCAGTTCACGGTGTTTGGCCAGCACGTGCACATCGGTTGCCCCGACGGCGACGCGGCGATAGCGCTGGCTCATGGCCTGTCGCGCTATGTGCCGCATTTCATTGCACTGGCGGCGAGCTCGCCTTTCATTCAGGGCGAGGATACGGCCTTCGATTGCGCAAGAATCAATACCATCTCGTCCTTTCCCTTGAGCGGGCTGCTGCCGTGCGTGCGCGACTGGGCGGATTTCAACTTGTATTTTGCCAAGATGCGCTCCACCGGCGTCGTCAACAGCATGAAGGACTTCTACTGGGACATCCGGCCCAAGCCGGAGTACGGCACGGTGGAGGTGCGTGTCTTCGACACTCCCCTGCGCGTCGAACGTGCCGCCGCGCTGGCCGTGTATGTCCAGTCGATCGCCCGGCTATTGCTCGCCAGACCCAGAGGCGAGGTCACGCCGGACGCGGATCTGGTCTACAGCTTCAACCGCTTCCAGGCGTGCCGGTTCGGGCTGCGCGGCGAGATTGTCGATCCACTCACGCGCGAACGCCGGCCGCTGCACCAGGATGTTCGCGAGACGATAGCGGTGATCCGCAAGGAGCTGCGGGGCGTGCCGGGCGAGGCGCTGCGAGGCATTGAGGATTGCCTTGATTTTGGCAACGATGCGACCTGGCTGCGCGGCCGCCTGGCCAAATTTCGAGCGCTCGGGATGGTCGTTGCGGCGCAGACCGACCTATTCGCGCACCGGCAGGCGCACTAGGCGCCACGGGAAGCGGCAAGTCCGGCGCTGCGCACTTTGCGCCGACAACGAGCAGCGCCCGGGGCGGTGGTCAACCGCGAAGCAAGGTCGGCGGCCGCGGCAAGGGCAATGTGCAATAGCGCGAGTGCCGTCGCAGTCACGGGTGCCGGTGCGCCTGGGGAAGGGGTCGGCCGCGGCAGCGGTGGGCGGAGGCCATGGTGCTGGGCTGGCGCAGGAACCAGCGAGGCCAGGGCCTACAAGGTTCGCAGGAAATCGATTATCGCCGCGCTGACCTCGGCGGGCCGCTCCTGCTGCGTCCAGTGACCGCAGCCCGGCAGCATGATGGAGGCGCGCAGTTGCGGCACGAAGGACGACAGCCCGGCGATGGCGCGGTCCGCTCCCGGGAAGGCCACGACGAGGTCGCGATCGCCAGCGACATAGAGCGCCGGGACGCCCACGACGGCACCGGCGAACGGGGCCAGCAGTTCCCAGTTGCGATCGATGTTGCGGTACCAGTTCAGTCCTGCGCGAAAGCCGGTGCGCCGAAACTCTTGCGCATAAAAGTCGAGGTCGGCTTCGCCTAGCCACGAAGGCAGCACGGCCGGCGCCGACATGTGCGCGAGGAAGCCGCCTAGCCGCGGCACCATCGCGATGCCTGCGCCGGCTGCGCTGCTTGCCTGGCGCCGCGGCGCATCCCCTGATGCCGAGCAAAGAATCTTGCGCAGGCTGAGCGGCACGTCGCGCTCGAGTTCGATCTCCGCCACGCCGGGCGCCTGAAAGTAGAGCTGGTAGAAAATGGCCTCGTCGGTCCGCGGCATCTTGGTGGTCGGAGGGAGCGATCCGCGCGGACGATACGGCACGCTCAGGCCGATCACGGCGCGAAAGCGATCGGGCCGCATCAGGGCGGCGTGCCACGCGACCGGGGCGCCCCAGTCATGACCGACTATGGCAGCCGTTGTCTCGCCGAGGGCGTCGAGCACCCCCACCATGTCGCCAACCAGATGCAGCAGCGAGTACTTCTCGATCTCGTCGGGCCGGTCGGTCTGACCGTAGCCGCGCATGTCCGGCGCGACAGCATGAAAGCCCGCCTGCGCCAGAGCGCGCAGTTGATGACGCCACGAGTACCAGGACTCCGGAAAACCGTGGCATAGGAGCACCGGCGGTCCCTGACCTTGTTCCGCGAGGTGCATGCGGATGCCATTGGTTTGGATCACCCGGTGGACCAGTTCGGCCATGCTGCGCTCCGTCGAGGAGGAGTTTCGGGGACCGCGCCGTCGGTGCGTTGACGCGCGATGCTTCGCCCCCGAGGCACCGCGACACGTCCCGCGGTGGGCCGATGAAAGCGTCCATGACCGCGGTCGTGCCGGCCCAAGCCGATGCCGGTTGCGCAGGGCCCGCGGCACGATCGCCATATTATTCCGCAAACCACCCCAACCCAGGCGGCCGCTTCCCAATTGCGCTTGGCCCGGCGACGCCGGCCAACCCGGCAAGGCCGTGGAATCTCGCGCGGATCGAAGCGCCGACCGATGGACAGACATCCAGTTCCCGCGGACGTGGGCTACGGCGCCGCACGAAGGTATGTGCAGGGCGTACCGACAAGGACCGCGAGAAGCGGCGCGAGGCCGGCGCGACCGGCGCTCGCTCGCGCTGCAAGGCGGCACGCGCGGGGAGCGGCTCCTCGGTGGCCAGCGAGTGGGCATAATCCCCAGATGCGGCAAATCAAGTCCACGCCGATCTGGCGAGCCTGGCAATATTTTCGTCATCCAGGGCGCCCAAAATAGCCGAGCTAACGGCTGGAAGAAGCACATGCAAAAGACTCAAGCGGTGGCCTCCCTGGGCCAGAGCGGATTGTTGTTGCCGGCCTGGGTCAAGGCCGCGCTGTCGGCCAACGACCGGCTCAAGGTCTACCTGACGCTTCTCCAGGCCGCGTCGTCGCATGCCTCGCACCCGAATCGGGCGCTGGCCGATCTGACGGCCGAGATGACGGCAGCCGGCCTCAACGGTGCTTGGCTCCACGACCTAGCGGCCGCAGCCAGGCGAATCGACGAAGAACTTCTCGTCCCCGACCTGCCGCGGCTTCTCAAGTGCTTTGCCGACGACTTGGCCACCATGGCGCGTCCAATGCTCGAGAGCAAGACGGCCGACGCCCAGCTGCACGCTCGCGTGCAGCACTGGCTCGACTGGCTCGGGGTGTTGCCGCCGGATCGGCTGAATGGTGAGCAGCTCGACGCGCTCACGCACGGGCGCCGCGGCGACACCGACAGCCTGCACCTGCTGGTGATGGACCTGCACAAGCAGATCAACCGGCTTGCGGGCGAGCTCGCCAGCGAACTGATCGATGGAGCGCACGTCTGGCAGATCAAACCCGAGGACCGCTCGCGTATCGCCGCTTTCATGCGCGGCCTGAACCGGACCGCGGCCTTGAAATTCGACCATTCGGGCCTGGACACCGCTGCCACGCGCGACGGCGAACGCCTGCTGCTGCAAAACGACATTGGCACCAATGACGCCCACGTGCTGGTGCTGCAGGTGAGCGCTCGAAAGATCACGCTGAGCTATTCCGACCTGCATCCGAGCCGGCTCGATTTCTTCCAGTCGCTCCTGGCACCGCTCGGCGCCCGGTGGTCGAAGCTCGAATCTCGTGGCAGCGCGCAGCTCAACGAGGGTGCCGCCTTTTCGATCGCCACGGCCCAGTTCGACTGCGCGGACGATGCGTCGCTGGACGCCGCGCTCGAGGGCATTGCGTCGCGCATCGTCTTCCTGATCGACTGGAACCGCGCCCGCAAGCGGCTGCAGGCCTTCGTCAAGAAAGAGGCCGCCGTTGCCGTGCTCGCCGAGGCCGCCCAGCGGGAGGTCGGTCACCGGGCGTGGCTTCAGGTCGGTGGCGAGCGCCTGATCTTCGCGGCGATGCAGGCGGCGGGCGAGGGCGCTTTTCGGATTGGCGACCGGCTCGACGAGGTCCTGGGCGTAGCCGATGCGCGCAACTTCCTGGTTGCCGTCATGCAGCTGGCCTGCGACGCGCTGCGCAGCGGCCAGCCGCCGGCCTTGGTGGCCGACGAGACGCGCATGCTGCTGGCCCAGTACGTGCGCCAGCGCACCAGCGAGTTCGATCTGCTCGCCGAACACGCCGCCTACTGCCACTCACTGGCGCAGGCGGTGAGCGACGGCCTTGCCCACGGGGTCGAAAGCACACGCAAAAGTGCCCAGGAGCTTGCGGCGCGCGCCAAGGTTTGGGAGCGCCGCGCCGACCACCTGGTGATGCAGGCACGCGAGCAGGCACAGCGTCAGCCCCGCTGGCGGCCTTTTGCCAGGCTGCTCGAGCAGTCCGACGACGTGGCCGACGCGCTGGAAGAGGCCGCCTTCCTGATCAGCCTGATTGCGGACCACCACCTGGACGGCTGGAATGTCGAAGTTCGCAATGTTCTGGCACGCCTGGCCTCGACGGTGCTGCAGGCGACACAGGACCACGTGAAGGCGCTGGCCATCGCACGCACGCTGGGCGCTGACAGCGAGGCCGCCGATAACGACGCCTTCCTCGGGGCGACCTGGCGGGTACTGCGGGCGGAGCGCCAATGCGACTCCATGCTGCGCGACGCCCGCCGGGTGATACTTGGCGCGGTACGGGACGCGCCGTCGCTGATGCTCGCCAACGACCTGGCCGTAGCGCTGGAATCGGCCTCCGATCACCTTCTGACGGCCGGATACACGCTGCGGGACGTTGCCTTCGACAAGGCCGCGGTGCGATGACGAAGTCGCAACCTCGTCGCGAGGCGCAACTCCAGGTCGGATCTGCGCATGCTGCGCCGCTACCACCTTCGCTTTCATCCAGCGAGAGCCCGGGTCGGACCGCCGCTCTGGCTTCGCCCCCGCCGATGCGGCGCGAGAGGCTGCGAGCGTTGCGATCACCCGCGCCGCTTTTGCCGGAAGCCCCGGCGGCGGCGATGCCCGCCCAGCTCTATCTGATCGGCTGCGGGACAGCGGTCGGCAACGGTCCGGATGCGTCGGCACAGACCATGGGCTCCAAGGCCTGGAACCTGTGGCGCATGGCGCAGCTGTCTTTGCCGGTGCCGCCCGCCTTCGTGCTCGGTACGCATTATTGCGTAGAGCCTAGCGCGCGCGCCGTGGCGTCGCAACCGAGCCTGTGGAATTGCGGCCTGCGCGAACTCGAACGTGCCAGCGGCTTGATTTTCGGCGATGCCCGTCGACCGCTACTGCTGTCGGTGCGCTCCGGGGCGCCGGTATCGATGCCGGGAATGATGGAGACGCTCCTGAACATTGGCCTGTGCGATGCGACCGTCGGCGGCTTTTTGCGCCTGACCGGCAACCCGCGGCTCGTTTGGGACGCGTACCGGCGACTCGTGGCCACCTACGCGGAGGTTGTGGCCGGGGTGCCGGCGCAGCTCTTCGACGAGGCCTGTGCAACGCTGGCCGGCGCGCGCGACGAACGCGATCTTGATTTTGCCGAGTTGCGGGAACTCACGCGTCGGTTTCTCCAGATCTACGAACGGGCCGCCGGCCGGGCGTTCCCGCAGGAACCCCGCCTGCAACTTGCCGGCGCGATCGAGGCGGTCTTCGCATCCTGGCAGTCCGCCAAGGCCTGCGAGTATCGACGCCTGAATCGAATTTCCGAGGCTTTGGGGACGGCCGTGGCAGTGCAAGTCATGGTGTTTGGCAACGCCGGCGGACAGTCGGGGGCCGGCGTGGGGTTCACCCGCGATCCTGCCACGGGCGAACCGGCGCTGTGGGTGGACTTTTTGTTCGACGCGCAGGGCGAGGACGTGGTGTCGGGACGCCGCAGCGCCCACGGACACGAGGAACTGGCGAAGGTCATGCCGGCGGTTTGGCAGGCCCTGCAGGACGTGGCGCGGCAACTCGAGCGCGCCTTCGGCGACATGCAGGAGTTCGAGTTCACCGTGCAGGAGGGCCGGCTGTTCATGCTGCAGACTCGCACCGGGAAGCGCACCCGGTCCGCTGCCGCGCGCATCGCGCTCGACCTGCTGGAGGAGGGGCTGATCAGCGCGGATCTGGCGCGCGAGCGCACCGCCGGGCTGGACCGGGAAGCCCTGGGGAAGTTGCGCATCGTCGCAGCAAACGGCGCCCGGCTGGTGCCGCTGGCGCAGGCCGCCAGCGCCAGCGCCGGCGTGGCAACCGGCGAGATCGTCCTCGACGAGGCGCGCGCCCTGATCCGCCACGGTGCGGGCGCTCCGACCGTGCTCGTGCGCCGAGACGCTGATACGAGCGACATCGCCGCGCTGCAATCGGCCTTGGGTCTGCTCAGTCAGCGCGGCGCGCGTACTTCGCACGCCGCGGTCGTGGCCCGACAGCTAAACAAGGTCTGCTTGGTCGGCTGTGCGAGCCTACAGATCGACGCCACCACGCGCACGATCAAGATCGGCGCTACGACGCTGCGCGAAGGCGAACTGCTGACCCTGGACGGCGACAATGGCGCCGTATATGCCGGAAGCGTCCACACGGAGATCGAATACCCGGAGGATCTGCTGGCGCGGCTGAGCGTACTGCGCCAGCGTAGCTAGTTCGGGCTGGCGGCGGCCGAAGGCACCCAAGCGGCGGATCCAGCGGACGGCCGCAGTTGCCGCGCAGCCTGCATCATTCACCGTGGTGAGGCGCGGGTCCGGGGGCAGATTTGCAAAGTGGTGCGGCCACCGTCACCGGGTCGCTGCCAAGATTTGACCGCCGCGGCAAGCGGACTTAGGGGCTGCAACCGGGGCTACTGCTAGGTGTGGTCCAAAAGGTGTAGACCTCGCAATCGTCGGACGAGGGCGTGCGGTTGGCCGGGATCTGCTTTCTAACCGGCGGCAGCAGCCGCAGGTAGGCAATGAGCGCGCGCACGTCCTCCTCATCCCAATTCGACGCGTGGTCCCAGGGCATACCCTGCCAGTGGAGCGCGTGACCATCGCGGCTGACCCGGCTTCGAATCGCGCGCGCGATTTGCTGGTCGCTCCAGGCGCCGATACCGGTGTTGCGATCGGAGGTCAGGTTGCGCATCCACAGCGTACCCATCGGCTTCCAGCTGATCTTGAAGCCGCCGCTTGCGTCGTTGCCGTGGCAAAGCGCACACGAGTCGACGGTAAACAAATACCGACCGCGCTCCACCAGCGCGGCTTGCGCCTGGAACAGCCGACAGTGCACGCCGGGATTCCGGCCGGATGCCGTGTGAGGGCGCAGGGCAAGTGCGGCGGGCGCGCCGCGCACCGGGAACCCTACGCAGCGTCAGGGCCGCGCATTGATCGCCAGTCGTACGGGTACGCGGCGACGGTCCTTTTGACCGGCGAAATTTTCGAAGTACCCGGGAAGCTGCGCATCGCAGTGGCGGCAGCGTGCCTCGCCTGTGACGTCGTAACTCAGGATCTCGTGCCAGTCGCGAACGATCACGGGCTGGGCGCACCGCGCGCAAAATGTCGTGCCGCCGGTACGGTCGTGCACGTTGCCGGTGTAGACGTATCGGAGGCCGGCGCGCAGTGCGATGTCACGCGCGCGGGTCAGCGTTGCCGCCGGCGTTCGCGGCAGGTCCGCCATCTTGTAGTCGGGATGGAAGGCGGTGAAATGCAGCGGCACGTCGCGGCCCAGTTCCCGGGCGATCCAGGCTGACATCGCCTCGAGTTCGGCGTCGGAGTCGTTCTTCCCCGGGATCAGCAGCGTCGTGATCTCGAACCAGACGTCGGTCTCGCGCTTCAGATACACCAGGGTGTCGAGCACCGGCTGCAGCTTGGCGCCGCAAAGCTTGGCGTAGAACTCCTCGGTGAAGCCTTTGAGGTCGACATTGGCAGCGTCCATCTTGGCAAAGAACTCGCGTCTTGCCTCGGCCCCGATGTAACCGGCAGTGACGGCGACTGTCATGATTCCCAGCGCGTGACAGGCGTCGGCCGTATCCATCGCGTACTCGGCAAAGATGACGGGATCGTTGTACGTGAAGGCGACGCTCTTGCAGGCCATCTTCGCGGCTGTTTCGGCGATGGCCTCGGGCGAGGCCGCATCCATCAAGGTGTCCATCTCGCGGGATTTCGAGATATCCCAGTTCTGGCAGAACTTGCAGACGAGGTTGCATCCCGCAGTGCCGAACGAGAACACGCTCGAACCCGGGTAAAAATGGTTCAGCGGCTTTTTCTCAATGGGATCGATGCAAAAGCCCGACGAGCGGCCGTAGGTGGTGAGCACGATCGCATCGCCCTCGCGCTGGCGCACGAAGCAAGCGCCGCGCTGCCCATCGTTCAGACGGCAGTCGCGCGGACACAGGTCGCACTGAATGCGGCCATCGTCGACCCGATGCCACCAGCGGCCCGGGTGGTTGCTCATAGATGCGCTCCGCTCCAAGCGAGGTCCTCTTGTGTCCATTTGGTCACGGCGTAGCGCGAAACGTTCACTGCTGGGCTCCAGAAACCGGCCGGCAACCCCGCCTTGCGTTTGAGCGCGGCCAGGAATTCGCGGGGATCGACAAGGTTCTCCCAGACCTGGGGCAGGAACGTCGCTCGACGGTGGCCGTATTCCAGAATGAGCCCGTCGACCCCGGGGCGAAGACGCGCAACGAGGTCCTCCTCACCCGCGACCTCGATCCGTTCGGCCGCGGACAGGAGCGAAACCTCGACCTTCGTCTCCTCGAACTCGGCCACGGCCAGCGGCGGGAATCGGGGATCGCGGAAGGCCGCAGCGATCGCGTTGTCGCGCACGTCCATGCCAACCGGGCGGACAGCTTGCAGCGATCCGACACAGCCACGGAGTTCGCCCAAGTGTTTCAAGGTGACGAAGGTGGCGCTGCGTTGCCCAAGGGCCGCGTGTTGGACCTCGTCGAGCTTGGAGAGGCCGAGTCTCTCCGCGATCGCCGAGCGCGCGATTGTCAGCAGTGCGCGGCCCAGATCAAACCCGGTCATGAGTTACCTCGCCAAAGGCAAACGATGCGTAGCCCACCACGCGGGACTTGTCGCCCGCCGTGTCGCCGGAGTTGCGCAGATCGAGAAGTTCTGCCTGCAAGCCGCGGCGGCGTGCGGCCATCAGCAGGCCGTTAATGGGGGTCGCACCGCAGGCTTGCTCGCTCAGCAGGTTCGGCGAAAGTGCCAGAACGGCATCCGCGGTCGCCCGATCGATCCGGCGCGCCTCGGCGTAGCGATGGTAGTGGGACATGTCGGAGCTGACGACGAAAAGCGTCTCGGGGCCGCCCCAAAGCAGCTCGATGACCTCGGCCACCTGCGCCGCCGTGGCATCTCCGACGGTGAAGGGCACGATGCGGAAATCCCGCAGGATCGTCTGCAGGAAAGGCAGCTGCACCTCCAGCGAATGTTCCAGGGCATGCGGGGTGTCGCTTATGCGCACTTGCGCCAGCGCGAGTGCGCAGGCAACGGCATCACGGTCGACCTCGACATTTCCCAGCGGCGTGGCGAAGGCCTGCGCCGAAGGCAGCGCAAGGCCCCGGACCGGCGCGCGGTGCGCCGGACCTAGCAGTACGACGCGCCGGATCGCCTCGCCCTGGGCCGCGAGCCGGGCGTATGCGCAAGCCGCAACCGCGCCCGAATACACGTAGCCGGCGTGCGGAACGATCAGCGCTTTGGGCCGTGCGGCGCGCTCTGCTGGCTGCGCCGACCCGCCAAGGTACGTGCGCACAGCCCCCGCCAGCGCCGAGGGCGCTTCGGGGTAGAACATTCCGGCTACGGCAGCTGGGCGTACGGCAGGCATCGGGTGTCTCGCCAGTTCAATGGACGTGCAATAGCTGTCCGGGCAAATCAAACGCCGATGTCGCTGTTCAAATCGGCTACCCCTCACCGAACGTCCTGCCCGACAGCTACCTTGTCATATTGGGCGCCCAGGCACGAAATCAACTGTCTTTGGTGCCGCTTGGGCAAGGATTGCGCCGGCAAAGTACGAAGGCTGGCGACTAGTTGCCCAGCAAGGCGCCGATGACATTTGCTTCGAGAGCGCCTAGCGCCGCCGCGACATCGGGTAGTCACGGGCCGCTGACCGCCCCCTTGGACTTTCTGGCCGTCACGGGAGGGCAAGGCTGCCCCAAGAAAGCATGGAGGACCTGGGTGTGGGCCGCTCCCATCGCATTCGAGTGATTGGTGCCCTGGCTAGCCGAGCTGCACTTGAGCCACGAAACCGCATTCGAGTGATCGCTATAAGCTTTTGATTTATAACGATCTAGCTGCGCCGTCGGGTGCCAAAAATGGAAGTCATTCGCCGATTTCGACACCTTGCGCCTGGTTGGACGCGGCGGGGCGAGCTTCGGTACGGGACGGCAAGCGCACCAGGTCCCTGCAAAACCCGCAATTTCGACGCTGTCCCTCCGGGCGCAGGGCGTCGCGTCTGCGATTTTGAAGCAGGGAGACTTCGTGCGGGGTTGGTTTTTTGAGCATTGTGCCGGAGCGGGAGCCCGGGACGCTCATGGGGTTTGGCCACCGGTCCAATCCAAAGACGCGGATTTGGGACGTTTTGGTCAAGGAAAACTTACGAAAATACGTGTGATCACGTATTTCCTAGAACTTAAATGAGGATAAGAATGGTTACGTTGCATTTATTAGTTTTCGTTAAGGCGTTCTAGCGTCGCCGAGACGCAGCTCTTCCCAAGCTGATACAAGAGGAGGTACCTACCATGAGTAACAAGGCCTTTTACCTGGCGCTCGCCGCCATTCTGTTTGCCTCTGGGCTGATCACCGATACCAGTGTCTTGATCGCCGGGACCGCGATTTAGCGATCCAGTTGGGATCGGGCGGCGTTATCGGCGCCGCATAAGGAACCATCTGACCAGGAGCCGCGCCTTTTGCGCGCGGGTATTTGTTTAGCCTCTTGAACGGATGTGTGTCTCGAGCCGCCTGCTCCTGTTATCGGCGACTGTCACTGGCAATTTCGCGTTTGAAGGGATCCGCTACATCTTGCCTGGGAAGTTTCTCGCGGCGGCCCGGATTCTCTATTCATGCCCGAGTGCGGAAGCCGGTGTGTGGGACCGGGGATTTGCGGCAAGGCATTCCGTAGGTCGGTCGCTGTGCCGCAGAGGAAGCCCCGACAGAACGGTGTGCTGCAGTTGGTAGTCTTTCGTGCTTGGGCCCGATCCGCCGCTGACTAGCAGCCGAATCATTCCAGGTATTTCCAGGTATTGATTCATAAGAATTTCGGCCGGCGTTCGATTGCCAGGGCGCGCCCGAGTTCGCCTTTTGCTGGGCGGCGCCGTCGTGCCCAATGGGACTCTCGCTTGCCACTAGCCGATCGCTCATCGCCCAGTGCCGGCATCGGGGATTCGCGAGAGCGGCTGGTCCGGCGGTTCACCGGCGAGCAGCCGCGCAGCGCCGCTATCGAGCCAAAGACGCAGTCAGACGCAGTGGAGGACGCCCGCGTGCCCACTTGCTCGAGAGCGGACGCAATACCTTGCGGCCGGATCGGCGGTCCGTCCCGGCGGGCAGATGTGCACGATCGAGTGCGAGGCCGCTCCCCGGCGTGGAGACGTGTTTGTGATTCCAGGCTAGGCCCGTTTGGACCGCGGCACCCGCCGGCTGCGCCGACCGCTTCAGCGCCGCAGCTGGTCCAAGGCTTCGGTGACACGGCGCGCCAAGTCGGGTCCGGCAAAGGTGGTCAGGTCCCGTGGAATGGTTGCGCTCACGACCCGCGTGGCAGCGGCGCCCAGATGCGATTTAAGTTCCCCGAGGAACGGGTCCGAGGCGATCAGCACCAGCGCCTGGCAGCGCCCCTGTGCAACGGCGTCCTCCAGGTAGCGCGACACTTCAAACGCGAAGACCGCGTGTTCCTTCTGGCGCGGGTCCATGTGCTGCTGGAACTCGGTTCCAGCGTGCCCGGGGTCGCCGTGGGCCTTCTGCGCGTGGCCTTCCCGGTCGGAGGTCAGATCACTTCCTTTCTCGCGACTCTGCGGATGTACTAGATCCGCCAGTTCCTCGAGCCGGCCGCCATCGTGCTCGCGGTCCAGGATCCGCGCGCGCGCGGCATTGGCCAAAACGATCCATGTCTTTTTCATCCAACGTCTCCAAAAGTCCAGTGCGGCAGAATAGCCGATTGGCCGTGAAGGCCTGTTGAGGCGAACGAGTTGATGGCCGGGATATGGGCCTTTGATCGAATTGCGCCCGCCGGGACCGGCCATTGCCGGCCCGTTTCGGTCCAACTACCGATCCAACGGTGGCCATTGCCGACCTGGGAAGGCGGCAAGGGTCTAAGAAGCGCGGCACCGGTACGTAATTTGGTCGACCTAGACTTGGTCACGCGCGATCTCCGGCTGCGGCCAGCCGAGCAGTTCTGCGAGCCGGCAGGCAACCCACCGCGCTTCCTCCTTGCTGACGACCGAGCCGTCGGCGAGCAGGCCGCGATGCACCCGATCGAGGACAAGCTGTTCGGTCACGCCCAGGTCGAAAAGCGTTGCGCGGGCATGCTCGGTCAGCAGTTGCGCCATGTCTTCGCACAGGTCGTAGCGGGCGGCGATGACGTCCCTGGGCTCGATCGGCCGCATCCGGCCGGGCGGCAGGTAGAGCTCAATGAACGAGCGGGGAATCAGCGACTGATTTTCGTCATTCATGGGCGAAGGCTAGCAAACCCGCTCAACAACCTTCGGTGCAGCCAAAGGAATCAATAGCTGATACCGACAAACGGCCCGGGGAAATCCTCGTGCTGCGGTCGAATGTCGCATATTGGCCCAAGGCGTCGCTGGCCGTCGCATTTCATGCGCCCCCAGGCCCCGCGCCTAGTGTGCGCAGCCGATCCTGGGCCGCCCGATTACCTGCGCGCTGCCCCGGTGCCCCTTGATCAAATGCTACGTCGGGAAGTTGTCGTCCAAACGCGTACCCGTGCGGCACCCTCGGGCCGCTGCCAGGGAAGGAATTCGGTACGGTGCAAAGGTAGCCAGCGTTGCGCGCCGGGGCGGGCCTACTTGCGCGTCGCGGCGATGATCTGTTGAATCTTTCGCTGCGTGTCGGGACGGTCAACGCGCTGCCACGCATCTTCGACCTCTTCGCGGCTAAAGGTATCAGTGACCGTGTTTACACCAATCCGCAATTCGAGCCTGACAACCGATGGTTGCGGCAATAGAGCCTTGCCGCGATGCCACGTGAAGTTCTTGGCCGCAATATCCAGTCCCCCGGATCGCACGCCGTGAATGATTGCGAGTTCGATGTTCCGCAGTCCCTCAATAAACCGTAGGGACGAGTTCGCGGTGTCCATTTGGTTCCTCCCTTGCACTACCCAAAACAGCCAGCCTGGCGCAATCGAGGCAGGAATTCAATCGGCTACCCGACACGCCGTAACATGAACGAAGAGGTCTTGCGAAGCCGCGTGCCGCCTTTGCCTGCGAGTCGCCGACGCGGGTTTTTTATTGGTCGAGTCTGAAATCATACGCCTTATTCGAGCCTAACCAATTGATTTATTTGGCTTCCCGACCTGGACTCGAACCAGCGACCCGAGGACTAACTGGCAGCTCCGGGATGCCGCTGGCCGCAAAGCTACATCGAAAGCCACTATAGGGGCAATAAAGCGTTGATGGTTATCGGACGCATTTGGTAAACGAGAGTGCGACCCCACAAGATGCCCGCTGCCCGCCGATTCCGGACACTGAGCACACTAGAATGAAGACCCGGCAACCACAGTTCGCCGTTGAAGCGGTCCATCTTGAGGTAGTTCGGGAGCGCAAGTGCTGATCTTTCGATTCCTGCCCGTTGGCAGGCATTTAGCCCGACAAGCGCCGGCGTGGGTGCTGAAGCGCCCTGACTGCAAGGAGAGCTGACATCTTGCAGGCGCTGCGTTCTCGAAGTGCCCTGACCCCTGGGCTCGTACTGGTCGGGATCATGGCGTGTTTGTCCGGGCCGGGCGCCATGCCTGCGGCGCATGGCGGTGAACTGCAACTGATCGCGGGCGATCTAGGTGACGCTGGGGCAAACGACGGCTCGATTGCCGTTGCGCAATTTAACTCCCTCGCGGCTGTTGCCGTCGACGCCGCGGGCAACGTGTACCTCGCCGACGGCAACGCGATTCGGAGAATATCTACCGAAGGTGCCGTAACCACGATCGCAGGTAAGGCCGGCGAATGGGGCGAGAGTGACGGGGCGGGCGCCGTGGCGCGCTTTAATAGTCCACAGGGTCTTGCTGTGGACTTAGCTGGCAACGTGTACGTCGCCGACCGGGACAATCACGCCATCCGAAAGATCACGCCTGATGGGAAGGTCAGCACCGTTGCTGGCTCGGCTAGTTCGATGGGAGCCAAGGACGGCAAAGGGCGCCATGCCCGATTTTTCCGTCCGTCGGGGATCGCGGTGGATGCTTCGGGCACACTTTTCGTATCCGATACGCGCAACTTTACGATCCGGAAGATTTCGCCCGCTGGCGTCGTTAGCACGATCGCCGGGCGAGCGGAGGAAGCCGGAAGCGCGAATGGTCCTGCCGCATCGGCGCGCTTTAGCTTCCCGCAGGGCATCGCCGTAGACGCCACGGGTAATGTCTTCGTCGCCGACTACTTCGTGCATGCCATTCGCAAGATCAGCACAAGCGGCGTCGTGTCGACCTTGGCGGGCCAGATGGATCCACCGGCCATGGGTACGGCCGACGGTGCCGGCGCGGCGGCCCGATTCGCTTATCCCAGCGGCTTGGCGATCGATAGGGACGGCAATCTGTATGTCGCCGACTCGCACAGCTACACGATACGCAAACTCACGCCCACGGGAACGGTCACGACGGTCGCCGGCATGGCGGATCGTCCGGGCATCGATGACGGCCCGGGCGCCAGCGCACGGTTCGCCAGCTTGGCTGGCGTCGCAGTCGATCGCCGCGGCAATGTCTATGTCACCGATTTCGCGTCCGTCCCAGGCGGCGCACCGACGAGATACGTGAAGCCCGGTCCCTCCGGCACCGTTCGCCGTATCGACCCGTCAGGGGTGGTCAGTACGTTTGCGGGCCGGATGAGCGACCCGTACGGTAATGCGGACGGCATCGGGACTGCCGCCCGGTTCGATTCTCCCTCCAGTATTGTCGCGGACCAGGCCGGAACGCTGTACGTAGCCGATTCGGGGGCCGGCACGGTCCGCAAGATAACGGCCGCTGGTGAGGTGACGACGCTTGCTGGAAAAGCCGGCGTACGAGGACGCGGCGACGGGCTCGGGTCGCAGGCGCGATTCGACCAGCCCGCGGGTATCGCGCTCGATAAGACCGGCACGATTTACGTAACCGACGCCGTTGCCGGCGTGATCCGCAGGATCACGAGCGACGGACTGGTAACGACATTTGCCGGAACTCCGGGCGTGAAGGGGCATGTCGACGGTGTAGGCGCCGCCGTGCGGTTCAGCACGCCCGGCGCTATTGCCGTCGATGATGACGGGAATCTTTATGTTAGCGATGGGTGGGCCAATAACATTCGCAAAGTTACGCCCACGGGTGAAGTCACGACGTGGGCGAACAAGAGCGGACAGCGTGGAGCCGCTGATGGCCCCATCGACCAGGCGCGATTTGTAGTCCCTGCCGGTATTGCCGTCGATCATTCGGGCAACCTGTACGTGTGCGACTACGGCAACCGCACGATACGCAAGATCACGCCACACGGAGTGGTCAGCACGCTCGCCGGCCGCGCGGGGCAGCGGGGCAGTCGCGACGGCACCGGCCCGGGCGCGGAATTTACCGGCCCGTTGGCCATTGCCGTCGATGATTCGGGCAAGCTCTACGTTGCCGACGGCAGCACGATTCGGTCGATCACGCCGGGCGGTGCCGTGACAACGGTGGCCGGCATAGCCGATAGCCCGGGAATCAAACTCGGCAATTTGCCCGGTCGGCTGGAGAACGTCGCCGGCGTGGCGCTGATCGACTCGCACACGTTAGCGGTTACGCAGCGATACAGCGTGCTCAAGATACTGCTCGACGGTCCGCGAGGAGCGCTCGCGATCCCGGACCACCACTAATCAATTCCAGCGGCGACGGTGGTCGATATCCGGCCTCGGGCGCCCCTGTCACTGCGCCGTGCCGCCGAGTGACGCGAGGTGCGTCGGTGATCGGGAATCGAGAAGTCCTCATGGTTGCATGCTTGAACGTACGAGCGACAGGCTCACCTCGGGTACGCTCGGGTCACTCCCGGATGGCAGGAAGAAGATCTGCTGGCTGAGCTGATCTCCGGGTTTGAGGCTCAGGCCGTCCTTCGGTCGTAGCCGAATCGCCGCGGCCTTGCCCTCCTTGGTCTGGTATCGCCCGTACAGCACCATATTTGGCGGCGGGTTTGCCGGCGCGTTCGGGGTTTTCAACCAAAGTTCCATCCCGACGGGAACCCCGCTCACCATCAGATAAAGCGGCCCCACAAGAACCTGGTCGGAGGTGTTCTGCACCGTGACGGTCTGCGCCATCATGGGATAGGTTCGGTAGGCTTTGGCCTCCGGATCGAGCAACGCGGCCGAACGAGCAATATGCACCTGCGCCGTCAGATCCTGCGGTGGAAGGGGATGGGTTTGATCTTCCACGAGGAAACCGGCAGTATCCCTTGCCCCACGATTGTCCGCGGTAATCGTCGCAAGGCCAGGACCCAGGATCCGTACGCTGCCGTGGTTATCAACCCGCGCTATTGCCGGGTTGCTCGAGCGGTAGATTGTTCCGCTCTCCGCGGAGCTGAGGTCTCGCTCCCGCCCGCCGTATCGTCCTCTCACGTATAGCTGTTCCATCTGCGGGCCGCAACATCCCGGCCAGTTAACGTGGAAGTATTGCGCCTGCAAGGTGATGCTGTCTGGCGACTCCCTTGGCTGGACGGCGACGGTCACGGGTGCGGCGGCGACCGTTAGTGCCTGGTCCGGGTGTGCTGGGTCCAACCCTGCCACGATGAACGCGTTTATCGTAAGCGGCCCGGCAAATTCCTGAGGGATTGCGAAGTGCCAGCGGAAAGCGCCTTCTTGCCAGTTGGCGCGTGGATGGGGAAGCATGCCCATGCCGGAAACACTTGCATAGGCATCCGTGACCCGCCTCTTCAGCGGCGCAAGGACGCGAACCGTGATGGAGACGGTGCCGCCGGGCTCGAACTTCTGGCCTGGCTCTGGTTCCTTCACAATGACATTCGGATCAGCGGCCGGGCCAGGTGCATGATCTCCCGGTTCCTCGGCCTCTGCCATTGGCGAGATTGCGATGTACAGTCCAAGGGTAAGAGCAACCCAAACGGTTCGCAGTTGAGACGCGCGGCCGGGCGCTGCTTTATTGGAGACGGCGAATCGCTCCCGAGTTCTGCGCTGCATCGAAGGACTTAGCATCTCATTTCAGCTTTCGGAATCCATTTTTTTGCATGGGCAATTCGAATTTCGCACGACCGCATGGCGGCTTGCATCGTCAATGGCGGTTTCAGGTCCGGGTTTTATTCGAGAGGGTGGCCCCCAAGTCCGCCCGCAATTTGCCGCATTGTTCACGCACCCAGCGATTGCGGGTCTTGACGAAAACCGAGGCTTCAGGCTCGTCGATTGCCCACCCAGTCTCCTCGGGGCGCAATGCCCTTCTGGCTCGGTCTTGAGCTTGGAATTTTCGACGCGCGTAGCGCAAGCAATTCGGATCTACAAAATCGCCGATTCTTCGATTACAACCGGCAGTCGCGCACTGGACAAACCGCCCGCCAGCCTCCGCAATGCGGAAATCTTCGCAGCGCCT
>Ga0209415_10006264_pt1 | contig 21214 bp, 22 predicted proteins | sample PeaSoiSIISIP2007_FD_187696 | JGI IMG/M metagenome (GOLD analysis project Ga0209415, IMG submission 187696) | Peat soil microbial communities from Weissenstadt, Germany - SII-SIP-2007 (SPAdes) (version 2) | ecosystem: Environmental > Terrestrial > Soil > Wetlands > Peat | place: Germany...
ACACTTCGTAGCCATCGCGGCCGATGCCGCGGCCGCGCATTTCGAAGCCCACCAGCTTGCGTTTGGCGCCGCTCTCTTTCTGGCGGAGCAGCGCCGCGCGGCCCACGAACTCGCCCTTGTCGAGCTTCACGATCCAGCCGAGATCGGCTTCGAAAGGCGAAATGGAGGCGTCGATTTCGTGCCCGTACAGCGCCATCTTGGCTTCGAGGCGCAGCGTATTGCGCGCGCCGAGGCCGCACGGCTTGATGCCGAACTCGGCTCCGGCATCGAGTACCAGCTTCCAGATGCGCGCCGCTTCGCTGGGCGGCACATAGATTTCGAAGCCGGCTTCTCCGGTATATCCGGTGTGCGCAATGCGCGCGGGAGTGCCCCCGACCTCGCCATCGGTGAACCAGTAGTAACGGATGGCAGCCAGGTCCACGGGCGTCAGTTTCTGCAAAGTGGCCTGGGCTTTGGGGCCCTGAATGGCCAGTTGGGCGTAACGGTCTCCGGCGTTCTCCACAAGCGCGTCGAAGCGGTTCTCGGAGCGTATGTGCTCGAAGTCTTTCTCCTGGTTCGAGGCGTTGACGCACAGGAAATAATGGTCGTCCGCGACTTTGTGGACCAGAATATCGTCCACGAAGCCGCCGTGCTCGTAGAGCAGCCCCGAGTAGTGCGCCTGCCCGATCTTGAGTTTCGAAACGTTGTTGGTGGTGACGAAATCCGTCAGGGTCGCAGCTTCCCGGCCGCGGATTTCGATCTCGCCCATGTGGCTGACATCGAACACGCCCACCGCGTTACGGACGGCGTTGTGCTCATCGATGATCCCGGAATACTGGACGGGCATGTCCCACCCGCCGAAATCGACCATCCTGGCCCCTAGGGAGCGGTGGACGGAATGGAGTGGGGTAGTGCTGAGCGAAGCTGCTGCGGCCATGAAAACTCAGGCTAACACAGCACCGTCGCACAGGTATTCTTGGGGTGCTCAACCGATCTCGGGAAAGTCGGTACCCCGCGACCGCTCCCTGACGGTCGCGGCTCTGTAACTATCTGCAAGCACGCGATACTCCTCTCAGAGCCGCGACCGTCAGGGAGAGGGTTTCCGGGACTGAGCCGCGAATTCCCCAGAACGGTTAAGCACCCGTATTCTTGCCAGTGTTCCCCTTACGCACCTATGGCGATCACCGGCTTTCCGGCGGTGGACTGAAAAAACCGCGGTGCGTGGAACGGTTGAAATCGATAACCGATACCGAAGATGGTTTCGATGTACTGGTCCGCGTATCCGCCGAGCTTCTTGCGAAGGCGACGCACGTGGACGTCCAGAGTGCGGGTGCGGATTTCGGACCCGTAGCTCCACACACGCATGAGCAGGGCTTCGCGCGGTATGATCTCGCCGGCGTGCTGCACGAGGAGCGCGAGCAGATCGTACTCTTTGCGGGTTAAGGTCAGGCGTTCGGAATCGAGACTAGCAACCTGTTGCTCGTAATCGATCGTAAGGTGTTCGTCACGATACGGCGGTATCTGGTTATGAATTGAAAGCGGCCCCATTAGTCCTCCTTGTGCTCTTAAGCTAATGCTACGGGCGCCCCCAAGGAAGGTGATGGCGAACTTGTAAAAACTTTGTAAAAACAGGGCGCAAGTGCTTGCCTATTGGGAGCGGTTTATCATTGTTTGAGCCTCGACTCCCGGCATCATGGAATCTTCGCCCGTCCGAAACCGGCTTCTTGTAATGATTGCCGCGCTGCTGTTTTCGACCGGCGGAGCGGCCATCAAAGCGGCTACCCTCACCGGGTGGCAGGTGGCGTGCTTCCGCTCCGCGGTGGCGGGCGCGGTGTTGCTGGCGGCACTGCCGGAGGCCCGGCGCGGGTGGACATGGCGCATGGCGCCGGTGGCGGCGGCCTATGCCGCGACGCTCATCTCGTTCGTGTTGTCGAACCGGCTCACCACGTCGGCGAATGCCATCTTTCTGCAATCCACGGCGCCGCTGTATTTGCTGCTGCTGGGGCCCTTGCTGCTGCGGGAGCCGATCCGCCGCGCCGACGTGGTCTACATGGCGGCGGTAGTCGCGGGCATGATGGTCTTCTTCGTAGGAACCGAATCGGCCGTGTCGACCGCCCCGGACCCGCCGCGCGGAAATGCGATCGCCTTGGCCAGCGGTTTCTTCTACGCCTTGATGCTGGCCGGGCTGCGCTGGCTGGCTCGCGGGAAAGAGCGGAACGCGGGGATCGCGACGGCCGCGCTGGGCAACGTCCTCGCGTTTCTCGCGACGCTGCCCATGGCGCTGCCGGTGAAGGCTGCGGCCGCGGATAATCTCGCGGTGATTCTGTATCTCGGGGTGGTGCAGATCGGGATCGCTTATGTGTGCCTCACGCGAGCGATGCGGCACGTGCCGGCGCTGGAGGCCGCCACCCTGCTGATGATCGAGCCCGCGACGAATCCCGTCTGGACGTGGCTGGTACACGGCGAGCGGCCGGCCGCGTGGTCGCTGGCCGGAGGAGCGGTGATCCTCTCGGCGACGCTGGCGAACACGTGGCGACTGGCCCGGAAAACGGCTCGGCTTGAGCGATTTTGAAAATGCCTGGCGGCAATTTTCCGGCCGCTTCTCGTCAAAATACCGAACTTTTGCGGCCGCCGCGCGTCTGGTACATCTTGGAGGGTCGATGAAGAAGATACTGGTGTGCTCTATCCTGGTGGCCGCGATGGCGCTAGTGGCTGCCGCGGCCGACGTTAGCGGAAAATGGAGTGGAAGCATTTCGCACGAGGGCGGGCAAGCCAACACGGCGTTCGCGATCTTGAAGCAGAGTGGAACGGCCATCACGGGTTCGGCGGGACCGGACGAAGGCCAGCAGTGGCCGGATCTGAAGGGCACCATCCGAGGGGATAAAGTTACCGTGGAGGTGAAATCCCCGGAGGATGGCACGGTTTACAAGTGTGACTTGGTACTGGTCGGCGATCACCTGACGGGAGAGGTCAACGCCACCTCAAGCGGCAGCCAGACCATGAAGGGCAAAATGGATATTGCCCGTGTGAAATAGCGGAGGGGAGTTCCATGAAGAGGGTCACGCTGCTGTTGTTCAGTTTCGCCGCGGCTCTATCCTCGGCCGACATCGCGGGTTCCTGGCGGTTCTACTTCGTCAGCTTTGGCGAGGAGACATCTCCCGCCCGGCTCGAAATCAAGGTGCAGGGAGAGAAGCTTACCGGTACGCTCAACGAGATCCAGATCGAGGGCACCGTTAAGGACGACACGTTTCAGTTCACCGGAAAGCGGCCTAATGGCGACGAGTTCGGCAAACTGGAAGGCCATGTCAAAGGCGACGAACTGGCCGGCACCGCGCACATGGGTGACGACGAGCGCCCGTGGATCGCCCGCCGCGTCATCACCAGCACCGTTGCGCCCCAGACCCGCACGTTCGAGCCTTCGCAGTTCCACCGTTTCTTCTCCGGCACGATTCCACCGGCACTGCACATCAACCCCGGCGATACCGTTCGCACGACCACCGTCGATGCGGGCGGCCGCGACGCCCAAGGTGTCCGCCGCTCCAATGGCGGCAATCCCGAAACCGGCCCGTTCTACGTCGAAACCGCAATGCCCGGCGACACCCTGGTGGTCAAGTTCAATCGCATCCGGCTGAATCGGGATTCGGCCGGGAGCGGCGACCAGATTGTCCCCGACGCCCTGGCCCCCGGCTATCAGCGCAACGCCAAGTACGACGATCATTTCAGCAGCGAGTGGAAACTGGACCGCGAGGCGGGCTTCGCCACGCTCGCCAAGCCCTCCGAACATCTGAAGGACTTTCGGGTCAAACTCCAGCCCATGCTGGGATGCGTGGCCGTGGCGCCGCCAGACAAGCAGACCATTCGCTCCGGGTGGCTGGGCTCCTACGGCGGCAACATGGATTACAACGGGCTCCGCGAAGGCGCCACGCTCTACCTGCCGGTCAATCAGGAGGGCGCCTTGCTCTTTGTGGGCGACGGCCACGCCGCGCAGGGCGATGGCGAACTGACCGGCGATGCGCTCGAAACCTCCATGGATGTGGAGTTCACAGTGAGCCTGATCTCCGGCCAGAGCACCGGAGGCCCGCGGGCGGAGAACGACGAATTCATCATGGCAATGGGAATCGCCAATTCGCTGCCCGATGCCCTCCGGCAGGCGACCACCCAGCTCGCCCGGTGGCTGGAGCGCGATTACCACCTCACGCCCAACGAGTCGGCCATCGTTCTGGGCACCTCCGTTCGTTACGACATTGCCGAGGTGGTCGATCCGCAGGTCAACATTGTCGCCAAGATGAGCAAGGCGGCGCTCGCCCAGTTGAAAAAATAGCTTGCCCGCGGTGCGATGCTGGTGTGGCAAACTGTGGGTAACGTATGCCGCAATTCGACCCATGGCCGCCCCTGCCGCTCCACGAGTGGCAGGATACCTATCGGACTCTCCACATGTGGCTGCAGGTGGTGGGCAAGATCCGCATGACGCTCACTCCGCCGTTGAACCACTGGTGGCACGTCACCCTTTACCCCAATGCGCGCGGGCTCACGACTTCGCCAATCCCGTACAAATCGGGCGCCTTTGAGATCCAGCTCGACTTCCTGGATCACCAACTCCTGATCGATACCTGTGACGGCGCCCGCCGCTTGCTCCCGCTGGAGCCCGAATCCGTCGCCGCATTCTACGGCAAGCTGATGGAAGCGCTGCGCTCGCTGAGTATCGACGTGACCATCAACACCAAGCCACAGGAGATCGCCGACCCCGTGCCATTCGAGCAGGACCTGCGGCCCGGCTCGTACGACCGCCATGCCGTCGAAAGGCTCGCGCGCATTCTGCTCTCGACCGCCGAGGTGATGCAGGAATTCCGCGGCCGCTTCATCGGCAAATCGAGCCCGCCCCATTTCTTCTGGGGGAGCTTCGACCTGGCGTGCACGCGCTTCTCCGGGCGGCGGGCGCCTCCTCGCAAGGGCGTGATCACCGGCCCGGCTTATTCGCACGAGGTAATCAGCGCCGGCTTCTGGCCGGGAGGCGGAGCGGTGGATGGTCCGGCATTCTATTCCTACACGGCTCCGCAGCCCGCGGGGATCGAGGACGAGCCGGTCCGCCCCGCGGCCGCGGCCTGGAATCGTCAACTATCCGAATTCATCCTGATGTATGACCAGGTCCGGAGCGCGGAGTCTCCGCGGGACGCGCTGCTCGATTTCTTCGAGAGCACTTACCGGGCGGGAGCCAAGCGCGCGAACTGGGACCGCAAAGCACTGGAGGCCTGACGATGCCGAATGCCTGCACGCACATGAACCAGATCCACACGACCAGCACGCACAAGCGCGGCTGCGAAGACTGCCTCAAAATCGGCGATTCGTGGGTGCACCTGCGGCTGTGCCTGATCTGCGGCCACGTGGGATGCTGCGATTCCTCGAAGAACAAGCATGCCACCAAACACTTCCACGCGACCAAACACCCTCTGGTGCGGTCGATCGAGCCGGGAGAGAGCTGGATGTGGTGCTACATCGACGAGATGATGCCGGGCGAGTTGTAGGGCCCGCGCTATACTGGCCTCATGACGGTCCAACTGACGCCCCACGTCCAGGAGTTGCTGAAGATCGCGATGGCCCAGGGAATGGGCACAACTCCGGAAGAGGTCATCGAACTCGCGCTGGAGGGCATGGTGCCCCATCCGAGGCGCGAACTCACCGACGAAGAGAAGGAGCGCGCCAAACGAGCGGTGGAGGGACTTCGCGCTTTTCGCGAAAAATATCACCTCACTCTCGGACCGGGTGAAAGCGTCGTGGACCTGATCCGTGAGGGCCGGAAATATTGATCCGCGGCCCGTTTGTTCTCGATGCTTCCCTGACCTTGAGTTGGGCTTTTGATGACGAGGTCACGCCGTTCACCCAGAGCGTGGCGGATGCCCTGGAGACCGCCCACGCGGTGACACCGGCGGTGTGGCCTTTCGAGGTGGCAAACGGACTGGCAATCGCGATGCGGCGCGGCCGCATGAGCGACGGCCAACTGACTGAGTTTCTGGAACGGCTGCGGTCGGCGCCGATCCACGTCGAAGTGCGGCCGGCCCTTTGGCTTTGGCAGCAGATCCTGCCCCTTGCACGCGCCCATCATCTCAGCGCTTACGACGCCGCGTATTTGGACTTGGCGATCCGCGACGGTCTGCCGCTCGCCACGCTCGATGGCGACCTTCGGGCGGCCGCGCTCGCCGCAGGCGTACCAGTTCTGACCGAGGAAGGCTGACCGCCCGGCTCTACTCGGCCCGCAACGCCCTCACGAGTGCTCCTCCCCGGGGGACAGGAACCGCGCCAGGATGGCGGTGGTCTGCTCCCACTCCCGCGCTTCCTTCTCCAGGCGTTTCCTGCCCGCGCGCGTCAGCTTGTAGTATTTGGCCCTGCGATTATTGTTCGAGACGCCCCACTCCGAAGCGATGTAGCCCTCCTGCTCCAGCTTCAGAAGGGACGGATACAGCGTGCCGTAGTTGACCGCCAACAGTTGGCCGCTGGTCTGCTCGATGCGGCGGGCGATCCCATAGCCGTGCAGCGGGCCAAGGGTCTCCAGGGTTTTGAGGACCATCAGGGCGAGGGTGCCCTGCCAGACATCCGCTCTCTCGGGCAATGGACCTCCTATGGGATACCCATAGCAAGATTGCCACAGTTCCTATGGGAATTCAATAGGAGAGTTGGATCTCGAAAAAACAAATGGCGACCTTCGCACGCTAACACGCACGAAGACCGCCACATCCTAAGCTGCCGGCTCTGCGGCCGGCTGGAATTGTTGAGACCCCGAATTGTTGAGACTAAGTCGTCGCCCGCTTGGCGGTGAATTCAGTGGTCATCGGATTGCCATCCCGGCCCGGACGAGTGATTTTGAGCTTCAGCTCGTCACCGGAGAGGGTTCCGCTATAGTCGACGGTGATGGCGTTCCCGCCCATCTGCTGGGAGGTCTTGAACGTCACGTTGTTCCCGTCCACCTTGCCATCCGTGATCGGGGTTTCCATCATGTTGCCGTCGCGGCCCGGACGGGAAATGTTGCCGGACAGACTGCCGCCACTGGCCTTCAGGGTGACGGTTACCTTGACGGGATCGCCACCGCCACGGCCCGGTTGTTCATATACCCACTTGCCGCTGACATCGGCCGCGAACGCGGCGAAGGCAACAACAAGCAAAATCGTGGTTACAAAAAGCAGCTTTTTTGTCATCGTGACGTTTAGGCGTCGCTCGATGGGTGGAAGTTACCGAAACTCCGCCGGATCTAAAAGATTTGAGCGGCCCCTCCCCCCTGGAGTCGGCCGCTCAGCATCGAGGAAACTGGACGGCCTTCCCCTAGGTGGTCGATCTCTTCGCCGTTACTTCCGAGGTCTGCGGGCCGTTCTGAGTATCACGGGTCACCTTCAGCTTCAACTCGTCCCCGGAAAGCGTGCCTTCGTACTTGGTCACCCTGGTGTTGCCGTTAAACTCCATCTTAGTCTCGAACGACACATTGTTGCCATCCACCTTGCCGTTCTGGATTTCCATGTCCGGAGGCGTTCCGCCGCCACCGCCGCCCCGGCCCATCATGCCGGATACGGTGCCGGTCAGCTTACTGCCATCGGCCTTCAGGTTCATCGTGATGGTGCGAGGATTGCCACCCTGCCGGCCGGCTTGTTCAAAGGTCCACTTGCCGGTGACATCGGCCGCGAAAGCGCCCAATGCCACTACAAGCAGAATAGTCGTTACAAAAAGCAGCTTCTTGGTCATAGTGACCGATAGGCGTCGAAAAGCACCGTGACGTTACCGCAACGGTGTGGCGTAAGGGCCGCTTTGGCACACCGGCAGGTGCGGCAACTTGCCACCCGGCAAGAGCCTCCGAAAACGTATAGGATTGATAACGAACCACTTGTTTATGAGCGATCCTGGAATCCAGCGTGCCCCCGAATCCACCGGAGACATGCGCAAAACGACAGGCACGGGCAGGAAGATCGCGTGGACCCTCGCGATTGTCGCCCTTTCCGCCTCGCTCGGACTGTTCGTGGACTGGAACGCGCCAGGCGTCGCCCGCTATGCCAGGGACTGGCTGGTGTTTACCCGTGGACCGCTCCCGCCTCCCGACGACATCGCCATCGTTGCCATCGACGAACCCAGCGTCGCGCGTTTTGGACGCTTTCCCTGGTCGCGGCAGGTGATGGCTCGCGCCATCGACGCGATCGCCGCCGGCCAGCCCAAGGCCATCGCGGTCGACGTGCTGTTCACCGACCCGACCAACGCGGAATCCGACGAGACGCTGGCGCGTTCGATCGGGCGCGCGGGTAACGTCGTGGTGGCGGCGCAGTTGACCGAATCCCCGGTGCATGGCGGTCCGTCGCGCTGGCTGCTGCCGCTTCCGGCCATCGAGCGTGCGGCCGCCGCGGTGGGGCACGTCAACGTGCAAACGGAGCTCGATGGCGTGGCGCGCGAAATCGAAGTGCAGTCCGCGGACGATTCCGGCCACACCATTCGCGCCATGGCGGTGGAAGCGGTGCGCGTGGGCGACGGCACGCCGGAAGAGGGCATCCAGATCGGCTCCCGGGCTCTGCTGGCCGGCCCGCGGACCATTCCGCTGGATGTTTCCGCGTCCCCCGTGGTCATTGCACAGACCAAGGGCGCTCCGGCCCGCATGCTGCGCGGCGGGGGCATGCCGATCGACTTCATCGGGCCGGCCGGATCGTTCGGTCCCGATACCTACAGCCTCGCCGAGGTGGTGCAGCGCAGCGTTCCGGCGTCCCGGTTTCGGGACAAATACGTGTTGATCGGCGCCACCGCCGCATCCCTGGGCGACAACATCGCTTCACCTTTCCTTCACCATACCGACGCACGCGCGGACCAGCACGGCTCGATGATGCCCGGTGTCGAGGTGCTGGCCAACGAAGTGGACACCATCCTGCGCGGGCGGTTCGTTTCGGAAACCTCCGATGGAGCGGCATTTTTCTGGTCGGCGCTGATCGCTTTGGCCACCCTGTCGCTTCTGGAGGTGGCCCAGGGCGGCCGTGAGATCGTCAAGCAACTGGCGGCGCTGGGCGCGGCGGCGCTCCTGGTGATATTGGGCAGCTACCTGGCGTTTACACAGCTTCTGGTATTTCCCCCGCTGGTGCCGGGGCTGGTTGCGTTCGCATCGGCCGGAATGCTGGGCCTGCTTTACCGTTCGCTGGCGGCCAGCTCGCGGCTCGATCTGAACATCGCGGAGCTGGCGGCCTCCGGAGACTTGCTGGCCACCCCCGCCGGCCGCTTCCGGAGCTCGCTGGAGGCCATCGCGCCCGGTTGGCTTCCGCGCGGCCTGGAATGGAAGGCCCGCACGCTCGGGGAATTGAACGGGCGCTTTCTGGATCGCGCCCGGTTCATGGACCAGGCGTTGCGCTCGGTGGAAGATGGCCTGATCATCGCCACCCCCGAGGGTCGCATCACCTTTGCCAACCCCAACGCCGCGGTAATGCTGGGATCCACACCTGCCGCCTTGACCGGCCAGAACCTGCTGCAGCGGCTGCACGACGCCGCCGATAGCGAGACGTTATCGCACCTGGTGGTGGACCGCGCCAAGATCGAACGCGAGATCGTTTCGCGCGACGCGCGCCCGCGGCACTACATGCTGCGCATGGCCGCCGTGGGGTCCGGCGAGAAAGGCGATGGGCCGGTGCTCGGCATCGTGGCATCGCTCTCCGACGTCACCCGCCAGCACGAGCTGCAGCAGACCAAGAACGACGTCATCTCGCTGGTCTCGCACGAAATGCGCACTCCCCTCACCGCCATTCAGGGAATGACCGAGCTGCTGGCGGACTACGATGTGGATCCGGCTCGCCGCCGGGAGATGCACCTGGCCATCAATGACGAGGTGAAGCGGCTGACCCGCATGATCACGGAGTACCTGAACATTACACGGCTGGAATCCGGCGCCACCGCGGTCCGGCTCTCGCCGGTGAGGGTGGAAACCCTGGTGGAACGCATCCTGCTGCTGCTCGATCCGGTAGCCGCGCAGCGCGACATCCGCCTGGTCCGCGGCTTCGCCTCCGGCCTGCCGGCACTGCTGGCGGATCCCGACCTGCTGTCTCGCGCCGTGGAGAACCTGGTCTCCAACGCCATCAAGTACAGCCCCGCAGGGACCGAAGTTACGGTGTCCATCTCGAGCGACGAGTCCGACGTCTCGATTGGAGTGGCGGACCACGGCTACGGAATTCCGGAAGGGGACCGCGAGCGCATTTTCGAGAAGTTCTACCGCATCCCGCGCGTGCAGGATGCGGGTGTGCCTGGAACCGGACTGGGCCTTTCCATGGTGCGCGAGATTGCGGGGCTGCACGGAGGCTCCGTGACGGTCGCAAGCGAAGTGGGGACGGGCTCGACGTTCACGCTGCGGATTCCCCGAGGGGAGGCGGCGACCAGTTAGAATAAGAGAGACAACACCGCCAGGAATACCTGCGCCACCATGTCACAACCGCACATTCTGATCGCCGACGACGAACGCTCCATCCGCCTGATGCTGGAGACCGGGCTCACGCTCAATGGATTCCGCGTGACCTCCGCCCGCACTGGCCGCGAAGCTCGCGAAGCCGTGTCCGGCGGCCATTTCGACGCCGTGCTGAGCGACGTCTACATGCCCGATGGCAGCGGTCTGGAACTGGTGGAGTCGCTGCGCGCGGCAGACCCCAGCCTCCCCATCATCCTCATGACCGCTCAAGGCTCACTGCAGATCGCGGTGGACGCGGTGGCGCGCGGCGCCAGCGATTTCATCGGGAAGCCGTTCGAGATTTCAGCCGTGGTGGCTCTGCTGCGGCGCTACATGGACGCGCGGCGCGAAGCGGAAGCTTCCGCCGCCGCGGAGCCCGCCCTAACCAGCCTCTCGCAGGCCGGCCTGGTGGGCCGCAGCGCGCCCATGGTGATGGTGTACAAGCTGATCGCGCACGCTGCCCGCACGGATGCCACGGTCCTGATCATGGGCGAATCGGGGACCGGCAAGGAGCTGGTGGCGCGCGCGATCCACGATTTCAGCCCGCGCAAGGCTCGGCCGTTCCTTTCCGTGAACTGCTCGGGCCTGACGGATACACTGCTCGAGAGCGAGCTGTTCGGCTACATTCGCGGCGCATTTACGGGGGCCAACACAGAGCGAGCCGGTCTGTTCGAGGCGGCCGATGGCGGGACCCTGTTCTTGGACGAGCTGGCCTCCACCAGTCCGGCGTTTCAAGCCAGCCTGCTGCGCGTGCTGCAGTCGGGCGAGGTGCGGCGCGTCGGATCCACGCAGTCGCGGCGCGTCAATGTGCGCGTCATCGGCGCCAGCAACGCGCCGCTGCGCGACCTGGTTAGCGCGGGCAGCTTCCGCTCGGACCTCTTCTATCGCCTGAGCGTGTTGTCGATCGAGCTGCCTCCGCTGCGCGCGCGTACCGGCGATGTGGAGCTGCTCACCGCACACTTCTTGCAGCAATTCAGCCCGGGCGACCAGCCGCCGCTGCACCTCACCAGCGAAGCCATCGCGGCGCTGAGCGCGCACGATTTTCCGGGCAACGTGCGGGAGCTGGAGAACGCCTTGCGCCGCGCGGTGGCGCTCTCTTCGGGCGGCCTGATCACCATCGACTGCCTGCCGCCGGAGATCGCCGCCGTGCCCCGGAAGGCCGCGGGCGGCGGGGTGGACCAGCGGCTGATCGCCGATCGCCCCACGATGGTGGAACTTCAGCGCCGTTATCTGCAACTAATATTAGAGGAGACCGGATGGAACCGGCGGCGGGCCGCCGCCGTCCTGGATCTCGACCGTCGAACCATCCAGCGGCTCATCGCCCGATACCAGTTGCACGGGGCCGCGGACCCCGAGGGCGAAGGCGAATTGGAAGCGGAAAACGAATCTGCGGAAAGGCCACTGGATATCGCGTGAAACCGGCGACCGAGAGCGCAGCTCCGTTCGGAGCCACGACCGTTCCGATCCGAGCCACGACCGTTCCGATCCGAGCCACGACCGTTCCGATCCGAGCCACGACCGTCCCGATCCGAGCCACGACCGTTAGGGAGTGGTCTTCATTTCAGCCCGTGTTGGCCAGTCTCGCCTTCCTTCTCGTCTGCATCTCCAGCGCACCCGCCCAGACCGGACCGGTTGTGGCCCGTGCGGCCAGCGTGAGCGGTCTGAGCCTCATTTATAGCGGCGACAGCGTTCCGATCAGCCTTACCGCGGGGTACATCCTGAATCCCGGCGACCGGATCGACACGCGGGGCGGCGGCCGCGTGGTGATCGACCTGAGCGACGGAAGCATGGTAGTGGTGCAGCCGGAATCGGTCATCGTGTTGAAGGATTTCCAGCAGGCTTCCTCGCTGCGCGAGCTGTTCGACATCGTGCGGGGGATGGTGCGCGTCAGGATCAACCATTTTGGAGGGCGGCCGAACCCATATCGGATGAACAGCCCCACAGCTTCGATCGCGGTGCGGGGCACGGAATTCAGCATCGAAGTGTCTCCGCAGGGCGATACGCAGGTGGTGGTGTATGAAGGCGTGGTGGAAGTATCCAGCCTCGCGGACCCGGATCAGACGAGCCTGATCGAGGCGGGGCGCGGTGTGCTGGTGCAGGGCAGCCAAGTCTTCCCCTTCGTGGGCCGCAACGACGCCGATCACGATCAGCACCCTCCCATGGCGATGGCGAACGGTAGCGGGCCGTCCCAGCCGCAGCCGCCGGCCCCGCCGCAGCCGCAGGACGGGCAGAATGCCGGGCAGCATCCCGACAGCCATTCCCCGCCCGGCGGCGCACCGCATGCCGATCGCGACAATTCGCCACCGGCCACTCCCAGCATCTACGACCGCTACATCGCCGGTCTGTCGGATATCGGCCAGGTTCCCTTCTTGTACCGTTACAACGCGGCTGCCGAACCGTATCTCGACAGCCTGGAAAACCCGGCCTACGCCACCGGGTTCACCTCCGGCGAGGGGCGCGTTTTTGTTCTACCCTCGATCAGCGGTCTCCGCGGGTTGCAGCAATACCAGGGAGCTTTCGGTCCCGGCGGGACGCTTCCGGGCGATTACAGCTTGTCTCCGCAGTTCTCGCTGTTCAGCCCGATCCCGGGCAGCAACTTCAGCATCGGCGGCAGCGCGTCGGCATCGCTGGTGGGAACGAGCGGCGTCTCTACGGGAGCCTTTTACTCCGGCGCCCTGGTGGTCGCGCGCCAGTTCGGATCGAGTAGCTTCGGGGTGGAACTGGACTCTCTGAAGGGGACCGGTTCACTGGTCGGCAGTACATCGGATTCCGGCGGCGCCGTACCGGGATCCGCTTCCGATGTCTCTCAGACGCGCCTTACCGCGGGCTTTTCGAGAGACCTGACGAAAAACGCCAAGCTCGGGATTTTCTATCGCTACGCCTTCATTTCGGCCAACGATGCCGGCCAGAGCGGCGCGAGTTACGACGGCACGGGGCTGAACGCGACCCGCACATCGGGACACTCTTCCGAATTCGGGATGCGGCTTCGCGGCGCGATTACGCCCCGCCTTTCCTACGGGGTCGCGGGAGACTGGGTGGGTGTTTCTCTTCAAGATGCCCTGCTCCGCACCGACGCCGTAGCTTCACACCAGCGCGACCGCTCCCAACGAGGATCGCTGGCCTTCGGCCTGGGATATGCGTTGACGCGGCGCATGATCTTGAGCTTCGACGCGACCGGCGGCGCCGCGCGCAACGCCGCCACCCGTACCGAGGATGCCACCGGCCACACGCTGCAGAACGGGGATGCGAACCCCTATTTCGTCTCCGTCCATACCGCGATACAAGCCAACCTCTCACGCCACCTGTTTGTAAGCGCGTCGCTGATGAACGTCTGGCAGTCGAATGGCCTGAATGTCGATCTGTTTCCCGACCAGTACGGCCAACGGACCTTGGTGCAGGATTCGTTCTTCCCATCCAGCGCCACTACCTATCCATACGCCGGCCGCTTCTCGGATTTCGGCGCGGGCTGGCGCTTCACGCCCAACTTCTTCGTGCAGTACCTGTACTCCACGGATTATGGCGCCAGTGCCGCCAGTCACACGCTGATGCTGCGGTATACGTTCCGCCTGCGGCGGGAATAGTCGAAGCGTAATGGCAAAGTCATTACGCTGTGCTAAACTGGTCTTCGGAGGGAATCCTTATGCCAGCCTCCCAGCGGACAGGACCCAGGCGCGAGACGCTGAACATCCGGATCAAGCCGGAAGTTCGCGGATTGATCGACCGCGCGGCCGAGCTGGTCGGGAAAAATCGCACGGATTTCGTGCTCGACGCCGCGCGGAGTGCGGCTGAGAACGCGCTTCTCGACCGCACGGTTTTCGCGCTCGGTCCGAAAGCCTATGCCGAATTCCTGGCGCGTCTCGATGCTCCTCCTCAGCCCAACCCGCGCCTGCGGCGAAGTCTCCGGACACCCGCCCCCTGGGAGTGAGCCTTGACGCCTTCGCCTCCCGAACCGCTGGCGGACCATCATCGGATCGACGAATTCAGTTCCGGCGAGAAGTCGCTTGACGATTGGCTGAAGCGCCGCGCGCGAGCCAACCAGGTGAGCGGCGCATCACGGACGTATGTCATTTGTGCAGAGGGCAATGTCGTTGGGTACTATGCCCTCGCATCTGGGACGATAACCGTGGAGAGCGCTCCGGGCCGCTTCAGGCGCAACATGCCCGATCCGATACCCGTTGCCATATTGGCCCGTCTCGCCGTGGACCGGGCTTACCAGGGGCGCAGTCTCGGCCGCGCCCTGTTCCGCGATGCAGCGCGCCGCGTGGCTCACGCGGCCGATGCTATCGGCATTCGCGGCATCGTGGTCCATGCGATCTCCGAGGAAGCCGCGAAATTCTATCTCGCGCTCGGCTTTGATCCGTGCCCTCGCCAACCGATGACGTTGGTAGTCAATCTGTCCGACATTCGGGCAGCGCTCCTTTGACGCTGCGTTCCGCCTCCGCCGGAAACTTCCGGCCAGGCTGGCGAATCCCGGGTAAATCACCGGTGTGGTCAAGACGCGAGATAATGAACAGGTGATCCTTCCGAAGGCGTTTACCCAGGAGCGCCAATTCGCTGCCGCCGTCGCCGAGGTCGAGCGGATGCTCCGTCCCGAGGTTCTGCGCATACGCTACACGCTTGGAGATGACTGGACCGGCGACCCGGCGGTCTTCTTCAGAGTCGTTATCTCCGATGCCTTCAGCAGCCGCGATCAAATTCGGAAGGTTACCAACCGGGTATCGACAACGCTAGTGCAACAGATCGAACCTGTGGAGCAATGGGGCGTACGCCCGTATTTTAATTATCGAAGCCAATCCGAACAGGAAGTTCTTCAGGAAGAAGCTTGGGCGTGATGGATGTCATACCCCGGCGAACTGCTCGATTTGGCGCAAGATCTGGTGAGAATGGAAGGCGAGCCCCCTCGCCAGGCATGTCTCAGACGGGCCGTTTCGACGGCATACTACGCCCTATTTCATCTCCTGATATCCGAGGCTACGCTGAACTGGGCTCGGGTTGAGCTGCGCCCCGCACTGGGCAGGGTCTTCGAGCACGGCACGATGAAGAGCGCGTCAAAGAATAAGGCCGACGCTCTCAACAAATACTTCAAGGGCAACCCTCCGGCAGGTACCGAGTTGGACGTAGCTCGGAATCTGAACTCGGTTGTCAACGCCTTTATGCAAGCGCAGCAAGAAAGGAACGATGCGGACTACAACACCTCGAAGGACTGGACGCGCTACGACGTACAAACCCTGATCGATTCCGTTTCAGCGGCTTTCGAAAGCTGGCAGGCGATTCGGGACGAACCGGTTGCCCAGGCTTACCTGGTTTCCCTCTTGGGCAAAGAGCGCAGTCACGGATAGGGCAAGCGACAACCCCGCCTCAACGTCATCTTCCGTTCAGCGGTGCGGGCCTTCCCAGATCGTTGTTCGAGATCGAAGAAGTAAGCTGGCGGTTACTAAAGAGCAGCCCATCTCCCCAATACGCGATGATAGAAAAGACCCATGTCTCATCACCTCCTGGTGGCCCTCGTCGCCCTCCTCGTCTTCGGCGGCTGCATGGTCAGTCCCCCCTCCCTCATGGACGATGTGGACGCCGTGCAGGCCCAGATTGCCCACAATATGCTCCAGTCCGGCGACTGGGTGACCGCCCGCCTGGATGGCATCGCCTACCTCGAAAAATCCCCCCTCAAGTACTGGATGATGGCGGTCTCCTTCATGATCTCCGGCGTCCACGATTGGGCGGCCCGGATTCCCGTCGCGCTCGCCTCCGTACTCCTCTGCTGGGTGACCGCGCGCTTCTCGGCATGGGCCTTCGGCAGCCGCGCCGGCCTCTATTCCGGCCTCGTACTGGCCACCAGCGCCGGCCTGTTTCTCTTCACCCGCATTCTCATCCCCGACGTCATCCTCACCCTCATGATCACCCTCGCGCTCTGGGGCCTGTTGCGCGCGCTGGATGAAGACGAAGCGCATCCCACGCGCTGGGCTCTCATCATGTGGGCCGCCATGGGCACCGGCCTGTTGCTGAAGGGCCTCATCGCCGCGGTCTTTCCCGTCGCCGCCGCGTTCCTGTACCTCGGCCTCACCCGGCAGTTGCTCGTCCGCCGAACATGGGCGCGCCTCAAGCCCTTCTCCGGCGTTCTCCTGTTCCTCCTGATCGCCGCGCCCTGGCACGTGTGGGCCACATTGCGCAACCCTCCCATCTTCGACTTCACCATGCATAGCGAGAGCGGCTCCTATCACGGCTTCTTCTGGTTCTACTTCATCAACGAGCAGGTCCTGCGCTTCCTCAACTTGCGCTATCCCCGCGACTACAACACGGTGCCGCGCCTCTATTTCTGGCTGTTCCACCTGCTCTGGCTGTTCCCCTGGAGCGTGTATCTCCCGGCGACCCTGCGATTCGACTACCGCCAGCCCGATCGGGCTTCGCGATCCCGCTTACTGGCCCTGTGCTGGTGCGGCTTCATCCTGCTGTTCTTCACCTTCTCCACCACGCAGGAATATTACTCCATGCCCTGTTACCCGGCGTTGGCCTTGTTGCTGGGGTGTGCCATCGATAGCCGCGACCACGCGCTCGGATTCGGCACCAAAGTCGTGGCCGTGGTCGCCACTCTGGCCGCGCTGGCGATCGCCGCGATCCTATGGATGGTGCGCGGCGTGTCCGCGCCCGGTGACATTGCCTCCGCGCTGTACCAGAACCCCGATATCTACGCGGTCTACACACTGTCGCTCGGCCACATGTCGGACCTGACGCTGAAAGCGTTCGCTTACCTGCGTCTTCCTTTGGCCGTGGCCGGCGTGGCTTGCGCGATGGGAGCCATCGGCGCCTGGCGCGGCGCCGCTTCCCACCCCGTTCCGCTTGCCGCGCTGGTCGCCATGATGGTCCTGTTCTTCCACGCCGCCCGCCTGGCTCTGGTGGTCTTCGACCCTTACCTGTCGTCGCGGCCCTTGGCCCAGGCGCTACTCGATTCGCCGCCCGGCAAACTGATCGTGGACGATCAATACTACACGTTCTCTTCCGTCTTCTTCTACACCAACCGCCGCGCGCTCCTGCTTAACGGCCGCGTCAACAATCTCGAGTATGGCTCCTATGCGCCCGATGCGCCCCAGGATGTATTCATCGATGACGCCGCGCTCCAGCGTCTGTGGGTCGGCCCCGATCGCTATTACCTGGTGGCCGAAGGTCCCCGCATGCCCCAAATCACGCGTCTGCTGGACAACCACCTGTCCTACGTAAAACAGGCCGGCGGAAAATTCCTGATTGCGAACCGGTAGCGCCCATCAATCCTTCCATTCCGTCGCCAGCCGCACCAGGGTCCGCACCGCAACTCCCGACGGACCTTTGGCCAGTGCCGGCTTGGCATCGTCCAGCCAGGCGGTGCCGGCAATGTCCAGGTGGACCCATGGAGTGTCCTCCGCAAATTCCTTCAGGAACATGGCCGCGGTAACCGCGCCGCCCCATCGGCCCCCAACGTTGGCCAGGTCGGCGAACGCGCTCTTCAGGTAGTCCTTGTAGTCGTCTTCGAGCGGCATGGCCCACATGCGCTCCCCTTCCGCTTTGGCGGCCTGAAGCACGCGGTCGCGCATCCCATCGTCGTTGGCGAACAGCCCCACATTCAGGTGGCCGAGCGCCACCACAATAGCTCCGGTCAGCGTGGCCGCATCCACCAGGTGGGTACAGCCCTGGCGCCGCGCGTAGGTAAGAGCATCGGCCAGGATCAGCCGTCCCTCGGCGTCCGTATTGATCACTTCGATGGTCTTTCCGGACATGGCGGCCACGATATCTCCGGGCCTTTGCGCGCGGCTCCCCGGCATGTTCTCGACGCACGGTACGAAGGCCGTCACGGGAATCGCGGGCTTCAGTTGCGCAATGGCCCGCATGGCGCCCATCATGGTGGCGCCACCGGCCATGTCGTACTTCATCTTTTCCATCCCATCGGCGGGCTTGATGGAGATGCCGCCTGTGTCAAAAGTGACACCCTTCCCGACGAGACCCAGGTGGACGCGCACCTCCTGCGATCCGGTCGCCGGCCGGTATCGGATGACGATCAGGGCCGGCGGTTCAGCGCTGCCTTGCGCCACCCCGAGCAGGGCGCCCATGCCCAGTTCCTTCATTCGGCTTTGTTCCAAAACTTCGCAATCGAGGTGAAACTCGGAAGCCATCTGCCGCGCGGCCTCGGCCATTTTGGACGGTGTCAGGCGATTGGCCGGCTCGTTCACCAGGTCGCGTGTGAAGTTCTGCGCTTCTCCGATGATTCGCCCGCGTTCGGCGGCGTCATCCAGGTTCGGCCCGTCGCCGCCGACGGCGAGGATCAGGCTGTCCACCTGCTTCTTGTCGTTCCCGGTCTTGTGGCGGTCCGGTTCGTAATCGCCCAAAATCGCGCCTTCCACGGCTGCGGCGGCATATTCCGGATTCGCGTGACCGGATTCGAGGACGAATGCGATCCTTTTCACCGATTTCGACTTCAGATGCCGCACTGCGGCCCCAGCCACCTTGCGCAACTCCGCGGAATCGAACTTCTCGGGCTTCCCTGCCCCCGCCAGCAGAACTCGGGTGGCGGCGATGCCTGGCACGTGGTGTAACAGGGTCAGCTCCAGCGGCTTCCCGGCGACCTCGCCCGAATCGGCAAGATCGCCCGCTCCGAACCGCTCCTCTTTCTTGCCTTCGAAGACCGGCACCACCAGTGCGTCGGCCTCAATCTGTTCCAATGGTCTATATTCAATCGTGATCTGCATCACTACAATTGTGCAGGACGAGGGGGTATCGCGCAAACCGATTTTGGCCGATTCCTTAACTTGTGCCCGGCGATCTTCCATTTTTGGAATCCTCAAAGCGGGTGAGAGCATCCATCTTTTGAGGGTATCTCATTGTTTTTACACGCTACTATTGAAGAATATGGTAAACTGGGGTTGAAATCGCTGGGTACGGATTTACCAAAAAGTGTAACGACTTGAAGGCTGGCGTCGTCCAATAGGCGTAGACAGCGGTGCTCTCGGGGAGAGCTGGTAGAAAAAATGGCTGACCTGTCACAACCCAACAACCCGTTTTTGGGAAACACCGCCGACGATCATCTGTCGCGGCTGCTGGTAGCGGAGGTGGAAGAACCCTGGTATCGGTCTTTCATCCAGAACATCAAGGAAGCAATCAACCCGCCCAAACTGCCACCGTTGCAGTTGACGTCAAGGCCTGTGGCGGTCAAGGACATCTGGGGTCTTTATGGCCGCCAGCGGAAGTCCTTCATGATGTCCACCGGGGGCCAACTCCTGATTGTCGGCATCGTGTTCGGCATCTCCTTCACGAAGCCAGGGCAGACCGCGATCAAACAGGCGGTGACGCTTTTCACCCCGGTCGACATCGATGCCTACCAGCCGAAGATGGCGCCTAAGAAGGATACCATGGCCGGCGGCGGCGGCGGCGGAGACCGATCCCCGTTACCAGCCAGCAAGGGCCGGTTGCCGAAGCAGTCGCTGCGGCAATTTACCCCACCCATGGCGGTGGTGAACAATCCCAATCCCAAGCTGACCATGGAGCCCAGCATTATCGTTCCGCCCGACGTGGTCCTGCCGAACGTGAATATGACCCAATACGGCGATCCGCTGGCGAAGCTTGGTCCGGCTTCGAACGGTCCCGGCTCCGGTGGTGGTATCGGTTCGGGCTCCGGTGGTGGCGTGGGTTCGGGCAAGGGCGGCGGATTCGGTCCCGGTGAAGGTGGCGGGGTCGGTGGCGGCGTCTACAAGGTCGGAGGCGGCGTGACCGCTCCGGTGGTGATTTTCAAGAAGGATCCCGAGTACTCCGAAGAGGCTCGCAAGGCGAAATACCAGGGCACGGTACTTCTGGCTATCGAAGTCAGCCCCGATGGCAGGGCCACCAACATCCGCGTGGTGCGGAGCCTGGGGCTCGGCCTCGACGAGAAGGCCATGGAAGCGGTGAAGCAGTGGAAGTTCAAGCCCGGCTACCGCAACGGCCAGCCGGTCACGGTTGCCGCAACCATCGAAGTCAACTTCCGGCTGCTGTGAGACCGAAAGCGGGTACAAAGTACCCGCTTTTTCCCCGTAAGCTATTGATTCTTGGTGAAGGGACGGGTACTTCAGTACCGGTTTTTCCCCGGCCCCTGGCCCCCGGCCCCTGGCCCCTGCTTCTCCCCCCGGCATTCGGGGCACTGGCAGATCTGTCGGAAGTGCTCGTAGGAGTAGATCCCGGTGTTGTGGCCATCGCTCCAGTTGATCCGAATCGCGTAGTTCCCGACCTGCTCCACCCCTAGCATTTTCAGCGCGGGCTTATACATCTGAAACGGGTTGCTTGCCACGGGGGCAGGGCCGCTCTGCGGGCGCGGCGGGGTGCCGTGCGCGCCGGTGCACGTGGCGCACGGGCACTTGTCGCGCAGGTATTCGAGCGCGTATTCGCTGTGGTGCCCGTCTCTCCAGTCAATCTTGATTCCCTTGGACTTGGAAATGGCAATGTGCTCCGGATCCGTCGAAAGAGGCATGTTCAATTGAAGAGGCGCTCGACGTCGCGGACGCCCGAGATTCTCCGCATCGCCGAGACCAGCTTTTCGAGCTGCTTCTTGTCCCGCACGTCTACGGTCATTTCGACCACGCCACCGTCGTGATCCACATCGGCCTTGGCTTCCAGGCTGCGGATGTTGGTGTTCTCGTTGGAGAGCAGCGACGTAAGCTGGTTGAGCATCCCGGGACGGTCGTCCGTCAGGATCACGATACGGACCGGGAACGCATCCTCGGCCGCTCGCGCCCACTCCACCTCGATCTTCCGCTCCACGTCGTACATCAGGTTTTGGACGTTGGGGCAGGCCTTCGAATGGAC
>Ga0209415_10006265_pt1 | contig 21214 bp, 22 predicted proteins | sample PeaSoiSIISIP2007_FD_187696 | JGI IMG/M metagenome (GOLD analysis project Ga0209415, IMG submission 187696) | Peat soil microbial communities from Weissenstadt, Germany - SII-SIP-2007 (SPAdes) (version 2) | ecosystem: Environmental > Terrestrial > Soil > Wetlands > Peat | place: Germany...
CATCGGCGCTCAGTAAAGCGCGCAGCAGCAAGCCGACCGAGGGGGGCAAGCAGACATGAGCTACGAAACTCAAGGCTTCAAGCTGGACAATTCCGGCAAACGGGTCGTCGTCGATCCGATATCCCGGATCGAGGGACACCTGCGCGTCGAGGTGAATCTGGACAAGGACAACGTGATCCGCAATGCAGTCTCGACGGGCACGATGTGGCGCGGCCTAGAGGTCATCCTCAAGGGGCGCGATCCGCGCGATGCCTGGGCGTTCACCGAGCGGATCTGCGGCGTCTGCACCGGCATGCATGCGATTGCTTCGGTGCGCGCGGTCGAAGACGCACTGGGAATCCAGATCCCGGAGAACGCCAATTCGATCCGCAATATCATGGAAATGGCCCAATACGTGCACGATCATCTCGTGCATTTCTATCACCTGCATGCGCTCGACTGGGTCGATATCGTCTCGTCGCTCAAGGCCGATCCGAAAGCGACGTCCGAGCTCGCGCAAAGCATCTCTGACTGGCCGAATTCGTCGCCCGGATATTTTCGCGACGTGCAGAACCGCCTCAAGAACTTCGTCGCCTCGGGCCAGCTGGGGCCGTTCGCAAACGGCTATTGGGGCAGCCCGGCCTACAAGCTGCCGGCGGAAGCGAACCTCATGGCGGTGACTCACTATCTCGAGGCGCTCGACTTCCAGAAGGATATCGTCAAGATCCACACGATATTCGGCGGCAAGAATCCGCATCCGAATTGGCTCGTTGGCGGCATGCCGTGCGCAATCGACATGGACAGTGCCGGCTCGGTCGGCGCGATCAACATGGACCGGCTGAACTTCGTCGATAACATCATCAGCCGCGCACAGGAATTCATCGACAAGGTCTACATTCCCGACCTGCTCGCGATCGCCTCGTTCTATAAGGGTTGGCTCTATGGCGGAGGCATTTCCTCGCAGTCGCTGATGGCCTATGGAGACATGCCGGAGCGCGCCAATGACTACTCGGTCGGTAACCTGCTGTTCCCCCACGGCGCGATCACCGACGGCAAGCTCGACAACGTGCAACCGGTCGACCTCAAGGATGTCGAGCAGATTCAAGAATTCGTGACCCACTCTTGGTACAAATACCCGGACGAATCCAAGGGTCTGCACCCATTCGATGGCGTCACCGACGCGAATTACGCGCCCGAGGGTCCGAACTTCAAGGGCACGCGCACGCGCCTGGAAAACGTCGACGAATCGGCGAAATACTCTTGGGTCAAGGCACCGCGCTGGCGCGGTCATGCCATGGAGGTCGGTCCGCTCGCGCGCATGGTGCTCGGCTACGTACAGCCGAAGCAATACCCCGGCATCAAGGATTCCGTGGATGCGGTCCTGAAGAAGCTGGACATCCCCGTGACAGCGCTGTTCTCGACGCTCGGTCGCACCGCGGCGCGCGGCATTGAAACGCAGTATTGCGCGGCCTTGTTGCGCAGCCAGTTCAACAAGCTCATGGCAAATCTAAAAGCAGGCGACTCCGCAACCGCGAATACCGACAAATGGGAGCCGGAATCCTGGCCCAAGGCGGCGCAGGGCGTGGGATTCGCCGAGGCGCCGCGCGGCGCGCTCGGCCATTGGATCAAAATCAAGGACCAGAGGATCGACAGCTACCAATGCATCGTGCCGACCACCTGGAACGGCAGCCCGCGCGACTCGAAGGGTCAGATCGGTGCATACGAAGCTGCGTTGATGAACACGCCGGTTGCAAAAGCCGAAGAGCCGCTCGAGATTCTGCGCACGCTGCACAGCTTCGACCCGTGCCTCGCCTGTGCAACGCACATCATGGGTCCGGACGGAGCCGAGATGTCGGTGGTCAAGGTTTGCTGAGAACGGAGGTGCGACGATGAAAAGCCAAGTTGCTGTCCCCGATCTGGCCGCCGGCACGACCGTTTACGCTTATAGCGGCTATGTGCGGCTCTGTCACTGGGTCTATGTGCTGTGCATCTTTACGCTGATCGCGACCGGAATCCTGATTGCGAGTCCGCTGCCGAGCGTCGACGGCGAAGCCTCGGACCACTTTGTCATGGGGTATATCGCTTTCACGCATTTCAGCGCGGGCCAGATCCTCGCGGTCGCGTTTCTGCTGCGGGTGTTTGCGGCGATCGTCGGCAATGCGCAATCGCGGGAGATCTACGTGCTGCCGCTCCGCAATCGCGCATGGTGGTCGGGAATGTGGAAACAAATTCGCTACTACCTATTTCTCGATGCCGAAGCCCCGAAATCGATCGGCCACAATCCGCTCGCGCAGATGTTCATGTTCTTGTTCAGCAGCATCTTCGTCGTATTCCAACTGTTGACAGGCTTCGCGCTGTTCAGCGAAATCCGGGGTCTGGGGAGCTGGCCCGATCACCTGTTCGGATGGGTGATTCCGCTGTTTGGCGGCAGCCAAGCGGTGCACAGCTGGCATCACTTGGGCATGTGGGCCATCGTCTGTTTCGTGACCGTGCACCTCTACCTCATCACCCGGGAGGAAGTGATGTCGCGGCAATCGATCTTCAGTTCCATGATCAGCGGCTATCGCTCGTATCACGACTGAAGTGGAATCCGTGGAGCTTTGCGTGGATCTGCGCCGCACCCTTGGACCTGCGCCGGTGATTGCGCCAGCCACCGGAGGCAGCGCCGGCTCGAGCCGGCGTGCGCGGCTCACGCCCGGGATGTTCCTCGAAACGCGCTTCTTGCGTCCGCTGAATCTTTCACAGGACGCTCTCGCCAAGCACCTTGGCGTATCGCGGCGGCGTATCAATGAGATCGTTCGCGGCCGCCGCGGTATCACGACCGATACCGCGGTGCGGCTCGGCCGCTACTTCGGTACCGGCCCGGATTTCTGGCTCAGCTTGCAACGATCCTGGGATACCTACAAAGCCTATCGGCGCGCGCCGCCGGGGCCCGATGCGCATAGGCACTTTCCACTGAAGTGACCGCGATGTAATGCGCGCTTTCAGCCGCTAGCGCGCGCCTGACGCCGCTGAATTCCGAAAACGCCGATTTGGTTAGTGGAAATCCACAATAGGCATCTTGGCATGGCTCTTGTAACTGTGCCCGTAACAGTACGGGGGATAAGAAGCGTCATGCAAATCGCAGTGCATGAATTTCTGGTGCTCGGAATCGGCAATCTGCTGTGGGCAGACGAGGGTTTCGGGGTGCGCTGCGTCGAGTATATGGCCGAGCATTACGAAGTGCCGGCATCTGTACATTTGCTCGACGGCGGTACCCAAGGCTTGTATTTGCTGCCCTACGTGCAGCAGGTCCGCCGCCTCATCGTGTTTGACGCCATCGATTACAGTCTTCGGCCCGGCACGATGCGTCTCGTCGAAAACGGCGAGGTGCCACGGTTCATGGGCGCAAAAAAGATGAGCCTGCACCAAACCGGATTCCAAGAGGTCATCGCTGCCGCGGAATTGACCGGCCGATGCCCGGCCGAAATGCTCCTTATTGGAATACAGCCCGTAGAACTCGACGACTACGGCGGCAGCCTGCGCCCGCAAATCGCCTCACGCATCCCCGTTGCGGTCTACCTCGCGGCGCGACGTCTGCGCCGTTGGGGAGTCGCGGTGCGCCGACGCACGGAATCAATGGTCGCGGGACCGCCCTCGCCGCTCGCGATGGCCTGTTACGAAGGCGGCCGGCCGCTGGCCAAGGATGCCTGCCGCATTGGCGATGAGCGGGTACTGCTCACGCCCATGGAGCAGCGCTGATGTGCGTTGCCACCCCGATGCAAGTACTGCGAGCAGCTCCCGCGGCGCCCTTTGCCGAGTGCATCGATAGGCGCGGCGTCGAAATGAACGTCGATCTCGCACTCGTCGGGGCGGTCGCGCCGGGTGCGTGGTTGCTGGTATTTCTCGGCACCGCCCGGGAGATCATCGACGCGGATCGCGCGCGGCAGATCGATCGCGCGCTCGGCGCACTCGAGGCGGCGCTCGCCGGCGATCTGTCGGACATCGACGCGGCCTTCCCCGATCTGGTCGGCCGCGAACCGCAATTGCCCGAGTACTTACGCTGAGGAATGCGCATGGAACCGACCATTTTCTCGACTCCCGACATCGCGCGCCTGTTGACGCTGTTCGCGCGCCAGGTCCGCGAATCCGGCTTCACCGCGCTGTCGGGGGCGAATGTCACGGAGTTTGCCGAGCTGCCGGGCGCGGCCGTGCTGTTCTTCGCCGACGACCCGAAGCGCGTGCCCGAAACCTGGGATGTCGCGGTCGTGTTGCCCGACATCCTGCGCGCCGGCGCCGAGCCGTTGCGCGTTGGACTGTTGGATCCGGCCAGCGCGCGCCGGCTCGCGCCACGATTCGGCGTCATCCGCTGGCCGAGTCTGGTGTTCCTGCGCGATGGCGCTTATCTCGGGGTCATCGAACGCATGCGCGATTGGGATGAATACCTCGCTGAGATACCCAAGATCCTTGCGCTGCCGCCCACTGAGCCACCGGCATCGCCGACCGCTGCATCCGCGACCTCCCTCACCACCCACTAACAGGCTAGCGCGTCATGAAACCCTTTCCGATTCCGGTCGTCACCCTAGGACCCGGCACGCAACCCGTCGAAGAACCGCCGCAGTACATTGCTTCCCCCGGTGCGATGGCGATCTTCCTGCCGCCGACGCCACGCAAGTCGGCCAGCGCAGAGGCCGTTGAAGGCGCGCGCCGGATCATCGGCCGCCTGATCGCCGCCATGGAAGAAACCGATTTCAAGGACCCGGCATCGCGCCAGTCGCCGCAGGCGGATTTGCGCATGTCGCTGCTCGACTGTGAAACCGAACTCGTCGATTCGGTCAATGATCTGCTCGGGCACGGCGAAGTCAGCGCGCTGGTCGCCGCCTCGCGTCCCGTGCGCATTCAAGAGAGTGCGTTTGCCGGCGTTTGGCGCGTGCAGAGCCTACGCGAAGACGGCTCGCTCGCGGACGACTATGTCGAGGCCGGCGCCATTCCGGAGGTCGTCTGCCGCGCGCTCGAGCGCGTCAAACCGATCTCGCGCGAGATACCGCCGGCGGCCGCGGGCGTCATGAACGCGCCCGCGATTCTCGCCGAACTGATCGGCGCCTCCGAGGCGTATCGGCCCGGCAGCGAAACGCACGTCGTCAACCTGACGCTGCTGCCGGTGACGCCCGAAGATCTGGACTACCTCGTGGTCCACCTCGGCGGCGGCCCGGTCACGATACTTTCACGCGGCTACGGCAACTGCCGGATCTCCTCGACGGCGCTGCCCCACACCTGGTGGGTGCAGTATTTCAACAGCATGGATCAGCTGATCCTCAACACGATCGAAGTCGACGACGTGCCGGTCGTGGCGCTCGCGGCGCCGGAGGATCTCGAAGACAGCATCGTGCGCCTGCGGGAATGGGTCGCAACCCTATAGGAGGGGCCGTGGCAGCCACAAGTACGAGCAGCGAGCGCCGCGAATGCGGCATCTGTTGGACGGTCTACGATCCGGCCGACGGCGACCCGGTCGCGCAAGTCCCGCCCGGCACCCCATTCGACGCACTGCCGGAGAATTGGACCTGTCCGAATTGCGAGGCGCCGAAGCACAAATTCATGGTGGCTGTGGATGGCTAACGAGGCGCTGCTCGAGACGGCCTTCCACCGGATCCACACGACCCGAATGCCCGGTATTCCGATCCTCAACCCAGCGCTCGAGGTCGAAGCCTTCGGCTTTCGCAACTGGAACGGCATGCGCGTCGGCGTGCTGATCACACCGTGGTCTATCAATCTCGTGATCCTGCGCGAGCTGGACGCGGCGCTGCCCGCACTGCGGCTCAACGAACACCGCTCTTGGAGTTTTCCGTCCGGCAGCTATGAATTCATGGGCGGCAACGAGCCGGAATGCGGTCCGTTCGATTTCTGTTCGTTGTTTTCGCCTGCGCTGGAGTTTCGCGATCAAGCGGCCGCGCGCGCCGTCGCCGAGTCCGTCATGACCCAGCTGTTTGCGCCGGCTCAAGGGCTGTCGCGCCGCGCACTGTTGATGCCGTCGGCGGTCCATGACGCCGCCGGGACGGGCGCGTGATGCACGAAATGAGCCTCAGCCAAGGGATCGTCGACCTCATTGAGGACGCCGCACGCCGCGACGGATTCGCGAGCGTGCGCACGGTGTGGCTCGAGATCGGCAAGCTCGCCTCTGTCGAGACCCAATCGCTGCGCTTCTGCTTCGACGTCGCAACCCGCGGCAGCTGCGCCGAAGGTGCACGCCTCGAGATCGTCGCGACGCCCGGCCGGGCATGGTGTCTCGCCTGCAGCCGAGCGATTACGGTCGACGATGCGCTCGCCGACTGCCCCTTGTGCGGAAGTCGGCAAGTTCAGGTGACCGGCGGTACCGATATGCGAGTCAAGGAACTCGAGGTGGAGTAAGGACTATGTGTACGACATGCGGTTGCGGTTCGAATGAAATTCGCTTGGAAGGCGCGCCGCTCGAGGCGCATGACCACGGCCATGACCACGGCCACGTGCACACGCATGTCCATCATGATGAGCATGGCTATGCGCAAGTGCCGTGGGCACCGCGTGCGCCGGCGCCGATGGGCACGCGGATCGTGCAGATGGAGCGCGACATCCTCGAGAAGAACAATCGCTACGCGGCCGCGAATCGCACCGAATTGACGGCGCGGGGCGTGCAGGCGCTGAACTTGATGTCGAGCCCAGGCTCGGGTAAGACCACGCTGCTGGTCAAGACGATCGAGAGCCTGCGCGATGCGCGGCCGATCGCGGTCATCGAGGGCGATCAGGAGACCGCGCGCGATGCCGAGCGCATCCGCGCGACCGGCGCGCCGGCGCTGCAGATCAATACGGGCAAGGGGTGCCACCTCGACGCCCAAGCCGTCGGCCATGCCATCGCGGAGCTGCCGTTGCGTCCCGGCAGCCTGCTGCTCATCGAGAATGTCGGCAACCTCGTCTGCCCGGCCGCGTTCGATCTCGGCGAGGCCCATAAGGTCGTCGTGTTGTCGGTGACCGAGGGCGAGGACAAACCGCTCAAGTACCCGGACATGTTTCGCGCAGCGTCGCTGCTGCTGCTCAATAAGTGCGATCTGCTGCCGTATCTCGAATTCGACGTCCGCTTCGCGATCGAATGCGCGCATCGCGTCAATCCCGGTCTGCCGGTGATCCAGATTTCGGCAAAAACCGGCGCCGGCATGCCGGAGTGGCTCGCCTGGATCGAGAGTGAGCGGCACGCGAGCGTCCTGGCGCACGGCATCTGATGAACGCCGCGCAATACATTCGCGTCAGCGGCGTCGTCCAGGGCGTCGGCTTCCGGCCGTTTGTCTGGCGTCTCGCGCGCGATCTCGAACTCTCCGGCTGGGTGCGCAATGATTCGCGCGGCGTCGAGATCACCGCCGAGGGACCGCAAGTGCAGCTGTACGCGCTCATCGAGCGGCTGCGCCGCGATGCTCCGCCGCGCGCGCGCGTCGACGCGGTCATCGCGCGCGCGGTTGCACCGGAAGGATTGGACGGATTCCGGATCGTGGAGAGCGTCAGCGCACGCTGCACCACCGCGATCGGCGCGGACACCGCCGTTTGCGCCGACTGCCTCGCGGAGCTGTTCGATCCCGCCGGGCGCCGCTGGCGCCATGCCTTCATCACCTGCACCCATTGCGGACCGCGCTATACGATAGCGCGCGCCCTCCCCTATGACCGCTCGCGGACCAGCATGAGCGGATTCGCACTGTGCGCCGACTGCGACCGCGAATACACCGATCCGGCCGATCGACGCTTTCATGCCGAGCCGATCGCGTGCCCGAATTGCGGACCGCAGCTGCGATTGCTGGATGGCGCCGGGCTCGAGTTACCCGGCGACCCGATCGCGGCAACGCTAGCGCGGCTGCGAGCCGGCGCGATCGTCGCGATCAAAGGACTCGGCGGCTATCACCTCGCTTGCGATGCGCGCAACGGCGTCGCGGTCGCAAAGCTGCGAGCGCGCAAAGACCGCGAGGCGAAACCCCTCGCCGTGATGGCCGCGAGTCCGGCATCCTTAAGCGAGCTCGTCGCGTTGGACGATCGAGCCCGCCGACTGCTGAACTCGCCCGAGCGACCGATTGTGCTCGCGCCCAAATGCCGGGACGCCGACCGTGAGCTTGCCGGCGTTGCGCCAGGCCTCGGCGCACTCGGTGTGATGCTGCCCACGACGCCGCTGCAATGGCTGTTGTTCCATGAAGACGCCGGCAGACCCGCCGGTATCGCCTGGCTCGCTGCCGCGCAGCCACTGATCCTCGTGATGACGAGTGCGAATCCGGGCGGCGAGCCGCTCGTGACCGGCGATGTGGAAGCGCTCGAGCGGCTCGCGGGCATCGCGGATGCCTACCTGCAGCATGACCGCGCGATTGTCGTGCGCTGCGACGACTCGGTCGTGATCGCGTGCGGCGGCGAGCGTGCGCCGGTATTCGTGCGCCGCGCGCGCGGCTACACGCCACAGGCCATCCGACTCGCCGCGGCGGGGCCGGCGGTACTGGCCGTCGGCGCATTCCTCAAGAACACCGTCTGTGTCACGCGCGCCGACGAGGCATTCGTCTCGCAGCATATCGGCGATCTCGACGATGCCGCGACTTTGAATTTCTTCGAAGAATCGATCGCGCACTTGCTGCGGATACTCGAGGTGGAACCGCAACTGATCGCGCACGATCTGCACCCCGATTTCCCGTCCACGAGCTTCGCTGCCGAGCTCGGCGCCGCGCGCGGCATTCGAACCATCGGCGTGCAGCATCATCACGCGCATGTTGCGGCGGTGCTCGCCGAGCATCGATTCCGCGCTCCGGTCCTTGGGCTGGCGCTCGACGGCATCGGCCTCGGCAGCGATGGCGGCGCCTGGGGCGGCGAGCTGCTCACCGTCGACGGCGCGCAGATGCGGCGTGCCGGACATCTCGCGACTCTGCCGATGCCCGGCGGCGATCGCGCCGCACGCGAACCCTGGCGCATGGCCGCGGCCGCGCTGCATAAACTCGGCCGCGGCGCCGAAATCGCGGCGCGCTTCCCGGCGCAGCGTGCCGCTGCGCAGCTCGCGGAGCTGCTCGATCGCGGAGTGCGCTGTCCGCCGACCTCGAGCGCCGGAAGGCTGTTCGACGCGGCCGCCGCGCTGCTCGGCGTCGCCGAAATATCGCGCTTCGAGGCCGAGGCGGCAATGCGGCTCGAGGCGCTGGCCGGCGACACGCGCAGCGCCGCCGCGGCCGGTGCCTGGCGCATCGAGGCCGACGGTACGCTCGATCTCTTGCCGCTGCTCGGTCTGCTGGCCGACTCGCGCGCGGATGCCGGCGCGGCCGCGGCGCTGTTCCACGCGACGCTCGCAGCGGCGCTTGGCGCGTGGATCGTAGCAGCGGCCGAAAGCGCCGGAATCGACACGGTCGTGTTGTGCGGCGGCTGTCTACTGAACGGCATACTGCGGGAGCGCCTGAAGGCCGCGCTCCGCCTCGCGGGATTACGGGCCTTGTGTGCGATAAACCTGCCGCCCAACGACGGCGCGATCAGCGTCGGTCAGGCCTGGGTGGCTCTCTGTGCAGGGGAGGTCTAAATCATGTGTCTAGCCATTCCGGCCGTCGTGGTCGAACTGCGCGACGGCGACAACGCGGTCGTCGACCTCGACGGTGTTCGCAAGGAGATATCGCTGGCGCTCGTCGACGACATCGCCGTCGGCGACTACGTCATCATACACGTCGGCTTTGCGCTGCAGCGGCTCAACGTCGACGAGGCGGAGCGGACGCTCGCGCTGTTCCGGCAACTAGGCGCGGAGGCGCTCAGTGCCGCCTCCACGGCCGGTGCACGGCCATGAAATACATCGATGAATTCCGCTGCGGCGAATTGGCTGCGGGGCTGGCGGCGGCGATGCGCCGCGACGCCAACCCCGAGCGCGAGTATCGGTTCATGGAATTTTGCGGCGGGCATACGCATGCGATCTCGCGCTACGGTATCGCCGACCTGCTGCCGCCGAATGTACAAATGATCCACGGACCCGGTTGCCCGGTCTGCGTGCTGCCGATCGGGCGCATCGACCAAGCCATACGCCTCGCACGTGAACAGGGCGCGATCCTCGCAACCTACGCCGACACGCTGCGTGTGCCCGCCTCGCAGCGACTGACGCTGCTGCGCGCCAAGGCACAAGGCGCCGACATCCGTATGGTGTACTCGACCAGCGATGCGCTCAGCATAGCCCGAGCCAATCCGGACCGCGAGGTGGTGTTCCTCGCGATCGGCTTCGAGACGACCACGCCGCCGACTGCGGTGGCCGTGTTGACGGCGGCGGCGCTGGATTTGAGAAACTTCAGCATCCTCTGCAACCACGTGCTGACGCCGGCGGCCATGCACGCGATCCTCTCGGCGCCGCAAGGCGTGCCGCTCGACGGCTTCGTCGGACCCGCGCATGTCTCGACCGTGATCGGCAGCGCGCCCTATGAGCCGTTCGCCGACGATTACGGCAAGCCGGTGGTCATCGCCGGATTCGAACCACTCGATGTCATGCGCGCCGTGCACATGTTGATCGCCCAGGTCAACGACGGCCGCGCGGTCGTCGAGAACGAGTTCACGCGCGCGGTGACGCGCGCCGGCAACCTGCGCGCCCAGGCGCTCGTCGCCGAGGTTTTCGAACTACGCGAGAGCTTCGAGTGGCGCGGGCTCGGCACGATACCCGCGAGCGCGCTGCGCCTGCGCGCCCCGTTTGCGCGTTTCGACGCCGAGCGGCGCTTTACGGTGCCCTATAAGGCGGTCGCCGACAACAAGGCCTGCGCCTGCGGCGAAATCTTGCGCGGCGAGAAGCGGCCGCAGGACTGCAAGATCTTCGGCACGGTCTGCACGCCGGAGAATCCGATCGGCTCGTGCATGGTGTCCTCGGAAGGTGCCTGCGCGGCGCACTATACCTTCGGCCGCTTCCGCGAGGCCGCGGCATGAACGCCCAGTATTCGCGCCCGCTCGACGTCAAGCACGGTCACGTCGATCTCTCGCACGGCTCGGGCGGGCGCGCAATGGCGCAGCTCATCGAGGAGCTGTTCGCGCGCGAATTGACCAACGACTTCCTGGCCCAGGGCGACGACGGCGCGCGGCTCGCGGATCCTCGCGGGCGCTTGGTAATGGCGACCGATGCGCACGTGGTTTCGCCGCTATTCTTTCCGGGCGGCGACATCGGCTGCCTCTCCGTGCACGGCACGATCAACGACGTGGCCGTCATGGGCGCCAAGCCGCTGTACCTGGCCGCAAGCTTCATTCTCGAGGAGGGCTATCCGCTCGCCGAACTCGCGCGCATCGTCGCTTCGATGGCGCGCGCCGCGCGCGCCGCCCGGGTTCCGGTCGTGACCGGAGACACCAAGGTCGTGGAGCGCGGCAAGGCCGACGGCGTATTCATCACGACCACCGGCGTCGGCGTGCTGCGCGAGGGTATCGACTGCTCGGGTGCGCGCGCACGGCCGGGCGATGCGATCCTGCTGTCGGGTAGCATCGGCGAACACGGCATGGCGATCATGTCGTTGCGCGAGAATCTCGCGTTCGATGCGCCGATCGTGTCCGACACGGCCGCGCTGCACGAGCTCATCGGCGCACTGCTCGACGCCGTGCCGCAGCTGCGCACGATGCGCGATCCGACCCGCGGCGGCGTCGCGACCACGCTCAACGAGATTGCGCGCCAGTCCGGGGTCGGCATGTTGATCGACGAAGCGGCAATCCGCGTGCAGCCGCCGGTCGAGGCGGCATGCGAGCTGCTCGGGCTCGATCCGCTGTACGTCGCCAACGAGGGCAAATTAATCGTCATTTGCCCGCCCGAGCACGCCGATGCGGCACTCGCGGCGCTGCATGCGCATCCGCTCGGTCGCGCGGCGAGTCTGCTCGGCTACGTGCACGCGGACGCGCGCCACTTCGTTCAGATGCAAACGCGACTCGGCGGGCGGCGCATCGTCGACTGGCTCAGTGGCGAGCAGCTGCCGAGGATCTGTTGATGGAGAGCAATCTGCCCGTCGTGCTGATCGTCGACGATGAACCGCGCTCGCTCGAGGCGCTGCGCCGGACGCTCGACGAAGACTTCCAAGTCCTGACCGCCGGCAGCACCGACGCAGCGCACTCGATCATGGAGTGCGAGTTCGTTCAGATCGTGCTCTGCGATCAACGCATGCCCGGAACTTCCGGCATCGAATTCCTGAAGCTCGTGCGCCAGCGCTGGCCGGAAGCCGTGCGCATCGTGCTGTCCGGATACACCGATTCCGCGGACATCATTGCCGGCATCAACGAAGCCGGCATTTGGCAATACCTTCTGAAGCCCTGGTCGCCGGAACAGCTGCTGCTGACCTTGCGCAGCGCCGCCGAGGCCTGGCGCTTGCAGCGCGACAACCAGCGCCTCTCGCTCGAGCTGCGCGACAGCCCGCACGCGCTCAAGGCGCGCGCGGCCCAGCAGCAGCTGCAGGCGCGCGCCGCTGCAGGCTTCGATCGTCTGACGCGCGCCCCCGACAGTCCGCTGGAGGCGACTTGCGCGGCGGCGCGCAAACTGGCGCGCCACGATTTATCGGTGCTGATCACCGGCGAGTCCGGCACCGGCAAGGAGCTGCTCGCGCGCGCGATGCACTACGCGAGCCCGCGCGCCGACGGTCCGTTCATTCTCGAGAATTGCGGTGCCCTGCCCGATTCCTTGCTGGAATCGGAACTGTTCGGCTACAAGCGCGGCGCTTTCACCGGCGCTTATGAAGACCGCATTGGTCTGCTGCGCCAAGCCGACGGCGGCACGATTTTTCTCGACGAGATCGGCGATACTTCAGCCGCGTTTCAGACGAAAATACTGCGGGCGCTTCAGGAGGGCGAGGTGCGCCCGCTGGGCGCGTCGCGCTCGGTACGCGTCAACGTGCGTGTGATCGCCGCGACCAACCGCAATTTGCAGGACGACGTGCGTACCGGGCGCTTTCGTGAGGACCTTTATTATCGCCTCGTGGGGGCCACCGTGTGGCTGCCGCCGTTGCGCGCGCGCCTTGGCGATCTGCCGCTGATCGCCAAGGCGCTGCTCGAGGAGGAAAGCGCCCGCTTCGGCCGTCCGCAGGCGCGCTTCGCCGCGAGCACACTCGAGTGCATGCGCTCCTACCTGTGGCCCGGCAACGTGCGCGAACTGCACAACGAGGTGCTGCAGATGCTGGCGCTCGCGGAACGCGACGAACTTGGCCCGGAACTGCTGAGCCCACAGGTCATCCAGGCACCATGCGAAGAATCTCAGGCGCACGATTTGCGGCTGCTCGCCGGGCTCGACGGTACGCTCAAGGAGCGCATGGAACAGATCGAGGCGCGCGTCATCAAGGAGATGCTCGTACGCCACCGCTGGAACAAGAGCCGCGCGGCCAATGAACTCGGGCTATCGCGCGTCGGCCTGCGCTCCAAGCTCAGCCGCTACGGACTCGACAAAACACAATGAACCACCTGCCCCCGCAGCCGGGCGATTGAGTGTCGATGCGCAAACGCCGCACGAGCGCCGCGGCCACGGCCGCCAAACGGACACCGCGACACCAAAGCGATGCGCAGCGCGTGAGCCGCAAGCCGGCGCGCATCGCGGAATCGCAATCGCCGGGAGGCGCGGTCGGAACGCACGCCTGGGTCGAAGTGATACGCAAGATGGACGAGGTCTATCGCCAGTTGCTCGACTACGAGGTTGCGCTCGAACAAAACAACGCCGCACTTCAGGAATCGCAGCTGTTCATTGTTTCGGTATTGAGTTCGATGTCGGACGTGTTGATCGTCTGCAACCCGGCGGGCATCATCGAGGAGCTCAACCCGTCGCTGCTCAAACTCACCGGCAGGTCCGAGAGCGAACTGCGCGGCAGCTCGATTCTAGGGCTGTTCGCCGACGGCCCCTCGCTCGAGGCGATCGAGAAGTTGCTTTCCGCGCACGCCGAACCGCTGTCCGATTGCGAACTGCAGATGCATACCCCGGGCGGCCAGACCGTGCCGGTCGCGCTGAGCTGCACACCGCGCTTTACGAGCGACGGGCGGCGCGTCGGATTGGTCGTCACCGGCCGCCCGATCGGCGAATTGCGCAAGGCCTATTCGGCGCTCCGTCAGGCGCACGACGCGCTGCAACGCACGCAGCAACAGCTGCTGCACTCCGAGAAAATGGCCTCGCTCGGACGCCTCGTCGCCGGCGTCGCGCACGAACTGAACAACCCGATCAGCTTCGTGCTCGGCAATGTCGTCGCGCTCAAGAAATACCTCGGTCGCCTGGAACAATACCTGGATGCCGTGCGGCGCGCGCCATTGCCGGAGCCTGTGGGTACGCTGCGCACAGAACTCGGCATCGAGCGGCTTATGAAGGATTTGCCGTCCTTGATCGACGGCACGATCGAAGGCGCGGAACGCACCCGCGACGTGGTTGAGGGCTTGAGGCGCTTCTCGGCTCCCGGCGCCGATGCACAACAGCCGATCGACCTCGTGCCGGTCGTCGAGCGCGGCGTGCATTGGGTCACGAAGGCCACACCCGAAACCTTCCAGGTCGTATTGGAACTGCCGGTGCCGCTGCCGATCATCGGCAATGCCGACCAATTGCAGCAGGTCGTCATGAACCTCGTGCAAAACGCCGCCGACGCGATCCCGGCCGGCAAGCCGGGCCGCCTCACGGTCACTGGACGCTGCGAGCGCGGCCGCGCCGTGGTCGAATTCGCCGATAACGGCCCGGGAATAACGCCCGACGATCTGCCGAAATTGTTCGACCCGTTCTTCACGACCAAGCCGGTCGGCAAGGGCATGGGCCTTGGGCTCGCGATCAGTTATGGCATCGTCGAGCAACACGGCGGCACGCTCGTCGCGGCGAGCGTCCCCGCCGGCGGCGCCGTGTTCACGCTGGCGCTGCCGGTGCGCGAGGGCGCGCGGCGCTGAGCAAGCGCCGGCGCGGCAGTGCGACGATGGATGCGGGTGCGGTTCAACTCGAAGTCCGCTGTACGGCAGGCCGCATCGCCAGCGTGCGCGTCGCGGCGCGGCGCCCGGCGCTCGGGGCGCTGCTCGTCGGCCGCTCCGCCGCCGCGGTCGCGGAACTCCTCGGCTCGATTTTTGCAGTCTGCGCGCACGCGCAAGCTGCGGCGGCGAGCGCAGCCATCGCGGCTGCGCGCGGCAAGCCTCCCGCGACGCGCACGGACTCGGCTGTGCGCGCCGAGGCCGCCGGCGAACAAGTACTCGGCGTGCTCACGGGCGAGGCCGGCATGTTCGCCGCTGAAGCGCGCCGCGCGGCTCGTACGCCAGAGGCACTGCGCGCACTCATCGACGATCGCTTGCTCGGAGTCCGCCTCGAGCAGTGGTTATCGCTGTCGTCGCCCGATGCGCTGATGCGTTGGGCCGAGAGCACCGATGCGCCCTTGGCGCGCGAATGTCGCCGGCGATTCGCATCGACCGAGCCGCCGCCGCATTCGAATGCACCGCTTCCGGCGCTCGAGGCCGCCGCAAGCCTCGAGCAATGGCCAATGCTGAGCGCCGCATTCGCAGCGATGCCGAGCCTGCATGGGCGCCCCGCCGAGACTGGGCCCGTGTCCCGGCTGGCGGCATTGCCGCTGATTGCGAATTTGCATTCGCGGCCGCTCATGCAGCACTGGATTGCGCGGCTCGTGGAACTCGGGCGCCATGCGCGCGGCGATACCGATCTGCTGTACGGCCGGATCTCGGCCGTCGCGGTCGCGCCCGGCCGCGGACGTGCTGCGGTCGAGACCGCTCGCGGCACGCTGCTGCACGAGGTCGCGCTCGCGGACGACCGCGTCACCGATTACATCATCGTTGCGCCCACCGAGTGGAACTTCCATCCCGCCGGCGCGCTGACGCAATGGCTGCTCGGAATGCCGAGCGGTTCCCCGCACGAGACGCGGGCGCTTGCGATGCGCGCGGTCGAGGCGCTCGATCCTTGCGTCGAGTGCCGCTACTCGATCGTCTAGCACCGCTTCACCGGGGTCGTGAAGCGGTGCGCGCATCGGTCGAGGCCTTTGTGCGCGCCAAGGGCTGGACGATCGTCTCGACCGAACCGGACTTAACATTGCGACTCGCGAATCGCCGCATCGTGCGCCTCGACTGGGAACAAGGATACCCGGCGCTGCGCTCCGACATGGCTTCTCCAACGGCCAAAGCCGTGCTGGGCGCCGCCAGCATGCGGCCGACGAAAATCTGCGGCTGCAGAACCTTTGGGACGGCATCGAGGCTTACGCCGCGATGATCAGCGAGCTCAACTGGTAGGCGAGCAGCCTGCACCGGCGCTGAGTATAAATGGTTTGACGCGTTGCACATGCCGCGCGACACCGTGGCTTTGGGTTCGTTAGCAGACAGACCGCACGATCGGTGTATGGCATTTTTCGCATCCTGAATTGAGACAGAACCATGATGATCGCCGCTGGATCCATGGTTGCGCGAGATATCGACTTACCAAACCGAAGGTGCACAAATGCGTGAATTCAATTTTCTGGCAATGGCTGCGGTTACCGCAATTTGCCTTACCGCCGGCCTCCCGAAAGCCGAGGCCCAGGTCACCGTCAATATCGGTGTCGCTCCGGAATGTCCGTATGGATATTATGACGTCGCTCCCTATAACTGTGCCCCCTCCGGCTACTACGGTCCGGAATGGTTTAGCAGTGACGTGTTCGTCGGCGCCGGCCCGTGGTTTCATGGCCCCGCCAACTTCCGCGGCAACGTCAACAACGGGCTCCATCCCGATCATGGCTACAAGGGCGCGTTACCAAACCGCGGCGAGAAAGCGGAACCGGCAAAGCGCGTGAATCAAGCCAGCTTCAAAGGCAACGAAGAGCGCGACGGGCGTGGCCATGCCAGCGGTGAAAAACGCTGATTCACCTCCATCCGACCGCCGGTGTGGCATCGCATGGACCAATGCGATGCCCGCCGGTCGGTTTCAGACTTTTTTTATAAGGACCACCATGAAATCTCTAGTGATTATCGCCGCACTTGTCTTGGCCGGAACCGCTGCCGCGCCGTTACTGGCCGATACGGCCAATGATTCCGACTCTTCTCACCCCGGCGCGTTTGTCCGGGATTCGATCGTTACGACCAAGGTGAAGGCCAAACTTGCGGCGAAACATCTCTCGACACTGACCAACATCCAGGTCGACACCGATAATGCCGGCATCGTCTGGTTGAGCGGCAAAGCACCCACGAAGGATGCCAGTGATCTCGCCGAAATGATCGCGAAGGACACCGACGGCGTCCGGCACGTCCATAACAATATCGTCGTGCGCGAATAGACCGCCGACGATTTTCACTGATCGATTGCGATGACGACGGCGCGCTAAATGCTGCCGAGCGAATGAGCGCTGTCGTCATCGTTGCCAGAGAATTCGAGCACACTCCAACGGCACCGCAACCCCCGCGTGCTGCGGCAATATTCGCGCCGTATAGTCGCCCGCGGGGCGCGTATTTGGCATCGTCGCGCAATACACCGACGACCGCGACGTGTCGGATAGCGCGCGCAGCCACCGCATTTCTTGCCGCACCGGATCGCCGCCGTCTAATCCATCCGCATACAGCTCGACTCGCACCGCTCTCGGGTCGAGATCATTGAGGAACACTTCGACCTCGATCCGGTGGTGATCCGCTTGCGACTCGGTCCGTAATTCTCCGAAGCTCAGCAAGTCCCACTGTTGGTTCACCGTATGCTGCCAAGCGGCGATTTGCCGGCCGATTGCGCCCTTGTCGGCGCTGCGAGACTCGTAGGCCGCCGCGGCCGGCAGGTAATGCCGCTCGGTGTATTCACGCACCGTGCGATTCGAGGAAAAGCGCGGGGTCAAATGCGCCATGCTTTCACGCATGCGATTGACCCACGCAGTCGGAATATCACTCGCGTCCCTCTCATAAAACTCCGGGACCACCTCGCGCTCGAGCAAGTCGTAAAGTGCGGCGGCCTCGGCCGCGTCCCAGCGCGGATCATCGCCATGCTCCTGGCCATCCCCCAATGCCCAGCCGACTGCCGGCGTATAGGCCTCCGCCCACCATCCATCCAATTCCGACAAATTGACGCCGCCATTGACGAGCACCTTCATGCCGCTCGTACCGCAAGCCTCCCAAGGACGCCGTGGCGTGTTGATCCAGAGGTCCACGCCCTGCACCAGATTCTCCGTCAACAACATGTCGTCGTCGCTGAGGAAAATCGCGTGGGGACGCACCTCGGGCTGCCGGATGAATTGGATCCATTGCTGAATCAACGCTTGACCTGCTTGGTCCGCCGGATGCGCCTTGCCGGCGATGATCAGCTGCACGGGACGCTGCGGATTGCTCAAGAGGCGCAACAAGCGCTGTGGGTCGTGCAGCAGCAAATTTGGCCTTTTGTAAGCCGCGAATCGACGCGCGAACCCCAGGGTCATCGCGTTGGGATCGAACAGACGCCTTGAGGACTCAGCCTCTTCGCTCGAGTGGCCGGATGCGAGCAGCTGGCGCGACAATCGTTCGCGGGCGTAATCAATCAGCGATTTCCTGCCCGTCGACCGCAAGCGCCAGAGGCTTTGGTCTGAGACACGGCGAAAGTCCTGATCGAGGGTTTCCGTCGTTCCCATCCAGCGATTCTTTCCGCAGACCTGCGTCCAAAGCTCATCGGCCGGAGCCGAGTCCCAGGTCGGAACATGTACGCCATTGGTCACGGAACCGACCGGGATCTCGTCCGGCGGCCAATGCGGAAACAGCGGCTCGAACAGCTTCCTGCTCACTGATCCGTGCAAGCGGCTCACGCCATTGACCGCACCGCTGCCGCGAACCGCCAGATACGCCATATTGAAAGGTTCCGACGCATCACTCGGATTTGCCCGGCCCAAGCCGAGGAACTCGTCGAGTGTTATCCCGAGTTCCCTCTCGCCGTAACCACCGAGGTACTGCTCGATGAGCGCCGGCGCGAAGCGGTCGAAGCCGGCAGCTACCGCGGTATGGGTCGTAAACAAATTGCCCGCTCGCGTGACCGACAGCGCCACCTCGAATGGCTGCGCGGCTTGCTGCATGAAACCCCTGGCGCGCTCCAACACCGCAAAGGCGGCATGCCCTTCATTGAGATGGCAGACTTCGGTCTGCATGCCCAATTCACCAAACAGCCGCCATCCTCCGATCCCCAGAAGCATCTCCTGCGCGAGACGAAGCTCAGGGCCGCCGCCGTAGAGCTCGCTCGTGATGCCTCGATACGCGGGGTAGTTTGCGGCATCGTTGCTGTCGAGCAGAAACAATTGCACCCGGCCGACCTGGACCTGCCATGCGCGCAGCCACACGGAATAACCGGGCAAGGCGATTTCGAGACGCAACCATTCACCATTCGCGCGACGCAGGGGCGTGATCGGCAATTGTCCCGGATCGTTGTACGGGAACAACGCTGTTTGCGTTCCGTCCTTGCCAATGACTTGGCTGAAATAGCCTTGACTGTACAGCAGGCCTACGCCGACGACCGGAACGCCGAGGTCGCTCGCTGCCTTCAGTTGATCACCGGCCACGTTGCCAAGGCCGCCCGAGTAAATGGGCAATGCTTCGCTCAACATGAATTCCATGCTGAAGTACGCAACACGCGTCAGCGAAGATCGGGGGTGGTTCTTCTGAAACCATCCGGGAGCCGCGGCCGCACCGCGCCTGGCTCGAACCAGATCTTCGATCTCACTGCGGAACGCGGGCTCGGCCAAGGCCTGCCGGAGCTTCTCCCGCGAGACGGTTTGCAGCACGACCCATGGGTTGTGCGTCAGCGACCACAGCAGAGGATCGAGCCGCCGCCAGACGTCGTCGGTCGCGTGATTCCACGACGATCGCAAATCCAAGGCAAGCTCGGACAGTGAATCGAATCCCTCGACATCTTCGGAGAAAAGATGTTGCTTCAGCTGATGGAACCGTGCGCCGATCAACGCCTGTCACTCCACGCCGTAATTGCGGACCAGGTAGTCGACGATTCGAGGCACGTCGGATTCGGGAATGGGAGCACCCATGACCTTGATCATCTTGGTCACTTCGGCTTCCCAAGCGGCGCGCTTGAGGAATCGGGAGTTCATTTCGATGTAGTCGGCGCTGTGACAAGTCGAGCAATAGATATTGACCGTCGCCAACTCCGGCCCTTCTTTCAGATGGAAACTCATCTCGTCGGCGCCGGCCGACGCCACGCACGCCAAGCCTAAGGCGGCGGCAGCCGCGGTATATACGCCTATTTTCATGCCGGTGCTCTCACGCGATTTGGATGCCGATATGCTGAATGACGTTGTTATGGTAGCCCGCGGGGTTCGCAATCCACGTCTCGGTCTGCGTCATTCCCCGGCCGTTGATCGCACGCGAGCTCACCGTCGCGGCGCCCTTCGAGCGAGCCTTGAATGCGAACTGCCAGGGGCGGAACGAGAACCGGCCGAGGTCGGCCCCAAGTTGCGCGGCCTGCCAAGTGCCTCCCTCATCGACGGAAACTTCGACTCGGTTAATTCCAAATCCGGGATCCCACGCGATTCCCCGGATGAGGATCGGCGTGCCGACCCTAAACCGGCTGCCCTCGCTGATGTTCGTGATGACGGAAGTCACGTCGATCTCCGTGATCGGCGTCGTCGTCTCGGACTCCTGCGACACAAAGCGATCAACGGACGGGTACCTGCCCTTGGGAAGCCGGTAAGCGGTGCTCATCCAGAAGCTCTTCAAAGGCTGGGTCAATGCGCCGATGCTCACGAGTTTTTTCACCCAATAGGTGCCGGCCCATCCCGGTACGATCAATCGCGCCGGAAATCCGTTCCAGTGCGGCAGCGGTGCGCCATTCATTTCGTAGGCGATCAGCGTATCGTCGTCGAGCGCCTTCGAGATCGGCAGGCTCTTGACGAAGTGCGGTGTCGCCTCGAGCACGGGTCCGTCGGCGCCGTTAAATGCGACTTCGACCGCCTCTCGCCTCAATCCTGCGCGCGCGAGGATGTCCTTGAGTCGAGCCCCTTTCCATCGGGCGTTGCCCACCGCGCCGTTTCCCCATTCCACGCCCGGCACATGCGGATCCGTGAGGCCGCGCCGATTACCCGCGCACTGACAGACCGCCACCAGTTCCACCGGATCAAACTCCTCGCGCAGCTGCTGCATCGTCAAGTCGAACGGTCGCTCGGCCGCATCTCCATCGATTGCCAGCCGCCACGACGCCACGTCGATCATCGGAATGTTCGCCAGATGCCAGCGAACAAAAAAACGCTCATTGGACGTGATCGCCTCATTCAAATACGAGAGAGGAGATTCGTAGTTGGGCGGGCGGAACGAGCGCTTCAGCAGCGGCTGCTTGCCCGGCAGCGTCTCGAGACGCTCCGATTCGATCGTTCCC
>Ga0209415_10006267_pt1 | contig 21212 bp, 17 predicted proteins | sample PeaSoiSIISIP2007_FD_187696 | JGI IMG/M metagenome (GOLD analysis project Ga0209415, IMG submission 187696) | Peat soil microbial communities from Weissenstadt, Germany - SII-SIP-2007 (SPAdes) (version 2) | ecosystem: Environmental > Terrestrial > Soil > Wetlands > Peat | place: Germany...
CCGGCGACCGGCGGAGATAGCCGGCCTTCGAGGTACTCGCAGATAAGCCGAATTGTATCTTTGCAGTTCATGACCCGGTTGGGAACAGCGGTAGTAATCGCCGCCCCCCACCCAAACCATTAAGCAAGCCCTTAGCCATCCGCAGTCAAAGGCGGTTTTGGATGTATCTGTAAATACAAGGCTTATGGGTCCTGATTTGGGCCGCTATTGAGGATAGGCGCGAGTGGATAGGAGAAAATTTCCCTAATGGGCATTCTTTTCCATCCCGCCCTACGAGGTGCCATCTTGAACTGGCCTGAAGGCCAAGGAGTGTCGGCGGTCAGGCTTTAAGAGCCCCCGGAATTATCGGATCACAGTCATGTTCCGCAGCGCCTCGATTCGCTTATCGAGGGGCGGATGCGTGCTAAAAAGCCCCTTCATGATCTGCCCCGGGCTCAGCGGCGCGACAATATAGAGCGACGAGGTTGCCGGCGAAGACGCCATCGGGATCCGCTGGTTGTAAGCCCCTAGCTTCTCGAGCGCGCTAATCAGACCATACGGGTGACCCACCATCTTGGCCCCGGCCGCGTCCGCGGCATATTCCCGCTGGCGCGAGATTCCCAGCCGGATCAGCATCGCCGCAAGTGGGGCGACGATAATCGCCAGAAGCAAGCCGATTCCGTTGCCGCGACGCCCGCGCCCGCCGCCGAAGAACAAACCCATCCTCGCGATTACGAAGATGGCGCCGGAAAGTGTCGCTGCAATCGAAGTCGTCAGGATGTCGTAGTTCCGGACGTGCGAAAGTTCGTGCGCGATGACGCCTTCCATCTCGTCGTCGTTCATCACTTGCAGCAACCCTTCGGTCACCGCCACGGAGGCATGCTTGGGATTGCGCCCTGTCGCAAAAGCGTTCGGCGCCTGCTGCGGGATCACATACAACTTCGGCATCGGCAGGTTCGCTTTGCCGCACAGACGCTCCATCACTTCATAGAGCCGCGGCAATTGCTCGCGCGTGACCGGCTGCGCGCCGCTGGACTTCAGCGCGATCTTGTCGGAGAAGAAATACGCGAAGCCGTTCATGAGCACGGCGAGCCCCAGGCCGAGTTCCATCCCGCCCTGTCCGGCCCAGACCCCGCCAACTGCTACGAAGGTGAGCGTGAGTACCGTCAAAAGCAAAAGTGTCTTGATGCCTCTCATGGTTTTTGGTCCCCTTTACACTAAATTAAAGTCTAGGTGCCGATCGCGCCGGCGTCAAATCAACGCTTCAGCGTGATTTCCTGGCACTTCGCTGCGCCCCGGCCGTTTCCTTCTCCGGCTCGGGTTCGATTGCCGCGGTTCCGGCCCGCTCGAATTTCATTTTCTCCGACGTCGGGTCCACATCCACGCGCACCGTGTCCCCGGGCAGGAAATGGCCCTCGAGGATTTCCAGCGCCAGCGGGTCCTGCACCAGCCGCTGGATCGTCCGCCGGAGTGGCCGGGCGCCGTACGCGGGGTCGTACCCTTCGCGCAACAGCTTTTCGATCGCCTTGGCGCTCAGCACCAGCGTCATGTTGCGCTCGGTCAGCATCTGGCCGACCTTCGTCAACTCCAGGTCCACAATCTTCGCAAGCTGGTCGTGGCCCAGCGGCTTGAAGAGCACGATGTCGTCGATCCGGTTCAGGAACTCGGGACGGAACGCCGCTCGCAACGCGTCCATCGCTTCCTTGTGCGCGCGCTCCGGATCGCGGCCGGACTCCTCAAAAAGCGCGGTCGAGCCCACGTTGCTCGTCATGATGAGCACCGCATTGCGGAAGTCCACCGTGCGGCCTTTGCCGTCGGTCAAGCGGCCGTCTTCGAGGATCTGCAGCAAAACGTTGAAAACGTCCGGGTGCGCCTTTTCGATTTCGTCGAAGAGCACCACCGCGTACGGATGCCGCCGGATGCGCTCGGTCAGTTGCCCGCCCTCGTCGTGGCCGATGTATCCCGGCGGTGCGCCGATCATCCGGGACACCGAGTGCTTTTCCATATACTCGGACATGTCCAGCCGGATGAGCGACTTCTCGTCGTCGAAAAGAAATTCCGCGAGGGCCCGCGCCAACTCGGTCTTTCCGACGCCCGTCGGCCCCAGGAAAATGAAAGAGCCGATCGGCCGGTTCGGATCCGAAAGTCCCGCGCGGCTACGGCGAATCGAATTAGCCACGCGCGCCACAGCATCGTCTTGCCCGATCACGCGCTGCTTGAGCCGGGCTTCCATGTCCACGAGTTTTTTTGCTTCGCCTTCGAGCAACCGGCCCACGGGGATGCCCGTCCATTTGCTCACGATCTTGGCGATGTCTTCCTCGCCGACCTCTTCCTTCAGCATTCCGCCGTCCTTCTGCAGTTCGGCCAGGCGTTTCTGCGCCTCGGCCAAGGCGCGCTCCGCCGCGGCCAATTTGCCGTAGCGAATTTCCGCCACCTTGGCCAGTTCGCCCGCGCGTTCGTATTTCTGCTCGTCGGCCTTCAACTGATCGGTTTCGGCTTTGAGCTCGCGGATCTTGCCGATCGCGGACTTTTCCACCTCCCACCGCGCCTTTTGCGTGTGAGACTGTTCGCGCAAACGCGCCAGCTCGGCCTCAAGGCCCTTGAGCCTTTCGCGGGAATGTGCGTCGGATTCCCGAAGCAGCGCCTGCCGCTCGATTTCGAGCTGCACCATGCGACGCTCGATTTCGTCAATTTCCACGGGCAGCGAATCCATCTGCATCCGCAAACTCGCCGCGGCCTCATCCACCAAATCGATCGCCTTGTCCGGCAGGAAGCGATCCGTGATGTAGCGGTTGGAAAGCGTCGCCGCCGCCACAATCGCCGCATCTTTGATGCGCACCCCGTGGTGGAGTTCGTAGCGGTCCTTCAAGCCGCGCAGAATCGCAATCGCATCCTCCACCGAAGGCTCGGCAATGAGAACCGGTTGAAATCGCCGCTCCAGCGCCGGATCTTTTTCGATGTATTTGCGATATTCGTTGATGGTCGTGGCCCCGATCGCACGCAGTTCGCCGCGCGCCAGCGCCGGCTTCAGCATGTTTGAGGCGTCCATCGAGCCTTCGGCCGCGCCGGCCCCGACCAGCGTGTGCAGCTCGTCGATGAATAAAATGACTTGTCCGTTGGATTCCGAAATCTCTTTTAGAATAGCTTTCAAGCGGTCTTCAAATTCGCCCCGATACTTCGCGCCCGCGATCAACGCGGCGAGATCGAGCGCCACGATGCGCTTCGGCCGCAACACTTCCGGAACGTCGCCCGCGACGATGCGCTGCGCGAGTCCCTCCACCACCGCCGTCTTACCCACTCCCGGTTCGCCGATGAGCACGGGATTATTTTTTGTGCGCCGCGCGAGAATCTGCATCACGCGCCGAATTTCATCGTCTCGCCCGATCACCGGATCGAGCCGGCGACGCCGCGCCAAATCGGTGAGATCGCGCGCATACTGTTCCAGCGCGCGAAAAGTTGATTCCGGATTTTGCGACGTCACGCGGTGACTGCCGCGCACCGCTGCCAGGGCTTGCAGCAGCGCCTCGCGCGTCGCGCCGTTCTGCCCGAGAAGTTGGCCTGCCGGATCGCGCTCCTGCGCCGCAATCGCCAGAAGCAAATGCTCTGCAGAGACGTACTCATCTTTGAAGCGCTCCGCTTCGTCGAACGAGCGCTCCAGCACTTTGTTCGTCGCCGAGCTCAAGTGTTGCTGCGCAACGCCCGTAACTTTCGGCAGCCGTCCTAACGCAGTTTCGATCTCGGAGGCGATAGACTCCGGTCGCACGCCCAGCCGGTTCAGCAGCGGGGTGACGATCCCGTCCGGCTGCGCGATCAGTGCCGCCAGCAAATGCAGCGGCTCGATCTGCTGTTGGTCGTGTCGCGCCGCGATATCGTGCGCTTCTTGGACGGCCTCCTGGGCCTTGGTGGTCAATTTGTCAAAGCGAAGCATAGAAATCTCTTCCTTCTTCCCATTAGATGCAGCCGGAGATGGAACGGGGCCGGCAATCGCCGGCCCCGCGAGCGATCTCGAAATTTTCCTGAGACCGGCTTAGTTGTTGTTGGTCGCAACCTTCACCTGAATCTGTTTCGGCTTGGCCTCTTCGCGCTTCGGCAGATGTAGAGTAAGCACTCCATTCTCATACTGCGCCGAGATGCCCTCGGTGTTCACGGTGTTCGGCAACGTGAACCTCCTGCTGAACGAACCGTAGGCGCGCTCTACGCGAAGATAGTTCTCTTCGCTGATGTTCTTCTCGAACTTGCGCTCGCCGCGCAGGGTCAACAGGTTGTTCTCCACTCGAATGTCGAGGTCTTCTTTGTCGATCTCCGGGATATCGGCTTTCACGACGAACTCGTTCCCATTCTCGTAAATGTCCACAGCGGGCGCCCAGGCCGTCAGACCCGATTCGGTGTTGGAGCTTTGTGCCGCTGCTCCCTCGAAGAGTCGATTTACCTCGCGCTGAAGCGCGTTAAAGTTGAAGAATGGGTCCCAGCGAGTGACAGCATTCATGATCCTCGTTCCTCCTTGCGTTTTAATTATATGACTGCACACAGAGCATAAAATATGCGTGCTGTAATGTCAAGATATATTTCCGGCTTCTTGCCCGGCCGATTTGTATGTATAAGTCATTTATTTGCAATTAGTTAAGGCCACTTAGCGGCACCATTTGTGTTTTTTGAGATCCTGTTGCAATATGAAGACGATGCTGCTCTCCGATTTCGATTACCTGCTGCCGGCTTCACAAATCGCCCAGCGTCCACTGGAGGGCCGCAGCGACTCGCGGCTGCTTGTTCTGGGGCGCACGTCAGGGGCCTGGGAGGACGCACACGTCAGGGAGTTCCCGGCTTTGCTCCACGGCAACGAACTTCTCGTCGTCAACAACGCCCGCGTAATTCCTGCCCGACTCTTTGGAAAGAGGCTCGAACCGGGGGCGCATCAGGGCGGGAAGTCAGATAAACAGCCTGGCTATCTCTCCGCGGAAATTGAAGTCTTGCTCACGCGGCATATTTCGGAGGGCGATTGGGAAGCTTTGGTTCGCCCCGGGCGCAAGTTGAAGGTGGGAGAAAAAATCGCTTTCGGCGAAGGTGAACTGATTGCCGAAATCATGGCGCAGGACGAGTACGGGCAGCGGAGGGTGAAGTTCACTTCGCCGCAAGGGCCTGAGGAAATTGATATCTCACTCAGCCGGCTGGGGCACGTGCCTCTGCCGCCGTACATCACTCGCCAGGACGATCCCTCCGACCGCGAAAGATATCAGACGATCTTCGCCAGCCGGCCCGGGGCCGTTGCGGCTCCCACTGCGGGACTACATTTTGCGCCGGAACTCGTAGAGCAGATCCGCGCGCGGGGCACGGAGATCGCCGAGATCACGCTGGACGTCGGACTGGGGACATTTCAGCCGATTCACAGCGAGCAAGTGGAGGCTCACCAGATTCATTCCGAGTCCTACGAAATACCTGCGGCGGCGGCCGCCGCGATCGCTAGGGCAAAGCGTGGAGGGCGCGCCATCGTGGCGGTGGGAACCACCGTAGTGCGGGCTCTGGAAGACGCCGCCCGAAAGGCGGCAGGGAGAAAACACGAATCATCTCCGGACGCGGCGCAAATCGTGCAGGCAGGACGTGGGGAAGCAAGTATCTACATCTACCCGGGGCACAGGTTTTGCGTCGTGGATGCGCTGCTGACGAACTTCCATCTGCCGCGCTCGACGCTGCTCGTTCTGGTTTCCGCGTTCGCGGAACGGGAACGTGTGCTCGCGGCGTATCGCTACGCGGTGAGCGCGGGTTACCGCTTCTATAGTTATGGCGACTGCATGTTCATACGTTAATCCGCGCGGCAGCGGCGCCGAGGACTGGTTTCAGCGCCGCCGGCGCGAATTGGATCTTCATTTGGGTCTATGTTCAGGGTGTGGCGATGACCAGCGCATTCGGATCGCCGGCGAAACGGATTTCGCTGATGGCGTTCCCTGGTCCGTACTCGATGGCGTCGGAATCGGGCTTGGTGTCCCGCTTTTCCCAACGCGCAGGCGCTTCGGCCACAACTTGCTTACCGTGCTTCAGCGTAAGATGATCGCCGTCTACGATGAGTTCGTATTCGCCGGGGCGAATCTGGGTTTGTCCAATCTTGGCTTCGTGGTCAAAGTTGATTCGCCGGTCGATCTGCTTGGCGAAGGTGGGTACGACGAGGGCCGCGGCGATGAGCCACGGCGTAATCCGCAAAAACCATCTTGCAGTCACTTGAGCGCTCTTTTCTCAGTGGCTCCGACCGTCTGAGGCGATAGACGCGGCGCCAAGAAAAAAGTGAGCGGCGGGATTTTAAATCGATACCCGCAAAGCGCAACGGGCGCGCATCGTCTATAATCATCCCGCCGGGCGAACCAACTCACAGATGCGATTTCTTGTTCTTAGCGACATACATTCCAACGGCACTGCCCTCGACGCCGTGCTGGTGGCCGCGAAAGGCCGCTGGGAAAAGGCCGTGTGCCTGGGCGACGTCGTCGGCTACGGTCCCGACCCGAACGAGGTCATCGCGCGGGTGCGCGAAGTGGCCACCGTTTTCGTTCGCGGAAATCACGACAAAGCTGTCTCGCGGCCGGCCAGCGGCGACGATCTCAACCCGCTCGCAAAGGCGGCCGTGGATTGGACGCGCGCGCAGCTCCGGCCGGAATACCTGAAATTCCTTGAGGACCTGCCTCCGGGGCCGGTCACCGCGGACAGCATCGCGCTGGTGCACGGCGCCTACAACGATGAGGACGAATACGTATTCTCGCCGGCGCAGGCGTTGAGCGGGCTGCTCGAAGCCAGCCTGCCGGTCACCTTTTTCGGACACACGCATTTCCAGGGCGGATTCTCGTATCGAGGCGACCGCCTCGAGGTGATCCAACTCAAGGTGCATCCCGGGGCCGGCTTCGCGGCGCTGCGGATCGAGGCGGGCACAAGGTACCTGCTCAATCCCGGCTCGATCGGCCAGCCGCGCGACGGGGACGCCCGCGCGGCATTTGCCATCGCCGATATCGACCACGGCGTCGTGGAATTCTGGCGGGTGCCGTATGATATTGCCGCCGTGCAGGAGCGCATGAAAAAAGTGGGGCTGCCGGAGCCGCTCGTGTTGCGCATTGCGTTCGGCCGGTAGCGGAAAAATACGAGGAGGTCGCGCCGCCCATGTCCATGTTAGAAGAAGAAAAAAAACGCCAGATGCCCGTGGCGTTTCTCTTCGGCCTCGTGGTGGTCGGGCTGCTGGTGGCGGCGGTGGTGCTGTACTCGCGCTTTGGCGGCTCGAGCGCTCCGGAGAAACCGAAGCCGCTGCCGATGGGCGCGCAGGAACAGGCGTACGTCGCGAACATCAAATTCACCGATCCGAAAATGAGCCGGGCCTCGAATTTTCTGAATCAGGAGGTGACCTTTATTTTCGGAACGGTGGTAAACGACGGGCCGCGGGCGATCCGGCAGATCGAGGTCACGATCGAGTTTCACGACGTCTTCAATCAAGTGGTGCTGCGCGACACGCAACGATTGCTCTCTCCCTCGGAGGATCCCATCGGTCCCGGCCAGCAGCGCGATTTCCAGTTGAGCTACGAGCACATCTCCGATCAGTGGAACGTGCAGTACCCGAGAGTGAAAATCACCGGGCTCGATTTGAAATAGCCCCGCGCCATCTGATTTCCACGCTCTCGCACTCGCGAAGTATCTCGCCTTGAGTCATTCCGAGTCCCGGCCTGGCCGGAGCGAGGAATCTCTCCGCAGGCTTCAAATGCGAAGAGAGATTCCTCACCCGATTCGCGGGTTCGGGATGACTACAGGTGGCGTTGCGCCGCGGTGGGCAGGCTCGGAATGACGGCGCGTGGAGTTTTTCGGCACCCCCTCAGATCGCCAGGACGGCGCGGAAACGCACGCTGCCTTCGGCTACGCGCGCATAGGCCTTGGGCGCTTCGTCCAGCGAATACGTTTCCGCGATGACTTTCACTTTACCTTTCGCCGCGTAATCGAGCGCTTCGTACAGATACTCGCGGCCATTCTGCGTGCTCCCGATTACGCGGATGCGCTTTCCGATCAGGAGGGGGCCGATTGCGATTTGAAGCGGTTCGGCGCCAGCGCCCATAGCGACAAACCGGCCGTCAGGGCGCAGCCCCACCAGGCTTTCCGTCATCGCCTTCACAGAATTGGATGTGTTCAAGAGAATGTCCGCGCCGCCGGCCGCGGCGAGGCCCTTGCCGTCCCGCACGATCTCATCGGCTCCGAGTTCGCGAATGAATTTATCTTTGTCGGGCGAATGCGAGATGGCTATGGTCTCGAAGCCCGCCGCTTTCGCGTACTGCACGCCCAAGTGGCCGAGGCCGCCGATGCCCAGCACCGCGACGCGCTCGTGCGGTTTGGGATCGGCCCAGCGCAGTCCGCTCCAGACGGTGTAACCCGCGCAGAAGATCGGTGCCGCCTGTTCGTAGGAGAGGCCGTCCGGAATGAGCGTAGCGGCTTCAACGTACATCGGCATCAACTCGGCGTGGCCGCCTTGCAGGTCAACTCCGGTGACCTGGCTATCGGCACAGAAATGTTTGCGCCCGCGCTGGCACCACTCGCAACGGCCGCAGGTGTGCTGCGTCCACTCGGTTCCGACGCGGTCGCCGACCTTGCGCGAAGTGACGCCGGGCCCGACGGCGACGATTTCCCCCACCGGCTCATGACCGAGAATGCGCGGAAACGCACCCGGCAAGTGGCCGAGCGTTTCGTGGACGTCGGCGAAACAGATTCCGCTCGCGTGCATCTTCACCAGCACTTGACCGGGACCGATCTGCGGCTCCGGGACGTCGCGGATCTCCCACGGCCCGCCCTTCGCGGTGACGACCGCTGCTTTCATGGTTGATTTCCTCCAGCGGATTGGATGTGCGCGTGAATTGTGAGGGTATAGAGGGGAGGACGCAAGAAGGCAGGGACGCAAGGCGGCAAGGAAAACAGAGTGGCCCGCCTTTCCGACTCGGTCGAAATTCGCCCGCCGCGGCGGGCGCGGCAAGCAAGCCCCCTTCGGGTTCGCTCCCTCCTTCGCCTAGGCTTCGGCGGGCAGGCAGGACGAGCCGCCCTATGCGGGAACAAAAAGCGCGCCGGCAAGAGTGCCTTCGCTACTACGCGCGTCGGGCAGGCCCTCCTTCGTCCGCCGCGGCGGGCTAGAGCGCGACAAGCAGGATGACTCGCGTGCGTTTGTGATTGAAGATGGCGACCTAAAGGTCGCCGCTACGAGGAAACAAGACGAAGCCCTCGGCGCGGATCTTCAGTGCGCTGCTTGCGCCAAGAGGAACTGATAAATGTTGACGCTGTACGGTGCGACCGACAACGTCTGAGGGACGTTGTCCATCGCGATCTCTTGGATCTCGACTTGCGGCTTCTCGCCCACGCGGTTCGCGGCATTCAGATCTTTCGCCGTCATTTGCCAGAGCGTCGATTTCCCCGCTAACTGGACGCCGTTCACATTCAGGGTGAGCGGTTGCGCTGAATCGGTGGCGTTGACGACGGAGACGATGAGGTACTTCCGGTCGGCGCTGAGTGCGGCCACCACGTCTAGCGGATACGTCGGACTCCCGGCGTTGGTTTTTGGCTGATCGCCGCCCACGGGATATTTCGGCGGAGGCTGCGGCGAATTTCCGGAGACGGCCACCGGCAACATGCCTGCGCCCAGATGATCGCCATACAACTTGAAGAGAAGTCCGGTGGTGTTCAGGACCGCGTCGTTCTGATTGAGGTCGAGCGTGGAGACCCCCATGGTGAACGCCGACATCCGCAGGAAATCCGTGTGGCGAAGCATTTCGTTGAAGACCATCGCATAGGCCAGCGCGGTTTTGAAATTGGGAGGCGCGCCAGAGTAGGAATACTCATCGATGGAAAGGAAAATCTTCTTATCGAGCATCGCGGGGAACCGTTGCTGATACTCGTTCCACTCCTCGGCCTTCAGGTGCACGCGATTGGAGGGATGGCGGGCCCATTCGAGAAGCGTCTCGTCGGCCGCAACGTAGCCGGGTTCCAGGCCGGCCCGGAGCGCAGGGTCGTTGGCGTGGGCCATGTCAAATCGAAACCCCGCGCGCGAATACCAGTGTTCGGTGATGCCGTCGAAATTTCCCCAGCAGTGGGCGAGAAGGCCGCCGGTCCAGTCCGCATCCGAGCCGAACTGCGCCTGAAGGTCATCGAGATGCATGGCATGCGTCATGCCTTCGATGGTCATCTCGTCGGGCATTGCGCCGGAGGCGAGCAGCGTGATCGAAGGGTCCACCTTGCGCATCGCGCTGGCGAATTCATTGTGCTTGAGGACGTAGTACTTCAGATCTGTGCGGCCCAGTTGCCAGGTACCGTACGGCTCGTTGCCGATGTCCCAAAACTTGACGTGGTACGGCTCGGGATGGCCGTTGCGCGCGCGCATCGCGCCGAGGCGCGTAGTGGCCGCGCCATTCAAGTACTCGACCTCGTCGGCCGCGGAGTGGGAGTCGCCGAAGCCGGCGTTGACAGTGATGTAGGGCTCGACGCCGAGAAGCTTGCAAAGCGTCATAAATTCATCCATACCCACGTCGTTGGACTGGGCCGCGTTCCAGGCATTGTCGAAATCGGGCGGGCGCGTGTCGCGGTCGCCTACCGAGTCGTACCAATTGAAATTGGAGATGAAGTTGCCGCCGGGCAAGCGCCAGAATCCGGAGTGGAGTTGGCGCAAGACGGCGATCACTTCGGGCCGAAAGCCTTGCACGTTGTCGGCCGGCATGAGCGAGACCGTGCCGATGTGAAAATTTCCGGCGCCCGTGCCGGTGATTTCCAGAGCGCCTGTATCGGTATTGCTCTGGGCCGTGAAGCTAAGCGGGAATTTTCGGTACGCGCCAGCCAATGCGGAGAAGGAAAGGGTTTGACGGTCGCTGGCCGCGTCACCCCAGATTAGCGTGACCTTCACTTTGGCTCCGGCGGAGCCGCGAAGAAGAATGTGGCCGGTGTAGCTCTTGCCCTTGACCAAAGCGAAACCAGATTGGCGGATGCCGTGCGGCGTGGAGGGATCGAGCTCGATGCGCGGGCTTTGTTCGCCGACAAAAGGATGATCTTTGTCCATCACCACGGACGCGTCGGGGCCGACCGGACGCCATTTGCGCGGCTGGAGCCGGGCAAAAGGTCCGCCCTGCGCGGTGGGCGCGGCCTCCGGCTCTTGGGACGAGATCGGGTAATAGAATTTGCGATCGTCCAGCATCTCGGACCAGAGGCTGCGGTAGATGAGCGAGCGAATGTGCTCGATGAACATCCCGTATTCATAGTTGCTGATCGGCTGGCTGACCTGGGTGGTGTCGACGGTGGCGACAATCGTCTGGGCCGGAGGCGCGGAGGCCGTTTGTGCGTATGCCGCGGAGGAAACCACGGCGATCAATATCAGGCAGAGTTTCGCGAAGCTCTTGATTTGCATGGTGCACACCTCGCATGACGCTCGCGACCACTGTGTCGCGATTCGATTGACGTCCCAGCGCAGGCCATCCTACGCGCAGACCGCCGAGCGAAGCAAGGCGCAGGCGATCGCGCGGGGCCGAGTCGCGCGACATTCGCTACGCTATTTTTTCGCCGCCCTTGGCGGAACTTCGACCACCACGATGAGGAAAGAACGAATTGCGTTATTCCCAGCGGAAGACTTTTGCGGAGAGGGCGGTGTAGGCGAGGAAGATAACGATTAGGGCAGCGACGTCGGTGAGGTGGGCGGACCACGGGTCGCCAACCCAAATGCCTTGAAGGAGAGAAACGGCGTAAGTGAGAGGGAGGATTCGCGCAAGGGCCTGGAGCACTCGAGGGAGCAACGTGATGGGGAAGAAGAGTCCGGAGATTGCGAGCATCGGATAGAGAATGACGACGCCGATGGGTTGGGCGAAGCGGGCGGTGGGGACGATGCTGGCAATCAGGAAACCGATGGAAAGGCAGCTCCAGGTGGCGAGAACGAGGGCCACTGTGAAATTGAAGATCGGGACGTGGACGCCGACGGGGTAATAGCGTTTGCCGGCGAGGACCATCAAGGCGAGCGTGGCGATGGTGAGCAGAAGTTTGACGATGACGTGCGCGGTGAGAATCGTTTGCGGGCGGAGCGGCGTGGCGCGGAGGCGGCGCAGGATGCCGCCTTCGCGGTAAATCGAGACGATGGTGATGAGCGACATCACGGAGCTGAGGGTGATGAGGATCGTCGCGAAGACCGGGATGCCGACGCGGAGGAACGTGCTGGTGTTGAGCGCGGCGGGCGGGAGTCTACGGCCGAGGAGGCGGCCGCCGGCGAGGAAGACGATGACGGGGACGGCGATGGTGCCGAACGCGCCGAGCGGTTCGCGGAGAAAGATCTTGATTTCGATCCAGGTCAGTTTCCAGAGGCCGCGGAGCATTTTTTGTAAATTCCCTTTTGAAAATTAATCGCGAAACTCATGGCCCGTTAATTTCAGGAATACGTCCTCCAGATTCGGGAGGACGGTGCGAAATTCGGTGACGCGGATGCGATTTTCGGACAGGCAATGGATGACGTCGGTGACGAGATCATCGCCGCGGCCGCGAAGCGTGAATCGCGCGTCGCTGCGTTCGACGGAATCGACGCGCGGGATGGCGCGGAAGCACTTTTCGGCGCGCGCGTCATCCGTGGCGAGCACCACCGTGCGCTCCGGGCAGTGGCGATCGACGAGGCGCGCGGGGGTATCGGCGTCAATGATGCGGCCGTGCTCGATGATGGCCACGCGATCGCAGAGGCGCTCGGCTTCTTCCATAAGATGCGTGGTGAGGAAGACGGTCTTGCCGCGTTCACGGATGCCGCGGACTAATTCCCAGATGGCGCGGCGTGCCTGCGGATCGAGGCCGGTCGTGAGCTCGTCGAGGAAGACGACTTCCGGATCGTTGATGAGCGCGAGGGCGATGAAGAGGCGCTGCTTTTGTCCGCCGGAGAGATTCATGAACCAGGAGTCGCGTTTATCGGCGAGGCCCAGCTGCTCGAGCAGCTTTTCGCCATCGACGGATTTTTTTTCGTAGAGCGAGGCCCAGAGGTCCACCGCCTCCCAGACCTTGATGCGTTTTTGCAATTGAGCTTGCTGGAGCTGCACGCCGATGCGGTTCTGCAACTTGTAGACGTCGCGAACAGGATCGAGGCCGAGGACGGAGATGTTGCCGCGGTCCGGCTTGCGCACGCCTTCGATGCACTCCATCGTGGTGGTCTTGCCGGCGCCATTGGGGCCGATCAGGCCGAAGATCTCGCCGTCTTGGACGTCGAAGGAGACTTCGTCGACGGCGACGAGAGAGCCGTAGGTCTTGCGGACTCCGGAGACTTGGATGACGGCTTGAGAAGTCTTGTTCACGCGCGCCTGGTGATTCCGCTGATGGAAAGCATCCACCCTACGGTGAGAGATTTGCGGCGTCAAGCGGCGGTGTAAGGCGCGGCGCAAAAAACGGGGTTAGCCAAACTTGTTGTGCTTCTGTATAGTTGGCGGCCGTGGAACTAGGGCGCGAGATCGAGCAGGCGCTCGCGGGGCTGGCGAAGTCCGGCGCGGTGGAGGTGCAGGAGAACGGGCGGCGGGTCGCCGGGGCGGAATTGCACTTTGAGGTGCGGGCGGAAAACTCGGCGCTGCTGATTCATCTTTGGTCGGACGCCGAGAGCGTGGTGCGGCGCGTGGTGGGGATCGCGGAGCAGTCCGGCGACTGCGTGGTGCTGGAAGTGAAGCGATTCGGGCACACGCGGCCGGCGCGGCTGGAATTCCGGACGGCGGCGCGAGAGCGCCCCGCGGAACAGCAAATGACACGGTCGCGGCGCGCGGAATTCCTCGTGCGATTCGGACAGATCCTGCGCGATAAATTTCCCGACGAAACACTCGATTCGCTTTCCGCGCGCGACGACTTGGAGCGCTCGCTTTCGGAATGTTACGCGCGCGGGCTGATGCATCGCGGCTCGGAAGCGTGGGCCGTGGCGGGTGTTTCGGCGGGGGAGAGCGCGGCGACGATCGATGCGGCGCTGACCGCGGGACTGTTATGGTTCGACAGTGCGCGGGATAGCAGCGCGGCGAGGACGCGCACGGTGGCGGGATTGCGATTGTTTCTGCCGAAGGGCGCGACGCACGTCACGGCGCATCGCATGGCCGCGCTCGTTTCCAGTTTACGCGTGGAGCTTTACGAGCTCGACGAATTGCACGGCGTAGCGCACAGGCGGGAGCCGGGCGACGCCAGCAATCTTTCCACGCGATTGATCCCGCGGCGTGAAGTGGAATCGCTGTTGGCGGCCGCCGCGCCCGGCGTCGAACCCATCGTGCGGCTCGCGCCGCAGGCGATCCGGTTGAGCGTGGCGGCGGACGGAAAGTCGGTGGCGCTGCGATTTCGCGGATTGCAATTCGCCACGTGGGAAGCGATGGGAATTACGTTCGGGTTGGGCGATCACACCCAACCACTCACGGCGGCGAGCCGGCCGCGGCTTGAGAAATTAGTCCGCGAACTGGAGACGCATCGCAATCCCCTGGCAACCGATGTGAAGCACCGGCTGTATCGCGCGCAGGCGGAGCGCTGGTTCGAATCGCTGGTGCAGGAGGATCCGGGCCGCGTGGACCCGCGACTCGATCCGCAGCACATTTACAGCCAGGTGCCGGCAGTGAGCGGGGGCGAGCGTGGCATTTTGGATCTGCTTGGAGTGACGCGGGACGGCCGCCTGGCCATCATCGAGCTGAAGGCGGAAGAAGAGTTGCACCTTGTCCTGCAAGCGGCGGATTATTGGCTGCGCGTGCGCCGGCACCAGGAGCGGGACGATTTCCGGCGGAATGGATATTTTCAAGGGGTCGAACTGCAGGGGCTTCCGCCGCGCGTCTACCTGGTGGCCCCGGCGCTGAGATTTCATCCGGCGAATGCGCCGTTGCTCCGCTACCTGACGCGGGAGATGGAAGTGATTCGAGTGGGCGTGCAGGAGAACTGGCGGCGGGGTCTGCGCGTGAGCTTGCGCCAGTAACGAAAAAAAAGCGGCCCTAAAAGAAGAGAAGCAGCCTTGGCTAAGCCAACGCTGCTTCCCGGGGTGTGTCCTAGAAGTGGTGTTATTGTATTAGACGTCGGCACCCTTTTCAAGGTTGCACGAAATGCAGGAAAACATCGATTTTTCTAAGATTCTTGTATCTGATTAAAATCGCGTGAGTTAAGCGCGATCCCCAGCGGCGGCGTGGCGTCAGTAGAAAAGATATTTGCGCCACTTTTCGTCTTTATTGCCGATGAGGCGCATCAACTGCCGCGACGTGTGCAGGGTGAACGGCCGCGGACGACGGACCAGGTGCAGACCGGCTTCTTCCGGGGTGCGGTCGCCCTTGCTGTTGTTGCAGCGATAGCAGCAGGCCACCAAATTCTCCCAGGACGAGCGGCCGCCGCGGGATCGCGGCAGGATGTGATCCAGCGTCAGCTCGGAAGCGGGAAACGTCCGGCCGCAGAACTGGCAGGTATTCCGATCCCGCAGGAGAATATTCTTGCGGGAGAGAGCGCGCGTCTGCTGGGGAATGTGGCGATAGGCCAGCAGGCGAATCACCGAAGGCACTTTGATCGTGCGCGCCGCCGAATGAATCACCGCATGATTCAACTCTTCCGCCTGCGCCACGCCCTTGAGCATCAGCACCATCGCGCGGCGCACCGCCGTTACGTTGATGGGCTCAAATGTGGCATTGAGGACGAGCACTGGCTCCTGCATGATGGCGGGTTTATGTCCGGACTGGGAACGGCGGGCAAGCGCAGGTCTGACGGCTGCCTCGGCGGCTTCTTTCGACCGAGGTAGGATGGGTGCTGGGTCGCCCTCGTCGGTGGCAATCATTGTTACTTGGCCTCTGGCCCGGGCTGCTGTTGGCTCTCGCCGGGCGGCTCCCAGTTTGGGAGCACCCGGGCCACTGTCAGCCCGACCACCCGGGTTGCCCCAGCCCCTCTTAGGGCCCGGGAGCAGGCATCCAGAGTCGCCCCGGTGGTCATTACATCATCTAGCAGCAATACGCGCAATTTGTCAACCTGGGCACCGGCACGCGTGGCATATGCGCCATGTACGATGCGCCAGCGCTCGCGCCGCGTAAGAATCAGCTTATCGGGCCGGGGTTTGGTGCGGACCAAGAGGTACGAGCGGAAGGGAATGCCCAAGAGCCGGGCCAGCGGCTTGGCGATCAACTCCGCCTGGTTGTAGCCGCGCTCTCGAAGGCGCGTGGCGTGGAGCGGTACCGGTACTACAGCATCCGCAGCGAACGATTCTTGATTGGCGCGCACCAGGTCGGCCAGGCGCTGGGCGAACCAGACGCCGAGCGGCCTCACTTCGTCGTACTTGAGGGCGGTGATGGCGTGAATGAGCGGGCCGTCATAGCGGGCAAAGCTGCGCGCGAAGTCGAAATCGTAGAGTTCGCGGCGGCACATGTGGCAGAGCAGGACTTGCGTCGTTTGCGCGGCGACAGTAGAGAGGATCGGCTTCCCACAACGCTCGCATTGCGGGCCGGTGATGGGCTGAATGGCCGCGAGGCAGGCGGTGCAGAAGGGAATCCGGCTTCCGGAATCGAGAAGTTCGCCGCAGGAGCGGCACGGCGCGGGGAAGAAAATCGAGGCGACGGCTCCGCCGACTTCGCGTAAACGAGCGCGCGCGGAATGGAGCAAGGCGGACACGGCGTGTCGAGCCTACTCCCAGCGCATCAGTTATAAAAGTAGAAAGATACTTATATTGAAGTGGTGCAGATTTTGGACTGTTGCTGATTTCTTCGACAACTCCCCAAGCCGGTCATCTCGAGGAGTCCCGGCCCGGCCGGGGCGACGAGAAATCGCGTTGATTCTCACGGCGAAGAGGGATTCCTCGCCCGCAGCGGGCTCGGAATGACACGAGTGGAACTTTGCCGTGCGGGGATTAGAGTTGGCCGCGCTCCATTTTTTCCTGACACGCGACGCAGTGCCGCGCCCAGGGCACGGCTTCGAGGCGCTTCTGCTGCAGTTCGGTCTGGCAATTGACGCAGGCTCCGTACGCATTGCTCTTGATGCGCGCCAGCGCGCCATCGATCAATTGCAGGAGCGAGCGATCCTGATTTGTCTGGCCGAAGAGAAACTCCTTGGTGTAGGAGTTCGCCGCCTTATCTGCGAGATCCACCGTCGGGTCGTCGTCCGCGGTGCGGCCCTCTTCCTCGGTGCGCGCAATCGTCTTGACGAGCTCCTCGCGGCGCGCCAGCAGCTTCTTCTTGTAGTATTCGAGTCGCTTTCTGTCCATCGTCAGAACCTTGGTCATGGTGTCACAGGGAGCTTTAGATGCAGTACGACAAACAACGGATTCTAGGGAAGCAATGAGGTGGTGTCAAGGAAGGTAGCGGAGAGATCGAGTGTCAGTTTCCGAACAGCTGATTTACCAATAGCTTGGGGTGAGGGCAATGGATGCCTGTGCGATGCCAAGGAAAGTTTCCGGAGGCCGCTCAGACAACAGGCACAAAGGGCAGGTCGAGGGAGCGATAACAAGGCAAGACTTGACCGAACGGAAGCGTCTCATTTTCTGTCCCGGGGGGATGGTTCCAGATTGGCAGTACTAGATTTGGGTTAGGCTCCCCTGCGATGGACCCTCCAAGCACTTCATCGCAATCTTGCCGCCGCGCTAAGTGAAATTTTTGAATCGGCCCTTTGGCGGATGCCCACTGCGGTGACTTGTCGCATGGAAGCGTGAAGTCGACTCGGATGAATTGCGAACGGGCGTTTTTAGGTTTTTGGACGCGAATGACCATTGACCAGTAGGCATTCCCATTCAAGCACACTAAACCATCCGAATACGCAACGACCCGTCCGGTCATGGTCTCATGCTTTGTGCCAGGAGCGAATAAGGCGGAAACGCTGGCACAAGCGAGGCACAGAATTAGGAGTACGCTCCGCATCGGTTTCTGTCGCAGCGCCAAGTGTACCCCGAAATCCCCCCTGCTCCTCGTCTGAGTGCCCGACTTTTGCACCCACCAGGAGCCTGCCCACTACCGGTGGGGCGAATTCTTGCAAGGAGCCTTACTCACCTAGTTTCCTTGGCTTTGCGGCGAGCAGAGTTGCGGGGTCCCGGCGCGACTGCTAAAATTCACTGTTTGTCAGCACATCGAGGGCGGCGCTGTGGGACGGGCGCTCGCCGAAAATTCGTCGCAGTTCTGTCCCTTGCACAGGCGGCCGTCCGCCAGCCAGTCCCGATTGTCGAGCGGGCGGGCCGGCCGAATCCCGCCGCGGAGGAATCTCTTGCCCAAATACGATCTGGTGATTATCGGAAGCGGACCCGGCGGCTACCAAACCGCGATTCGCGCCTCGCAGTGGGGACTCAAGACCCTGGTGGTCGAGAAAGACGGATTCCTCGGCGGGACGTGCCTGCACATCGGCTGCATCCCGACGAAGGTGCTGTTGTACCACGCCGAAATCTACGACCACATCAAGAACGCGAAAGAGTTCGGCATCGACGTGAAGGAATTCAAACTGGATTGGGAGGCCGTCCTCGCGCGGAAGAATAAAATCGTCAACAAGCACGCGAAGGGCATCGAGCTGCTGTTCCGCAAGAACAAAGTGGAGACGATGCAAGGTTGGGGCCGCTGGGCCGGGCCGGGGAAAGTAACGGTTGAAAAGGACGGCAAGGTTACGGAAGTCGAGGCCACGCACATCATGCTGGCCACGGGCTCGAATGCGCGCTCGCTGCCGGGGATTGACATCGACGGCAAGGTGGTGCTGAGCAATCGCGAGATTCTTTCGCTGCCGGCGATTCCGAAGTCGCTGGTGATCGTGGGCGCGGGCGCTGTCGGGGTGGAGTTTGCTTCGATTTACAATTCGTTCGGCGTGGAGGTCACCATTCTCGAGATGCTGCCGCGCATTGTGCCCCTGGAGGACGAGGAGATTTCGCCTGAGCTCGAGAAAGCGTTCCGCAAGAAGGGGATTCAGATTTTCACCGAAGCGAAAGTGGATTCGGTGAAGAAGGACGCGAAGGGCGCGACCGTCACGTTCAAAGACAAGACCGGCGCGACGAAAACCATCGCCGCCGAACGCGTGCTGATGGCCGTGGGGAGGCAACCATACACGGACAATTTGGGCCTCGAGAAATCGAAAGCGAAGATCGAGCGGGGATTCATTCACGTGGGACCGTACGCGGAGACAGCGGAGCCGAAGCTCTACGCCATCGGCGACATCGTCGCGGGCATGCCGCAACTGGCGCACGCCGCTTCGATGGAGGGGATTATCGCGGTCGGAAAAATCGCGGGCAAACAGGTGCCGGTACTGGAGCGCGCGCGCATTCCCGCGGCCACGTATTGCGAGCCGCAGATCGGCTCGATTGGATTGACGGAGCGGGCGGCGCGCGAAGCGGGGTACCAGGTAAAGACGGGGAAATTTCCGTTCGTCGGAAACAGCAAGGCGACGATTCTGGGCCAGCACGAAGGATTCATCAAAGTCGTCGCGGAGGAGAAGTACGGCGAAGTGCTGGGCGTGCACGCCATCGGGCCGCTGGCGACGGAAATTCTGGCCGAGCCTGTGGCGGCGCTGCAACTCGAAGCGACGATTGACGACATGATGTTCACGGTGCACGCGCACCCGACGGTGTGGGAAGCGATGGGCGACGCCTTTGCGGCGGTGCGCGGTCTGTCGATCAATTTTTAGTGCGGGTTTAAGCGGGACTTGGGAATTTCCACTCAATGAAAACGTGTCTAGTCACGGATCTCGGTCTCGCGGAATACGCTTCCGTGCGCGCGCTGGAAGCGCGCGTGGTAGCGGCGCGCAAGGCGGGCGCGATCCCGGATGTGCTGCTGCTGTGCGAGCATCCGCACGTGATCACGCAAGGGCGCAACGGGCGGCCCGAGCACTTGCTGGCTTCGCGGCGACTGCTGGACCAGATGGGCGTCGCCTTCTTTGAGACGAATCGCGGCGGCGACATCACCTATCACGGCCCAGGCCAGGTGGTGGGATATCCGATTGTGGATTTGAGCGAGCTGCGGCGCGATGTGCGCTGGTACGTGTGCGGCCTCGAAGAGGCCATGATTCACGCGACGGCGGAGTACGGCGTCGCCACGCGGCGCGTGGCGGGGAAAATCGGCGTGTGGACGGCAAGCGCGAACGCGCCGGAGGAGAAACTGGCCGGCATTGGCGTGCACATGAGCCGGTGGGTGACTTCGCATGGTTTTGCGTATAACGCCGCGACCGATTTGCGCTATTTCGATTTGATTGTGCCGTGCGGCATCGCGGACCGAAAAGCGACGTCGCTCGAAAAAGTGCTCGGCTGGCGGGTAAGCGTGCGCGAGGTTTCGGAACGTATTACGAAGCGGCTCGGAGAAACGCTGGGCCTGGAGATGAAGCTCGAATCGCCGGAGGATCTGGCCGCGCGGCTTCGGGAATTCGAGAATGGCGCTGCGAATTCCGCCGCGCGCGAAGCCGAGGCGATGGTCTAAGGGATGCCGACGACGGCTAAGATCGGACGGGGCGGGGAGCTCAAGGGAGCGGCGACGGGGGCGCTCACCCGGGAGCAGCAACTCGAGTTGTATTACTTCTTGCGGCTGAACCGATCGCTCGAGGAGATGCTGACTCGGCTGTTCCGGCAAAACCAGGTCGTCGGCGGACTGTATTTGAGTTTGGGGCAGGAAGCGATTTCGGTCGGCACGGCGTACGCGCTGGGGCCGGGAGACTGGATCGCGCCGATGATCCGCAACGTCGGCGCGCTGCTGGTGCGCGGCTACAAGCCGCGCGACATTTTGACGCAGTACATGGCGCGCGTGACGTCGCCGACGCAAGGCAGGGACACCACGAGCCATTTCGGGGATTTGCACGTGCGGCACGTCGTCTCGCCGATTTCGATGCTCGGAGATTTGATACCGGTGATGACGGGCGTGGCGATGGGCGGACGCTACCTCGGACAGCGAATCGTGGCGATGACCTGGATCGGCGACGGCGGAACTTCCACCGGAGCGTTTCATGAAGGCTTGAATTTGGCGGCGGTGCAGAAGGCGCCGCTGGTGCTGGTGGTCGAAAACAATCAGTGGGCGTATTCGACGCCGGTGACGCGGCAAGTTCCGCTGGTGGATTTGGCCGACCGGGCGCGGGCGTACGGGATCGCGAGCGCGACGGTGGACGGGAACGATCTACCGGCCGTCTATCGAGTGACGAAAGAAGCGGTGGAGCGGGCCCGCGGCGGGGACGGGCCGTTTCTGATTGAGGCGAAAACGATGCGCATGCGCGGCCACGCGCAGCACGACGCGGCCGAATACGTGCCGAAGGAGATGTTCGCGTACTGGAAGGAGCGCGATCCGATCGCGCGCTTCGAGCGGCACCTCGACGAGCAG
>Ga0209415_10006268_pt1 | contig 21211 bp, 35 predicted proteins | sample PeaSoiSIISIP2007_FD_187696 | JGI IMG/M metagenome (GOLD analysis project Ga0209415, IMG submission 187696) | Peat soil microbial communities from Weissenstadt, Germany - SII-SIP-2007 (SPAdes) (version 2) | ecosystem: Environmental > Terrestrial > Soil > Wetlands > Peat | place: Germany...
GGCTGCCAAGGATTACTGCGCGCGCAGGCCGGCGACGAAATCGGCCAAGGCCTTGATCTCGGGGTCGGAGAGGCGAAATGCGATCTGCTCCATGGGCTCGTTGTTGTGGCGCGAGCCGTCCCGGAACGCACGCAGCTGCGCTTCGATGTAGTCGCTGTACTGTGCGCTGATCTTCGGGTACAGCACGGGCAGGCCATCGCCGGTCGGCCCATGGCAACCGGCGCAGGCCGGTACCGCCTTATCGGCCTGGCCGGCACGGTACAGCCGTTGGCCCAGCTGGGCGGCGTCGGCGCCGCCCGAGGTTCCGGGAGCCGGCGTCTGCGCGGAAAACCACGCGGCAAGATTCTGCCGGTCCGCCGGCGAAAGTGCCGCGGCAAAACCGTTCATGACGGCGCTTTCGCGCCGGCTCTTGTCTGTCGGCGGTTTGGCGAAGTCCGTCAGCTGCTTGATCAGATATTGCTCACCCTGCCCAGCGAGCTTCGGATTGGTGGAGATCAGGGAGTTGCCGTCGGCGTTGTGGCAGGGTGCGCAGACCTGGGCTGCGATCTGTTTGCCCTTGGCCGCATCGGCACGCTCGCCCGCAGAAGTGCCGGGGCTGGCCGCCCGGACACCCGCGCCGACCAGGGCCAACACCAGCGCCGCCGACCAAAGCCGCGCGACGCGAATCCGGTTAGGCCTCATGTTCTTCGGTTTCCTTTTCCTAGGACTGCGCAAGCAGGCAAGCCATTCGCAACGGTGCTTGCACGAGTGATTGCCTGACCGGCTATGCTGCGCATTTTAGCGAGAAGCGCCGCAGGCCGCACCCGGACCGCGCAATTGCGACAGTGTCTTATTCACCCCGCTTCGAATCGGCCGAGTTCGCGACGTCGGTCGCCGAGTTGCCGGCACTGACGCGCGCGGCGCTGGCGATGCTGCCGGAACTGGCATTTGTCGGGCGCTCGAATGCGGGCAAGTCGACCGCCATCAATTTGCTGACGCAGCGCCGTCGCCTGGCATACTCGTCCAAGACGCCCGGACGCACGCAGATGCTCAATTTCTTCTCGGTGTTCGATGATGCCCCGTCGGCGCAACGCAAGGCCTGCGCCTACCTCGTCGATCTGCCCGGCTACGGCTTTGCCAAGACCGATGTGATGACCCGCGAGCGCTGGGACGGGCTGGTAGGCGGGTATCTGCAATCGCGCCGTATGCTGCGGGGCGTGGTACTGGTGATGGACGCGCGTCGGCCTTGCCTGCCGGCGGATGAGGATCTGCTCGGGTGGATCTGCGGCCGCGATGATCTCGACCGCTTTCGATTGCACATGCTGCTCAGCAAGGCCGACCAGATCGGCACGATCGAACAGCGCGCCGCACTGGCCCGCGCGGAGCAGCGCGCGGAAGAATTGCCAATCGCGACCTCGGTTCAGCTCTACTCCGCACTTGATCGCAGCGGACTGGAGGAGTTGCGCGAGACGGCGGCACAAATGCTGGGAGCTTGAGCGTGCGGTGCCGCTAAAATCGCTCCCATCATCATTGCCGGCGGCTTGCCGCGCCGCGGAGATAGCGTATGTCTGCCCCGACCTTGCCGTTCGCCAGCTTTCCCACCTGCCGCCTGCGCCGTATGCGACGCGACGACTTCTCGCGCCGCTTGATGCGCGAGAGCCGCCTCACGGCCGACGACCTGATCTACCCGGTTTTCGTCATCGGCGGCGCGACGCGCCGCGAGGCGGTCGCGTCGATGCCGGGAGTCGAGCGCATGACGCTCGATCCACTCTTCGCGGTCGCCGAGGAATGCCTGGCGTTGGGAATTCCGGCACTGGCGTTGTTTCCGGTACTCGACGCGAGCCATAAAAGTAGCGATGGCCGTGAGGCACGAAACCCGGATGGCCTGGTGCCACAGACGGTTCGCGCGCTCAAGGCGCGCTTCCCGGAACTCGGCATTCTTACCGACGTGGCGCTCGATCCGTACACCACGCATGGACAGGACGGTCTTATTGACGACAGCGGCTACGTGCTCAATGACGAGACGATCGAGGTGCTCAAGGTCCAGGCGCTGGTGCAGGCCCAGGCCGGTGTGGATATCGTCGCCCCGAGCGACATGATGGACGGTCGCATCGGTGCCATTCGCCAGGTCCTGGAGGCGAGCGGCCATATTCACACCCGCATCATGGCGTATTCGGCAAAATACGCCAGTGCCTACTATGGACCATTCCGCGACGCCGTCGGCTCCAAGAGCAACCTGGGCAAGGCAAGCAAGGCGGCCTACCAGATGGACCCAGCAAACAGCGACGAGGCGCTGCGCGAGGTCGGGCTGGATCTGCAGGAGGGGGCCGACATGGTCATGGTCAAGCCGGGGATGCCATATCTCGACATCGTTCGCCGCGTAAAGGACGCCTACCGCGCCCCTACCTTCGTCTACCAGGTCAGCGGCGAGTACTCCATGCTCAAGGCGGCCTGCGCAAACGGGTGGCTCGACGAACAGGCCGCGGTGCTAGAAACAATGGTCGCGTTCAAGCGCGCCGGGGCCGATGGAATCCTGAGCTACTTCTCGCTGCAGGTCGCACGGTGGCTGCGCGACGGATTGGGCCGTTGACGGACCGCGTCCGAAAAGCGCCGCGCGGGCACCTCGGGCCGCTACGCCGGGCCCGTTGTCGTGCCCGCGCCGTCGGCCGGGACCTGGGGCTCCGGTCCGGTCCGGCTGCTCGGCGGCGGGCGCCGGGAACCGGTCTGAACCGGCTGCAGGTCGATGAACTGCTGCGTCGCTGCGCGCCAGGAAAAGCGCTCGGCGTAGCTGCGGCAGGCGCCGCGGTCGATACGCAGCGCACCGAGGGCGGCCTTGCGCAGATCCTCGTCGAGCACGGCGACACCCGAGCCGCCCACCACGTCGAGCGGCCCTTGAACCGGGAACGCGGCAACCGGAGTGCCGCATGCCAGTGCCTCGAGCAGGACCAGGCCGAAGGTGTCGGTGCGACTGGCAAACACGAAGACGTCAACGCTCGAATACAGCTGCGCCAGCTCTTCGCGGCTGAGAACACCGAGAAATCGCACTTCCGGATGGCGGCGCTTCAGCAATTCGAGCTCGGGCCCGACACCGGCCACCACCTTGGTGCCCGGCAGATCGAGATTGAGATACGCGTCAATGTTTTTTTCCACGGATACGCGGCCAACCCATAGGAAGAGCGGGCGCGGCAGACCGTGAACCAGCATCGAGGGTTCGGCAATCGGGCGAAACACGTCCAGGTCGACGCCCCGGGTCCAGCGGGCAACGTTGCGGATACCCCACTGGGAGAGCTCGCGCTCGACGTGCGGCGTCGGGGTCAGCACGAGGTGCGCCGGCCGATGGAACCAGCGCAGGAATCGATAGACCCAGGTTTCCGGGATCCCGTAGATCGCCTTGAGGTATTGCGGAAAGCGCGTGTGGTAGGCAGTGGTAAAGCCGATCCCGCGGCGCAAGCAATAGCGGCGTGCGGCCATTCCCAGCGGACCTTCGGTCGCGATGTGCACGGCATCGGGCGCGGCGGCTCGGAGCAGGCGGGCAAGCTTTCGGTACGGCAGCAGCGACAGGCGGATCTCGCTGTATCCGGGACAGGCGATGGTCGTGAACGACAGCGGCGATATGACCTGGATCTCGTGCCCGGCGCGAGCAAGCTCGCGGTTGGTGGCCTCGATCGTACGAACGACGCCGTTTACCTGCGGATGCCATGCGTCGGTCACCGTAAGGATCTTCATCGCGCTCCAATTCAGCCCGACATTTGCGCCATTACCGCGGGGTGCGTCGAATCGACCACCTGCTCCTCATCGCTCCAGTGCTGCGAGGGCTGGTTCGGCGCCAGGATTTCCTTCCAGACCAGGATGCGCAATTCACCTTCGTAGGTCTCGACGACGGCCGTCAGGCTTTCGACCCAGTCGCCGTCGTTCACGTACATGGCGCCGTCGACCGTCCCGATCTGGGCATGGTGAATATGCCCGCAGATCACGCCGTCGTAGCCGCGCCTGCGAGCCTCGCGCACCAACACGTGTTCGAAGTCGCTGATGAAGCTAACGGCATTTTTGACCTTGTACTTGAGGTACTGCGACAGCGACCAGTAGCCGAAACCCAGGCGGGCACGCACGTTGTTCAGGTGCAAGTTGAGCCACAGCAACCAGTCGTACAGTGCGTCGCCCACATGCGCAAGCCACTTGACATGCCGGATCACGCCATCGGCGATATCGCCATGCACCACCCACATGGTACGACCATCGGCCAGCCGGTAATCGGCGTCCTGGCAGATGCTGACATCGCCGAATTTCAGTCCGCAGAACTGGCGCGCGATCTCGTCGTGATTGCCGGGAATGTAGAAGACCCTGGTGCCTTTGCGCGCTTTGCGCAGGATCTTCTGTATTACATCGTTATGCGACTGGGGCCAGTAAAAGCGCGAACGCAGGGCCCAGCCGTCGATGATATCGCCGACCAGGTACATGCAATCGGATTCGTTGTGTCGCAGGAAATCGAGCAGGTGCGCGGCCTTGCAACCGGCGGTGCCGAGGTGAATGTCGGAGATGAAAATGGCGCGGTAGCGATTGACGATCGTCACATTCGGCGACTCGTTTAAGGACTCATCGAGCAATCGCTCCATCGCGCCCACGCTACCCATACCGAGTTACGCAATTATGACGCGTCATCGGCTGGGCGCGCTGCACTTTTCGCCAAAAAACGGACCGCTGCCGTGCGCCATCACCGCAGCAAGCGACGCCGGCTCAGGCCGACGGCTACGAAATAGCAGGCGAGCGCGTAGAAAAGCAAGAGGGCAAGGTTAAATCCCACCGCCTCGGGTACCCGGTCGAGCAGTAATGGACGTACCAGTTGCACCAGGGCCGTCAGGGGCAGAAAGATCGATATCTCCTGCAGCCAGGACGGCAGCCGCGACAGCGGAAAGAATACTCCACCGAGAAATATCATGGGCGTTACCACCACGGTGAAATAGGTCGATAGGGTGTCCCAGCCCTTGGCGCGCGCATTCACGATCAAGGCCATAGCGGAAAAGGACATGCCCGCCAGAAAGGACAGCGGCAGCACCAGCAAGGCCCACGGTGTATGGGCAACGCCGAGTGCCCATACCACGAGCAGCATGACGGCGCCTGTGAGCAAAGACTTGGTCGCCGCCCAGGCCAGTTCGCCGAGCAGGATGTCGTCGATGGATACCGGCGCGTTCATGATCGCCGCCCAGGTGTGCTGCACCTCCATCCGGCTGTACGCACCCCAAAGGGATTCGAACTTGGCCGAATACATGACGCTGACACACAGGGTCCCACCGGCCAGATACGGCAAGTACTGCACGCCATCGATCTGCGGCAAAAATGCCCCGAGGCCATAGCCGAATGCGACCAGGGTAATGAGCGGCTCAACAATATTGGACAGGACGCGCTCCAATAGGTACCGGCGCCAGACGAGCAGGTTGCGCTGCCAAACCGGGAAAAAGCGGCGCGAAACGCGCGGCACGGTCCAAAACGCCAGCACCCGGGACGGAATCTCCGGCGCCGCAAGTCCAGTGTCGGGCGGGCAACGCTGCGTCATGTCGCGCTCTACCAATCGGCCCGCATTTCCCGGCCGGTCAGTTTCAGAAAGAGATCTTCGAGGTTAGCCGGCCGGTGCAGGTAGCGCAGTCCGTGGCGCAGCGCTAGCTCGTGCAGGACCGGTTCGGCGTCGACGGTATAGCAAAACGCGGTCTCGCCGCTGATCTCGACCCGCGAGACCATGCTCTGCCCCCGGGTGCGCGCCCACCCGGTGGCGCCCTCGCCAAACACCTCGACCACCTGGGGCTCGATGTGGGCACGGATGAGGTCGCGCGGACTTCCTTCCGCAATTTTTCGGCCACGATCGATTACCGCAATGCGATCGGCAAGGCGCTCGGCCTCGTCCATGAAGTGCGTCGTGAGCAATATCGTCTTGCCGCGCGCCATCAGCTGCTTGAGCCGCTCCCAGATCAGATGGCGAGCCTGCGGGTCCAGTCCGGTTGTCGGTTCGTCCATCAGGACCAGGCTCGGATCGTTGACGAGCGCGCGCGCAAGCATCAGCCGGCGCTTCATGCCGCCGGAAAGTTCCCCGATGCGCGCGTGGATCTTGTGGCTGAGATTGGCAAAGTCGAGCAACTCCGGGATGCGGGCCCGGATCGTCTGCTTGTCGATTCCGAAGTAGCGGCCGTAGACCACCAGATTCTCTTCGACGGTGAAGTCGGGATCGAGGTTGTCCACCTGCGGTACCACGCCCGTGCGCTGGCGCGCGATACGCGCCCCCGCGGGCACGGCCTGCCCCAGCAGATCGATCCGGCCCGACTGGTACGCGGTAAGTCCGAGGCAGCAGCGCAGGATCGAGGTCTTGCCGGCGCCATTGGGGCCGAGCAGTCCATAGCATTCGCCCTGGCGAACCGCGAAGGAGACGCCGTCAACCGCCGGGACTGCGCCATACAACTTTCGCAACTCGTGCACGGACAGGACCGGCGCGGGAACGACCGCAGCGGCCGGCCCGGTCATGACGTGTTCAGGCAGCGGCCGGTTTGTTGTTCTCGACCGCGCCAGCCTGCGACTCCGGCCGATCCACCAGCTCCATCAGCGCCATGGGCGCATTGTCGCCGACCCGGAATCCGAACTTGAGGATGCGCGTGTACCCGCCTGGACGCGTCTTGTAGCGCGGGCCGATCTCGGCAAATAGCTTGACGACCATCTCGCGATCACGCAGCCGATTAAACGCCAGGCGTCGGTTGGCCACGGTCGGATCCTTGGCAAGCGTGATGAGCGGTTCGACAACCCGCCGCAACTCCTTGGCCTTGGGAAGCGTGGTCTTGATCAGTTCGTGGCGCAACAGGGAATTCGACATGTTGCGCAGCATTGCCAAGCGGTGACTGCTGGTCCGGTTGAGTTTTCGCAGTCCGTGTCCGTGACGCATGGAAATTTCCCTCTGTCAGTGTTATTCCGAATTCTTCGATCCGCGGCGCGCAATCGCCGCCTGCGCAGCACCATGGGCGGTTCGGTCGTGGTTCCGTTCCGGACGCGCAATATCGCGCCGCGTCCGGGCTCGATTTATTTGTCCAGGCCAACGGGCGGCCAGTTCTCCAGCTTCATGCCCAGCGTCAGGCCGCGCGCGGCGAGCACTTCCTTTATTTCGTTGAGCGACTTGCGGCCCAGGTTCGGGGTCTTGAGCAGCTCGTTCTCGGTACGCTGGATCAGATCGCCGATGTAGTAGATGTTTTCCGCCTTCAGGCAGTTGGCGGAGCGCACGGTCAGTTCGAGATCATCGACCGGGCGCAGCAAAATCGGATCGACGTCCGGGGACGTGCGTTGCGAGTGCACCGGCTCGGCTACACCTTCGAGCGCGGCGAACACCGAGAGTTGCTCGACGAGAATCCGGGCCGATTGGCGCACGGCTTCCTCCGGAGTTATCGCTCCGTTGGTTTCGATCGTCATCACCAGCTTGTCGAGATCGGTGCGCTGTTCAACCCGCGCGCTTTCGACGGTGTAGCTCACGCGCCGAACTGGCGAAAACGAGGCATCCATCACAACCTTGCCGATGGTCGTCGAATGGTCGTCGCGGAATGCGCGCACGTTTCCCGGAATGTAGCCACGGCCCTTCTCGACCTTGATCTGCATCTCGAGCTTGCCACCGGTGGTCAGGCGGGCGATCAGGTGGTCGGGGTTGACGATTTCGACATCGTGCGGCAGTTCGATGTCGGAGGCGCTGACAACGCCTTCCCCTTCCTTGCGCAGGTTCAAGGTGACCTCATCACGATTGTGCAACTTGAAGACGATCCCCTTGAGGTTCAGGAGAATGTCGACAACATCCTCGCGCACGCCGTCAATGGTCGAATATTCGTGGACCACGCCCTCGATCTGCGTTTCCGTCGGCGCATAGCCGACCATCGACGAGAGCAGTATGCGCCGCAGCGCGTTGCCCAAGGTGTGACCATAGCCGCGTTCAAACGGCTCCATCGTAACGATGGCGGTATGCGCCCCGGTCGACTCGACCTCGATGGCGCGCGGCTTCAATAATCCAGAAGTGCTCATTGACAATCCCCTTCAATACCCTCGGCTCGTTACGCCGATAAGGCTGCTGGATGGTCGCGGGACATAAAGGAAGGAGGAATCGGCCGCCCGCAAACTCCGGTACCCGAAGAGCAGTCCGCCACCGTAAAGCGGCGGGCAGCCCGAATCAGCGCGAATACAACTCGACGACGAGGGACTCGTTCACATCCTGCGCAACGTCACCCCGGTCCGGCAGCGCCTTGAACTTGCCGACCATTTTTTGCGCGTCGACATCGACCCAGGACGGGAATCCGCTCTGTGCGGCCAGCTGCAGCGCATCCTGGACGCGCGTCTGCTTACGGGCCGCCTCGCGCACCGCGATCTGGTCACCGGCTTCCAGCAGCACCGAAGAGATGTTGACGATTCGCCCATTGACCTCGATTGCACGATGCGAGACGAGTTGCCGCGCCTCGGCACGCGTCGATCCGAATCCCATGCGATAGACGACGTTGTCCAGGCGCGATTCGAGCAAAGCGATCAGGTGCGCGCCGGTGTTGCCGCGGCGACGCGCGGCTTCGGCGAAATAGCGGCGGAATTGGCGCTCGAGAACGCCGTACATGCGCTTGACTTTCTGCTTCTCGCGCAGCTGTATGCCGTAGTCGGACAGGCGCGCACCCGACATGCGACCGTGCTGTCCCGGCTTGCTGTCCGCCTTGCACTTGGAGTCAAGCGTGCGCCGGGCGCTCTTGAGAAACAGGTCGGTGCCTTCGCGCCGCGAAAGCTTGAGTTTTGCTCCGGTGTGGCGAGCCATATCGTTTCCTATCGAGCCAAATTTGGCGCAGTTATCAGACGGCGGACCCGCGCTGCGCTGCACGCGCCCAGTGCGCCGGCAAGATTGTCATAACCCATTGGGGTCTGCTCCTCGCGACGCGGCTTAGACACGGCGGCGCTTGGGTGCACGGCAACCGTTGTGCGGTACGGGTGTGATGTCCTGGATCGAAGCAATGCGGAATCCGCAGGCATTGAGCGCGCGCACCGAGGATTCCCGCCCCGGTCCCGGACCTTTGATTCGGACCTCGAGATTTTTCACGCCGCATTCGAGCGCCGCACGCCCGGCGGCCTCGGCCGCAACCTGCGCCGCAAAGGGCGTGGATTTGCGCGAGCCCTTGAAGCCCGCGCCTCCACTGGTCGCCCAGGACAGTGCATTGCCCTGCCGGTCAGTGATCGTGATGATGGTGTTATTGAACGAGGCATGAATGTGGGCAATGCCCTCAGCGACGTTCTTCTTGACCTTCTTGCGCGCTCGCTGGACGGCGAGCTGTTGCGGGGTCGGGGTTCTGGTAGCCATGCTTACATGCCTCGCTGGTTTGCCTCGAATATCGGCTGCTGCTGTTTATTCCGGGATGGGATGCGGGTGGGGGCACGACGCCGATCAGGCGCCCTTCTTGAGCGACACGCCGGCCTTGCGCGGGCCCTTGCGCGTGCGCGCGTTGGTTCGCGTGCGCTGGCCGCGAACCGGCAGGCCGCGCCGATGCCGCACGCCGCGATAGCAGCCTAAGTCGATCAGGCGTTTGATCGAGAGCTGAATCTCCCGACGCAGATCGCCCTCCACCGTGAAGCGGGCCACCGCTTCACGAATGCGCTCGAGTTCGGCGTCGGTGAGTTCCTTGACCTTGCGATCCGGGGCCACCTTGACGGCCGCCAGAATGGCGCGCGCACGCGCGCGGCCGATTCCGTAGATCGCCGTCAGACCGATCTCGGCGTGCTGGTGCGGGGGAATGTTGATGCCGGCTATCCGTGCCATTTGGGAAAGTCTCCGTCGAGTTCCAGACGACCGGGCCCTAGCCCTGCCGCTGCTTGTGGCGCGGATCGGTGCAGATCACCCGCACGACGCGCTTGCGTCTGATCACCTTGCACTTGCGGCACATTTTCTTGACCGATGCCATTACTTTCATTGCCTTGCTCCCTTCGTGCCGATGCACGCGTGCATTTCTACTTAGCGCGAAAAACGATTCGCGCCCGCGACAGGTCGTACGGGGTCAATTCCACCGTCACCTTGTCACCCGGCAAGATGCGGATGTAGTGCATCCGCATCTTGCCCGATATGTGCCCCAGAACGACATGGCCGTTCTCGAGCTTTACCCGGAAGGTCGCATTCGGGAGATTTTCCAGAATCTCTCCCTGCATCTGGATAACGTCGTCTCGCGCCATCGTTACCGCGACATCCCAGGCGCGCCACCCCGAAAGTTGGCCTTTTTCAGCAGCGATTCATACTGGTGCGTCATCAGGTATGCCTGCACCTGCGCCATGAAGTCCATCGTCACAACCACGACGATCAGCAGCGACGTGCCGCCAAAATAAAAAGGCACGCTCCAGCGCAGGTAGAGAAACTCCGGTACCAGACAGACCAGGGTAATGTAGATCGCGCCCGCCAGCGTCAGGCGCAGAAGTATCTTGTCGACGTAGCGTGCCGTCTGTTCGCCGGGTCGAATCCCAGGAACAAACGCGCCGCTCTTCTTGAGGTTATCGGCCTGCTCCTTGCTGTTGAACACCAGCGCGGTGTAGAAGAAGCAGAAGAAGACGATCAACGAGGCGTACAGGATCAGGTACAGGGGCTGGCCATGCTGGAGCGCAGTTGCCAGGTCGCGAATCCAATGCGTCCCTTCACCCGCCGTGAACATGCTCGCTATCGTCGCCGGGAACAGGACGATCGACGAGGCGAAGATCGGCGGAATCACGCCCGACATGTTCAACTTGAGCGGCAGGTAGGAACTTTGCCCGCCGAAGACCTTGTTGCCGACCTGGCGCTTGGCGTAATTGACCAGGATGCGGCGCTGTCCGCGCTCAACGAAAACGACCACCGCGGTTACGCCGATAATCAATGCGGCAATGACGAAGAACGCCAGGTAGCTCAGCGCGCCATTGCTGACCAGCTCGAACAGGCGGCCCATGGCACTGGGCAGCCCGGCAACGATACCCGAGAAGATGACGATCGAAATGCCGTTGCCCAGACCGCGCTCGGTGATCTGCTCGCCCAGCCACATCAGGAACATGCAGCCCGTCACCAGGGAGACGACGCCGATGAAGCGAAACAGCAGCCCCGGCTCGATCACCAGGTTGGGTACGGACTCAATTGCCACGATCGCCAGATACGACTGCACGGTGGCCAGGCCAACCGTGGCATAGCGCGTGTACTGGGTAATCTTGCGCCGACCGGACTCGCCTTCCTTGCGCAGGGACTCCAGCGACGGCAGCACGTAAGTGAGCATTTGCATAATGATCGAGGCCGAGATGTACGGCATGATTCCGATCGAGAGAATCGAAAAGCGCGACAGCGCTCCCCCCGAGAACATGTTCAGCAGACCCAGAATCCCGCCTTGCTGGGACAAAAAGGCCTGGCGGAACTGGTCCGGGTCGATGAGCGGGACGGGAATGTGCGTTCCCAGCCGATAGACCATCAGTGCGAGCAGAAGAAACACCGCTCGACGCTTCAGGTCGGTGTACTTGCCGGTGTTGGCCAAATTGCCTTGCTGGCTCGCCACGATTGTCCCCGAGTGCGCTCGTCGATTCAGGCTTCGACCGTGCCGCCGGCGGCCTCTATCGCGGCGCGCGCACCCGCGCTTGCGCCCAATCCGCGGACCTTGACGCGGCGGGTCAGTTCACCGGTCTTGACGATACGTGCGCCGAGCGCAAGAGTTGGCACGATGCCGGCATGCTTGAGCGTGAGCAGATCAATTTCCTCGACGTCGAGACGCTCGATCTCGGACAGGCGCACGGTGGCCACATAGCGCCGCGTCAGCGAGGTAAATCCGCGCTTGGGCAAGCGCCGGTGCAAGGGCATCTGGCCGCCCTCGAATCCGACCTTGTGAAAGCCCCCGGAACGGGATTTCTGCCCCTTGTGTCCGCGGCCCGCGGTCTTGCCCCAGCCACTGCCAATACCGCGGCCAACACGGTGCCGCGCGCGTTTGGCGCCCGGCGCGGCCTTTATGGAGTTCAGACGCATAGCAGATTCCGTTTCTTCAGCCGACCCGGATCAGGTAGGCAACCTTGTTGATCATGCCGCGAACCGCCGGGGTGTCCTCGAGAACGCGACTGCTGTGCAACCGCCGGAGCCCCAAACCGAGCACCGTGGCACGATGGCCCGATTTTGTTCCCGCGACGCTCTTCACCAGTGTCACTTTGACCGTCTTGCCGGCCACAACGTTCTTGCTTTTCGCCGAAATGCCCACGTTTGCGCCCTCAGCCCAGGATTTCTTCGACGGTCTTGCCGCGCTTGGCGGCAATCTCGGCCGGGGTGCGCAAACGCTCCAGCGCCTTGAGCGTGGCGCGCACCATGTTGTAGGGGTTGGTCGACCCGTGCGACTTGGCAACCACGTTGTGCACGCCCATGACATCGAAAATTGCGCGCAGCGGACCGCCAGCGATGATGCCCGCACCCTCCGCCGCCGGCCCCAGCATGACCTTGGCCGCGCCATGCTTGGCCTCGACGGTGTGCTGGACCGTGCCATTGCGAAGCGGAATTCGGCCCATGCCGCGACGGGCGCGCTCCATCGCCTTTTGCACCGCAACGGGAACTTCCCGCGCCTTGCCTTTGCCCATGCCGATGCGGCCGTCGCCGTCCCCGACCACGGTCAGGGCGGCAAAGGCGAGTATGCGGCCGCCCTTGACCACCTTGGTCACCCGATTGACCGCGATCATCTTCTCGCGCATGCCGTCGTCGCGGGCCTCGCCGAGATTTTTTGGTTGAATTCTCGCCATATTGAGCTCCTACAGCTTCAGACCCGCTTCGCGCGCCGCATCGGCAAGCGCCTTCACCCGGCCGTGGTAATGGAATCCGGAACGATCGAACGCAACCTGCTCAATGCCGGCGGCGACCGCCTTGCGCGCCAAGCGCGCCCCGACGATCCGCGCCGCGGCGACATTGCCACCGTGACCCTTGGCGCCGGAGAGTTCGTTGCGGACCTCCTGCTCCAGGGTGGAAGCCGAAACCAGTACCTTGTCGCCGTCAGGGGAAATCACCGCCGCGTAGATGTGCTGATTGGAACGGTGTACCGTGAGCCGATGGGCGCGATTGAGCTCGATTCGCGCCCGCGTGGCGCGCGCACGGCGAAGTCGTGATTGCTTCTTGCTGATCATGACATGGATCTCGACAGGTTCACTTCTTCTTGGTCTCTTTCAAGACCACGATTTCATCCGCATAGCGCACACCCTTGCCTTTGTACGGTTCGGGCGGACGGTAGGCGCGAATTTCGGCGGCGACCTGGCCGACGCGCTGCTTGTCGGCACCCTTGATCACGATTTCGGTCGGCGTCGGCGTTTCCACCTTGATGCCGGCAGGCATGCGGTGCTCCACCGGGTGCGAATACCCCAGCGACAAGCTGATCTTGTCGCCCTGGGCTTGGGCCCGGTACCCCACTCCGACAAGATTGAGACGGCGCTCAAAGCCCTTGCTGACGCCCTGGACCATGCCCGCGACCAGCGCACGCATCGTGCCGCTCATGGCCTTGGCCTCGCGCGAGTCATTGGCGGCCGCGAACCGGACCTTGCCATCCTCGATCGTGACCGTTACTAGCCCGGTCAGCGCATGCTTCAGCGTGCCTTGCGGGCCCTTGACAGTGATCTGGCCGGCGGCCATCTGCGCGTCGACGCCTTTGGTCAGGGGAACCGGGATACGTGCAACTCGTGACATGGTCGTTCCCCGGATCAGGCAACGTAGCAGAGAATCTCGCCGCCCACGCCCTGGTTGCGCGCCTTACGGTCGGTCATCACGCCACGTGGGGTGGAGACGATCGCCACGCCCAGGCCGTTCATGACCTGCGGCAGATCGTTGCGGCCGCGGTAGATCCGCAGGCCAGGACGGGAGACGCGTTCGAGGCGCTCGATGACCGGGCGGCCCGCGTAGTACTTCAAGCCTATGCGCAGCTCCGGATGGCCGGCGGCGGCAGCCGCGGCGGCATCGGCGACCTGGAAGCCCTCGATGTAGCCCTCCTCGCGCAATACGCTCGCGATGGCAACTTTGAGCTTGGACGAAGGCATCGTCACTTCGGTTTTTTCGACACGCTGCGCATTACGGATGCGCGTCAACATGTCGGCGATCGGATCACTCATGCTCATATGCGGACTCCGCCCTTACCAGCTCGCCTTGGTCAGGCCTGGAATGTCGCCGCGCATTGCCGCCTCGCGGATCTTGTTGCGCCCAAGCCCAAACTTGCGGAAAGTGCCGCGCGGACGGCCGGTGATGGCGCAGCGGTTGCGCATGCGGGTGGGATTCGCGTTGCGCGGCAGTGCCTGCAGCTGCTGCTGTGCATGCAAGCGCTCGTCCATGGACAGAGTCTGGTCGGAGAACGACGCCTTGAGGGCAGCGCGCTTGGCGGCAAATTTCTTCACCAATGCTGCCCGCTTGGCTTCACGATTCTTGAGGGCTAGTTTTGCCAACGTACACCTCGGTCAATTACGGAACGGGAACCGAAACGCGGCGAGAAGCGCCTTGGCTTCGTCGTCCGATTTCGCGGTGGTCGTAATGCTGATATTCATCCCCCGCAGCTTGTCGATCTTGTCGTATTCGATCTCGGGGAAAATGATCTGCTCCTTCAAGCCGATGCTGTAGTTGCCGCGACCGTCAAAGGCACGGCCCGACACACCGCGAAAGTCGCGCATCCGCGGAAAGGCGATCGTGATGAGGCGATCGAGAAATTCGTACATGCGCTCGCCGCGCAGGGTCACCATGCAGCCGATCGGAAGTCCCTGGCGCACCTTGAAATTGGCGATCGCCTTGCGGGTCTTGGTTACGACCGGCTTCTGGCCGGCGATTCGCGTCATGTCGGCGACCGCGGCATCGATGTTCTTTTTGTCGTTGACCGCATCGCCGACACCCATGTTGAGGGTGATCTTGCTGATGCGTGGCACTTGCATCGCCGTCGTGTAGCTAAATTTCTTAGTCAGCTCGGGGACGATTTTTTCGCGATACTGGTCCTGCAGACGGGCCATGATTGCATTCCCCCCGGGACTCAATTCCGGCCGCCGACCGGGGCGCCGCTGCTCTTGAATACGCGCAGCATCCTGCCGTCGACTTCCTTGAAGCCGACGCGCTCGCCTTTGCCGGTGACGGGGTTATAGAGCATCACGTTCGAATGGTCGATCGGCATCGTCTTGTCGGTTATGCCGCCGTTGATCCCCTTCATCGGGTTGGGACGCACGTGCTTTTTGAGCAGATTGACGCCTTCGACCAGGACATGGCGCTCATCGACGCGATCGAGCACGACACCGCGCTTGCCCCGGTCCTTGCCGGTGATGACGACGACCTCGTCGCCTTTACGAATCCGTTGCATCGGGGATCTCCGCTGCCTTGCCAAGAATAATTTTCCACACGCCTACAGAACTTCCGGCGCGAGCGATACGATTTTCATGAAACGCTCGGTCCGCAATTCACGCGTCACAGGCCCGAAGATGCGGGTACCAATGGGCTCGAGCTTGTTGTTGAGTAGGACGGCCGCGTTGCGGTCGAACTTGATGGCCGAGCCGTCGCCGCGACGCAGGCCGCTTGCGGTGCGAACGACCACGGCGCTGTATACCTCGCCTTTCTTCACCCGTCCACGCGGGGCCGCATCCTTGACCGTCACCTTGATGACGTCACCGATGTTGGCATAGCGGCGCTTGGAGCCGCCAAGGACCTTGATACACATCACCGCACGCGCGCCGGTATTGTCGGCGACGTCGAGCATCGTCTGCATTTGAATCATCGTTCTTCCCAACTTTTCCCGCTGTCCCAGCTACAGCGCTCGGGCTTTCGCGCTTGCGCCCAATCGCCCAGTGCTGCGACAACGGTCAGTCTTGGTCCCGTTCGGGGAGGCGGGCCGCACGTTACGAGCGACCCGGAATACTGCTTTTACTGCGCCTGCTCACGCCGCCAAAGCCCGCCCGCGCTTGCGCGCGGGCAAACCCCTGCGTCGGCCAATTCCCTTGGTTTTCACCAAGCCAGCTTTAAATTTTAGCGCGAATTCGCCCGGTTTTGCAAATCACGCCCGCCCGCGCTCCTCAGGCGTGCGCGGTCTCGACGACCCGCGTCACGGTCCAGAACTTGGTCCGGGAAAGCGGACGGGTTTCGGCGATTTCCACCAGGTCGCCCTCGTTGATCTTGTTGCTGGCGTCGTGGGCATGCAGCTTGGTAGAGCGGACCATGTACTTGCCGTACACCGGGTGCTTCACCCGACGCTCAACGAGCACCGTCACGGTCTTGTCCATCTTGTTGCTGATCACCCGACCAACCAAGGTGCGCTGGAGCGATGGCGTCGCCCCGGCCTGTTCGGAAGAAGTCATTTTGCGCTCGCTTTCTCGGTCATCACGGTGCGCACGCGCGCAATATCGCGCCGCAACTTGCGCAGCTGGGTGTGATCTTGCAGCTGCTGCGTGGCCCGCTGCATGCGCGCAGAAAACTGCGCCTTGAGCAGTTCCCGCAGCTCGGTCTCGAGCGCGGCGTCGTTTTTGCCGCGCAGTTCTTTGGTTTCCATCGAATTTCCCCTACGCCCCTAGCTGCCGCGAAACAAATACCGTCTTCAATGGCAGCTTGGCGGCCGCCAAGGTGAAGGCCTCGCGCGCTATAGCCTCGTCGACGCCATCCATTTCATAGAGCACCTTACCCGGCTGGATCTGCGCAACCCAGTACTCGGGGTTGCCCTTGCCATTGCCCATACGCACTTCCGCCGGTTTCTGGGAAATCGGCTTATCCGGAAAAATCCGGATCCAGACCCGGCCGCCGCGCTTGATGTGGCGCGTGATTGCGCGTCGTGCCGCCTCGATCTGGCGCGCGGTCAGGCGCCCGCGCTCGGTGGCCTTGAGGCCAAAATCGCCGAACGAGACCTTGGCGCCGCGCGTGGCCAGGCCGCGATTGCGTCCTTTGTGGTCCTTGCGATACTTGCGTCGCGCAGGTTGCAGCATCGTGATTCTCCGGCGGGTCGAAGTAAATCGAGCCCTTGCTCATTCATTGAAAGGCCGCGCGACATCGGCGCGACCGAAAAATTGCCAGGCCGACCGGCCCGGCGATTGCCTCTTCGTCTACTTGGTTTCGTCCTTGTCCGCAGGCTTGGTCGCGACCTTGCGCACGCGCTTGATCGCTGGCTTGGCCGGCGCTTCGACCGCGGCCGGCGCGGCAGCCGCCGGCGCTGCGGCCGTTACCTCGGGCGCCGGCGCGGCCTCCGGCTTGCGCGCGGTGCGCCGCGGCGCACCGGTCCGGGGGCCCGGGCCCGGTCGATCGCCGGCCGGACGCCGTGGCGGGCGGCGCTCTTCGCGCTCCGGGGTCGGTACCGCGGCCTCGCCGCCAGCGGCGTCGCTGCGTCCGAGCGTATCGCCCTTGTATACCCAAACCTTGACCCCGATGACGCCGTACGTCGTCTTGGCTTCGGAAAACCCGTAGTCAATGTCGGCTCGCAGCGTATGCAGCGGCACCCGGCCCTCGCGATACCACTCCGTGCGAGCGATTTCGATACCGTTGAGTCTGCCGGAACTCATGATCTTGATGCCCTGGGCACCTAGGCGCATGGCATTTTGCATTGCTCGCTTCATGGCGCGCCGGAACATGATGCGCTTTTCGAGCTGCTGGGTGATGGAATCGGCAATCAGTTGGGCGTCGAGCTCGGGTTTGCGGATTTCATCGATGTTGACGTGCACCGGCACGCCCATCATCTTTTGCAGTTCGACCTTCAGTGTCTCTATGTCCTCGCCCTTCTTGCCGATCACGACACCGGGTCGCGCCGAGAAGATCGTTATACGGGCGTTCTTTGCCGGCCGTTCGATCAGGATGCGCCCGACCGAGGCATTGCGCAGCTTGCGGCGCAAATACTCACGGACCTGCAGGTCCTCGCCGAGCATGCGCCGGAACTCCTTGCCCGTGGCAAACCAGCGCGAGTTCCAGTTGCGTGAAACAGCAAGCCGGAAGCCGGTCGGGTTGATCTTTTGGCCCATGCGTTACCTACTCTTTCTTTCCGTCACCGACCGCTATGTAGATGTGGCAGCTCTTCTTGCTGATGCGTGTCCCGCGACCCTTGGCCCGCGCCGAAAAGCGCCGCAAGGTCGGACCTTGCTCGACGTAAATGCTGGTAACACGCAACTCGTCGATATCAGCACCGTCGTTGTGCTCCGCATTGGCGATCGCCGATTCGAGCAGCTTGCGGATCAGGCCGGCGGCCTTCTTGGGGGTAAAGCTCAGGATGTTGAGCGCCTTGTCGACCGGTTTTCCGCGCACCAGATCAGCCACCAGGCGCCCCTTCTGGGCGGACAGCCGCGCACCGCGATATGAAGCCGTGGTTTCCATTGCCAATCCTTCTTACTTCTTCGCCGGCGACGAGGTTTTGCGGTCGGCCGCGTGGCCCTTGAACGTCCTGGTCAGCGCGAATTCGCCGAGCTTGTGCCCGACCATCTGTTCACCGATATAGACAGGGACATGCTGCTTGCCGTTGTGGACCGCGATCGTCAAGCCGATAAAGTCCGGGACGATGGTCGAACGGCGCGACCAGGTCTTGATCGGGCGCTTGTCCTTGGACGCTTGCGCAGTCTCGACTTTTTTCAGCAAATGCCCGTCCACGAACGGGCCTTTTTTCAGAGAACGTGACATAAGGTATCCCTCGCGGCCGACCTACTTGCGATAGCGCCGTTGTACGATCATGTTGTCGGTGCGCTTGTTGTTGCGCGTGCGATAGCCTTTGGTAAGTTTGCCCCACGGACTGACCGGGTGACGGCCGGTCCCGGTTCGTCCTTCCCCGCCCCCGTGCGGGTGATCGATCGGGTTCATGGCCACGCCACGCACGGTCGGCCGTATGCCACGCCAGCGGATCGCGCCGGCCTTGCCGAACTGGCGCAGGTTGTTTTCCTCGTTGCCGACTTCACCGATGGTGGCGCGGCATTCGATGAGAACCTTGCGGATCTCTCCCGAACGCAAGCGAATCTGAGCGTAGCTGCCCTCGCGTGCCAGCAGCTGCACGGAGGTTCCGGCGGCGCGCGCGAGCTGTGCTCCCTTGCCGGGGAGCATTTCGATGCAATGAATCGTCGTTCCGACCGGAATGTTGCGCAGGGGCAAGGCATTACCTACGCGGATCGGCGCCTCCTGGCCACTCATGAGCTGGGTACCGACGGTCAGACCCTTGGGCGCGATGATGTAGCGGCGCTCGCCGTCGGCGTAGCACAGCAGCGCCAGGTGGGCCGAGCGGTTCGGATCGTATTCCAGCCGCTCCACCCGCGCCGGGATGCCGTCCTTGCAGCGACGAAAATCGACGATCCGGTATTGTTGCTTGTGACCACCGCCCTGGTGGCGCGTGGTGATGCGGCCCAGATTGTTGCGGCCGGATCCGCGGATCTTCTTTTCGGTAAGCGGCGGGTACGGCCCGCCCTTGTGCAGCTGCGGGCTGACGACCTTTACCAGTGCACGACGCCCTGCCGAGGTTGGCTTGACCTTGACCAGTGCCATTACTTCACTCCCTCGGCAAAGTTGATCTCCTGGCCGGCCTTGAGGCAGACGTAGGCCTTGCGCGCATCACGGCGCCGACCGGGAGTGCGGCCAAAGCGCTTTTCCTTGCCGCGACGATTCAGTATCTGGACGGACTCGACCTGGACCTTGAACAGCATTTCGACCGCCGCCTTAACTTCCTGCTTGGTGGCGTCCTGGATCACCCGGAACGCGACCTGGTTGTGCTTTTCGGCAATGTAGGTCGATTTCTCGGAGACGACGGGTGCCAGAAGCACCGCGAAGAGACGTTCGTTTTTCATGCCTGACCCCACAGTTGCTCGAGCGTGGCAATTGCCGGGCGGGTCAGAACCAGCTTTTCGTAATGGATCATCGAGACCGGGTCCGCGTGTCGCGTCTCGACCACCATTACGTGCTTGAGGTTGCGCGCCGCCAGATACAGGTTCTCGTCGATGCTGTCGGTAATGATCAGCACGGACTCCAGCCCCATGGTCTTGAGCTTTTGTGCCAAGAGCTTGGTGCGTGGCGCTTCGACCGACAGGTCGTCGACCACGACGACACGGTCATCGCGCGCCAGCTTCGAGAGGATCGAACACACACCGGCGCGGAACATCTTGCGGTTGACCTTGTGCGAGAAATTCTCTTCCGGCGAACTCGGAAAGATCTTCCCGCCGCCGCGCCACAGCGGGCTCGAGGTCATACCCGCGCGCGCCCGGCCCGTGCCCTTTTGCCGCCAGGGCTTGCGCGTGGTATGGGCTACGTCGGTTCGATCCTTTTGGGCACGCGTTCCCTGCCGTGCGTTGGCCTGGTAGGCCACCACGATCTGGTGAACCAGCGCTTCGTTGTAATCGCGTCCGAACAGCGTCGCCGGCGCGGAGAACGTCGCCGTCGCCTTGCCTTGATCGTTGAATACTTTCAATTCCATCGCGCCCGCTCCTTCATGCCTTGATCGCGGGCCGCACGACCACGGCGCCACCGCGAGAACCGGGAACCGCGCCTTTGATGAGCAGCAGCTTGCGTCCGGCATCGATTCGAGCAATCACGAGATTTTGCGTAGTGCGGCGAACAGCGCCCAGGTGCCCGGCCATGCGCTTGCCTGGCATGACGCGGCCCGGATCCTGCCGCATGCCGATGGAACCCGGCGCATTGGTGGATACCGAGTTGCCATGCGAAGCGCGGTTGGAAGAAAAATGATGGCGCTTGATCGCGCCGGCGAATCCCTTGCCGATGGTCACCCCGGTGACGTCGACCTTCTGGCCGACCCGGAAAAGATCAACGCCAAGCGCGGAACCCGGCGCAAACTCGCTTTTGTCGTCGGCTGCCAGGCGAAACTCGTGCAGCCTCTGCGCGCCGTCTGCCCCAGCCTTGCGCAAATGACCCGCCAGGGGTTTGGTGATCCGGGAAACCTTGCGCTTGCCGGCGGCGACCTGGACGGCGCGGTAACCGTCGTTCTCGATCGTTCGTACCTGGGTCACCCGGTTGTCGGAGACATCGACCACCGTCACCGGCACCGATTCGCCGTCATCGGTGAAGATTCGCGTCATGCCGACCTTGCGTCCGAGCAGGCCCAGCGGCGACTTCACGTCCGTCGTCATTGTTATCTCCAACCCGGCTGCGATTGGCCAGGAATGTAATGTGCAAATGGCTCGCCTGGAATGCTGCCGAATCCCTCACAGCGCTACTTGATCCGCAAGCTCCCGCAGCTGCAACCGGCGCTGCGGTTTTGCGGCCATGGGACCAGCGCGAAGCCGGCGATTCTAGCGCCGCGCAGCGCGGTACGCAAGCGGC
>Ga0209415_10006269_pt1 | contig 21208 bp, 20 predicted proteins | sample PeaSoiSIISIP2007_FD_187696 | JGI IMG/M metagenome (GOLD analysis project Ga0209415, IMG submission 187696) | Peat soil microbial communities from Weissenstadt, Germany - SII-SIP-2007 (SPAdes) (version 2) | ecosystem: Environmental > Terrestrial > Soil > Wetlands > Peat | place: Germany...
TGATGGTGTCGAGGGCGGTGAAGTCGTTGGGCAGCGTGAACGTGATGCTGGACGCCGTCTGGTTGGTCCCCCCGGTGAAGATGCTCGGCACGGTCACGGGGTTGACCGTGAACGCGCTCAGGTTCGTCACGCCGGTGTCGGTGCTGGCGTTGGCGATTCCCCCGGCCAGGAGCCCCACGCCGGCGATGGCCAGGACCGCCGTAGCTGCCACCGCGGCGCTGCGACGTATACGGAAGGACTTCGCTCTCATTGCACTCTCCTCGAGCTGGTCGGTTCGATTGCGCCTGCGGAGGTCAGGCAGCCGCGTTCCCGAGCGTCGACTGCGAACGGGTCGTGGGCTGGGCGCGCGATGCGTCCAGGTTAGGGGTACCCACTCTCGGGGCGAGGGATGCACGAAACGACCACATATCTCGCGGACCGAACGGTCGGCCCGATCCGGCCGAATTGCGCCTCAGACGTCGAGGAATCGGCGGATGGCCGCCGCAGAGCCGGCCGAGCCGATCAGGACCCCCATGATGATGACCACGGCGTCGGTCCCGAACACGTTCCAGCCCGACATGCGCATCTGGGTGAGCACCGCGCCCGGGTTGCTGGGATTGCCGTAGTAGTTCAGGACCACGTGCAGGACGAACACCAGGCCGGCCGCCAGGAGCGACCCGATCAACCCCTGGATGAGGCCCTCGGACATGAACGGCAATCGGATGAACCAGTTGGTGGCCCCCACCAGCTTCATCACCGAGACCTCTCGGCGCCGGGCGAAGATGGCCATGCGGATGGTGTTCAAGATGAGGACCGCCGCCGACAGCAACAAGACGAGCGCCACCCCCACGAACACCCACTGCAGGACCGTGATCGTCTTCTCCATGGCGTGGATCGACTGGATCGGGGCGGTCACCTGGTAGACGCCGGGCTGTCCACGGAACCGGTTGATGACCGCCTGCGCGTCCTGCGGCTGGCTCGGGGTGCAGCGGAAGGACGGGGGCGTGGAAGATAGCGTCAATGCCGAGAAGACCGACGGCGTGAGGATCTTCTTCGCCTCGGCGAAGTCCTGGGCCTTCGTGTAGAAGCTGCAGGAGTGCACGATGGGGAGCTGGGCCAGCTGGGTCCCGATGGCCTTGGTCTCCGAGGCGCCGGCGCCCGGGTTGACCCACACGGTCACCTGCGTCCCGCGCTGCCACTCCACCTCAGCGTTGGCGGCACCCTGCTTGAGCAAGAGCGCGGCTCCCACCAGGGCCAGCGACACGGCGACGGTCAGCACGGCCGCGATGGTCATCAAGCGGTTGCGCCACAGGTTGGTGGCGGTCTCCCGGGCGACGTAGTCGGCGGAGACGGGCATCAGCCGGCGGACCTTCCGGCCGCGTTGTCGATGCCGTAGACGCCGCGGGCCTGGTCGCGCACGATCACGCCCTGGTCGAGCTCGACCACGCGCCGGCGCATCCAGTCGACCAGGGCGGCGTCGTGGGTGGCGATCATGACGGTGGTGCCGGTCCGGTTGATCCGGTCGAGGAGCTGCATGATGCCCTGGCTGGTCGCCGGGTCGAGGTTGCCGGTGGGCTCGTCGGCCAAGAGGATGAGCGGCCGGTTCACGAAGGCCCGGGCCACGGCGACGCGCTGCTGCTCACCGCCGGAGAGCTCGCTCGGCAGGTTGTCGCGCTTCTTGGACAGCCCGACCAGGTCGAGCACCTGGGGCACCTGGGCGTCGACGACCGACTTCGGTCGACCGATGACCTCGAGCGCGAAGGCCACGTTCTGGAACACCGTCTTGTTGGGGAGCAGCCGGAAGTCCTGGAACACACAGCCGATGTTGCGCCGCAGGTAGGGGACCCGCCACTTCGGGAGGTCGATGATCTCCCGGCCCGCCTCCCAGATCCGGCCCCGGTCGGGCAGCTCCTCGCGCAGCAGCAGGCGGATGAAGGTGGTCTTGCCCGACCCCGAGGGGCCGACCAGGAACACGAACTCCCCCTTCTGCACGTCGAGCGAGACGTTGCGAAGGGCGACCGTGCTGTTCTTGTACGTCTTGGTGACGTTCTCGAATCGAATCATGCGCGAAGGGTCCAACCGGCGAGCAACCGAACCGTGGTCAGCTCCAGAGCCGTTCGGCACTTCCCTGACGAAAAGAGGAGGGGAGCCAACATGAGCGAACGGGCCACAGCCTACCGAACCTCGAAGAGGCCCGGAGGTCAAGGAACCGGCGGTCGGCAGACCCACCCTGGCCAGGGGCAGACCTCGGGCCACGGCGAGCTCCCGGCGCCCGCCGGGTGCCTCTAGGCGGCCGCCCCGTCCTCGCCCCGGCGGCGCCGCAGCTCGGCCTCCATGAAGTCGTCGAGGTCGCCGTCGAGCACCGCCTCGACGTTGCCGGTCTCCAGGTCCGTGCGGTGGTCCTTCACCAGCTGGTAGGGCGCCAGCACGTAGGAGCGCATCTGGCTGCCCCAGGCGTTGTCCGTGCGCTTGCCGCTCAGCGAGTCGAGCTCGGCCTGGCGCTCCTGGCGGCTGCGCTCGGCCAGCTTGTTGGCCAGGATCTGCATGGCCCGCGCCTTGTTCTGGTGCTGGCTGCGCTCGTTCTGGCAGGACACCACGATGTTGGTCGGCAGGTGGGTGATGCGGACGGCCGAGTCGGTCTTGTTGACGTGCTGGCCGCCGGCCCCCGACGAGCGGTAGGTGTCGATGCGCAGGTCCTTCTCGTCGATCTCGACCTCGGAGACGTCGTCTAGGAACGGGACGGGGTCGACGGAGGCGAAGCTCGTCTGGCGGCGGTGTGCGGAGTCGAACGGCGACATCCGCACCAGGCGATGCACGCCGCGCTCGGTGGCCATGAGGCCGTAGGCGAACTGGCCGCGGATGATGAAGGTGGCCGACAGGAGGCCGGCCTCCTGGCCCTCGGTCGCCTCGTCCACCTCGACGGAGAAGCCGCGCCGCTCCGCCCAGCGCTGGTACATCCGCAGCAGCATCTCCGCCCAGTCCTGCGCGTCGGTCCCGCCCGCGCCGGCGTGCACCTCGACCACGACGTCGCGGTCGTCGTACTCGCCGGAGAGGAGCGACCGGAGCTCCAGGCGACCGATCCGGCGTTCGACCTCGTGGAGGGACTGGCCCAGCTCGGCCGTCAGCCCCTCGTCGGAGGCGCCGTCCTTGGCCGCCTCGGCCACGAGGTCGCGCAGCACGGTCGCCTCCTCGACGGCGTCGGCCAACGAGTCGAACTGTCCGAGCGACTCGCTGACCCGCCCGAGCTCGGTCGTGACCGCCCGCGCCCGGTCACCGTCGTCCCAGAGGTCCGGTTGGGCGGCCGCTTCCTCGAGGGTGGCGCGCCGCTCGCGCAACGCGTCGATCCGGAGATAGCCCTGCGCCTCGTCGAGCCGTTCCTGCAGCGCGTCGAGCTCCGCGCCGAGGTCGCGGTACTCCCCCGCGCCGACGCTCTCAGGCGGCGCCATGGCAGAACTTGTACTTCTTCCCGCTCCCGCACGAGCACGGGTCGTTGCGCCCGGGCTTGGCGTGTGCGCCCTTGGGACGCGAGGCGAGCGCGCCGCCGGCCGGCGGGCGGCGCGCCGCGGGCTGTCCACCCCCCTGCCCGTTGGCGGCGACCGGAGTCGGGACGGCGACCGGGTCCGGCAGGGTGCCGTGATCGGCCAGCACCAAAGGGACGATCGACTGGGTGCCGGCCACCGGGTCGTCGGCCGCCTCGTACACGGCCCGCGCCAGGTCGGGTTCGGAGCCGGGCCCCGCCAAGGCCTCCACGTGCAGGACGTAGCGCAGGTAGTCGTCGTCGATGGCGTCCATCAGCTGGCCGAACATCGAGAAGCCCTCGCGCTTCCAGGCGACCAGCGGGTCCTGCTGGCCCATGGCGCGCAGGTTGATGCCCTCCTGGAGGTAGTCCATCTCGGCCAGGTGCTCGCGCCAGCGCTGGTCGATGATCTGGAGCATCACCTCGCGCTCGATCTGGCGGGCGGTCTCCTCGCCCCCCGGCAAGGACGCAGAGTGCCGCTCGTAGAACTCGAGGGCCTCGGTCTGCACGCTCGCCACCACCTGCGCCGCGCTCGTCCCCTCGGCCAGATCGTCGGGCGTGAACTGCGTCGGGTAGTACTGCAGGAGCTCGTTGATCAACAGCTCGAGGTCCCACTCCTCGGTGTAGTCGGTCGGACAGGCCTGCCGGACCAGGCTTTCGACGGTCGACTCGAGCAGCTCCTCTGTCAGCGCCTGCAGGTCCTCTCCGTCGATCACCTGGGCTCGGCGCGCGTAGATCACCTTGCGCTGCTCGTTCATCACCTCGTCGTACTTCAAGACCTCCTTGCGGATCTCGGAGTTCTTTCCCTCGACGGTGTTCTGGGCGCGTTCGATGGACTTCGTCACCATCTTGGCCTCGATGGGGATGTCCTCGGGCAGGGCCTTGGTCATGACCCAGTTCATGGCGCCGGTGGCGAAGAGGCGCATGAGGTCGTCTTCCAGGCTGAGGTAGAAGCGGCTCTCGCCGGGATCGCCCTGCCGGCCCGACCGGCCGCGCAGCTGGTTGTCGATCCGACGGCTCTCGTGGCGCTCGCTGCCCAACACGTAGAGACCGCCGAGCTCGCGCACCCGGGCGCCCTCCTCGGCGCAGAGGTCCTCGAACTCCTTCTCGATCTTCTCGAGCTCGGCCGCACCCTCGTCAGTCGACACGTCGAGCCCGCGGGCGACCGCCTCGTGCGTGGCCAGGAGCTCCGCGTTGCCCCCGAGAATGATGTCGACGCCTCGGCCGGCCATGTTGGTGGCCACCGTCACGCCACTCAGCCGGCCCGCCTGGGCGACGACCTCGGCCTCCCGGAAGTGCTGCTTCGCGTTCAGGACCTGGTGCGGCACGCCGCGCCGCTCGAGCAGATGGGAGAGCACCTCGGACTTGGCGACCGAGGCGGTGCCGACGAGGACCGGCTGGCCGCTGCGGTTCCGCTTGACCAGGTCCTCCACCACGGCGTCGAACTTGGCCGCCTCGGTCCGGTAGACGACGTCGGCCTTGTCGTCGCGAACGAGGGGCCGGTTGGTCGGGATCGGCACCACCGGCAGCGCGTAGGTCGTCCCGAACTCGGCCGCCTCGGTCTCGGCCGTGCCCGTCATCCCGGCCAGCTTCTCGTAGAGGCGGAAGTAGTTCTGGAGGGTCACCGTGGCCCAGGTGTGGTTCTCCTCGTTGATGCGGACGCGCTCTTTGGCCTCGACCGCCTGGTGCAGCCCGTCGGACCAGCGCCGGCCCTCGAGCGTCCGCCCCGTGAACTCGTCGACGATCTTCACCTCGCCCTGCTGGACCAGGTAGTCCTTGTCGCGCTGGTAGAGCTCCTTCGCGCGCAGCGCCTGGTTCAGCTGGTGCACGTAGTTGACCGACAGCGCCTCGTAGAGGTTGTCCACCCCGACCGCGCGCTCGACCTTCTCGATCCCGGCCTCCAGCGGCACGACGATGCGCTTCTCCTCGTCCACCTCGTAGTCCTTGTCGCGCACGAGGGTGCCGGCCAGCCGGGCGAACTGGTTGTAGAGGCTCGCCGCCTGATCCGCCGGACCCGAGATGATGAGCGGCGTGCGGGCCTCGTCGATCAGGATCGAGTCGACCTCGTCGACGATCGCGTAGATGTGCCCGCGCTGGACCATGTGCTCGCGCGAGCGGGCCATGTTGTCCCGGAGGTAGTCGAAGCCGAACTCGGTGTTGGTGCCGTAGGTGACGTCGGCCGCGTAGGCGGCCCGCTTCGCGGTGGCGTCGTCGATGTCCGGGCCGATCCGCCCGACGGTGAGGCCCAACCAGTTGTGCACCCGGCCCATCCATTGGGCGTCGCGCGCGGCCAGGTAGTCGTTGACGGTGACCACGTGGACGCCCTGGCCGGCGAGGGCGTTCAGGTAGACCGGCAGCGTCGAGACGAGGGTCTTGCCCTCCCCCGTCTTCATCTCGGCGATCCACCCGAAGTGCAGCGCCATGCCGCCCATGAGCTGCACGTCGAAGGGTCGCTGGCCGAGCACGCGCCAGCAGGCCTCGCGCACCACCGCGAACGCGTCGATCAGGAGGTCCTCCAGGGCCTCGCCCTGGTCGAGACGCTCCTTGAACTCGACGGTCGAGCGACGCAGCTCGTCGTCGGAGAGCGCCTCCATGGCGGGCTCGAGATCGTTGACGAGGGGCACCAGATCGGCCAGACGCCTGACCTTCTGGCCTTCTCCGGCCCGCAGGAGCTTGGTGAACAGACTCACAACCGGCCGATCCTACCGGCCGACGGTCTTCGACCCGGCGCGTCGACCATTGGGGGCCCCGTGCGGCTGACCTGGTCTTTGACCCCACACTCGCCTGCAGCGAGGTTGGCGTCGGGGTGCCGGCGACCGTGCGGACACGGTCCTTCGGCTCCGCCGATTGACGCTTCGACTCGTCGCTCCCCGTTCCCGAGTCTCGGGAGGGGGAGGCAGGGCTTACTCCTAAATCGCACCATGCTCAGCAACCGCGAGTTGCCTTACGTGGGTCGTTTCGCCTGCGACTGGCTTCGACTTTCAACCACAGACCCGCACGGGGCCCGATCCAAGCCTACGTGGACCGGGCCGCGGGCGTCGTGGGCCCGGACCTGGGGGACCGGGCCGTCGGGCCAATTGGAACAGCTGGGCTACTTGAATGCCGTGAGGATGGCAGTCACCGCGATGCCAAATGCCACCAACAGGGGCACCAGCCAGCTCAAGCGCGACACGCTCCCCTCAAGACGAGCGACGCTTGTGTTGAGCCCGCTCACATCCTGCGCCAGGGCCGACAACGACCTCACCATGCCGCCGAGGGTTGGACTATCGGGATGGGTGAGTTCTTCAATGTCGGTCTTGCCCAGTCCCGTTTGGCCCTGGCGAGAACCGGCGTACGGCTTTTCGACCGGGCGATTCAGCCTGAAGAACTGAACGGTCAGAAACGGGGCCTCATACGCGAGGGTTATCCGCCGCGGTGCCAAGTTCGTCACTCGGACCACCAGGACACCGCTGAATCCAGGATCGATCTGTGGACCTGAGAGCAGGACCAACCCATGCCTCGCGTACTGAGAATCAAGTCCTAGCTGCGCCGCACACTGTGGGCCACAGCGAACGCTCTCACGAGTGGCAATGACCGCGAACTCACCGGGGTCGATGATGACGAGGCCCTTGTTGGCGACATCGGTGACCTCTTCTGTGCCGCTGATAAATGCCTGATCCCCGACCCGGAAATCGTAACTGGCTGCTTGCAGACAGCCTTCCGTGAACGGATCAATTCGCAGCTCGCCGACCGTCATGGCCTGCCGGATCTCTACATCCGTGAGCATCGTCGCAGCCTACCTTTTTCGAACACTTGTTCGGAAGAGGACCCTACGAGCGGGATGCGACAAGCCCCCGCCGGTACGCCCTGCCACTACGGCTCGGTCGCCCGGCGCGGGGACCGAAACTGGACCACGTTGCCCTCCGGGTCCTGCCCGTCGCAGACCACCGCGTCGTTGAAGATCCACTCCGCGTCGTCCACCACACCGCCGACCGCCGGCGCCGCCGACCGCGCGTCGACCAGCGACGCGACAGCAAAGGCGAGCTTGATCGGCGTCTGACTCCGCCGGCGCGGCGGATCGGTCAGCTCGAGGGTGGCGGCCACCCGCTCGGGGACGGCGACCAGGGTGAGCTCCCACCGATCCGACACGAGCGTCACGAAATCGGGGGTCGACTCGGCGACCGCCAGGCCACACACCGACTCGTAGAAGGCCTGCAGTCGACCGAGATCGGTGGCGTAGAGCACGGCGGCGGCCCGCGCCGCGGTCACCTCACCCACCCCCCGCCCGAGTCAGCCGCCGGCCACCGGGAGCCGGCCGGCCGCCGCCAGGTGCCCGCAGCGCAGCGCCAGGCGAAGCCCGAGCACGAGGGCCGCGACCGGGAGCAGCGCGCGGCGCCAGCCGCTCGTCGTGCGCGCCGCGAACCGCAACGCGCTGCGGTGGTGGGCGACCGCCATCTTGTAGGGGTGGCGGCGGCGGGACACACCCTCTATGTGCGTGACCTCCACCCCCGGCACGTACCCCACCTGCCAGCCGGCCCGCTTCGCCCGCCAGCACAGGTCCATGTCCTCGGCGAACATGAAGTAGGCCTCGTCGAAGCCACCCAGTTCCTCGAGCGCCGAGCGGCGGGCGAGGAAGCAGGCGCCCGACACCCAGTCGGTTGTGGTCGGCTCCGACGAGGTCCAGCCGCCGGCCCGGTAGCGGTGGGTGAAGGGGTTCTGCTTCCAGAGCTGGTCCAACAGCGCGTGCCCGGCGGCGTCGGTGACCGAGGGGAACCGCCGGGCCGACGGGTACGGGTCGCCGGCCGCCGTGAGGATCCGGGGACCGACCAGGGCCCAGGTCGGCTCGGCCTCGAGCGCGTCGGCCAGGCCGGCCACCACCCCGGGATGCACGCGCAGATCGGGGTTGCAGACGAGCACGAACGGCCGCGACTCGAGGGCGGCGATGCCGCGGTTGGCCCCGGCGCCGTAGCCGAGGTTGCGACCGGTGTCGACCAAGGGCACCGCACCGTGGCCCGACCGGGCCAGCACCGCCCGGGCCCCGGCCGCATCGCCGTTCTCGACCACCACGACCGCACTGACGCCGTCCGCCTCGAGCGAGGTCAAACAGTCGGCGAGGACGTCGCCCGCGTCGTAGTCGACGACGACGACGCCGACCCGCTCCTCGCGCCGGACGGGCCGTGGGGCCGGCGTCACCGCGGGCCGGGCGCGATCCCGAGCGCCGCCACGAACCGGGAGAGCCCGTCCTCCCAGGCGGGCAGCGCCGGCCAGCCCGCCAGGCGGAGCCCGGCGTTGTCGAGCGACGAATCGACGGGTCGGGGGGCGGCCGGCGGTGGATCGAGGTCCGCCGTCGAGATCGCCTGGACGCGCCCGGGGTCGGCCCCGACCGCCGCCAGCACCGCCCGGGCCAGTTCGAAGCGCGTGGCGGCGCCCGCGTTGGTGACGTGGTAGGTGCCCGGAAGCCGCTCCAGCGCGAGGGCGGCTACGCGGACGGCCAGGTCGGCCGTGAAGGTGGGCGACCCGCGCTGGTCGTCGACGAAGCGCAGCGGGGCCTCCTCTCGGGCCAGGCCCAAGACGCGTCGGACCGCGTTGTCCCCGTGCACGCCGGCCAGCCACGAGGTCCGCACGACGGTGGCCGACGGGGGGCACTCGTGTTCGCCCGCCAACTTGCTGGCGCCGTAGACGGAGAGGGGGTTCGGTTCGTCCCACTCGCAGTAGGGCCGCCCGAGGCGCCCGTCGAAGACGTAGTCGGTGGAGATGTAGACGAGGTGGGCGCCCACCCGACCGGCGGCCTCAACCAGGTGTCGGGTGCCGAGTGCGTTGACCAGGAAGGCGCCGTCCCGATCGCCCTCGCAGCCGTCGACGTCGGTCCGGGCCGCGGCGTGCACGATCACGTCGGGCCGGACGCCGTCGACCACCGCCGCGACGGCGCCGCGCACGTCGATCGGGAGGCGGCTCCGATCGGCGGCCACCACGTCGATCGAGCGCGGCCGGCGGGGGTGGCCGGGCGCGAGCGGGACCCCCCCGGGGGGGACCTCGCCCGCCAGCGCCAGCTGGAGGTCGCGGCCCAGCTGGCCGCCCGCCCCGGTGAGCAGGACCCTCACGGGTGGGTCACGAGCGCACCGCGGAGGCGGGCCCGCCCACCTCGGCCCAGGTCTCCTCGCTCACGGGGGCCCGACCGAGCAACGGCTCCCACCACCGGCGGTTCGCCGCGTACCAGCGCGCCGTCTCCTCGATGCCCTGCGCCAGTTCGATCGTCGGTGCCCAGCCGAGCTGGCTGCGGAGCTTGGTGGAGTCGAGCAGGTAGCGCCGATCGTGCGCCGGTCGTTCGGGCACGATGCGCTTGAGTGATGCGGGTTTGCCGAGCGCCCCGAGCACGAGGTCGGCGATCTCCTCGATGTTGGCCTCCACGCCGCTGCCGACGTGGTAGGTCTCGCCCGGCCGCCCCGAGACGAGCACGGCCTCGATGGCCCGGCAGGTGTCGGTCACGTGCAGCCACTCGCGTTGGTGGTGGGTGGAGGCGTAGAGCGGGAGCGGCTGGTCGTCGAGCGCGCGGGTGATGAACAGCGACACGATCTTCTCGGGGAACTGGAACGGGCCGTAGTTGTTGGCGCTGTTGGTGATGGTGGTCGACAGGCCGTAGGTCTCGGCGTAGGCACGCACCGCGAGGTCCGACGCCGCCTTCGACGCGCTGTAGGGCGAGCGCGGCCGGTAGGGGCTCTCTTCGTCGAAGGCCCCGGGGTCCTCGAGCGACATGTCCCCGTAGACCTCGCACGTCGACACGTGGTGGAAGCGCACCCCCCGGTGGCGGGCCGCCTCGAGCAGGGTCTGGGTGCCGATCACGTTGGTGCGGAAGAACCGGCCGGGCTCGATGGCGGCCAGGCTGTTGTGCGACTCCGCCGCGAAGTGCACCACCAGCTCGATGTCGTGGTCCCCCAGGGCGGCGGTCACCGCGGCGGCGTCGCAGATGTCGCCGCGGACGAACGTGATCTCCTCCTCCACCGACGCCAGGTTGGCCAGGTTGCCGGCGTAGGTGAGGGCGTCGTAGACGACCACCTGGTCGCCGGGGTGCTGCTCCACCCAGTACCGGGTGAAGTTGGAGCCGATGAACCCGGCCCCGCCCGTCACGAGGAGCCTCATAACGAGGTCAGCCTACCTGGCCCCCCCTCGGCGCCCCGGTGCCCGAGCGTCGGCTTGGGCTACACATGGACGGTGCTCGTCACCATCTACGGCGTCTGCGCGCTGACCTTCATGATGGCCATGTACGGCCTCGAGGCCCGGCACCGGGGCTTCGTGCTGGCCTTCGCGCTCGGCTGCGCGCTCTCCAGCGCCTACGGGTTCTGGGCGCGGACCTGGCCGTTCGGCGTGGTCGAGCTGGTCTGGACCGGGGTTGCCCTGGCCCGCTTCAGGCGCAGTCGGCCCGCGGCCGCGACCGGCTGACCCGGGGGTCGCTCAGGCGTCGACCGGCGGGCGGAGGTGCACGACGTCTCCGGCCGCCACCTCGCGCCGGCCCACGTCGGTCTCGACCAGGAGCCGGCCGTCGTCGGTGAGATCGGCGGCTCTCCCGATGAGGACCTCGTTGGACAACTCGACCCGCACGGCGCGCCCGAGTGTCACGCAGCGCCGGCGCAACTCCCCGGCCAGCTGGCCACGCCCGGCCTCGGTGTCGAGGTCGGGCCGTCGGCGTTCCAGCTCACCGAGCAGCACGGACAAGAGCTCGTCGCGGCTCGGCACGGCCGCGCCGCGGCCCGCCGCCGCCAGCTCCTCGAGGCACGTCGCCTGCCACGACGCGGCGGTCGGCCCCGGCGACGCGATGTTGAGCCCGATGCCCACCACGACGGCCACCGACCCGGGCGGCCCCCCCGGCGCGGACGGGTCGGCCTCGGCCAGGATGCCCGCCAGCTTGGCGTCGTCCACCACGAGATCGTTCGGCCACTTGATCCCCACCTCGACGCCGGCGGTGCGCGCACAGGCTTCGACCGCCGAGAGGGCGACGATGGCGGTGGCGAGGTGCAGCGCGCCCGGCAGCAGCTCGGGGCGCAGCAGGATCGAGGCGAGCAGCGCGGCGCCCGGCGGCGATTCCCAGCGCCGGTCCAGCCGCCCGCGCCCGGCCCGCTGGTGGTCGGCCACCGCGACCAGGCCCTCGGCCGCTCCCCGGCGGGCCTCGGCCAAGAGCCAGGTGTTCGTCGAGTCGATCTCGCCGAACCGTCGCACGTCACTCACCACCGGCCACCACCTGCGTTCGAAACGGCGGGTGCGGTGCCTGACGTCGGCTTCGCACGTGGCGTCCACCGTGGGCGCCGTGAGAGTCTAAGGGCGCCAGGGAGCCGGCCGCGGGCCGGTTCCGAGCAGGGCACTCGCCGGGGTGGTCGGGGTTGCCCACGTCGAGCGAAGGGCGCGCGTGCCGAAGAAGGTCCTGATCGCCAACCGGGGGGAGATCGCCGTTCGCGTCATGCGGACGTGCCGCGAACTCGGCATCGGCACCGTGGCCGTCTACTCGGAGCTCGACCGAGAGGCGATGCACGTTCGGCTGGCCGACGAGGCCTACCCGCTCGGGGGTCAAAGCGCGGCGGAGAGCTACCTCAACGTCGAGGCGATCGTCTCGGCGCTCGAGGCGAGCGGCGCCGACGCCCTGCATCCGGGCTACGGGTTCTTCTCGGAGAACGCCGACTTCGCGCGCCGGATCGGCGCGGCGGGCGTCACCTTCATCGGCCCGCCGCCCGAGGCCATCGAGGTCATGGGCGACAAGATCAGCTCCCGGCTGGCGGCCGCGGCGGCCGGCGTGGCCGGCGTGCCGGGGCGCTCGGAGACTGTCACCTCGGCCGACGAGGTCGTCGCCTTCGGCGAGGAATACGGCTGGCCGGTCGCCATCAAGGCCGCCTACGGCGGCGGCGGGCGCGGCATGAAGGTGGTGCAGGCGGCCGCCGACGCGGCCGAGGCCGTCGAATCGGCCCAGCGCGAGGCGCAGGCCTACTTCGGCCGGCCCGAGATCTACCTCGAGCGCTACCTGGCCTGGCCGCGCCACATCGAGATGCAGGTCCTGGCCGACACGCACGGGACCGCGCTGTGGCTGGGCGAGCGCGACTGCTCCTGCCAGCGCCGCCACCAGAAGCTGATCGAGGAGTGCCCGGCGCCCAACTTCCCCGACGAGGTCCGCCAGGCGATGGGCGAGGCCGCCGTCCGGGTGGCGCTCGCCTGCGGGTACACCAACGCCGGCACGGTCGAGTTCTTGTACCAAGACGGCGAGTTCTTCTTCTTGGAGATGAACACGCGGCTCCAGGTGGAGCACCCGGTGACCGAGCTCGTCACCGGCCTCGACCTGGTCGCCTGCCAGCTGGCGATCGCCGACGGCCAGCCGCTCGCCCTGCGCCAGGCGGACGTCCGCCGCACCGGACACGCGATCGAGGCGCGCATCAACGCGGAGGACCCGGCCGGCGGGCGCTTCCTCCCCTCGCCCGGGACGATCACCGCCTTCGAGGCTCCCGGTGGGCCGGGCGTGCGGCTCGACACCGGCTACCAGCGCGGCGACACCGTCAGCCAGCACTACGACAACCTGGTGGCCAAGCTGGTGGTCTGGGCCGAGGACCGCGACGGGGCCCGGCGTCGGTTGCTGCGGGCCCTCGAGGAGCTGCGGGTCGAGGGGATCGCCACCACCATCCCCGCCCACCAGGCGATCCTCGCCCATCCGGACTTCGCCAACGCCACGCATTCGACCAACTGGGTCGAGGAGCGCCTCGACCTCTCGAACCTGTCCACCGCGCCCGCACCCGCGTCCGGCGACGAGGCGGAGCCGGCCCGCGTGCTGCGCGAGGTGACGGCCGAGGTCGAGGGCCGTCGCTACGCGGTACGCCTCTGGGTCCCCGACACGGCAGCCGGACCGCGCGCGCCGGTGGCCAAGGCGCCCGCCAAGCGCCGGGGCGCCACCACGGCCGGCACCGGGAGCGGGACCGTGACCGTCCCCATGCAGGGAACGATCGTGAAGGTGCTCGTGGCGGCGGGCGACGTCGTCGAGGTGGACCAGACCATCTGCGTGCTCGAGGCCATGAAGATGGAGAACGCCATCAACGCCGACAAGGCGGGCACGGTCACCGAGGTCCGGGTGGCGGCGGGCGACCTGGTGGGGGGCGGCGACGTCGTCGCCGTCATCGAGTAGGCGGCCACGTGACGCCCGGCCAGACCGAAGAGACCAAGGCCCGCGCCGGGGCCGCCGTCGAGCGAAACCTGTCGGACCTCCTCGCGCTGAGCCACGCCATCCACGCCGCCCCCGAGCTCTCCTTCGCCGAGGACCGGGCCGCGCGGCGCACGGCGGACGTCCTGCGGGCCGGCGGCTTCGCGGTGACCCAGGGTGTCGCCGATCTGCCGACGGCGTTCAGCGCGCGCGCGGGCTCCGGCCCGCTCGTGGTCGCGCTGTGTGCCGAGTACGACGCGCTGCCAGAGGTGGGGCACGCCTGCGGCCACAACATGATCGCGGCCAGCTCGGTCGGGGCGGGCCTGGCCCTGGCCCAGGTCGCCGACGAGGCCGGGCTCACCGTCCTCGTCCTCGGCACGCCGGCCGAAGAGGGCGGCGGCGGCAAGGTGCTCATGCTCGATCGGGGCGTCTTCGACGAGGCCCACCTGGCGATGATGGTGCACCCGTGGCCCTCGGACCGGGTCACGGCCCACTGCCTCGCGGTCTCACACTTCGACGTGCACTACCGGGGCAAGGAGGCCCACGCCGCCGCCGCGCCCTGGAGGGGCATCAACGCGGCCGACGCCATGACGATCGCCCAGGTGGCGATCGGGCTGCTCCGCCAGCACCTCAACCCCGGCGACCTCGTGCACGGCGTCGTCCTGGAGGCGGGATCGGCCCCCAACGTGGTGCCGGCCAGCGCGACCGGCCGGTTCATGTGCCGGGCGCGCACCCTCGAGGACCTGGCCGTCCTCGAACCCCGGGTCAAGCGCTGCTTCGAGGCGGGGGCCCTGGCGACCGGCGCCGCGATCTCCTACGAGGTGCTCTGCCCGCCCTACTCGCACATGGAGCCCGACCGAGAGCTCCTCGCCCTCTACCGGACCAACGCCGAGTCGCTCGGCCGAAACTTCGACCTGGACGACACCGAGCCGCCGCCCGCCGTCTCGACCGACATGGCCAACGTCTCGCTGGTGGTGCCGACCATCCACCCGCTGATCGGTATCGAGACCCACGGCGCGGTCAACCACCAGGCCGAGTTCACGGCGGCCTGCATCACGCCGTCGGCCGACCGCGCCGTCCGCGACGGGGCGCTGGCGTTGGCCTGGACGGCGATCGACGCGGCGGCCACCCCGGCCGTGCGCGACCGGCTGCTCGCGCGACGGGCGTCGTGAGCCAGGCGGCGCCGGTCACCGAGCACGCGCTGCTCGAGGTGATCCCGGGCCGCGAGGCCGAGTTCGAGGCGGCCTTCGAGAAAGCCCGACCCATCGTCTCGCAGAGCGACGGGTTCGGGTCGCTGCGCCTGCTGCGCTGCCTCGAGCAGCCGTCGCGCTACCTCTTGCTCATCGAGTGGCGCTCGCTCGAGGCGCACACCGTCGGCTTCCGCGGCTCGCCCCTCTACGAGCGTTGGCGCGAGCTCCTCCACCACTTCTACGACCCGTTCCCGACGGTCATCCACTTCGAGACGGTGACCGAGGTCGCCGGCTGAGGGTCTCGAGTAGGCCCCAGCCCTACGGCCGGTAGGTCCCGAACTCGTCGCGCAGCACGTCGGAGACCTCCCCCAGCGTGGCGAGGCGCGACAGCGCCACCCGCATCGGCACGAGCAGGTTCTGGGTGCCCCGGGCGGCCGCCCGCACGTCGGCCAGCGCCGCCTCGACGCCCCCCTGGTCTCGCTCGGCCCGCACGCGACGGATCCGCGCCACCTGGGACCGCTGCAGCTGCTCGTCGATGGGGAAGACCTCCGTCGGCTCCTTGTCGTCCTCTTCGAACCGGTTCACGCCCACCACCACCTGCTCGCCGTCGTCGATCTCCTTGGCGAAGGCGTAGGCGGCGCTCTCGATCTCCTCCTGCATGAAGCGGGCCTCGATGGCCGCCACCGCGCCGCCCAGCTGGTCGATGCGCTCGATGTAGGCGAGGGCCCGGCGCTCCACCTCGTCGGTCAGGGACTCCACGTAGTACGAGCCGGCCAGCGGGTCGACGGTGTCGGCCACCCCCGACTCGTAGCCGATGACCTGCTGGGTGCGCAGGGCGATCTTGGCCGCGCGGGCCGTCGGCAGCCCGAGGGCCTCGTCGAACCCGTTCGTGTGCAGGCTCTGGGTGCCGCCGAGGGCCGCCGCCAGCGCCTGGATCGCCACCCGAACGATGTTGTTCTCGGGCTGCTGCGCGGTGAGGGTCGACCCGCCCGTCTGGGTGTGGAAGCGCAGCATCTTGGAGCGCTCCTCTCGGGCCGAGAAGCGCTCGGTCATGATGCGCGCCCACATGCGCCGAGCCGCGCGGTACTTGGCGACCTCCTCGAAGAGGTTGTTGTGCGCGTTCCAGAAGAAGCTGAGGCGCGGCGCGAAGTCGTCGACGCTCAGCCCGGCGGCCAGCGCCGCCTCGACGTAGGCGATGCCGTTGGCCAGCGTGAAGGCCAGCTCCTGGACGGCCGTCGAGCCGGCCTCGCGGATGTGGTAGCCCGAGATGGAGATGGTGTTCCAGTTGGGCAGGTGCTCGGCGCAGTAGGAGAAGGTGTCGGTCACCAGGCGCATCGAGGCCCGGGGCGGGTAGATGTAGGTGCCGCGGGCCACGTACTCCTTCAAGATGTCGTTCTGCACCGTGCCGCCGACCTTGGGTCCGGGCACCCCCTGCTCCTCGGCCACCAGTTCGTAGAGGAGGAGCAGGATCGCCGCGGTGGCGTTGATGGTCATCGACGTGGTCACGGTGTCGAGCGGGAGGTCGGCCAGGAGCAGCCGCATGTCGACCAGCGAGTCGATGGCCACGCCGACCTTGCCGACCTCGCCCTCGGCCCGCTGGTGGTCCGAGTCGAACCCCATCTGGGTGGGGAGGTCGAAGGCGCAGGAGAGCCCGGTCTGCCCGGCGGCCAGCAGGAACTTGAAGCGCTCGTTGGTGGCCTCGGCCGTGCCGAAGCCCGCGTACTGGCGCATCGTCCAGAGGCGCTGACGGTACATGTCGGCGTGGATGCCGCGGGTGTAGGGGTAGGCCCCCGGGACCCCCAGGCGCTGCTCGGCGTCGAAGTCCGCCAGGTCGGCGGCGGCGTAGACGGCCCGGACCTCGATGCCCGAGCCCGTCCGGTGCTCGTGGCGGGGCTCGCCGTGGCGGCTCATCGTCCCAGACTAGAGATCGGCTGGGCCCTCCGCCGCCCGCCGACCGGTCGGCGGGCGGCCGAGGTGGCTCAGATGCCCCGCGGGTGGGGCATGCAGAGCTCGTCGTACTCGGCGATCACGATCTCGGGTGAGTCCGGGCCACAGGCCGGGCACTCCGGGTCCCGCCGCACGTTGAAGGTCCGGAAGGTCTCCTCCAAGGAGTCGTAGGCGAGCAGGCGGCCGATCAGGGGCTCACCGATCCCCAAGAGGAGCTTGATCGTTTCGAGCGCCTGGATGGAACCGATGATCCCGGGCAGCACGCCGAGGACGCCCGCCTCGGCGCACGACGGCGCCAGCTCGGCCGGCGGCGGCTCGGGGATGAGGCAGCGGTAGCAGGGGCCCTCGTAGGGGGCGAACACGGTGGCCTGGCCCTCGAAGCGGAAGATCGAGCCGTGCACGACCGGGATGCGCTTCAGCAGCGAGGCGTCGTTCACGAGGTAGCGCGTCGGGAAGTTGTCGGTCCCGTCGACGATCACGTCGTAGCCGTCGATGATGTCCAAGACGTTGTCGGCGCCGAGGCGCACGTCATAGGTGGCGACGTCGACGTCGGGGTTGATGGCCGTGAGCGTCTTCTTGGCCGAGTCGACCTTGCGCTCGCCGATGCGGTCCATGTTGTGGAGGATCTGGCGCTGCAGGTTGGAGGCGTCGACCACGTCCATGTCGATGATCCCCAAGGTGCCGACCCCGGCCGCCGCCAGGTAGAGCGCCGCCGGGGAGCCGAGGCCACCGGCGCCGAGCAGCAGGACCTTGGAGTCCAGCAGCTTCTGCTGGCCGACCTCGCCCACCTCGGGCAGGAGCAGGTGGCGCTGGTAGCGGTTGCGCTGGTCCGCGGTCAGGGTGCGCGGGGTGTTCCAGGGTTTCCCCTCGTCCTTCCACCGGTTGAACCCGCCGGCCATGGAGACGACGTCGGCGTAGCCGAGCTGGCCCAGGGTGCGGGCGGCGAAGGCCGACCGCACGCCGGCCGCGCAGAAGACGATGACGGGCGAGCGCTTGTCGGGGAGCTTCCCCTCCACCTGGAACTCGAGGTTGCCGCGGGGCAGATGGATCGCCCCGGGCACGGTGCCCTGCTCGTACTCCTCGGGCTCGCGCACGTCGAGGAAGGTGACCTGGCCCAGGTGGGCCTGCGCATCATCGGTGCTGACCTCGCGGATCGCCGCCTTGGCCTCGCTCAGCAGGTCTCTCGGTGTCGGCATGTCGCGCCTCCCGACGTGAATCGCCCGTACGGGAGTAAAACATTACCAGTCAGGTCAACATTCCCAGGATCGGAGAAGCAGCCGTGGAGGTGACCGAGGCGATCCGCCGCCGGCACATGGTGCGAAGCTTTTCGGAGCAACCGGTCGACCTCGCCGTGGTGGAGACCCTCGTGGCGCAGGCCCGACGGGGCCCGTCGGCCGGCAACACCGGGGGCACGGCCTGGGTGATCCTGGCCGGAACGGACACCGACCGCTACTGGTCCCACGCCACCACTGCGGAGTGGCGGTCGCGCTCGGCGCGCTGGCCGGGCCTCTCCCGGGCGCCGGTGGTCGCCCTGTCGCTGTGCTCGCCCGCGGCCTACGTCGCGCGCTACGGCGAGGGCGACAAGCTCGCCTCGGGCCTCGGTCCGGCGGGCGGGGCCGCAGCCTGGCCGGTCCCCTACTGGTTCGGCGACGCCGCGTTCGCCACGATGCTGCTGCTCCTCGGGGCGACCGATGCCGGGCTCGGCGCCGCGTTCCTGGGTGCGTTCCGAGGCGAGGCCGAGCTGCTGGCCGCGCTGGAGGTGCCCCCCGAGTGGCGGCTGTTCGGAACCGTCCTCCTCGGCTATCCCGACGGCAACGACCACCCGTCGGCCTCCCTCGCCCGCTCCGGCGACGCGGAGGCACGCACCCACTGGGGCCGTTGGGGCGCGTCGTCGCGCCCGTGACCGGCGAAGGCGGCCCACGACCCGCCGCGCCCGCTCTCGTCCGCGTTACCGTCGCCGGATGCCCGCCTCGTCCAGCCGGCCGGCCGGCTCCCCCCAGGTGCTGCCGTACCTGTACTACCCGGACGCCGCAGCTGCGCTGGACTTTCTGGTCGACGCGTTCGGCTTCACCGAAATCGAGGCGCTGCGCGACGACCGCGGCAGGGTCTGGACGGCGCAGCTCTCGACGGGGGATGGCGTGGTGTTACTGGGTCCGGAGATGGAGGAGTTCGGCACGCGCTCGGTGGAGGATCCGAGTTGGGCCACCACGCGCACCTTCGTCTACGTCGACGACGTCGACGCCCACCACGACCGGGCTCGGGCGGTCGGTGCGACGATCATCACCGACCTGGCCGATCACGGCCCGAATCGGATCTACATCGCCGCCGATTGCGGCGGCCAGCAGTGGATCTTCGCCACTCCCCTCCCCTGAACCGGCAGGCGAGTCGCGCGCGGTGAGCGACGTCAGCGGTCGGCCAAACCGGCCGGCTGCCCGATGCTGGTGAAGATGCCCTTGGCGCGGAGCGCCTCAAAGAACTCGGGGTCGTACACGTGCACCGGGTCCGCCCGGACCGCAGCGTCGAGCCGGTCGGCGTCCTCACCCACCAGGATGCGCCAGTGGTTCCGGCGTACGCCGTCGAGGATGATGGTGGCGGCCTGGGCCGCGGTCGTCGGCGCGGTGTCGCGGAAGGACTCGCCCATCATCTGCACCCCCTTGCGCAGGTCGTCGTCCGACACGAGATCGCCCGGGATGCCCTGGGCGACGAGCCGCTGGCGCATCTTGGCCAGGTCGTCTGCGGTCATCGACTCGGGGTCCCGCCCGTGGACCTTGCTCGAGTTGAGGGCGATCGACGTGCCGATGTGCCCGGGCATGACCACTGACGCGCGCAGGTGCGGCGCGTTGTTCCGGAAGTCCGTGATGAGGGCCTCGGTGAACCCTCGCACCGCGAACTTCGCCGCGCTGTAGGCCGTGTGCGCGATGGTCGGGCCGAGTGACGCCCACAGCCCGTTGACGCTGCTGGTGTTGACCACGTGGCCCTCGTCGGCCGCCAGCAGCATGGGCAGGAAGGTCCGCGTGCCGAAGTAGACGCCGCCCCAGTCGACTCCGAAGGTGCGGTCCCACTCGGCGCGATCGTCCGCGACCATGCTGCCGCCGCCGCCGATGCCGGCGTTGTTGAACAGCAGGTTGATGTGGTCGGTGGCGAGCCGGGTCGAGACGGCGTCACGGAAGGCGACCACCTCGGACTCCTGCGAGACGTCGGCCACGAAGGTGATCACCCGGGTGTCGGGGGCCGCCCCGGCGAGCGCCAGCGTCTTGGTCTCCTCCACCGCGTCGCCGAACACGTCGCAGGTCGCGACGTGGCATCCGTCGGCGGCCAGCTGGCGGACCAGCTCCCGCCCCATGCCGCTGCCTCCGCCGGTGACGACGGCGATGCGCCCTTCGAATCGTTCCATGGAGACCCCTCCTTGCCCGAGGACTGCCCGCACCCTACGCGAGCCCCATCGGCTCCGGCTGGGCGAGCAAGGCCCCGCGCCGGGAGGCCGGCCTGGTCTAGGAGGTCGATCCGGTGGTGCCCAGAACCACGGGGTGCACCTGAATCCCCGAGCAGTCGGGGAAGGGCGCGGCGAGGGGGAGGCGTATCGCCTGGTTGTTGTTGGGCGGCGTCACCAGGATGGCCGAATAGGAGGGGCAGGATGTCGCGCCGTTCACCGGGTTGTCGGTGCCCTCCACCTTGGCCGACGCCGTTGCGCCCGGGGTCAGCGTGACCGTGGGTGGAGTGGTCTCTCCCGTCGGCAGTCCGCCCATGTAGCCACTCGGCGACGCCACGGCCTGCACGACCTGATTGCCGCTCGAATCGAGCAACGCGACCACCGGGTAGCCGGTCAGGGTGCAGGTGGTGCTCGCGGTGTTCTTGAACAGGAGGTTGATGGAGACGTGCCCGAGGCCGGCACCTCCCCCGCCGAGGGAGACGCCGAGCCCGGTGGCGACGCAGTCCGCCACGACGGGCAGCGTCGTCGTCGTGCTCGTCGTCGTCGTGCTCGTCGTGGTGGTGGTGGAGCTAGTCGTGGTGCTCGACGGGCCGGCCGTTCGTCCGCAGGCGGCCAGGAGAGTGAGCGAGAGCACCATGGCCCCGAGGACCGATCGGCGGCCTGGGCCTCGGAGGCGAACGGGCACCCGCACAAGGTAGCGAGTCACGCAGCCGTCCTCTAGGGGGCCCCACCCCGCCCGAGCACGGTCGGCCGCGCATTCTCCGTGCCTGGGGGCGGACCCCCCAGGCACGGGCCCTGACGCCTGCACGGGAGGCACGACTGCAGGGTGGCGGGGATCCGCGAAGTCGGCCTACCAGGTAATTAGCGTCTTGGCGCGGGCCATTTACGCCCGTGATTCATTGCCAATACGGAGCAGGATTCCAGCAGGGAGGATCCTCCAGATGCATTCCACAAAGCTGTCTCGGCTGCTGCGCGTAGCGCACGATGCCGTGGCTCGTAGG
>Ga0209415_10006270_pt1 | contig 21207 bp, 20 predicted proteins | sample PeaSoiSIISIP2007_FD_187696 | JGI IMG/M metagenome (GOLD analysis project Ga0209415, IMG submission 187696) | Peat soil microbial communities from Weissenstadt, Germany - SII-SIP-2007 (SPAdes) (version 2) | ecosystem: Environmental > Terrestrial > Soil > Wetlands > Peat | place: Germany...
CTTAGTACACTATCCGATATAGGAGGGCCGGTGGCCACGGCCGCTGGCCGGGGACGGATGTCCGTCCTTCGGAGAGGGGGAGTCGAGGTGACCTCGATGGGGCTGCGCGGGTCGTCGGACCGCAGCGTGCTCGTGCTCACCAGCCTGGCCGGCGGTCCCAAGCACGGCTACGCCCTCATCAAGGACATCGAAGACATCTCGGGCGTCCATCTCGGACCGGGGTCGCTGTACGGGTGTCTGACGAAACTCGAAGAGGCCGGCCTCGTCGAGGCACTGCCAAGTGACGATCGTCGGCGGCCATACCGGCTGACGGCCGAGGGCCTGCGGGTTCTCCGGGACCGCCTGACCGAATCGGAGCGCATCGCCCGCCTCGGGTTGGCGCGTCTCTCGGGCGGAACGGCGTGATCCGGCGCACGCTCCGCCTGGCGCTGCGGCTATACCCCCGTTCGTGGCGCGACGTCCATGGTGATGAACTGGCCCAGCTGGCAGACGATCTACTCGACGACCAGAGCGAGCGCCCATGGCGGGTGGCGGCCAGCACGGCTGTCGGAGCGCTGCGGGAGCGGCTACGGCCGAAGTACCTGTCCGGCGGTCGGCTCGTTGTGGTGGGGATGGCCGGCGCCGCTGTCGCCCTGGCCGTGCTGGCGGTGGTCACGCTCATCGGTCGGGGTTCGGGAGTCGACCTCATTCCGACCACGGCCCAGTCCACCGGCCGTCTGGCCACCCTGACCGGCATGGAGGCCGTCCTGAACGTCCAACACGTGAGGGTCACGGTGAACGGTGTGGAGGCTCCGCTGCGCGAGATCGCCGGTCGAAGCGTGGGCTTCGAAGAGACGGCCGCCACGCGCTTTGAATCAACCGTGCAGACCGTCCGCCCCGTGACGTTCCAGGGGCGCATCGTCACTGGGGATGTCCCGATGCCGGTCTTCAAGTTCTCACCGATCGTGGCGGTGAAGAGAGCGATCGCTTATCAGGTGCTGACCGACCTGGCCGCCAGTGCCGCCCCCCAGGACGGACACGTGGTCTCTCAGTCCGCTGCCCACGCCTACGCCGAAGAGGAATACGCGGCGTGGCGCAGCCATCCGGTGTCCCTACCCCACGTCTCGGGCCGCGCCGCTTTTCTTAGTGCCGAGGCCGTCACCTCCTACCGCCAGGCCCTCACCGTCAATAGCGAACTGGTCGCTATCGCCGGCCCGCCGGGTGTGGGGAGCCGGACTCCGGCATTGCGGCGTTGGATGGATCAGCAACTGGCCCATTCCGCCGTGACCATCGACGGTGTCCCCGGGCTCACGTCGAGCAACCTCGCCGCCAGCCTTCCACCTCAACTCTGAGTCAGCGATCTTTCGGCCGGGAACGGGGATGCACGACCTCGGCACGGTGAGCGTCAGCTATCTAGGGTGCTCCTATGGAGAACAGACCCATCGCCCTGGTGACCGGGGCGTCGTCGGGGCTTGGCGAGGGTTTCGCCCGGGCCCTGGCCGCCACCGGTCACGATCTCGTCCTCGTGGCCCGGACCGGGTCGGCTCTGGAGAAGCTGGCGGCCGAGCTGGCCCAGAGCCACGGGACCCAGTCCGAAGTGCTGGTGGCCGATCTGGCCGATGTCGCCCAGCGGGCCACGGTGGTAGGACGGATCGCCGACGGCGCTCCTCTCGACACTGTGATCAACAACGCCGGCTTCGGGCACTACGGCTCATTTCACCAGCTCCCCCTGGCCGGCGAGGTGGGGCAGATCGAGGTCAACGTCGTCGCCCTCGTCACGCTGAGCCACGCCGCCCTCGAGGTGATGGTGCCGCGCCGATCGGGGAAGCTCCTGAACGTCTCGTCCATCGGCGCCTTCGCCCCCGCACCGGGCGGTGCCACCTACTCGGCCACCAAGGCCTTCGTCCTGTCCTTCACCGAGGCCCTCCACGACGAGGTGGCCAAGGACGATGTCCACGTCACCGCCCTGTGTCCGGGGTTCACCCGCACCGACTTCCAAAAGCGGGCCGGCGTGAAGAGCTCAGGGGTCCCCGAGGCGGCGTGGAGCGACGCCGGTGACGTGGTGGCGGCCGGGCTGGCCGCTCTCGACCGCAACCAGGCCGTCTGCGTCCCCGGTGTCCTGAACAAGATCGTCGCCGTCTCGCCCCGCTTCGGACCGCGGGGCCTCACCCGACGGATCTCGGCCGGGGTGATGAGGCGACTCGAGGCCCCTCAGGTCCCGGCGCCCGGGTAGCCGCCGCCGCCGAAGCGTTCGTCGAGGGCGTCGTAGTCGACGGCGAAGCCCTGACGTGGCAGCGCATCGACGAACTCGACGGCCTTGGGCTTCTTGTACGAGGCGATCCGTTCGCGGCAGTGGTCGATGATCTCGTCGGCCGTGGCCGTCCCGCCCTCGGCCAGCACCACGATGGCCGTCACGTTCTGATCCCATTTCGGATCGGGCACCCCGATGACCGCGGCGTCGTCCACCGCCGGATGGCTCTTCAAGCAGGCCTCGACCTCGGCCGGGTAGATGTTCTCGGCCGCCGACTTGATGAGACGGCCCTTCGGGGCCACGAAGGTGAGCGAACCGTCGACCTCGATCCGGCCGAGGTCGTTGGTGTGGTGCCACCCACCCGCCTGACGCTCGGCGTTCAGTTCGGGCCGGTTGAAGTACCCGTTCATCACGGTGGGGCCCCGGACACCGATCTCGCCGACCTCGCCGGCCGGCAGCTCCCGGCCCTCGGGGCTGAGCATGGCGATCCGGACGAAGGGAGCGGGCCGCCCGCTCGAGCCGATGGACGGCTCCAGGGCGTTCAGCGTGGCCATCCCCATGACCTCGGTCTGGCCGTAGCCGGCCGGCCGCCGTCCCCAGCCGCTCGTGTCGACGGTGATCATGGCCGTCCACTCGGGCTTGCCCGCGAAGCCGCGCAGCGTCTTCAGGTTGTACCGGCCGTCGGCGTTGAGTTCGATGATCCGGTCCATCGTGGGGCCCATGATGAACCCCCCTGTGCATCCTTCGTCGGCGATCAGCCGGCACAGCTCCTCGGCATCGGCTCTCGGGGTGAAGACGTTCGTGCCCCCCGACAAGAAGGTGGCCAGCGTGGTCATGAAAGTGGCCACATGGAAGAGCGGGCCGCAATTGAGATACACGTAGTCGGCCCCGACGCCCTGTATCTGGGCCATGAAGGAGCCTTGGACCACTAGGGCCCGGTGCGACAGCAGCGCCCCGTTGGGGCTCCCGGTGAAGGCGGCCGTATACATCATGAGAACGGCGGTGGACTCGTCCACGGGCAGCGCGGGATCTGTGTCGGGGGCGGCGGCGATGAAGGCCTCGTAACTCCCCTCGCCTTCCCCGTCGTGCTGGAGCCACAGCGCCTCGGAGGCCGTGTCCTTCCGCACCTGGCGGAGCGTCTCGCCGATCTCGGCCTCCTGCCAGAAGACGACCGACGGATCGGCGTCGGCCAGAACGAAGGCGAATTCCTCGGCGCTCTGGCGCCAGTTGGCGGGGCAGAAGGCGGCGCCCACTTTGGCCGCCGCCAGGAGCCCTTCGAGGAGGCGGTGGCAGTTCTGTCCGAGCCAGAGCAAGCGGTCGCCCTCTCCCACCCCGGCGCCGACCAGCGCGTTGGCCAAGCGGTTGACCCGGCCGTCGAGGGCGGGGAAGTCCAGCCGGTACTCCCCGCAGACGGCCCCGAGGGAATCGGGCCGGTTGCGGCTGTGGTCGCGCAGGACGTCGGCCAGGGTCACCTGGTGCATCACATCGGTCATTCGTCGACCACCCGGCCCGCCTTGTAGCCCGACCGGGGGATGGCCTCGCGCGCGAGCACGGTGACGTCGGCGTCGATCCCGAGGGCGTCGCGGATGACCGCCGCGCAGCGCTTGGCGATCTCGGCGTCGTCCCCGCCGGCACCGGTCCCGCGCTCCACCCGGACCACCAGCGGGCGCGTCTGATCGGTCGGCCGGACCATCTGCCACTCGAGGGTGGGCTCGTTCACCTCGCCCACCCCCCGGAGGGCGGACTCCACCTCGTTGGCCTGGAAGCGCGTTCCCTGCACGGCGATGAGGTCCTTGAAGCGCCCGCCCCAGAGGCCCCTGATCGATGTCTCGCCGCAGGAGCACGGCTCGCGCAGGATGGCGCACGCCTCCTCCAGGTCGTAGCGCAGCAGGCCGTTGTCGCGGTCGAGGGTGGTGACGACCAGGTCACCCCACTCGCCGCCGGCCACCTCGGCCCCGGTGGCGGGGTCGACGGCCTGGACGATCCCCCAGTCCTCGTTGATGTGGGCGCCGGGCATCTGGCCGCAGGCGCCGCCCACGTAGGCGAAGCACTCGGCCCCCGCCGTCATGAGGGGCATCCCCTTCCCCATCCCGAACCCGGGCATGCCCTTGAACTCGAGGCCGGCGTCCTTGGGGTCGATGCCCACCTTGGCCGCCACCTCGAAGAACCGTCCCGTCGAGAAGCCCATGAACGGGATGTCGGGCTTCACCCTCGTCCAGAAGCGCAGACCCTGCTCGGCCAGCTCGTCGGTGTCGGGCGGCGGGACCCACACGTTGAGCATCCCGAAGTACTCGTAGGAGCCCGACAACATGGGGCCGCCCCCGTAGAGGTAGGCGGGATGGGCGTGGGTGACGATCATCCCCGGGCGGTACCCGTAGCGCCACCACACCCGGGCCGAGGACTCGTACTCGATCCACAGGTCGCGCCGGGTCCAGATGGAGATGGTGGGCGAGCCGGTGGTCCCCGTCGACTGGCCCACCCGGACGGCCTGGCGGGGATCGGTGAACCGGTAGGTCCCCCACGGTGGTGCGGCCGCCTCGGCGTCACGCAGATCCTGTTTCACGGTCAACGGGATGTGGCGCACGTCGTCGAGCGACTTGATGTCGGCGGCCGACGTGATGCCGGCGGCGACGAGCTTGTCCCGGAACAGGGGCACGGGGTTGTCGAAGACCTTGCCCAGCAGAACGCCGAGTCGCTCCTCCTGGAGGGCGCGCAGGCGTTCGGGATCCATCGTCTGGATCTCGGGGTCCCAATACTTCTGGGACGTGTCGCGCGGTGGTGGTCCGAGGACCTCGGGCCCGTAGGTCGGCATTCGTCGCTCCTCGTTGCTCGTCGTGTGTCGCTACCGGCGGGGAAGACCGAGCACCCGCTCGGCGATGATGTTGCGCTGGATCTCCGACGTCCCACCGGCGATGGTCCCCGAGAACGACTGCATCCAGTGGACCAGCCAGGCCTCGGCCTCGCCCCGGCCGACGGACGGGGCGTCGTGGCGCGCGAGATCGGTGCCCACGGCGCCCAGGGCCTCGCCGACGTCGAGGGAGAGGTTCCGGCGCAGCTCGCTGCCCAGCAGTTTGAGCACCGAGTGCTCGGGTGAGGCCTCGCCCTTGGCGAATTTGGCGAAACCGCGGTAGCCGAGGAGCCGCAGCGCCTGGGACTGGACGTAGGCGCGGGCGACGGTGTCGCGGAACATGGGATCGTCGTCGAGGCGCCGACCCCCGGGCAGGGGGGTGGCGGCGGTGGCCACGACCCGCTGGAGCATCCGTTCGAGGTTGGTGGACTCGCTGATCCACAGCATCCCCCGCTCGTGGGCCAGCGACCCGCCGGCGACGGACCATCCGTGGTGCAGCTCACCGACGAGATTCTCGGCCGGCACGATCACGTCGGTGAAGAAGACCTCGTTGAAGTCGGCGTGGTCGCGGTCGGTGAGCTCGGCGATGGGACGTGTCTCGATGCCGGGTGTGGTCATGTCGATGATGAGCACGCTGATCCCGGCGTGCTTGGCGGCGTCGGGGTCGGTGCGGACGAAGCAGAAGCAGTAGTCGGAGTGGTGTGCCCCCGAGGTCCACACCTTCTGACCGTTCACCACGAAATGGTCGCCGTGCAGATCGGCACGCGTGCGCAACCCGGCCAGGTCGCTGCCGGCGTTGGGCTCGCTCATACCCAGGCACCAGCTGACCTCGGCCTTCAGGGTGGGAAGGGCGAAACGCTCCTTCTGCTCCTCGGTGCCGTAGTCCAGGATCGAAGGGGTGATGATGGACAGGCCCTGGGGGTTGCAGCTGCGGGGCACGCCGATCCGGGCCAGCTCCTCGAAGTACACCATCTGCTGCACCGGGGTGGCGTTCCGGCCGCCGTACTCGGGGGGCCAGCCCGGCACCAGCCAACCGGCGTCGAACAGGGCCCGCTGCCAGCGCCGGGCCCACTCAGGGATGTGGGCCGAGGAGACCACCCGCTCGTGGCGCTCGGCCACGGACGGGAGGTGCCCCTCCATCCACTCGCGAAGCTCGGCCCGGAAGGCCTCGGTCTCCTCGTCGTAGTGCAATTGCACCCCGGGATCGTAGCCCGGGACACTGACACCGGCGTCAGCGTCGGGGGCCGACGGTCCCGGGAGCCCCACCGTCCCCACCGCTACCGTCGTAGGCGGATGAGCGCCCGGCCCGCCAACCGCTTCGAGCTGTTCACCTGCGGCTGGAAGGGTCATGCCCTGGTGGGCACCGACGCCGCCCGGGTGTCCGACGCCGACGCCGCCGTCGTCCGCCAGATCGGCGACGTCCGCTGGTACCACTGCCTCCGGTGCTACGACTGGGTGGCGCAGCCCCCCCCGGCGGCGCCCACGCGCGACGCCGTCCCGGACCGGCAGGAGATCGAGCTCCCGCTGCGCGGCCGGCTGCTGCGCGACCGCTACGTCCTCCGGCTCATCGCCTGCGACCGGGCCGTCCACGTCGCCGTCCTGAGCGTCCTGGCCGTCATCATCTTCGTGGTGGCCGGGAACCACGCCGCCCTGCAGCGGGACTACACCCAGATCGTCGACGCCTTCGGCGGTCCGTCCCAGGCCCATCCGCTCATCGGCCGTTTCAAGCACCTCTTCACCATCACCTCCACCCACCTCTACGAGGCGGGCGCCGTGGTCATCGGCTACGGAGTCCTCGAGGCGACCGAGATGGTGGGACTCTGGTTCGCCAAGCGCTGGGCCGAGTACCTCACCTTCGTGGCCACCGTGGTCCTGATCCCCTTCGAGGTCTACGAGCTCGCCGCCTCGGTGAGCACCCTGAAGCTCGTCACCTTCGTGATCAACGTGGCCATCGCCGCCTACCTGCTGTGGTCGAAGAGGCTCTTCGGTCTGAACGGGGGCCAACGGGCGGAGTCCGAACGCCTCCGCTCGGCCGTCAGCTGGGACGCCCTGGAGAGATCCCTACCCGAGCCGCCGCCGACGGCACCACGGTCCTGAGCGCGATGGTCGACCCTAGGCCGGGTCGCGCGTGAGGAGCATGCTGCCGGCGATGGGCCCACCGCCGTTGGCCACCACCGCCACCTTCGGATCACCGGCGACCTGACGGTCGCCGCCTTCCCCGCGTAGCTGCAGGCAGGCCTCGTGGAGAAAGCCGAACCCGTGGAGCCGCCCGGCGGAGAGCTGACCCCCGCTCGTGTTCAGAGGGAGCTCGCCGCCGAGGGCGATCCGCGACCCTCCCTCCACGAAACTGCCGCTCTCGCCTTTGCCGCAGAAGCCGAGCTCCTCGAGCCAGACCATGGTGAGGATGCTGAAACCGTCGTAGAGCTCGGCCACGTCGACGTCGGCCGGGGTCAGGTCGGTGCGTTCCCACATACTGGCCGCTGCGTCGCGCGCCGCCATGGTGGTCATGTCGTCGAACTGGTCCCAACTGGGCCGGCCCCGCAGAGCCGTCCCGATGGCGTTGACGTGGGCCACCGACCGCGGCGCGTCGGGCGCGTAGTCGGCGTGCGAGACGATCACGGCCGTCGAGCCGTCACAGGGGACGTCGCAGTCGAAGAGGCACAGCGGTGTCGAGATCATCCGCGCCCCGAGGTAGTCCTCCATGGTCAGCGGGTCGCGGAAGATGGCCTTGGGGTTGAGCGACGCGTTGCGCCGGCCGTTCAGGGCGATCTGGGCCAGCTGCTCGCGGGTCAGTCCGAATTCGTGCATCCGTCGCCGGGCCACCTGGGCCAGCCAGTTCCCGGCCGAGACGGCCCCGTAGGGGATGGTCCACTGCATGAACCCGAACATCCGGGGTGGCCCCCCGCCCGGACCGGCCATCGCGCCCATCCCGGGCGACCCGAGGGCCTGACGGCCCCCCCGGCCCTGGGCCGTCGACTCGGTCACGGTCCGGTAGACGAGCACGTGCCGGGCCAGGCCGGCGGCCACGGCCAGGCAGGCGGCGAAGACGGCCCTGATCTGCCCGGCCCCCTCGCCGCCGCCGTCGTGCCAGTTGAGCCGCAGCCGCAGCGCGTCCTGGACGTCGGGTCCCGCCGGCCCGGCGAACCCGCCCGGTCCCATCCCCATCCCCGGATAGGTGGAGAGGCCGTCGATGTCGTCGCGGGTGAGCCCGGCGTCCTCGATGGCGAGGAGGGCGGCCTCCACCGTGAGGTCGAGATCGGAGCGGCCCAGGCGCCGGCCCACGGCCGACTGCCCGATACCCGAGATGACGGCCCGTCGCTCGAGGAGCTGGTCCGCCCTCACGGCGCCGTCGCTCCGGTCCGGACCGGTCGGAAGAGCGGCAGCCAGACGTCGTCGGCCTCCTCGAAGACCACCTCGACCTCCGTGCCGATGGCCATCTCGTCGGCCTCGGTGTCGATGATGTTGGTGGTGAGCCGGACGTCGTCCTGCTCGGCGATGGTGACGAGCCCGATGATGTAGGGCTCGGCGTCCGGGACCCACTGCTGGCAATTGACGGTGAAGGAGTGAACGACACCGCGGCCGCTGACGGCCTCGGGGGCCAGGGCGTCGGCCAGGCAGTAGGGGCAGCGGGGGGCGGGCGGGTGGACGTAGTGCCGGCACTCCCCGCACCGCAGGAAGCGCAGCTTCCCGTCGGCCCCGGACGTCCAGAAGAAGCGGTGGGTGTCGTCGAGGCGCGGCAGGAGACGGAAAGGGGGTCCGTTGGCGGTCACCCGGTGATGGTACGTCACCGGCGCCGAACCTGACGGCGCCGTCAGCTTCACCCCGGTACGCTCGGCCCCCGGATGGCGCAGAACGCTGGCCTCGAGGGGCGGAGGGTCCTGGTGGTGGGGGCCTCGTCGGGGATCGGCCGGGCCCTGGCCGTGGCGGCCGGGGCGGCGGGGGCGCGTGTGGCCCTGGCGGCGCGCCGGACCGAGCTGGTGGAGCAGGCGGCCGACGAGATCCGCGGGGCCGGCGGCCAGGCGCGCGCCTGGCGCTGCGACGTGACGGTGACCGACGACTGCCGGGCCCTCGTCGACGCCGCCGCCGAGTTCATGGGCGGGATCGACACGGTCGTGTACATGTCGGGTTCCTCGCCCCTGGTGCGCGTGGCCGACGCCACCGCCGACCAGTGGCACCGACTGCTGGCCACCAACCTGGTGGGGGCGGCGACGGTGGTGGCCCAGGCGCTCGGGCACCTCCGCCGGGCCACGGACCCGGTGGTGGTGGTGACCACCACCACCATGGGGGACCATCCCTGGCCGTGGCTCACCGTCTACGGATCGACCAAGGCGGCCCTGGCCGAGATGGCCAAGGGCCTGCGCCACGAGGAACCGGGCCTGCGCGTCCTCTGCGTGGCCGTGGGCCCCACGGTGACGGCCTTCGCCGACGGGTGGGACCCCGACACCGCCGCCGCCGCCTTCGGGGCCTGGGCCGAGGGCGACATGATGCGTCACGGGGTCCTCGAGGCCTCCGAGATGGCGACCGCCATCATCGCCGCCGTCCTCGACACCGGCGGCCCCGACGACATCCTCATCGCCGCCGATCCCGAGACGTAGCCCGATCAGGGAGCGGCGGCCACCATCTCGGCCAGCACCCGGCGGTCGATCTTCTCCATGGCCGTCCGCGGCAGCTCGTCGATGAGGAGGAGCGCCTCGGGGAGCTTGTGGGCGGCCAGCCGCCCTCTGGCGTGGGTCCGCAACGACTCGAGGGTGGGCACCGCCGTGCCGTGGCGGGCCACCACGACGGCCACGCCGATCTCCCCCATGACCGGATCGGACCGCGGGGCGACGGCCACGTGGGCCACGTCGGGATGGTCCGACAGGACCTCCTCCACCTCCAGGGGGAAGACGTTGTAGCCGCCGCGGACGTACATCTCCTTGGACCGGCCCGACAGATGGAGCCGGCCCTTCTCGTCGAGGTGACCGAGGTCACCGGTCCGGACGGCCCCGTCGGCGGTGAGGGCGGCCGCCGTGGCGGCGGGGTCGCGGTGGTAGCGGGCCATCACCGCCGCCGAACGCAGGCAGACCTGCCCCGTCCGGCCCGGCGGCAGCGGCCGGTCGGCGTCGTCGCGGATGGTCAGCTCCACGCCGGCGCGCGCCCGGCCCACCGACTCCTCGGCGTCCTCCGGCGGATCGTCGGCCACCGTCCCCACCCCCACCCCGGCCTCGGTGCAGGTGTAGCGGACCACGACCGGGACCCCGAACCGACGGCGCGTCTCGCGCACGAGCGACGCCGTCGCCGGTCCCCCGCCCAGGGCGATGATCCGGACCGACGAGATGTCGGTGGACTCGAAGCGGTCGTGGGCCAACATGAGCGCCACCTGGGTGGGGATCCCGCCCAGGGTGGTGAGCCCGTGCCGGGCCACCATCTCGAGGGCCTCGCCGGCCGACCACCGGTCCATGAGGAAGCTGGTCCCCCCGCCGCGCAACGCCTGGGGGAGCTTCGTCATGTAGCCGAGGTGGGCGAACGACGTCGACGAGAGCCCCCGCCCCCCCGACCCCCAGCGACGACCCCCGTCGGCCTCGCCGATGGCGTCGAGCTGCCGGTCACCGAACACGGCACCTTTCGGTTCGCCCGTCGTCCCCGAGGTGAAGACCACGGCCACGGCCCGGTCGGGGTCGGCCGCCAATGCGGGGACCTCTCGGCCCGACGTCCGCAACATGGCCAGCGCGTCGGCCGGCGGGGTGTCGACGGGGACCTCGACGACCTCGCCGATGGCGTCCACCGAGGCCACCTCGGTGGTGGCCGCCAGCTCCTCCGAGGCGATCACCAGCCGGGGCCGGGCGATCTCGAGGCACCGCCGCCGCTCGGGCGGCGACAGACGGTCGTTCACCCCCGCCGTCACGGCCCCGATCTTGGCCGCCGCCACGTAGGCGACGGCGTAGGCGGCCCCGGAGGGCAGGAGCAACCCGACCAGGTCGCCGACCCCCACCCCCCGCCCGGCCAGGCCGGCGGCGACGGCGTCCGACAGGGCGTCGAGCTCGGCGTAGGAGAGGGTGGCGCCCCGGGGGGTGACGTAGACGGGGGTGTCGCCGTAGCGCTCCGCCGCTTCGCGCGCGATGTCCCCGAGCAGCGTCCCGGTCCCGCGCCGCCCGCCGCCCGCCCCGACCCCGGCGGCGTCCCCCGCTCCCCCGCCGGCCATCGTCAGGTGGTGGCGCCCCACGGGGGCAGCCGGTACAGCTCGGCGGCGTTGGCCCCGAGGATCCGGGCCCGGGTGGCGTCGTCGAGCGGCGCCAGCGTCCGGCGCAGGGTGGTCACGGCCCCGGGGAAGGTGGCGTCGTGATGGGGATAGTCCGATCCCCACACGATCCGTTCCTCACCGATGAACGGGGCCAGCGCCGGAAGCGTCCGTTCGTCGATCTCGTAGCTGATCCAGCACTGCCGGGCGAAGTACTCGCTCGGGGCCAGTCGCATCTGGGGGCAGAAGCCGCCGAAGCTCTCGGCCTGCTCGTCGAGCCTCTCCATCCAGAACGGCACCCAGCCCCCGCTCGACTCCAGGAAGACGATCCGCAGATCCGGATGGCGTTCGAGCACGCCGAAGGCGATCAGCTGGGCACAGGCCAGCATCTCCTCGAAGGTGTGCGAGACGGCGTGGAGGACGAGAGGGTTGAAGGGCCGGTCGCTGCCGAGCGTGGGGACGATGACCGAGCTCCCCTCGTGGACGCCGATGGTCATCGCCACCTCCTCGGCCGCCTCCCAGATCGGCTCGTAGGCGGGGTCCGACAGGGACCGCCCACAACACGGGTTGGGGCGGACGAAGGCGGCCGGGAACCCGAGCTCGTCGTGGGCCCGGCGCAGCTCGGCGGCGGCGGCGGCGGGGTCCTGGACCGGCAGCATGGCGGCGCCGAACAGCCGTCGGGGGTCGGCGGCGCAGTACGACGCCAGCCAGTCGTTGTAGGCGCGGGCGATGGCCACGGCGGCGGCGCCGTCGGCCAGAGCCCACACGTAGAGGCCCACCGACGGGTAGAGCACGACCCGGTCGATCCCCTCGCCGTCCATGTCGGCCAGCCGGGCGACGGGATCGGAACCCCCGGGCCAGGCCTCCTCCAGGGACCGGAGATGGCCCGGTTCGCTGAAGCGGGCCCCCGGGGTGGCCAAGGTCCCGAGCGCCACGGCCAGGATCTCGGTGTCGCCCACCACGACGTGCTCGAAGCCGTGACGGTCGGCGTCGATCCGCGGTCGGTACCGCTCGGGGACGGCGTCCCACGCCGCGCGCGGCTCGACGACGTGCCCGTCGGCGTCCACCACCCCGTGGTCTCCGGCGCCGGTGGTGGCGGTCATGACCGCCAGTCGACGGAGTCGGGGAGCGGGTGGCGGAACAATTCGGCCGCGTTCTCGCAGGCGATCTTCCGCAGCTCGTCGGCCGGGAGATGACCGAGCGTCTTGTGCAGCACGGCCTGCGTGTCGGGCCACGTCGAGTCGGCGTGGGGGTAGTCGCTCTCCACCATGATGTTCTCCACACCGATCCGGTGCCGGACGTCGATGACGGAGGGGTCGTCGATGGTGCAGAACCAGAAGTTCCGGCGCAGGACGTCACTGGGCTGGAGCTCCGACGGCCAGGCGGAGGACTCGGTCCCCGAGGCGGAGTGACTGAGGACGTAGTCGACGCGGTCCATCAGCATCGGCACCCACCCGATCCCCCCTTCGGACATGGCCACCGCCAGACCGGGGAACCGCAACGGCACCCCGGACCACAACCATTCCGCCGCCGCGATGAGGGCGTTCACGGGGAAGAGCGTCGGCAGCAGCTCGAAGGGGGGCGCCGGTGACGGCAGCGGCGCCCATGACGACGCCCCGGTGTGCAGGCACACCACCGTCTGCGTCTCCTCACAGGCGGCGAAGAAGGGGTCCCACTCACCGGAGAAGATCGACGGAAAGCCCAGCGCGGCGGGGAACTCGGGGAAGCTCACCGCCTTGAAGCCCCGCCCGGCGTTGTGGCGGACCTCGGCGGTGGCGACGGCGATGTCGGGCAGCCACGGCAGTTGCAACGGGATGATCCGGTCGGGATAGGTCCCGGCCCACACGTCGAGGTGCCAGTCGTTCCAGGCCCGCACGCAGGCCAGCCCGAGTTCGGGATCTTCCGCCCGCGAGAAGACGGCGCCGCAGAAACCGGCCACCAACGAGGGGAAGCACACAGAGGCCCAGATCCCGTTGATGTCCATGTCGGCGATCCGGGCGTGGATGTCGAAACAGCCGGGCCGCATCTCGTCGAAGCGCGACGGGTCCATGCTCCAGGTCTCCCGGGCCCGGCCCACCACGGCGTTGAGCCCGATGTTCGGGTACTTCCGGCCTTCGAAGAGCCAGTACTGGAGGCCCTCGTCGTTCTCGACCACGTGCGGGGCCCGCGCCGCCATGGCCCGGGGCATGCGGCCCACGAACAGGTCGTCCGGTTCGATCAGGTGGTCGTCCACCGAGATGACCGGAACGGCGACGGGCCGCGGCGCCGGATCGGGCAGGAGCACGTCGGCGGTCACGGGCGCAGGGCGGCGGCGCAGAACGCCCACAGGTCGTCGGCCACGTCGGCCGGCGACTCGTCGAGCTGGTGGCAGATGAGGGCGTGCAGGTGCGAGACGACGAGATGGAACAACGTCCGCGCCGTCCGCCCGGCGTCCTCCACCCGCAGCACGCCGCGGCGGCCGGCGTTGTCCAACTCCGACCGGAAGATCTCGACGAAGGGCTGGAGCACGGCGCGCAACTCGGCCGGTCGCGATTCGGACAGGCGCAGGTGCTCGCGCACGAGGGCGGCGGCGTAGGGGAGCCGACCGTCGACGGTGATGAACCCGAACAACCCCTCCACGGCGCAGCGCACCCGCTCCACCGGATCGTCGTGGCGGTCCACGGCGGCGGCCAGCGCGTCGGCCCCGCGGCGGGCGTCGTCCTCGAACAGCGCCACCAGGAGCTCGTCCTTCGACTCGAAGCAGCGGTAGAAGCTCTTGAGCGAGGTCCCGGCCGCCGCCACCACCTGGGTGACGGTGAACACCGGGGCCCCCGTCTCCCACATGAGGGCACGGGCCGCTTCCACCAGGTCACGCGCCACCGTCGGTCGCGGGGCCAGAGTGCCGACACCCCGCCCCGCTCCTGCTGCCATCGACAAGGGAAACTATCATCCCGGAGAACGGCATTCTCCGGGGAGGGGGCGCAGTGGGCGCGAGCATCGGACTGGTCATCGACGGCGAGGTGGTGCCGGGCGAGGCGGGGACGTACCCGGTCACCAACCCGGTCCGCCCGGCCGAGGTGGTTCTCGAGGGGCCGTCGGCGTCGACGGCGCAGATCGACCGGGCCGTGGCCGCCGCCCGGCGGGCGGCGCCGGGGTGGGCGGCGCTCTCGCACGCCGAGCGGGCCGAGCTGGTGGGCAAGGCCGCCGCCGCCGCCGGAGCAGTGGTGGGCGCGTCGGACCTGGCCCGACTGCTCACCCGGGAGCACGGGAAGGTGCTCTGGGAGGCCCAGTTCGACGCCGGCACCATCGGCGGGATGGCGGGCGCCTTCGCCCCGTTGGCCGCCGACGCCCTGGAGCCGCGGTCGCTCACGGGCGCGGGAGGGCGCCGGACGACGGTGGAGTACGTCCCCTACGGCGTGGTGGCGGCCGTCCTCCCCTTCAACTGGCCCGTCTCCGTTCTCGGCAACAAGCTCCTGCCGGCGCTGCTGACCGGGAACACGGTGGTGGTCAAGGCGCCGCCCACCTGCCCCGGTGCCGTGCTGGCGGTGGCCGCCGCTCTGGCCGAGGCCCTCCCGCCCGGCGTGGTGAACGCCGTCAACGGTCCGGGACCCGAGCTCGGCGAAGCCCTGGTGGCCCACCCGGACGTGGACATGGTCTCGTTCACCGGCGGGGTGCCCACCGGCCGGGCCGTCATGGCCGGCGCGTCGGCGGGGCTCACCCCGGTCGTCCTCGAGCTCGGCGGCAACGACCCGGCCGTCATCGCCCCCGACGTCGCCATCGACGACGCCCTGGCCTCCAAGATCGTCGAGGCCGCCTTCATCACGAGCGGCCAGGTCTGCATGGCCATCAAGCGGCTCTACGTCCCCGAGGACAAGGTCGACGCCATGGTCGAGGCCCTCGTGGCCCGGGTGGGGACCGAGGTGGTGGGCGACGGTCTGGCCGACGAGGTCACCATGGGCCCGGTCCACCGGCCACAGGCCCGCGACCGGGTGGAGGCCATGCTGGCGCAGGCCGAAGCGGCCGGCGCCCGGGTGCACCGCCCGGCCCGCCTGCGCGACGAGGACGCCGGCGCCGGCGGCTACCTCGTCTCGCCGGCCATCGTCGACGGCGCCTCCGACGACGCCTCGATCGTCTGCGACGAGCAGTTCGCGCCGGCGCTCCCCGTCCTCGGCTACCGGAGCCTCGACGAGGCCGTCGAGCGGGCCAACGCCACCCCGTTCGGGCTGTGCGCCTCGATCTGGACGGCCGACGCCGCCGTGGCCGACGACGTCGCCGAGCGGCTCCAGGCGGGGACGGTCTTCGTGAACGCCCACGGGACATCGGCCATGGACCACCGGGCCCCGTTCGGCGGTTGGAAACAGTCCGGCTACGGCGTCGAGCTCGGCCCCGAGGGCATGCGGGCGTTCACCCGCCCCCGCACCGTCCTGCGCTTCCCGCCCTCCTAATCACCCACTCTCTGCCCACCCACCCTCTGCCCACCCACCCTCTGGAGGAGACCCGATGCTCGACCTTCTGATCAGCGGCGGCACGGTGGTCGACGGCACGGGCGGGCCCGCCCGCCAGGCCGACGTCGCCGTCGACGGGGGACGGGTGGTGGCGGTGGGCGACACCGACGACACGGCCCGGACCGTCATCGATGCCGACGGGCTCCTCGTGGCGCCGGGCTTCGTGGACCTCCACACCCATTACGACGCCCAGCTGACCTGGGACCCGTCGGCCAGCCCGTCGCCCTTGCACGGCGTGACCACCGTGATCGGTGGCAACTGCGGCTTCTCCCTGGCGCCGTCCGGACCGGAGCACGCCGACTACCTGGCCCGGATGATGGCGCGCGTCGAGGGGATGCCGCTGTCCTCGCTCGAGCAGCTCGACTGGTCGTGGTCGTCGTTCGGCGACTGGCTCGGGCGTCTCGACGGGCTCATCGGCGTGAACGCCGGCTTCCTCGTCGGCCACTCGGCCGTCCGCCGTTCGGTGATGGGCGGGGCGGCGGTGGGGTCGCCCGCCACCGAGAAGCAGACGGAGGCCATGGTGGCGATGGTCCACCGGTGCGTGGAAGAGGGCGCTCTCGGTTTCTCCACCTCGCAGGCCCATACCCACAACGACGGCGACGGCTCCCCCGTCCCGTCGCGCTCGGCCACCAGGGCCGAGATCGAGGCGCTGGCCGCGGCGGTCGGCGAGCACGACGGGACCACGCTCGAGATCATCGTCCCCGGATGTCTGAACGGATTCTCCGACGACGAGGTCGACCTGATGGCCACGCTGTCGCTGCTGGCCGACCGGCCCGTCAACTGGAACGTCCTCGGCGTGTCGGCCATGAACCGCGCCGGGCTCGAACACCAGTTGGCGGCGTCGTCCACGGCGGCCGAACGGGGGGCGACGGTGGTGGCGCTGACGCTGCCCCACACCATGAAGATCCGACTCTCCTTCGAGCACGGGGCCATCATCGACGGGCTCCCGGGCTGGCGCGAGCTGTTCGCGGTGCCGGTTCCCGAGCGCATCAGGCAGCTGTCGGACCCGGCCGTCCGCCGTCGCCTCGACGAGGGGGCGCGGTCCAAGGAGGCTGGCATCATCGGGGCACTGGCCAACTGGCAGATGCTGCGGATCGACGAGACGTTCGCCCCCGAGAACAAGCCCTACGAGGGCCGGTCGGTGGGCGAGGTGGCCACCGAGCGGGGGCAGGAGCCCTTCGACGCGCTGCTCGACATCGTCATCGCCGACGGGCTGCGGACGGGGCTGCGCCCGCCCATCCCCGAGTCCGAGGCCGACTGGGAGCTGAAGGCCGACGTGTGGCGCGACCCGCGCACGGTGGTGGGTGGGTCCGACGCCGGGGCCCATCTCGACGTCATGTGCGGCGCCATCTACTCGACGTCCCTGCTGGGCGAGGGGGTGCGCAAACGGCACCTCCTCTCGTGGGAGGAGGCCGTCCACCAATTGACCGAGGTGCCCGCCCGCCTCTACGGCCTGCGCCACCGCGGGCGCCTCGTCCCGGGCTGCTTCGCCGACGTCGTCATCTTCGACCCCGACCGCGTGGGCCAGCGTCCCGAGCGCACACGCGCCGACCTGCCCGGCGGCGCCAGCCGTCTCTACGCCGAAGCCGACGGTATCGAGCATGTCGTGGTGAACGGCACCGAGATCGTGCGGGCCGGGACCTTCACCGGCGCGCTGCCGGGGGCCGTTCTCCGATCGGGCCGTGACACCGACACGGTCACCGTCCCCGGGACGGCGGTGGCCCCGTGACCCCGGGGGGCGGGGCGGTGGTGCGGGCGGCGGTCCTGCGCGAGGTGGGGGCGCCCTTCGTCGTCGGGGAGATCGAGCTCGAGCCGGTGGGACCGCGCGACGTGAGGGTGCAGATGGCGGCCAGCGGCGTGTGCCACTCCGACCTGTCGGTGCAGAACGGGACGATCCCCTTCATGTTCCCCACCGTGCTCGGCCACGAGGGTTCGGGAGTGGTGGTGGAGGTGGGCCCCTCGGTCACCCGCGTGGCCGTGGGTGACCACGTCGTTCTCACGTGGATGCCACCGTGCCGGCAGTGCTTCTGGTGCCTGGCCGGACAGCCCATGCTGTGCAACACCGGCATGGCCGAGTCGATCGGCGGGCCCTACGCCTCGGTGGACGGGGCCAAGCTCATACGCGGACTGGGCACGGCCACCTTCGCCGAACAGACCCTGGTGCCCGAACGCCAGGTGGTTCCTGTCGACCGCGCCGCCCCGCTCGATCTCGCCGCCCTGGTCGGGTGCGCCCTGTCCACCGGGATCGGCGCCGTCTGGCACACGGCCGGGGTGGAGCCCGGCTCGACGGTGGCGGTGATCGGCTGCGGCGGCGTGGGGCTGTCGGTGATCCAGGGGGCCCGCCTGGCCGGGGCCTCGACCATCGTGGCCGTCGACCGCATGGCGGCCAAGCTGCCGGCGGCCAAGGCCATGGGGGCCACGGCCGTCGTCGACTCGTCGAGCGAGGACGCCGTCGCCGCCGTCCAGGCGCTGACGGGTGGGCTCGGCGTGGACTACGCCTTCGAGGTGGTGGGCCGCGCACCGACCATCCGCCTGGCCTTCGAGGCGGCCCGACGCGGCGGGACGGCCGTGCTGGTGGGGGCCGGGTCCCCCTCCGAGCAGGTCACCTTCTCCGCCTTCGAGCTCTTCGTGGGGGCCAAGACCCTGGTGGGCTGCGTCTATGGCTCGACGGACCCCGACCGGGACTTCCCGCTCCTGGTGGACCTGGTGAGCCGTGGCACCGTCGACGCCGAGGGCATGGTCAGCCGGCGGATCGGGCTGGACGACATCAACGACGCCTTCCGGGCCATGGAGGCGGGCGAGGTCGTCCGCAGCCTCATCGTCTTCGACGCGGAGGGGGTGTGATGGCGCCCGGCGTGGAGGTCGTCGACGCCGACGCCCACATGATCGAGCCGCCGTCGTTGTTCGGCGAGCTCATGTCGACGTTCCCCGATCAGATCGGGATCCGCAGCGACACCAAGCTCGGTGTCCTCGTCGAGGGCCGCCCCTATCCCTGTTACGAAGGTCCCGGCGCCGGGTGCCCGCCGCAGAACGGCATGACCGACGCGCCGGGCGTGGATCCGGGATCGCCCCAGAGTGTGGTGGCCAACGCCGATGCCGACGGGATCGACACCATGGTTCTCTTCCCGAGCTTCGGGCTGTGCGTCCCCACCATCGAGGATCCCGTCCTCGGATCGGCCGTGGCCCGGATCTACAACACCTGGGCGGCGGACTTCTGCGACCGCAGCGGCGGCCGGCTGTTCGCCGCCGCCGTGGCGCCGATCGAGCACGGCGACGACGCCATCGCCGTCATGACCGAAGCCAAGGAGCTCGGCCTGGTCTGCACCGTGGTGCCCCCCGGCCTCAAGACCCGCAACCTCGACCACCCCGATCTCGACCGGTTCTACGCGGCGGCGGCGGAGATGGGCATGGCCCTCGGTGTCCACGGTGCCCCGGGCATCCACCTGCCCAAGATCGGGGTCGACCGGTTCACCAATTACATCCAGGTCCACTGCATCAGCTTCCCGTTCGATCAGATGACGGCCATGACGGCCCTGGTGAGCGGTGGCGTCTTCGACCGCCATCCCACTCTGCGCGTGGCCTTCCTCGAGGCCGGGGTGGGATGGCTGCCGTGGTTCATGGAGCGCCTCGACGAACACTACGAATCGCGTGGCGACTGGATTCCCGGTGGGTGGCAGAGACCACCGGCGCAGTACGTGGAGGCGGGCAACATCGTCGTCACGTGCGAGCCCGACGAGAACAGCGTGCCCTACGTGGTGGAGATGCTCGGTGACGCCTGCATCATGTTCGCCAGCGACTACCCGCACTGGGACGGGGCATGGCCCCGTGCCACCACCGAGCTCCTCGAGCACAACGAGAAGAGGCTGTCCGAGACGTCGCTGGCCCGGGTGGCGGGCGCCAACGCGCGCCGCTTCTACGACCTCCCCCCAGGCGCCTTCTCCGAGCGGCGCCCGTGACCTCAGGCGGTGACGTCGGGCGGAGGTAATGCGCTCACGCCCTCGACCTCGAGGACCTTCGTGCGCGACGTGGCGCCGGACACCAGGCGCACCAGGCGTCGGGGGACGCCGAGCCAGCCGGCCACGTCCTCGACGGTCGCCGCGTTGGCGGCCCCGTCGACGGGCGCCTCGTGGATCCACAGCTCGAGACGGGCACCGTCCCACACCCGCCGCTGACGCGACGCCCGGGGGTGGACGCGGACGGTGATCCGGATGGGGCTCAGGACGCCCACCTTGTCACGCAGGCCGCCTCCTCGACCTCCGCACCGGTCCGCCGTGCCCGGAAGGCTCCGAGCATCACCAGACCGAGCCCCACCAGGAGGGCCCCCAGGGCGGACATCCACCGCAACCCCGGTCCGGTACCGGTGAAGGCCAACGCCCCCTGGGAGGCGGGTGTGGCGGGAGCCGATCCCGCCGCCGCCGCCGCCGTCGACGGCTTCGGACCCGACGCCGCCGGTGCCGGTGACCCCGAGCTGGCGGTGGGGGCGGCGCCGGAGGTCGGCGCACTGTTGGTGGGCGCCGCCGCCGGCTCCGTGGTGGTGGTGGTGGTCGCCGCCGCCACCGTCACGACGAAGAAGTCGGCGACATCGTTCCCCGTCACCTCTCCGGGGGACGTGTCGCCCACGAACGTGTAGAGGGGGGCGCCGTTGTAGGTGACCTGGAAGGTCCCGTTGGACTGCTGGGAGGATCCGACGGTACCCGTCACCCCCGGCCCACCGGTCGGCACCGTCCCGGCGGGGACGGTCAACGCCGGCCATGCCGCGGCGCAGGACCCGTGGCACGTACTCTGCCCGTTGTGGTCCGTGGTCAGGGTGTAGAGCGCCATTCCGGAATCGGTGACCAAGATGGTGCCGAACATGGCGTTGGTCGCCACCTGCACCGTCGGCGTGCCGGCCGACGCCACTCCCACGGAGGTGCCGGCCACCACCGCCACCGCCCAGGCACCCAGTGACGTCACCACCGCCAGGCGACGCCAGTGGTGGATGCGCCGGTGTGCCCGGCCGGACCTGCTCGTCGGGGTGGATCGCTCTGTGATCATCGTGGCCCTCCGCCGTTCGCCGTTCGGGTGCGGTTACGCCGCAGCCACCGCCGGCGTTCACCGCATTCCCAGAAGGCCGAGCCGACACGGCCCGGTGGCACCGGGGCGGGAGCGGTGACCGCCGTCCGGGCCGGTCGCCGGACGGCGGCCGTGGTCCTGTCCGTGTCGGTCCTGTCGCTCCTTCTGGCGGCGACGGCGCCGGTGCTCCTGGCCCCGCCGGCGTCGGCCGGGTCGGTCGCCGGCGGTGTGTTGAACTTCGGTCAGGCGGGGGCTCTCGGGTCGCTCCAGGGCAGCGATCTCGACGCCTCCGTGGTGGGGATGGCCGCCACCCCCGACGGCGGCGGCTACTGGCTGGTGGCCAGCGACGGCGGGGTGTTCTCCTTCGGTGACGCCG
>Ga0209415_10006271_pt1 | contig 21206 bp, 17 predicted proteins | sample PeaSoiSIISIP2007_FD_187696 | JGI IMG/M metagenome (GOLD analysis project Ga0209415, IMG submission 187696) | Peat soil microbial communities from Weissenstadt, Germany - SII-SIP-2007 (SPAdes) (version 2) | ecosystem: Environmental > Terrestrial > Soil > Wetlands > Peat | place: Germany...
ACGTGTCGAGGGCGCGCTTGACGATCGGCGGCTCGGCAAGCTTGCGCATGCCGACGGACGCGATCTTGGCGGTCGGCACCCGCAGTGTCATCTTGTCCTTGACAAAGTTGATGACGAACAGCTCCAGCTTGTAGCCCGCTACCTCCTGCTCCTCGATGGCGAGGATCTGGCCCACGCCGTGAGCCGGATACACGATGAATTCATTGGTCTTGAAGCCTTGACGCTGCGTCGCGCGCTGGACCGGCCGCTCCTGCGGACGCGGAGCCTGCGGCTCCACCACGCGATCGACCGTACGAGGAGTGGTCTTCTTGCTTTTGGTCATGCCGCGCGTAGCTCCTTTGCTCGGCTTGGGAGGCCGGAACGATTTGCCCTTCGGAGCCGCGCTGCGGGCGGAGCTCCGGGTCGCGTGCGAGGCCTTCCGGCGTGCGCCGGCGGGACCCTTTTTGGTGTCGCTCTTCTTGGAGCGATGACGAGTTTTGTCGGCCACAGCTTGCGCGTGGAGTTCACGCCCTTCTACGAACGGTTCCTCGGAAAACGACCCGAAAAAATAAGCTCCCCGCGGGGAGCAACTCGGGTTCTTGCACTTGTTATTATATATATCACATTTTCTGCAGAAATCAAAGCCTTACGGCAAATAGACGCAACAACTTGTGGCCGAATCGGGCAAAAATCGCTGAACCGAGTTAACCCCTACGTCAATCACCCTCTCCGGGCTTTGTGGAAAAGTATTTGTCAAACTTCCCCGCAACACCCTCAAAGTCCTTGGCGTCCGGTGGCGGGTCTTTCTTGACCGTAATATTCGGCCACACCTTGGCATACTCGGCGTTCACGCCCAGCCATTTCTCCAGACCGGGTTCGGTATCCGGCTTGATTGCCTCGACCGGACATTCCGGCTCGCAGACCCCGCAATCGATGCATTCATCCGGATGGATCACGAGCATATTATCGCCCTCATAGAAGCAGTCGACGGGGCAGACTTCCACGCAATCCATGTATTTGCACTTGATGCAGTTGTCGTTGACGATGTAGGTCATCGCTGCTCCGATTGCCTCGATGTTCAGGCAAAAAGGTGCGTACCCCATGGGCAGAGGCGGCGCAAGAGTTGCCAGGCACCTCGAGACGCCCGGCGTGCCCGACCTGCCAACGCATGGTCAATCGCCGTCGCGGTGGTGCAGCCGGTCGATCGCGCGGCGGTCCTGCTTGGTGGGACGGCCGGCGCCCGGATGGCGCCCGCCCGAGGCCGGCTCCGACCGGCCCGGGGCGGGCGGCGGCACCAGATCCTCGTAGAGCAACCGCGCACCCTCGGGCGACGAGCGGCGCTCCGCGAAACCAATGACCTTCATCACACGCACTCTTCGATCGAGCGCGACCGTGACGACGTCGCCCGGCCGTACCAGGCGGCTCGACGCATCGATCCGCTGGCCATTGATCCGCACATGACCCGCCTGCGCCAGCGACGCGGCAGCCACCCGCGTGCGCACCACGCGCGCATGCCAGAGCCACTTGTCGATGCGCTGGCGGTCAGCGGTCAATGATCAGCGTCGCTCCTTGGCATTGGCCTCCAGCTGCTCCTTGAGGGCGGCGAGCTTGGCAAACGGCGAATTGGGGTCGGGTGCCTTTTCGCGGCGCTCCTTGGTGGAACGCGGGCTCTGGGCGAAAGCCGTACGTCCGCCCGATTCCCGCTCGGGCCGATCCTGCCGGGGCCGGTCGGGGCGCGGCGGTCGGTGCGGTTTGCGCAAGTGGCGCTGCGGCGCACCCGATTCGCTGGCCGCCGCGGGCCGCGACGGCTCTGCGCTTGCCGATTGCGCCGCGACGGCGTCGGCGCGGGGCGCCTCGCTGCGCGGGCCGTGGCGGTCGGACAGGCGATCGACCCGCGGCGGACGGGCGCGCACGTGACGGCTGCGGCGTTCGTCCGAGCGGGTTGGCCGCCACACCTCGATGAGGCCGTCGTCGGGGGCTGCGGCACCCCCCGGCATCCCCGTCGGATGGGCGATCGACGAGACGATCGCCGTCGCCGGGGTCTCGGAAGGCGCCGGGGCCACTGGGGCCACCGCGACGGCGACCGGCGAGAGCTCGGCCGGCTCGACCGGCGCCGCCGCCGGGGGATCGACCGCGGACGCCGGCACCGCCGTCTCGGCGATCGGCGCGTCCTCGGCGGCAACCGGGACGGACGCGTCCGTGGGCGTCGCCGCGACGCCATCGGAACCGGCTGAAACCTCGTTCGATGCGGTTGGAGCGGGTTCGGCCGGCTTGGGGCGTCGCTCCATCCGGTAGCCGAGCGAGCGCAGAACCGAGGCAAAATCCTCGCCCGAGGCGCCGGTCAGCGACGTCATCGCGACGGTGACGGAGAAGCCCGTGCCGTCGACCGCGCCGAGAGGTTTTTCTCCCGGTGAGCCCGGACGCCAGGCGAGCAACGGACGGATGATGTCGGCGAGCCGCTCGAGGATGTCCACTCGCACGGCCCGCTCGCCGCACACCCGGTAGCCGACCGTGCGGTAGAGCGCCTTCGGAAGCTCCTTGTTGACCGGCATCGAGGTGCGCCCGGTGCCGGCAAGATGGGGAACCTCGTCGAGCCCCTTGGGGTCCGGGCCACCATGCTTGAGCGCCCACAGCTGCGCGGCGAGCACGCGCGGAGCGGGCTTGAGCAACGCCGGCAGATAGATGTGATAGGCGCCGAAGCGGACGCCATACTTGCGCAAGGTGGCGCGCGCCCCCTGATCGAGCCCCTTGACGTCGTCGGACACCTTGTGGCGCTCGAGCACGCCGATCGCTTCGACCAGCTGGAACGCGATGCCGCGTGCCATCCCGGTCACATCCTCGGCCTTCGCCAGGACGAACAACGGACCGAGCAGCTTTTCGACATGCGCCTTGATCCAGAGATCCAACCGCGCCTGCACGCCGTCGCGCGCCGCGCCGCTGAGCTGCTCGTCGGCCATGACGCGCACCCGCGGCGCCAGCGTCTCGTCGCCGGCGGCGAGCTTGCCGACCGCTTCGCCGATCCAGCGGATGGTCCCGTCGGTGGCGAGCAGGATCTGATCATCGGACGCCACCTGCAGCCGCGCCGCTCGGCCGTTGATCTCGCCGGCGAGCGCCTTCTGGGCGGCGGCGCGCAGCGCCTTGGCCTCCGGCCCGGCGGCCGCCGGATCGGCTGCGAACTGAAAGCCGTCGAGCCGGCCGATCGGGTGGCCTTCGACGACGACCTCGCCGGATTTGGTAATGTCGGTCTCGAGCATCGTGTTCTCTCTGAGCCGCCTCATCAACACGCTGGTGCGGCGATCGACGAAACGGTCGATGAGGCGCTGGTGCAGTGCATCCGAGAGCTTGTCCTCGACGGTCCGAGTGATCCCCTGCCAGTGCTCGGGATCGGCCAGCCAGTCCGGGCGGTTTGCCGCAAAGGTCCAGGTCCTGATGTGGGCGATCCGGGTGGAAAGCGTGTCGATGTCGCCGTCGGTCGCATCCGCCTGCGCCACCTGGCGGGCGAACCAGTCGATCGGAATCCTACCCTCCCGGAGCAAAAATCCATAGAGGGTGACGACGAGCTCGGCGTGGGTCGCGGGGGCGATCTTGCGATAGTCCGGAACCTGGCAGACCTCCCACAATCGCTCGACCGCCGAGGGCGAGGTCGCGATCGCGCGCACATCGTCGTCGCGGGTAGCGTGCTCGAGCACCAGAATGTCCTCGGCGATCGGCGCTCTGGTGAGGCCCTGCTCGGTCGGCGTCGCCGCCAATGTTGCCTGCAGCGCGCCCAGCGACGAGAAATCCAACTGGGTATTGCGCCATTGCAGCACCTTCACCGGCTCGAACGCGTGGCTCTCCAGCGCCTGTACGAGCTCGGACTCGAAGGGCGGACAGCGCCCGGTGGTTCCGAATGTTCCGTTGCGGGTGGCGCGGCCGGCGCGGCCGGCGATCTGCCCGAACTCGGCCGGATTGAGGCGGCGGAACTGGAAGCCGTCGAATTTCCGATCGGACGCGAAGGCCACGTGGTCGACGTCGAGATTGAGTCCCATGCCGATGGCGTCGGTCGCGACCAGGTACTCGACGTCGCCCGACTGGTACAGCGCGACCTGGGCGTTGCGGGTGCGCGGCGACAGCGCGCCGAGCACCACGGCGGCGCCACCGCGCTGCCGGCGGACGAGCTCGGCGATCGCGTAGACCTCGTCGGCGGAGAACGCGACGATCGCGGACCGCCGCGGCAGCCGGGTGATCTTGCGGTCGCCCGCATGGGTGAGCTCGGACAGCCGGGTGCGGCCGACGATGTTGGCGCCGGGCAGCAGCCGTTCGATCATCGGCCGTACGGTGGCGGCGCCGAGCATCAGCGTCTCCTCGCGACCGCGCCGATGCAGCATGCGGTCGGTGAAGATGTGCCCGCGATCGAGATCGGCGGCGAGCTGCACTTCGTCGACGGCCAGGAAGGCGACGTCGAGATCCCGGGGCATCGCCTCGACGGTAGATACCCAGAACCGCGGGTTGGCAGGCTTGATCTTCTCCTCGCCGGTGACCAGCGCCACCGCGTCGGCGCCGACCGAGTCGACCACCCTGTTGTAGACCTCGCGCGCGAGCAGCCGTAGCGGCAGCCCGATGATTCCGGACGAGTGCGCCAGCATCCGCTCGATCGCCAGATGGGTCTTTCCGGTGTTGGTCGGACCGAGCACGGCGGTCACGCCGACCCCCCGGGCGCGGGCATCGCGATTGGCTGACGAGGAAGACGTGACGGGCATGGACGTTCCAGTCGGCGAGAAACGATGTGTCGCCGCGGTCTTCGGATCCGGGCGCTCGACCTAGATCAAACGCGCCGCCTGCACAAACCGAAACCGCTCACCGGGTGCGGAAAATGCCGTCACGGCAAGATCGACCGCGGAATGTCCCGGGGCTGGCGCGTCGGGTGTGTCGGAACGACGACTCTGTATCACATTGCGACAGCACGCGGCAGCGATGGAACGAGTCTCGAACGAACCGCGGCCGAATCGCTGACTCGATCCACTTCGTTGTTCGTTCCCCGCGACATATGGCGAGCATCCGTCCGCTTGCCACTAGATAGGGTGCCGATTCGACCAAGAGGCGACATCACGAGACAGTGCATGTCGGGCGTCGTGGCGAACCACATGGATGGCGACGAGTCAAGCCGGTCAACGGTCGCTGTGTGACGGTCGCTGTGTGACGCGATTGCGGAGGGCGGCGTCGGATCGGAAGCACTGACCGAACGCGCTATTGGGTCTTCGCGTTGGTGGGGGTGGGCCGCGCAGGCTGCGCGACCGCCACGAACTGGGTGGCTTCGAGCACGGCCGCACCGAGCAGGGTGGGAACCTGGATGCGGTACGGCACCACAATTCGCGTGCCGAGGATCGGCGCGAGCCAGATCTCCATGTCGCGCTGCTCCATCAGATATTTGATCGCGTAGCGGCTCGGACGATGACCCGCCAGCGGCTGGTAGGTCACCTGACAGACGACCACCGGCCCCTGATACCCTTTGTCGGCGCTGACCTTGTCGAGCCGCTTGAACGTGAGGGTGAGGTCGAAGCGCTGTCGGCCATCGAATATCGGCAGCGTGCGCTGGCAGGCCTCGGGCACCAGCACGTCGCCGGTTCCGCCGACCGGCATCAGGCCGGCGCTCATCGGATCGATCACGCCTTTGCGATGGACCTCGGTCACCGGGACACGATCCGGAGTCGGCGCAAAGGGCGGCTCCGCGACCAGTTCCTTGACGGTGCCGGAATTGAACGTCATCCGCACCTCGTCGGTCTTGTCGTCCGAGGTGACGTGAACCGCGTAGTTCTGCGGCACCGGGTGCCCGCCGTTCATGAGGCCGCGCACCGCCGAGGAGCCCTCGCCGCTGGTCACCGCGCGCAGCACGCCGGTGACCCGGCCGCTCGCGGCCGCGGTGTACTGACTTTCGCCGATCTCGATGACCCAGGCACCCTTGCCCAGGGGAATGCCGCCGACCGACGCCGCGTAGCGAGCCTCGAGCTTGCCCTGTGCCCGAACGGGATCGCAGGTCGCGCCGGCCAGCATGACGATCACCACACCGCCGGCACCGAGAATCAAGCGCCGAACGGCGAGCCGGAATGACACCACGATCTTCGTTCCCTTTGTCTTGCAGGTCGCTCGGTCTCGTCGGTCCGAGATGCCGACACGTCGACGTCGCTCGATCGGCGCTCTTCATGCCTCTATACGCCATGTCGAGGCACCGGGCGAGGCGCACACCCGGTGCCACATCGGCTGGGAATGCGTCGAATCTGTGAAGTTCCGCCCGCGCGCTCCGGGTTCATCGGGATGCCCTGTCGGCATGTTCTTGACGCCCGATGGGCACCTCACTATACGTCCGTCGGCTTCCATCATGGTGGTAATTCCACAGCGGCGCGACCGCGCCGGGGCGTGGGAAGCACCACGTTTCGCGCGGCCATCGAGCAGGCTTCGCCTGAAAGTGTCACCGAAACCTCCGGCGCTCGTGCCCGGGACCGGCAAAGACGAGGTGCGACATGTCGCGGCGATGCGACCTGACCGGCAAGACCGCACTGACCGGTCACAAGGTGAGCCATTCGAACCGCAAGTCGAAACGGCGGTTCCTGCCCAATCTGTGCAACGTCACGATGATCTCCGACGCGCTCGGCCGGTCGGTGCGGCTGCGCGTCTCGGCCAACGCCCTGAAGTCCGTCGATCATCGCGGCGGCCTCGACGCTTTCCTCTCCAGGGCCAAGGACGAGGAGCTGGCGCCCAAGGCGCTCGAGCTCAAACGGCAGATCCGGAAGAAGCTCGCGGCCGGCTGAGGCGACCGCTCGCCGGCCTGCTCACGCGTCGCGGGGCAGCCGGCTCGGCCTTGTCGTCGAACAGCTCCGCCAGCTTTTCCGTCATCGCCCCGCCGAGCTCCTCGGCATCCACGATGGTGACGGCGCGGCGGTAGTAGCGCGTCACGTCGTGACCGATGCCGATCGCGATCAGCTCCACCGGACTGCGGGTCTCGATCTCCTCGATCACCCAGCGCAGGTGCCGCTCGAGATAGTTGCCGGGATTGACCGACAGCGTCGAGTCGTCGACCGGAGCGCCGTCCGAGATCATCATCAGGATGCGGCGGCTCTCGGCGCGCCCGAGCAGCCGCTTGTGCGCCCAATCCAGCGCCTCGCCGTCGATGTTCTCCTTGAGCAGGCCCTCGCGCATCATCAGGCCGAGATTCTTGCGCGCGCGGCGCCACGGGGCGTCGGCCGACTTGTAGATGATATGGCGCAGATCGTTGAGGCGGCCCGGATTGGGCGGCTTGCCGGCCGCGAGCCATGCCTCGCGCGACTGGCCGCCCTTCCAGGCCCGCGTGGTGAAGCCGAGGATCTCGACCTTGACGCCGCAGCGCTCGAGGGTGCGCGCCAGGATGTCGGCGCAGGTTGCGGCGACCGTAATCGGGCGGCCGCGCATCGAGCCCGAATTGTCGAGCAGCAGCGTCACCACGGTATCGCGGAAATTGGTGTCCTTCTCGCGCTTGAACGACAGCGGATGCATCGGGTCGACCACGACCCGCGACAGCCGCGCGGGATCGATCAGCCCTTCCTCGAGATCAAATTCCCAGGCCCGGCTCTGCTGCGCCATCAGCCGGCGCTGCAGCCGATTGGCGAGCCGCGACACCACGCCCTGAAGGTGCGACAGCTGCTTGTCGAGATAGCCGCGGAGCCGATCGAGCTCGTCGGGCTCGCACAGATCCTCGGCCGCCACCACCTCGTCGAACTTGACCGCGAACGGGCGGTAGTCGGGACCGCGCGGCTCGTTGGCCCCGTGATGACGCGGACGCCAGGGCTCATTGGCGGTCTCCGAATCCCCCATGTCGGCGTCCGGCATGTCGGCGGTCGGCGCATCGACCGCCTCGGTCGCGCCTTCGGGCAGATCCTGTGCGGCGATCTCGCTGTCCTCGAGCGACATCCCCTGGGCGTCGTCCGATTCCTGCGCGTCGCCGTCCTCCCCGGCCTCGTCGGGCCGCGAATCCTCGTCGCGATTGTCGTCCTCGTCCTCCTCGGCGTCGCGGTTGCGCTCGTCGCCCATCTCCAGCGAATCGAGCAAGTCATGAACCGCGTCGGCGAACTCGCGCTGGCTCTCGACGAGCTTGCCGAGGCGATCGAGATCGCGACCGGCCTTGTCCTCGATCAGCGGCCTCCACAGCTCGACGATCTTGCGGGCGGCAGGCGGCGGCGGCAGGCCGGTCAGCCGCTCGCGCACCATCATGGCGATCGCATCCTCGATCGGCGCATCGGCCCGGTCGGTGATGTCGTCGAACTTCCCGCGGTGGTAGCGATCCTCCAGCATCGCCGACAGGTTGCGGGCGACCCCTTCCATGCGCCGCGCCCCGATCGCCTCGACGCGCGCCTGCTCGACCGTCTCGAAGACGGCGCGGGCCTGCTGGCCGCCGGGCATCAGGCGGCGATGAACGCCGGGATCGTGGCAGGCGATCCTGAGCGCGATCGAGTCGGCGTGGCCGCGCACGATCGCCGCCTCGCGGGCGGTCAGCTTGCGCGCCGGTTCCGGCAGCCGCGCCTTCGCACCGGCGAACCCGGGCCGCTCCGCCGCAAACGTCACCTCGAGGTCGGGCTTGCGGGCGATCGCCCGCAGACAGCCGGCGACCGAGCGCTTGAACGGCTCGGCCGGACCTTCCCTGGCGGGTGTCCTGCCCTTGAGGTTGGAGGTCATCGATCGACGTCCATCGGCGGTGATCAGCTCAGCGCGACATTGACCGAGGATTCCGGAAGCTCGACGCCGAAGCAGCGCTGGTAGAACTCGGCGACGATCGGCCGCTCGAGTTCGTCGCATTTGTTCAGGAACGTCACCCGGAAGGCAAACCCCAGATCGTGGAAGATCTCGGCGTTCTCCGCCCAGATGATCACGGTCCGCGGGCTCATCACGGTGGAGATGTCTCCGTTCATGAAGGCGTTGCGGGTGAGATCGGCGACCCGCACCATCTTGTTGACGATGTCGCGCCCGGCGGCAGTGCGATAGTGGTGCGCCTTGGCGAGCACGATCTCGACCTCGTTGTCGTGGGGCAGGTAGTTGAGCGTCGTGACGATCGACCAGCGGTCCATCTGGCCCTGGTTGATCTGCTGGGTGCCATGATAGAGCCCGGTGGTGTCGCCGAGCCCGATGGTGTTGGCGGTGGCGAACATGCGGAACCCGGGATGCGGCTTGATCACCTTGTTCTGATCGAGCAGGGTGAGCTTGCCGGACACTTCGAGCACGCGCTGGATCACGAACATCACGTCCGGACGGCCGGCATCGTATTCGTCGAAGACCAGAGCGATATTGTTCTGCAGCGCCCAGGGCAGGATGCCGTCGCGAAACTCGGTGACCTGCATGCCGTCGCGGATCACGATCGCGTCCTTGCCGATCAGGTCGATGCGGCTGATGTGGCTGTCGAGGTTCACCCGCACGCAGGGCCAGTTGAGCCGTGCCGCGACCTGCTCGATATGGGTCGACTTCCCGGTGCCGTGATAGCCGGTGACGATCACCCGGCGGTTGCGGGAAAACCCCGCCAGGATGGCGAGCGTCGTGGCGCGATCGAACAGGTAGTCGGGATCGATGTCCGGCACGTGCGCGTCGGGCTCCGAATAGGCCGGCACTTCCATGTCGCTGTCGATGCCGAACACCTGCCGGATCGACACTTTCATGTCGGGCAGGCCGGCGCTGTCGTGAGTTGCGGTCGTCATTACGCCTCCGTGGCCTCGGAACGCCCGAGGCCCGCTTTGGTCAAGTCGCGCGGTTCGGATGTCGGCACCAAGCTAGCAGAAACATCGCGGGCAGAGAATTACTGCGTCGCGCTCAGCAAAATCCCACCGATTTCAGGTAGTTATAGGCCTGGATGATCTGCCGCAGCTTGTCCTCGCAGGACCGATCGCCGCCGTTGGCGTCGGGATGGTGGCGTTTCACCAGCAGCTTGAACCTCGCCTTGATGTCGGGCGGCCTCGCCTCGATCTCGAGGCCGAGCACGTGGAGGGCCTTGCGCTCGGCGTTGCGGACGGTACGGGCTTCCGGGGCGGCGCGCTCGGCGCGCCAGCCGGCACGACCGCCGATTTCACGCAGGATGCCTAACGGGTCGTCGGCGAAGTCCGGCTCGACCCCGATGTCGCCCGGCCGCCCCGTAGCGGGCCTGCGTCCCACGCCCATCTTCCAGGTGGGTCGATGGCCGGTCACCGCCTCCTTCTGATATCGCGCGACCGCGTCGTCGCTCATCCCGGCGAAGAAATTGTAGGACTGATTGTACTCGCGGACATGATCGAGGCAGAACCGCCAGTATTCGCCTTCACGCAGCCGCCCCTTCGGCGCGCGATGGCTCGCCTCGCCGCCACAGCCCGGCCAGTCGCAGGCCGGACAATCGCTGCGCACCCGGCGATCCTCGCTGGGCTTGACGCGGATGCGATCGAATATGGGCGAGTCGAATTTCATCGTCACCGATTATGCGGAACGGACGCGGCCCGCCGCAAGGCATTGACAAACGGCGCGCGATCGTCTTGTCACCCTCAGCGGCATCGACATGCCGATCCGGCGAACCTGGCGACGGCGATGCGGACAGCCGACCACATCACAGAGAAGTTGACCGAAGCTTTCGCCCCCGAGAGCCTGCGCATCGTTGACGAGTCACATCAGCACGCCGGCCATGCCGGCCATCGGCCCGGCGGGGAAACCCACTTTCGAGTGTATATCGTGACTCGGGCCTTCCAGGGGAAGACCCGGATCGAGCGTCATCGCATGGTGAATGCGGTGCTCTCCGCCGAGCTTGCCGGGGGCGTGCACGCGCTGGCGATCCACGCCGCGGCGCCCGGCGAAGCGGGCGCCTGATCCGTCCGTTCAGGCGGTGCGCGCCACCGCGGCGCGCCGGCCGAGCGGCGTGATCTTCAGCGCCGTGATGCGGTTGCGGTTGCGGCGCAACACCTGGAAGCGAAAGCCATGGAACGTGAAGCTCTGGCCGGGCTCCGGGATCGAGCGTGACTCGTGGATGACCAGACCCGCGATGGTGGTCGCCTCCTGGTCCGGCAGGCTCCAGTCCATCGCACGGTTGAGGTCGCGGATCGGAACGCCGCCGTCGACATTGACCGAGCCGTCGAGCTGCGGCCGCACGCCGGCCACCGCGACGTCGTGCTCGTCCTCGATGTCGCCGACGATCTCCTCCAGGATGTCCTCCAGCGTCACCAAGCCCATCACCTCGCCGTACTCGTCGACGACCAGCGCGAACGGGGTCTTGCGCCGGCGGAACGCCTTGAGCTGCTCGGCGAGCGGCGTGGTGTCGGGCACGAACCAGGGCGGCGACGAGATCCCCAGGACATCGACCTGCGCCAGATTGCCGCTGGCCGCCTGGATGGCGCGCAGCAGATCCTTGGCGTGCAGCACGCCGACGATGTTTTCCGGGCTGCCCCGCCACAGCGGCACCCGGGTGACCGGGGCGGCGAGGACGGCGCGCACGATCTCCTCGTTCGGGTCGCCGGCGTTGACGGTGATCATCTCGGTCCGGTGGATCATCACGTCGGAGACCTCGAGCTCGCGCAGATCGAGCAGCCCGCCGAGCATGTCGCGATCGAGCTTTTCCACGCTGCCCTCGTGGTGCAGCAGATCGACTGCGCCACGCAGTTCCTCGTGCGCCGACAGGATCGGCTGGTTGACCCCGACGTCGATCCCGAACCGGGCCAGAATCCAGCGGACGATCGCCTCGATCGCCATCAGCACCGGACCGAACAGTCGCACCAGCCACGAGATCGGCCGCGCCACCAGGAGCGCGACCCGATCCGGCGCGTTGATGGCGACCGTCTTCGGCAGCACCTCGGCGAACACCACGACCAGGATCGTCATCATGACGGTGGCGTAGAGCACGCCGGCCTCACCGAAGCCCCATGCCAGCAGCACGCCGGTGGCGAGCGACGAGGCCGCGATGTTGACGGCGTTGTTGCCGAGCAGCAGAGCGCCGATCAGCCGTTCGCGTGTCAGCATCAGACGGTTGACGATGGCGGCGCGGTCGCTGCCCTGCTTTTCCAGCCGCAACATGCGGGCGCGCGAAGACGCCGTCAGTGCCGTCTCGCTGCCGGCCAGAACGAACGACACAGCGAGACAGAGCACGATGGCGGTCAGTGCGATCCAGTCTCCGGAGGTCATCGCAAGGAGAGCTTTTCCGCCATGTAGGCGCGGACCTCGGCGGGATCCACATCGCGCGCAACAAAACTCCTGCCGATCCCGTGCGCCAGGATGAACGTCAGCTTGCCCCGGCTGACCTTCTTGTCCTGCGCCATCAGGTCCATCAGGCCGTCGAGACCGGGCAAGTCGCCCGGAATGTCGGCCGGATGGCTCGACAGGCCGACCGCCGCGAGGTGGCGATCGACGCGGTCGGCGTCCTCCTTTGCCATCAGCCCGAGCCGGGCCGAGAACCCGAAGGCGAGGGACATCCCGATGGCGACCGCTTCGCCGTGCAGCAGCCGATCCGAGAACCCGGCGCCCGCTTCGAGCGCGTGTCCGAAGGTGTGCCCGAGGTTGAGCAGGGCGCGCTCGCCGGTCTCACGCTCGTCACGGGCGACGGTCTGCGCCTTGGCGCGGCAGCTCACCGCGATCGCGTGCTCGCGCGCCGGGCTGCCGGCGAAGACGTCGCGCCAGTTCTTCTCCAGCCAGGAGAAGAAGCCTTCGTCGCCGATCAGCCCGTACTTGACCACCTCCGCATAGCCGGCGCGGAACGTGCGGACCGGCAGGGTGTCGAGCACCGTCGTGTCGGCGACCACCAGGATCGGCTGGTGGAAGGCGCCGATCAGGTTCTTGCCGTACGCCGAATTGATGCCGGTCTTGCCGCCGAACGCCGAATCCACCTGGGCCAGCAGCGTGGTCGGCACCTGAACGACACCGATGCCGCGGCGAACGATCGCGGCGGCGAACCCCGCCAGATCGCCGACGACCCCCCCGCCGAGCGCCACCACCAGGTCGCCGCGCTCGATGCGCCGCTGCAGCAGGGCCTCGCTCACCTCCTCGAGCACCCGCCAGCTCTTCGAGCCTTCCCCCGGAGCAATGACCACCGACGAGGCGCGCAGCCCCGCCGCCTCGAGCGCGGCCGTGGCGGCGGCGAGGTGATGTCCCGCCACCGTCTGGTCGGTGACCATGGCCACCCCGGCACCCGGCCGCAGCGCCGCGATGCGGACGCCGAGCGAGGCGAGGACCCCACGGCCGACCACGATGTCGTAGCCGCGCTCCCCGAGCGCCACGTTGACGAAAATCGGATCGCCGGCACGCACCGGGGCCGTCACGGCACGCCCTCGGAACGCGGCGCCGCCCCGTCGCGCCGATCGAGCCAGTCGACCAGCGCCGCAATCGTCTCGTTGACGATCGTCTCATGCGGCACCTCGCGCGACGACACGGTGATGTCGGCCAGCGCATAGACCGGGTCGCGCATGGCCAGCAGCTCCTTGAGCGTCTCGGCGGGGTTGGCGGTCTTCAGCATCGGGCGGTCGCTGCGCCGCTTCACCCGCCGCAGCAACACCTCGTAGTCGGCCTTCAGCCAGACCGCGACGCCGTGGCGCTGGACGGCCGCACGGGTGTCGGTGTTCATGAATGCACCACCCCCGGTCGCCAGCACCTGGGGCCCGTGATGGAGCAGGTTGGCGATCACGCGCGCCTCGCCGGAGCGGAAGGCCTGCTCGCCGTGACGCTCGAAGTATTCCGGGATCGTCATGGCGGCGCGCGCCTCGATCTCACAATCGGCATCGACGAAGGGGATTCCCAGCCGGTTCGCCAGCCGGCGCCCGACCGACGATTTTCCGGCGCCCATCATGCCGACGAGGACGATCGAACGGTCGCCGAGGGTGGCGACGAGCCGCGACTCCGGCGCCGCGATCCTCGATGCCGCAATATCGCTCATCCAAAATCCAGGTCAAATTGCGCCGCAGGACCGGAATGGCCCGGGGCCCTCGTATACGCCGGCATGCAGGCTCTTGCCAGCGCGGCTCAAACATGGTGGTAAACTGCGCTCACGCGCCAGGAAAGCTGTTGCGGCTTGCCGGCACGCCGACCGGACCGCGCCCGCAACGTCCGGACAGCGTCGCATCGTCTGACCGCCGGTCGTGGTAACCCGGGCGGGTCACGGTGTCGTGGTCCCCCGGCCGGGGACGAGCGCCTGAGTATTGGACCATGCCGAGCCTGATCCGCCTGATCCTGGCGCTTGGAGTCCTGGCCGGGCTCGCCTATGGGGCCATGTTCTCGCTCGCGACTTTCGTTCAACCCAAGCCGCGCGAGATCACGGTGACGATTCCGCCGGAGCGGCTCGCCAAGCCGGCGCATTGAGACTTCGGAACCTGCCCCATGGCCCGGCGCGCGAAAACGCTCGATCTTCGCCTGATCGACCTCTTTCTCGACATGCTGGCGGCTGAACGCGGCGCGGCGGCGAACACGCTCATCGCCTATCGCGGTGATCTCGAGGACTTCGCCGGCCATCTGGCCCGCACCGGCGCCACGGTGGCGACGGCGACCGGCGACGACATCCGCGCCCATCTAGGGGCGCTCGCCGGCCGCAGGCTGAGCGCCGCCTCGGTCGCCCGCAAGCTGTCGGCGATCCGTCAGCTCTACCGCTTCCTCTATGCCGAGGGCCATCGCGGCGAGGATCCCGGCGCCGCGATCGAGGGTCCGCGGCGCGGCCGCCCGCTCCCCAAGATCCTGTCGATCGCGGATGTCGACCGGCTGCTCGCGAGCGCCCGCCGGGCGATGGACGATCAGGCCGGCCCGATCAGCGAGCGATTGCGCTCGGCGCGCACGACCTGCCTGCTCGAGGTGCTCTACGCGACCGGGTTGAGGGTCTCCGAGCTGATCGCCCTGCCGGCAACGGCGGCGCATCGCGGCCAGGGCATGCTGATCGTGCGCGGCAAGGGCGGCAAGGAGCGGCTGGTGCCGCTCAACGAGGCGTCGCAGCGCGCCATGACCGAATATCTCGCGTTGCGCGTCGCGGCAGGGCGCGCGGTGAACGGGAAATGGCTGTTTCCCTCGTTCGGTGACAGCGGCCACATCACCCGCCAGCACTTCGCCCGCGAGCTCAAGGCGCTCGCCGCGTCGGCCGGATTGCGACCCGATCAGGTGAGCCCGCACGTCCTGCGCCACGCCTTCGCCAGCCACCTGCTGCAGAACGGCGCAGATCTGCGCTCGGTGCAGACCTTGCTCGGTCATGCCGACATCTCGACGACGCAGATCTACACCCACGTGCTGGCGGAACGGCTCAAGAGCATGGTGCGCGACCTGCATCCGCTGGCGGATACCTAGCGCGCACATCGGATTCCGCCCCCGCCGATCGCGCTCCCCGGCTCGGCCGATCGCCGCGCGATCTGCCGGCCGATTCGCCGCTCGGACCGCGTCCCGGGGGGTCGCCCCCTTGCTTGACTTGCCCACTTGCCGGGGCCAGTTTCCGGCCCGCGGCGGCCGCCGCGGGCTATTCGTCGAACCGCCGGTGTGAACGCTCGATGCGAAGCTACTTCGACTTCGAAAAGCCGGTGTACGAGCTCGAATCCAAGGTCGAAGAGCTGCGCGCCATGCAGGCCGGCGGCGACGCGGTGGCGGTCGACGAGGAGATCAGCCGGCTGGAGGCCAAGGCCGCGCAGGCGCTCAAGGACCTCTACGCGGGACTGACCCCGTGGCAGAAGACCCAGGTGGCGCGGCATCCCGAGCGGCCGCATTGTCTCGACTACATCGGCGGACTGATCACCGATTTCACCGCATTGGCGGGCGATCGCAAATTCGGCGACGACGATGCGGTGGTCGGCGGCTTCGGCCGCTTCCGGGGCGAGAGCATCTGCGTCATCGGCCAGGAGAAGGGTGCCACCACCGAGAGCCGCCTCAAGCACAATTTCGGCATGGCGCGCCCGGAGGGCTACCGCAAGGCGGCCCGCCTGATGGAGATGGCCGACCGCTTCGGAATCCCGGTCGTCGCCCTGGTCGACACCGCCGGCGCCTATCCGGGGATCGGCGCCGAGGAGCGGGGGCAGGCCGAAGCCATCGCCCGCTCGACCGAAGCCTGCCTCAACCTCGGCGTCCCCAACGTTGCGGTGATCCTCGGCGAGGGCGGATCGGGCGGCGCCATCGCGATCGCCACTGCCAATCGGGTGCTGATGCTCGAGCACGCCATCTACAGCGTGATCTCGCCGGAGGGCGGGGCCTCGATCCTGTGGCGCGATACCTCCAAGGCGCAGGAGGCGGCGACCAACATGAAGATCACCGCCCAGGACCTCGTCCGCTTCGGCATCATCGATTCGATCATCACCGAGCCGATCGGGGGCGCCCACCGGGATCCCGGCGCAACGATCGCGGCGACCGGCGAGGCCATCGCGAATGCACTGACGTCGCTGGGGAATTTCGACCGCGCCGCGGTACGCCGACACCGCCGAGAAAAATTCCTGGAAATCGGACGTAACCTTTGACGGCCGTTTACCGTTCGTTCACCATGGTGACCCAGACGTGGTGCGGCGTCTTTCTCCTGCCTTGCGATAGCCGCATCTTAACGGTAACGCTTGTCTAATGGGACGACAGGGGTATCCGTCGGGGAGTGCAAGGTTGAATTTCCGTCACGTCTTCGCCCGCACTCTGGTGGCATCGGCGGCATGTGCGGCCTCGCTGCTGCTCGCCGGCTGCGACACCGACAGCCTGTCGCCGGCGGCCAAGTCGATGAAGCCGCTGTCGTCGCAAATGCTCGGCGAGCTGGAAAGACGGAACATGCCGAAGGAGTCGCCGATCCTGGTGCGGCTCTTCAAGGAGGAGTCCGAGGTCGAGGTCTGGAAGCAGGACACGTCGGGCCGCTTCGCATTGCTCAAGGCCTATCCGATATGCCGCTGGTCGGGCGAGCTCGGTCCGAAGACCCGCGAAGGCGATCGCCAGGCACCGGAAGGCTTCTACACGATCAACCCCGGCCAGATGAATCCGAACTCGCACTATTACCTGTCGTTCGACATCGGCTATCCCAATGCCTACGACAAGGTCCACGGCTTCACCGGATCCAACCTGATGGTCCATGGCGACTGCTCGTCGCGCGGCTGCTACGCGATGACTGACGAGCAGATCTCCGAGATCTACGCGCTCGCCCGGGAGTCGTTCTTCGGGGGGCAGCGGTCCTTCCAGGTGCAGGCCTATCCGTTTCGCATGACGCCGCTCAACATGGCGCGCCACCGCAACAATCCGAACATGGCGTTCTGGAAGGTGCTCAAGGTCGGCAACGACCATTTCGAGCTGACCCGCCTCGAGCCCAAGGTCGACTTCTGCGAGAAGCACTACGTGTTCGACGCCGAGCCGGTGGCCGACGCGACGCCGGCCGGCGGCAATCCGCCGTCGCTGACCTTCAATCCGGCCGGACGTTGCCCGGCCTACCAGATCGCGCCTGACCTTGCGTCCGCGATCGCCGAAAAGGCCAAGCAGGATGAGGTCAAGACCGCCGAATTGATCGGCCAGGGCACGCCGATCGCACCGGTGCGCACCGGCACCGACGGCGGGACCCATCCGGTGTTTCTCGCCAAGCTGCATCCCCACCTGATCCGCGACCCCGACGGCACGGTGCGCGCCGTCGTCGAGCCCAATGCGCCGGGTACGATCCTCGACGCGATCAATCCGCCCCGCCTCCCGCAGGTCGCCGAGGCGCCGACCGGATCGGTGCCGGTGACCCGGTCGCTCGCGCCGTCGAGCCCGGCTGCCGCCGCAAAGCCGCCGCAACAGCCGCAGCAGGCCGAGACCGGCAACATGTTCACCCGCCTGTTCAACAGCGAGCCGGCGCAGGCCGCACCGGCGCAAAAGTCCGAGAGTGGGTTGGACCAGGTGAAGTCCTCGGTCGTCCGGATGTTCGGCGGCGGCGCGGACGAGGCCAAGGCGACCTCGCCGAAGGCCGCACCTCCTGTACCGGCTCCGGCTCCGAAGCCCGTGGCGCGGGCGCCGGCCCCGAGCGCGACCGCGAATGCCACTCCGGCAAAGCCGCAGCAGAAGCCCGCGGAGGATGCCCGGACGACCGACGATCCGCCGGTTCGCTCAGCCAACAACAGCTCCGGCCTGTTGAACGGCGCTCAGCCGGTCGTGCCGGCGGGCACCTTCGACAGTCGCTGGTCGGGCCTACGCTGATACGACCTGGTCCATCCCTGCGAAACCCCATCGATGGGTTTCGCGGCGAAATCGGACAAGCGCCCGATTTCGCCACTCTACCCATCCTACCGACTACGGAGCTGGCTCAGGCGTAGCGGCCGTGGCAATGCTTGTACTTCTTGCCCGAGCCGCACGGGCAGGCTTCGTTGCGCCCGACCTTGCCCCAGCTGGTGGGATCGTTCGGCTTGCGCATCACCGCCCGCTCCGCGACCGCCACGCCGGCCGTGCCGAACGCCGAATCGGCGAGCGCCATCTCGTCCTCCCCGGTCATCGGATCGATCTTGTGCGCCTCCATGTAGGGGAGGCTCGGCGGAGGTTGCTGAGCCGGCCCGTTCGGGGGGCCGGTTTCCTCGCCGGGCGGCGGGGAGGAAACGATCTCGACACGCATCAGCTGCGCAGTGACCGCCTCGCGCAACTGCTGGAGCATCGCCTCGAACAGGCTGAAGGCCTCGGATTTGTACTCGTTGAGCGGATCGCGCTGGCCATAGCCGCGCAGCCCAATCACCTGGCGCAGATGCTCGAGCATGAGCAGATGCTGGCGCCACAGATGATCCAGGGTCTGCAGCAGGATCGATTTCTCCACATAGCGCATGACGTCGGGGCCCCACCGCGCGACCTTGGCCGCCATGTGCTCGTCGGCCTTGCGCTCGATGCGCGACAGCAGCTCCTCGTCGGCAATGCCCTCTTCCTTCGCCCACTGGTCGACCGGCAGATCGAGGCCGAGCACGCGGTCGAGCTCCTCCTTGAGCCCCGGAGTGTCCCACTGCTCCGGATAGGCGTTGTGCGGCACGTGCTTGGCGACGAGCTCGTCGACCACGGAATGGCGCATATCGGAGATGGTCTCGACGACGTTCTCGTCGCGCATCAGCTCGACGCGCTGCTCGAACACCGCCTTGCGCTGGTCGTTCATCACGTTGTCGAACTTCAGCAGGTTCTTGCGGATGTCGAAATTGCGCGCCTCGACCTTGCTCTGCGCCTTCTCCAGCGCCTTGTTGATCCAGGGGTGGATGATCGCCTCGTTCTCCTGGAGCCCGAGCCGCGCCAGCCACACGTCGAGCTTGTCGGTCCCGAAAATGCGCATCAGGTCGTCTTCGAGCGACAGAAAGAACTTCGAGCGCCCGGGGTCGCCCTGGCGGCCGGAGCGGCCGCGCAGCTGATTGTCGATGCGCCGGCTCTCGTGGCGCTCGGTGCCGAGCACGAACATGCCCCCGGCGGCGAGCGCCTTCTCCTTCAAGCGCGCCACCTGCGCCCTGATCTCCGCGATGCGGCCATCGCGCTCGGCGCCCGGCTCGATGCCGACGAGCTCCTGCCGGATGCGCATGTCGGCATTGCCGCCGAGCTGGATGTCGGTGCCGCGGCCCGCCATGTTGGTGGCGATGGTGATCGCGCCGGGCACGCCGGCCTGCGCCACGATGTAGGCCTCCTGCTCGTGGTAGCGCGCATTGAGGACCGCGAAAACCTTGGTGTTCTTGGCTCCGTCGTCGCCCGAATAGAGCGCCGCGAACGCGTTGGGATCGGTGAAATCGTGCTGCTCCCACGCTTGCGCGGTCAGCATGGCGGCGAGCTGCTCGGATTTCTCGATCGACGTGGTGCCCACCAGCACCGGCTGACCACGCTGCTTGCAGTCCTCGAGCAGCGCGATGATGGCCCGGTATTTCTCCGCGGTGGTGCGATAGACCTCATCGTCCTGGTCGTCGCGTGCCAGCGGCATGTTGGTCGGCACCTCGACGACCTCGAGACCGTAGATGTCGAGAAACTCGTCGGCCTCGGTCAAGGCCGTGCCGGTCATGCCGGCGAGCTTCTGGTACATGCGGAAGTAGTTCTGGAAGGTGATCGAGGCGAGCGTCTGGTTCTCCGGCTGGATCGGCTGGTGCTCCTTGGCCTCGAGGGCCTGGTGCAGCCCTTCGGAGTAGCGCCGTCCCGGCATCATCCGACCGGTGAACTCGTCGATGATGACGACCTCGCCGTTGCGCACGATGTAGTCCTTGTCGCGGTGGAACAGCTGGTGCGCACGCAACGCCTGATTGACGTGGTGCACGACCGAGACGTTCTCGACGTCGTACAGCGATTCCGCCTTGAGCTGGCCGGCGGCGCGCAGCATTTCCTCGATCCGGGTCATGCCGACCTCGGTCAGCGTCACCGTGCGCTGCTTCTCGTCGACCTCGAAGTCCGCCTTGTCGAGCTTGGGGATGAAGGTGTCGATGGTGTTGTAGAAGTCGGAACGGTCGTCGAGCGGCCCGGAGATGATCAGCGGCGTGCGCGCCTCGTCGATCAGGATCGAATCCACCTCGTCGACGATGGCGTAGTCATGGCCGCGTTGGACCATGTCCTCGATCCGCATCTTCATGTTGTCGCGCAGATAGTCGAAGCCGAGCTCGTTGTTGGTGCCATAGGTCACGTCGCGAGCGTACTGGCGACGGCGCTCGTCGTCGTCGAGACCGTGCACGATCACGCCGACGGTCAGCCCGAGAAACGTGTAGATCTGCCCCATCCACTCGGCGTCGCGGCTGGCGAGGTAATCGTTCACCGTGACGACGTGGACGCCGCGCCCGGCGAGCGCATTGAGATAGACCGCCAGGGTGGCGACCAGCGTCTTGCCTTCGCCGGTCTTCATCTCGGCGATCCGGCCCTGGTGGAGCACCATGCCGCCGATCAGCTGGACGTCGAAATGACGCTGGCCGAGCGTCCGTTTTGCCGCCTCGCGGACCGTCGCGAAGGCCGGGACCAGGATGTCGTCGAGCGTCTTGCCGGCGGCCAGCTGGCGCCTGAATTCCTCGGTGCGGGCACGCAGCTCATCGTCGGTGAGCTTCTCGATCTCGCCCTCGAGGGCATTGATCGCGGAGACCCGCGGCCGATAGCTCTTGATGAGCCGTTCGTTCGCGGAGCCGAACAGTTTTCGGGCAAATCCTGCGATCATGCCGGAATCCTCTCAACCTCCTGGGTCCGGGTGATGCGCGGGCAGAATGCGGTGCTGTTCTGGCTCGATTTCACGCAACGCCGGACACCCCGCGGGACGGACCGGCGAGGTGGCCGAGAAATAGGAAGGGGTCGCAGCCTTGTCAATTGGAACCGTCTCGGGGCTGCGGCATATGCGGAGTTGTGATCCCGCAGCCATTGCCAAG
>Ga0209415_10006272_pt1 | contig 21206 bp, 12 predicted proteins | sample PeaSoiSIISIP2007_FD_187696 | JGI IMG/M metagenome (GOLD analysis project Ga0209415, IMG submission 187696) | Peat soil microbial communities from Weissenstadt, Germany - SII-SIP-2007 (SPAdes) (version 2) | ecosystem: Environmental > Terrestrial > Soil > Wetlands > Peat | place: Germany...
ATCTTCATGGCTGCACGGAAATTCGAGACCTCCGGCGCGGAACACCTGACCTGGGCGATGAATACATTCTTGCCCGGCCTGGTTGCCGAGCGCTATCGCAACTCCCGCATCGTCGCCTTTTCGACCGGCAACGTGTATCCCTTACGTTCGCTGTCGGAGGGCGGAGCCGTCGAGTCTACTCCCGTCGGTCCCGTGGGCGAGTATGCGCAATCGGCTCTAGGGCGCGAACGCATGTTCGAGAATGGCTCGCATCGATGGGGAACGCGCGCGGCCATTCTGCGTCTGAACTATGCCGTCGAACTGCGCTACGGCGTGCTGGTCGATATTGCACGCGCCGTGTTCGAGCGCCGCCCTATTTCTCTAGCCATGCCCTGCGTGAATGTGATCTGGCAGAGGGACGCCAACTCTTGGTGCCTGCGCTCCTTTGCTTACTGTCAGTCCCCGCCGTTTGTCTTGAACATCACCGGTCCGGAAACTCTTTCCGTGCGCGAACTCGCAATCGATTTTGGCCGGCAATTCGGAATCGAACCAATATTCCGCCCTGAGTTCGAAGGTTCCACTTCGCTTCTCAACAACGCTGCCAAGGCTGCAACACTTTTTGGCTGCCCCACTGCAAGTCCCTCGGAAATGATTGGATGGATCGCCGATTGGATCCGTCACGGTGGTGTAATGCTGAACAAGCCGACACACTTCCAAACACGGGACGGAAAATTCTGATGCGGCTGCGCGAGAAACTTCGTTCGGGTCTTGTGATTCCAGCCCATCCTCTCGCTCTTAATGGCAACCGCAAGCTGGACGAGCGCCGTCAACGCGCTCTCACTCGATATTATCTGGCTGCCGGCGCGGGAGGTATTGCAGTGGGGGTTCACACCACTCAATTCGCGATTCGTAATCCGCAGTTTGGATTGCTGCAACCGGTCTTGAGGCTCGCCGTGGAAGAGACTCGCGGCCGTGACGTCGTCAAGATTGCCGGGGTTTGCGGCAAAACAGATCAAGCCACAGCCGAGGCGCAATTGGCGAAAGAGTTGGGCTACGATGCCGGGTTGTTGAGTCTCGCGGCCTTGAGCGAAGAGAGCATTCCCGAACTTCTCGAACACGCTCGAACCGTTGCGTCAGTGATTCCGGTCATGGGCTTCTATTTGCAACCTGCGGTCGGAGGCCGCTTACTCCCCTATGAGTTCTGGCGCCAGTTCATCGAAATCGACAACGTGGTCGCGATCAAGGTCGCGCCCTTTAATCGCTATCAGACGATCGACGTGGTGCGCGCGTTGGCTGAATCGGGCCGCAGTCACGAAATCGCGCTGTACACCGGCAACGACGACCACATCTTAAACGACCTGCTGACACCATTTGCGTTTGAGAACCAACGGATTCGGATCGTCGGCGGCTTGCTGGGGCATTGGGCGGTGTGGACAAAGACCGCGGTCTCTCACTTGGCGATGGCAAGAAACAATTCCGGCACGATCCCCAGCGAACAACTCACACTCGCCCAGCAGATTACCGACGCGAACGCGGCGATCTTCGATCCCGCTCACCAGTTTCGTGGATGTATTCCGGGCATACACGAGATTCTTCGGCGTCAAGGTCTGCTGGAAGGCCGCTGGTGTCTTGATCCCCACGAGGAGCTTTCCCCGGGCCAGATGGAAGAAATCGACCGCGTGTGCAGATCGTATCCGCATTTGCAGGATGATGCCTTCGTAGAGGAGCACCTGGATGAATGGCTTCGCTAGAATTCTAGTCGTTGTGCTTCTTAGCGGCTCAACGCTGGTCGCGGGTCAAGCGGTACTCGAGAGCACCTTCGCGAATAAAGATGCGCCTCTGCAGGTCGATCCGGCTCTGCCCTTCTGGAGCGCCGCCCGTCCCGTCTTCATGGAGAGAGACTCGTTCAGACAGGCTGTCCCTCGATATCGCACGGAAGTACGCTCGCGCTGGACAAGAGACAATCTGTACTTCTTATTTACTTGCCCCTATGAGCAGTTCCACCTTAAGCCCCAGCCGAACACTCGCCAGGAAACCAATCAACTCTGGAACTGGGACGTCGCGGAGGTATTTGTCGGTTCGGACTTCGCGGACATAAAGCATTACAAGGAATTCGAAGTTTCGCCGCAAGGCGAGTGGATCGACCTGGATGTGAATCTTCACAGTCCTCATCACGAGGATGGCTGGACGTGGAATTCAGGGTTCGAAGCAGTTGCCGGCGTCGATCAGCAAAAGCATATCTGGTATGCCGCGATGCGGATCCCTCTGGCAGCAATCGACACGCGGCCACCGGTGCCGGGAAATACATTGCGCTTGAATCTGTTCCGCAGCCAGGGCCCTCCCGAGCATCTGCATGAGATAACCTGGCAACCGCCCATGAGCAAGACATTTCACATTCCAGAAAAGTTTGGCTTGCTTAAACTGGTGGCGAGCGAGCGTTGAACGGCACATAGGAAACATCGGCAATCCGATGTAAGGAGCCTTACTCATGTCCATCCTGCACAGGAATTTTCTGACCATCGCACTCGTAGGCTTGACGGCCGTCGCACCGTGTGCCGCCGCGGAACCGTTCGTGGTGACGGTTGAACGCGGTGCGGCAGTCAAAATGCGCGATGGAACGGTTCTTCGAGCTGACATCTATCGGCCAAAAACGGAGGGCAGCTTTCCGGTTCTCCTCGAGCGCACGCCATACGATAAGAACAACTCATCCGGTTTCGGTCTAAGAGCGGCAGCGCAGGGTTATGTCGTCATCGTGCAAGACGTACGCGGACGCTACACCTCCGAAGGAGAATGGTACCCGTTCAAGAATGAATCGAGTGACGGCTTCGATACGATCGAGTGGGCCGCGGCTTTGCCGTACTCCGACGGCAGGGTCGGAATGTTTGGTGGCTCCTACGTGGGTGCAACGCAGATGCTGGCTGCCATCGCGCACCCGCCGCACCTTGCTGGAATCTGTCCCGTAGTGACGGCGAGTAACTATCACGACGGATGGACTTACCAGGGCGGCGCCTTCGAGCAATGGTTCAATGAATCGTGGACGTCAGGTCTGGCACAAGACACGCTCAATCGCTCCGTGCGGAGCAAAACGAACGCCCTGAACGGAATCTGGAAACTTCCACTCAACACCTATCCGCTCTTTGAAATTCCTCCCAGCGCCGATACCGACCTGACCCGCTCGCTGGCTCCTTATTTCCTCGACTGGTTGGCCCATCCCAACTATGACGAATACTGGAAGCGCTGGTCCATCGAGGAACACTACTCCGATATCAACGTTCCGGTGCTGACGGTTGCTGCGTGGTACGACATTTTTCAGGGCGGTTCGTTGCGCAACTACGTCGGCGTCAAACTCCATGGCGGAAGCGATGCAGCGCGCCACGGGCAGCGGCTGCTGGTCACCATCGGCGGACATGCGGGTTCCGGCCGCAAGATTGGAGAAGTCGATTTTGGTTCCTCCGCTGACTTCAAAGAAGACGATGTAATTCTGAGTTGGTATGACCATCTTTTCAAGAACGCAGCCAACGATTTCGCCGTCTCACAACCGGTGAGAATTTTCGTGATGGGCGCCAACCAGTGGCGCGACGAGGATGACTGGCCGCTGTCCCGCGCCCGGCAAGAACGCTACTTCTTGCACTCGGGAGGAAAAGCGAATTCCGTGACCGGAGACGGCGTTCTCTCCTCCGCCGCGCCGCATGCAGAGTCGGCCGATCGTTACGTCTATGATCCGACGAATCCGGCGCCAACCACCGGCGGTCCGCTCTGCTGTGACTCGACACATCTCGGACCGGGACCCCGCAATCAGCGTGAGGTGGAAGCGCGCAACGATGTTCTCGTTTACTCGACCCCTGTGCTCTCCGAGGATCTGGAGGTTACCGGGCCAGTCACTGCGGAGCTGTTTGCCAGTTCCTCCGCAGTTGACACCGACTTCACGGCGAAGTTGGTTGATGTGTGGCCCGACGGATTCGCACAGAATCTGACAGAGGGCATTATTCGAGCGCGTTACCGCGAGTCGCAGGAGAAGCCTACCTTCCTGAATCCAGGTCAAACTTACAAATTCACCCTCGACTTGTGGTCAACCAGCAACCTGTTTCGCAAGGGACACCGCCTTCGACTCGAGATCAGCAGCAGCAACTTTCCTCGTTTCGACAGAAACTTGAACACCGGCGAGGATCCATCGTCGACCCGGAAGCCAGCGCCAGCCGCCAACTCGATTTATCACGACGCGGAACATCCCTCAGCCCTGCTCTTGCCCATCGTACATGGGCACTGATTTTCCAGAGATTGTTCAGGGCAGCGGTTGCAAAGAGGGATGCGTGGTCTGCGATGGAAGCTGCCGCGCGAAACGCAAGCCCTCGCTGGCCTTGCGGTCGAGCGCCAACGATACTCCACACCAGCGCCAGTTCTCGTTCTCTTCGTTATGAACCACCAGATCGAGTGTGTTCCATCCGGCATGCAGTTTCAGGCTCACGCGAGAGGGGCCAAATCCGCTGCGGCCAGGAATGTCCGCGATCGTCGCACCATTCAACCGCAGGATCAAGCGATCGTCGTGCCCTACAACTACATCTACACCGCGCCGCGAAGGGGAATAGAGGTAAGTCCGCATCTGTGTCTTGCCCGTGCCCGCGATAAAGCCCGTCCCGCTCTCGATCATGCTGTAATGCCGAAACTCGAAGGTGGCATCCAGAAAACCATGCCGCATCTCAGCATCTTGCCAGCGCTCAGTTAGTTTCGTCGGCTCCTTGATCAGCGCGACCGTCGCGTAGATCTTGTCCGTCACTCTGTCGGCAAGAGCAGTCGTGAGCCCCAGGGGTCCGAGAATTTTCCAGGGAACGTCGCGAGCGACCCACCGGCTCTCGGGAACCGCCTCCGGCAGTTGATACCAAAACGCGACACTCTTGGGATTCTGTCCCGCGAAGACTCCAAAGAAAGACTGCAGGGATTCATGAAACGGATAAGGATTCTCCAGGTGCAGCCGATATCGCCGCTCGTGAACCGGAGCGCCCGTGAGCAGTGTCATCGTTCCTGTGTGGTGCCAGGCAAATCCGAAATAGTCTTCACCACAAATGCCATGCAGAACCCTGGGTTCGGCGCTGCCTGCATCGATTAACGTCGCATCTCCGCCCCCGTGGTTGTGGCCGCTGTCAAAAAGGTTCATGCCCACAAATAACCCTTCGCCCCTCACCTGTACGATGGTGTGCGGCTCGTATCCCACCGTCTTTTCCGTCTCCTGATACAGCGCGTGAAAGTAAAGCACGCGAGCGGGTAACGGCCCCGCCTCAAATGAATAATCGACCGTAACGCGACCACTCTCCCCGCTGAGGCTGCGAATCACGATGCGCGCTTTCTTGCGAAACGGCATCGGAAAATAACAGGTACTCTCGTCTGGCTTCGACTCCATCGCAACGTTGCGGAAATCCGCGAACAAATAGTGGAGGGGAGCTTGCACTCCCGGTTCCGCGTCGTCATCCCAGTAAATTCGCAGCTCGAGATCCGAAAGAGGCGGTCCACGAAACGTGAGCGAACGGAGAATTCCCGGCCCAGGAATTGATAATTTCCCAGCGTTCGCGGCCGGTCCAAAATTCAGGCTGACGCTCTGGCCCGTAATGTGTCCGGACGCATTCGCTGCGGGATGGAACATGCCCACATCCCCCAAATACTTAAGCGTGAGCCCGTCTGCATTCGTCTGGCTCACTAATCGCGGTGAAAGCTGCGCGCGGACTTCAGTCCGGTAGTCGATCTGAACGTAGAACTCGGCGATCTCATCGGTAGCCTCAATCTCAAGCCGGATGCCGCGAGTGAAAGAGATCGGGAGATAGACATTGAATGCTCCCTTGAAGTTGAAAGCCGGAAGCGGCACGAACCGGTTCGCGGTAACTTCAGCAGCTCGAGAGAGTTCATCGAGCGGGCCTGAAATTGCCGGCTTCGACTCGCCATCCAGAAAAATACGAACCAACACTCTGCCGGGAGCAGGAATGTCGCTGTCATCGCCGGGAATGCTCCACGTGGACCAGATGTGCCTGACCTCACCGTTGCCCCTGAGATCGAGAAGCGTCTTTCGATCCCCGCGATGCAGGTGTTGGATGAGAAAGCTGTGTTTCCCTGGCGAGTAATCTGGCAGTGTGATCAGGTCGTTGAGGTAGTAATTTCGTGCTGCGGCCAGATCGTTTGGCGCTAACGCTTGTGCTCCGGCACTCGGAACTAACAACGCAACCGTCGCCAGCAGGCCGAGTCGGGCCACGGCTGTGAATCGCAACCGGGCCACCGCTTTTAGTGAATGTATGCCCCGCTTGGGAGCAGGTACTCGATCGGCCATAGCTCGGTTTTCTGGTTGACCAATTCTGACCACGGAATGACGTGCCCGTCGGGCTCAGAGAGCAGCTTGATATTCGGGAGCGTTTCGGAGATCGCGCTGGCCAGCGTGAAAGTGCCATTCGAACCTGCAACCGCAATTTCGGCTCGAAGGTTTATCTGTGCGCGAAAAAAACGACTGGCAATCTCAGCGTCTTCGATCATCTGCAGAAAATAGGGTCTGCCGGTCAGAACCGAGTTGTAGACATAATCCGCCAGAACCCCCGAAACCGGGCTTACGTACGCGTGGTCGAAATCCAATTGCGCCAGAGCGGGATCGTCTGGCGATGCCGCCTTGTACGCCATTCGCGTTTCGCCCAACCCACGCGGATCGACGGAAATGATGTCATAGCCGGCATCCAGATATTTCCTCAGGCTAGTCCAGTCTTGCGCGGCGGCTTTCCCGTTTTTCCCCAGCCACAACACTACCCCACGCTGGACCCCATCCGCCTTGTGGAAATAGAGAAGCGGTAGTTCGAGATACTTGCTGTGATGAAGAACGTACTTATCGATGGTGATTCCTTCGAACTGAGAACTGCCTCGAGCTTCCCATCGGATTTCTTCCCGCCCCGGAATCTCTCCCTGAAATTCATCGACAGACCACGAGTTGATTCGAGGGTAGAGATCGGAATAATAGAGTTGGCGGAGAGCCTTGTTGGGCAGGTCCTTGTGCTGTAAGTAGTATTCCCGGATCACATCCATCAGCGAGCGCGCGTCCTCGAACTCGAGCATGACCTGGCCGGTGCGCGTACATTGCAGAGTTTTCTGGTCGAGTTCCTTCAACGGCGGCAGCCCTCGCCGCGCGGGCAACCCATTGAAGTGGTCCAGGAAATTCATCGCTGCTTCCTGATTCTCGAGGGAAAACTCGTGGCCATGGTATCCCTCCGCCATTCCAATGCGGTCCGCATGCTGGAACCTGCTGTAGAGTTCGGTCACTTCGCGAACCGTTTTGTGCGCGCCCTCGATCGGGAAAAAATCGAGCACCGCCGCAGCCACAAACACCGGACGCGGATACATCATCAGCAGAAGGCCGGCATTGTCCACATGATTCGAGATCATTCCATAAAGGTCCTGCTCGGGGTCGCTGTCGGGATCCTGGAAAATGCGGTTGTACACGCGCATGGGTAAAGCACTGATGTAACAGGAAAGCACTGCAACTTTAACTCGGCGGTCCAATGCGGCGATGTGCGCCGCCTGAAACCCGCCGCCGCTCGTGCCGGTGATATTGATGCGCTCCGGATCTACTTCGGGCCGCGTCAGTAAATAATCGACTGCTCGAATACCGTCCCAGATCTCCCAGCGGGCCAGGTTCGTCCCGGCAAGATACGCCAGGTTGCCCAGCACCGCATGTTCGGCGCAGATCAAGTTGTATCGGCTCTTACCAGCTTTCGCGTCCCAGAACTGGCTGCGCTCGCCCTGTCCCACCGGATCCCATGCGATGACGACGTATCCCCGCTGTACCAAACGCTGGCACAAGGCTTGGTAGTGCACCTTGCCGTTCTCGGCATGGCCCGCCGGCACAAGGATCGCAGGATGTTTCTCGTTCCCATCTTCGGGCACGTAGACCAGCGCCGAAACGTAGACTCCGGGCAGACTTTCGAAAATCAGCTTCTCGATTCGAAAACCATCCATCTGAATCTTCCCCGTGATGCGGGGATGAAGTGGCGTTCGTTCACTCGGAAGCCCGCCCAACATGGCGAGCATATTCTCTTCTGCACGTCGTTGCACAGCCAGCAAATCTTGCTCGGTTCCTATTCCACTCCACTCCTTACGACGCTCATCATCTTGCTGCCATGCCATCTCGGTCTGATACTGCAGATATGGCGTTATGACGGGCGCCTCTTTTGCAGCGCGCGGAAATATGCGGAAAGCGTCGGCGGGAGGCTCATCCGCAGCGGCAGCCCAGGAGGCAGTGACGGCACACAATCCGAGAATGAGCACGCCTTTCATTCGCTTTGAGCAAAACCGGAGAGCCAGGAGGTTCGGGTCGTCCAAATCGCTTCGCGAACGCAGGCGAATTATAAGTGGCCGCTTGAGCATGAGGTCCGCGAAACCTTCGCGAAAGCACCGTCCCTCGTTATGCTCACCTTCGCATACCGTCGCTTTATATGACATCAGTAAACGAATAGCAAATAAAAATAAGCAATCGTCAATTGTCGATGCTAAACTGCTCGCTCTGGTGCTTGGGCCGGCATGCGGAGCCGGTTGTTTTTCCATTGGTGCGCCATCTCGTCGTTCTCGCGCATCCCAACCTTCTGGGACCGCAAACTTCAATCCCAAACTGCTGCTCAGCAGCTCTTGAAGGAGACGTTATGAGACACCACCTGTATCGGTCGTTCGCCCTCACCTTCACCGCGATCTTTTTCCTTTGCGGCGCCGCATTTTCTCAAGCCGGAACGTGCGCTGGCATGACCGTGGGCCAACTCACCAGCCTGAATGGTTTTGTACCGTTCCCGTCCAATAGTTTGTGGAATACCGACATCTCCAACTCGCCGGTCGATCCCAATTCGGCGAATTACATCAACTTCATCGGAAGCACTGTAACGCTCCATCCTGATTTCGGGGCGGGAACCTTTCACAACCAGACGATTGGTATTCCCTATCAAGTTGTGGCGGGAACTCAAGCGAAAGTAACGGTAACCCTTGGAACTTTCGCGAGTGAAAGCGATCCCGGGCCCGAGCCAATTCCCCCCAACGCCCTGATCGAAGGCTATCCCAAACCCGGCAACGGCGATCGCCATGTGTTAGTGCTCGAAAAGGATGGCTGCTGGCTTTACGAGCTTTATCATGCCACGCTGAAAAGTGGGCAATGGAGCGCCGACTCCACAGCCATTTGGGATATGACCATTAACGAGCAGCGTCCTTACACCTGGACTTCTGCCGATGCGGCGGGCTTGCCGGTCTTCGTCGGACTCGCCCGATATGATGAGGTCGCCGCCGGCGCCATTAACCATGCCCTGCGATTCACCATACCCACCACCCAGAGGGCGTTCGTCCTTCCCGCCACTCACTGGGCATCAACCACGACGAATCCGAATGCTCCGCCCATGGGCCTTCGCCTCCGCCTCAAGGCTTCCTTCGATATTTCCAGTTATCCCGCGGACGATCAAGTGATTCTGACTGCGATGAAGAAGTACGGGTTGATTCTTGCCGACAACGGCAGCGGAATCTTCATCAGCGGAGCGCCCGACAATCGCTGGAACAATACCGACCTGAATCTCTTGAAGCGGATTACCACTTCGAACTTCGAAGTGGTGCAGACTGGCACCATCTATACACCGGCAAACGTGCCCACCGGTGCATCGCCCACGATCGGCAGCTTCACCGCCAATCCATCGACGGTTGCGGCGGGCCAGTCGACAACCCTAAGCTGGAGCGTCACCAACAGCATCTACAACATCATTGATCCACAGGCCGGACCAGTGCGAGGCACCAGTGTCGTCGTCACACCGTCGGCTTCGACCACATACACTCTGGATTCAACCAATCAATTCGGACGCACGACCGCTACCGTGGCCGTGACCGTACAGTGACGGAGCACTGAAACGGGAAATGTCAGCGGGCGGCAGGAGTGGAACAGTCTTTATTTCTGATTCCTGATTCCTGATTCCTGCCGCTTCAGAAACCTTCTCGGACACAGCGAAGAGTCCAGTCTGCAAACGCAAGTGATCCACATCTGGGGACTGACCCGGCCGCAAAATCTCACGCCGGATCAAAGCCGTCTACGTTACACTGACACCCCATGACACGACCGGGAATCGAAGGCGCTGCTGCGCCGACGGCAGCGATCGGCGAGCTGTCAAAAAGACCTGGGTCATCTGCCACTCAATCTCCGGCAAACCCGCGCCAGGCGTACCAGGCAGCGGCGACAGCTTTTGTGGTGCTCTTCTTTGTTGTCGGAGTCTCCGTCTGGGGCCTCCCTTTCTATTACGACTTAATGGTCCAACAGTTCGGTTGGACGCACGCTCAAGTGACGTCAGGCAACGCGCTGAGCAAACTCGTCGTCGGCCCCATCTTTGGGTTCCTCGCAGGATGGATTGTGGATCGTTTTGGGCCCCGTCGCTTGATGATGATTGGAATATTGATGGCGGGGGGAGCCTTGGTAGGACTGGGCTCCGTCTCAAGCCTTGGCATGTTTTACTTCTTTTACCTGTTTAACGCGCTGGGCTACGTTTGCGGGGGGCCGCTTCCCAACCAGGTCCTCTTGACGGAGTGGTTCGATCGATCGCGCGGAAAGGCGATGGGGTTCGCCTATCTCGGGATCGGCATCGGCGGGGCAACCGTCCCGTGGATATCACACGCGCTCGCCCAGCATTTCGGATGGCAGACCTCTCTGCGGATTCTCGGTCTGTTGATCGTGGTCGTGTCATTGCCCCTGGTACTCCTGTTGAAAGAACTACCCGCGAGAGTGAGCGTTGTCTCGGCCAGGTCCCCGAGTCCGATGGCAGCATTCAAGCGATCGTCATTCTATCTGCTAACCCTGGGGAGTATGTGCTCGATCGCCGCAGTCAGCGGCACGCAACAGAACCTCAAACTTTTCTTGAGTCTCGACCGGCACTTCACCCAGCGGGATGCCGCGAGTGTCCTGTCGCTGGTGCTGACCTTCAGTATTGCCGGCCGGTTACTCATTGGTTGGCTCGCTGACCGCTTCTCCAAGAAGTACGTCATGCTGCTGACGTATCTGCTGGTCGCAGCGGGAATCCCTCTGCTGTTCCTCGGGACTACGCGGCTAACGCTCTACGGCTCCGCTGCGATTTTTGGGATTGGTCTGGGTGGCGATTACATGATCATTCCGCTGATCACCGCGGAAATCTTTGGGCTTGAAGTCTTAGGGAGATTGCTGGGCGTAATCCTGACCGCGGGCGGCATTGCAGATGCGGTTGCGCCCTGGTTGATAGGCCGCCTGAGAGACTCCAGTGGGAGCTACCGCGAGAGTTGCTTTGTCCTGGTGGGCATCGCATTGCTGGGCGGAATTGCCGTTTTGGGTTTACCGGGCCGGCGGAGGGCAGCATGAGCACTGGAGCCATCCTTCGCCTGGGGAGCCTGAAAAACGTTGAACGCTTTCAGGCTCACGCGCAGGCCCTCGATCTACAGATCCCCTGCGATGCACAGATCGTGACAGGAGCCCAATCCCCGCTGCGCTGGCCGCTGAATCGCGGGCCATTCAAGATCGGCAACCGCATCGCGGTTCAGCCCATGGAGGGCTGGGACGCGACTCCCGATGGGACGCCTTCTGAAAATACCGTTCGGCGATGGCAGCGGTTCGGCCGTAGTGGCGGCAAGATGATTTGGGGGGGAGAAGCGGTTGCGGTCTCCCACGAAGGGAGAGCGAACCCAAATCAGCTTCTGGCTGCGCCGCGCACCCAGCAGGCGCTTGCACACCTGCGAGATGTCCTAAGACGCGAGCATATTCTGACGACCGGCTCCGACGATGGTTTGATCATCGGTTTGCAATTGACGCACTCCGGCCGGTACTGCCGCCCGAATGAACATTCCCGCCCGGAACCACGCATTCTCTATCACCATCCGTTTCTGGACCAGCGCCTGAAACTGCCTCCCGACTACCCTCTGCTGGCCGACGGCGAGATCGAATCGATCATCGAAGACTTCCATCGGGCCGCGCTTATGGCTTGGCAGTTGGGTTTTGATTTCGTAGACATCAAGCATTGCCACGGCTACCTGGGTCATGAATTTCTGAGCGCTCACACCCGGGAGGGACATTACGGCGGCACCTTCGAAGGCCGCACGCGCTTTCTTCGCGAGGTCGTGCAAGGCATCCGCGCGCTCTGTCCGGGATTGCATATTGGAGTGCGTCTCTCGGCGATCGACACCGTCCCATTCCGCAGTGACCCAACCCAGAGCGTGAACGGAAAATCCGCCACTGGAATTGCAGAGACGCGCCGGGAGTTACTTCCCTACCGTTGGGGTTTTGGCGTGAATCCGCTCGACCCGACGGATAGCGACTTGAGTGAGCCGGAGCGTTTTTTATCATTATTAGAAGAGCTTGGAATTCAGCTGGTGAATATCACCGCCGGCAGCCCCTACTACAATCCGCATATCCAACGTCCGGCGCTGTACCCACCTTCCGACGGATATCTGCCGCCAGAAGACCCGTTGGTTGGAGTTGCCCGGCAGATGGAAACGACCCGTCAACTCAAGCGGCGGTTCCCAAACCTACTCATGGTTGGATCGGGATATACCTACCTGCAGGACTTCTTACCTCATGTAGCGCAGGCTGCTGTGCGCGAAGGGTGGGTCGACTTCGTCGGGCTCGGCCGGATGGTTTTGGCCTATCCTGAGTTCCTCTGGGAAGTATCAGAGGGGAGCGAGATCCAACGCAAGCGTATTTGCAGAACCTTCAGCGATTGCACCACGGCACCCCGGAACGGACTGCCCTCCGGTTGTTATCCGCTGGACGAATACTACAGGGACTCTGACATGGCCGACAAACTCAAGGAGGCCAAGAAACGCTGATATCGGAGTTTCTTCCGCGCAGTGCGGAGCCCATGGTGGGTCCGAAGACGAGGACAGGGATGACAGTCGACGAGTTGCTCGCGCACCAAAAACCGCGACGCAAAGTGCAGGGCATTGCCGCAGCCTTGTTGCCGTACGAGGCGGACGGCAGGGTTGCCGTCGAAGCGTTTTCGCAACAGCTGACTTCCACACATCGAGCCGGGCTCATGAATGCCGTCAACATGGACACCGGCTACGTGAATTACTTGAGCGATACAGAAAGACAAGAGGTGCTGAGCTGGACGCGCCAGGCTCTCGGGAAAGCGACTCCGTTTGTGGCCGGCGCGTACATTGAACATCTCGCCGGCGACGACATCCTCGCGCTGTACCGACAGCAGATCGACACCATCGTTCGTTTTGATGGCATTCCGATCCTGTTCCAGACCGCTCGTCTGCACGGCAAGACTCCGGCAGAGATCGCTGAAGCTTATCGAGATATATGCAGTGACTATCCGCACGTGTTGGCCTTCGAGTTGGGTTCGATGTTTGCGCCCAACGGCGAAATATGGAACTCGGAGACTGTGCGCCGCTTGATGGACATTCCAGAGATCAAGGGGATGAAACACTCTTCCCTCGACCGCATTCTGGAATTTGAACGACTCGCGCTTCGCGATATGCACCGGCCAGACTTTCGCATCTATACAGGGAACGACCTGGGAATCAATATGATTGAATATGGGTCGGAGTATTTGCTTGGCCTTGCCGCCTTTGCACCGGAGAAATTCGCCGCCCGAGACCGGCTCTGGGAGGCCGGAGACCCCGAGTACTACGCCCTTTCCGACGCCCTGCAGTACTTGGGAAATGTTGCGTTTCGTGATCCCGTTCCCGCGTACAAACATTCTGCCGCAGTGTTCCTAAACCTGATCGGACGGATTCCCAGCGATCGGACCCACCCCGGGAATCCACAGCGTTCTGCTTGGGAGGCAGAAATCATGGCGGACTGCGCTCGCCGGTTGTGTCTACTCTGAGCGGGCTGGGCGCACCTTGACGCACGACGAGAAAGAAACAGGATATTTCCCAACTGGTTGCTCAACAAGAATCAGCAGAAAATATCTGCGGAAAAACGAGAGCAAGCGCACCAGCAACGTCATTTCCCAGAAGCCGACGTCTGGCCAGTGTCGTTGAAAGTTCGTGCTAGGTCATAACTTCCGGGTAGCTCATCCAGACGTAATCATCAAAGAGTGAACTTCTATTGAACGCTTTTCCCTGACGCGGGAGAACAAGGGATGCGGCTATCGATCTGACGATCAGCGGGCCTGATCGCGAAGAAGAACGATTATTCGCATCTCAACGCAACCACGGGATCAACGTGCATCGCGCGCCGTGCCGGGACATAGCAGGCAGCGAGTGCAACCGTGGTCAGCAGAATCGCCACGCCCACGAATGTCAACGGGTCCGTCGCGCTCACGCCGAAAAGCAGGCTTGATAGCAGGCGCGTGAGTGCGAGAGCTGCGGCCGTGCCGCCGATGATCCCAATCCCAGCCAGCCTTGCTCCGTGGCCTAGCACCATGCGCGAAATATCACTTGGTTGTGCGCCCATTGCCATGCGGACCCCGATTTCATGCGTTTGTTGACTGACCAGATAGGATGTCACACCGTAGATTCCAATCGCCGCTAGCGCGAGCGCAAGGGACGCGAAGACGCCTAGCAAAAGAAAAGCGAGGCGCGGAGCCGATACGATGCCCGAAACGATTTCGTCCATCGACCTGACTTCGAAAACAGGTTGATTCCTGTCAACCGACCAAATTGCGTTCTTGATCGCGGGCAAAATGGTGCTGGGCGGCAAGCTGGTACGCACCACCAGGCTCATAGTCTGGTCGGAGCTCTGCAGGAAAGGAAAGTAGACCGTAGGGCGCGGCTGTTGGTCGAGGCCCGTGTCGCGAACCGCGCCAACAACTCCGACGATTTCGCGCGCGGGCCGCGTTGCGTCTGGAACTTGCAAATGCCTGCCGATCGGATCTTGGTTCTGAAAAAACCGTTGTGCGAATGTCTGGTCAATCACCACCACACGCGGACGGTCTAAGTTGTCCCCTTCCGTGAAGATTCGGCCCTCCCGCAGCGGAATGCCCATGGTGGCAAAGTAATTGGGAGTAATGTCCCTGAAATCGGCCGCGAGATGCTGCTCCTGTGGCAGAGGCGGATCTTCCTTTACGACGAAGTACCCCATGTCCATGTCATCCTGAGTGAGGGGAACAATTTCCGCGAATGCGGCCGACTGTATCCCCGGCACTTGCTCGACGTTGGCGAGGAAGCGTTGGAAGGTGGCGGCCTGTTCGCGAGGCTCCTGATACTTCGAGTCCTTCGCATCCGCCGGCAATTTAATACGCAACGTCAACAAATGATCGGGACGAAAGCCCGGGTCCGCCTCCAGTAGGCGCCGGAAGCTCTTGATCATAAGGCCGGCACCAATTATCAGAACGAACGCCAAGGCAGACTCGACAATGACCAGCGCGGAGCGCGTGCGATGTGTGCGCGGGCCGATAAGAGCGGCCCTGCCACCCTCTTTCAGCGATTCGTTCACCTTGCACCGCTGGCTTTGAACCGCCGGAATCAGGCCGAAGATAATTCCCGCCAGCAGCGAGATCACGAGGGTGAAAGCGAATGCGGTGATGTTCATGTGAATTTCCGGAAGCGTGACCGCGTCGGCTGCATTTGGAACGGGAATCCGCGAGGGCACAAAGATCTTCAGCAGGTCCGTGGACAAGAGCGCCAAAAGTGAACCTGCGACGCCGCCGAATAGTGCAAGCAACACGCTCTCCGCAAGGAACTGGCGGATCAGTCTCCCGTGTCCGGCTCCTAACGCCATCCGAATCGCCATCTCTCGCTGACGCACAACCGAGCGTGCCAGCATGAGATTAGCAACGTTGGCGCAAGAAATGAGCAGCACAAAACCCACCGCACCAAGCAACACGAGCAGCGCGGGCCGGAGATACTCCACGCGCACGTCTTCGAGCGGCACCATGACTATGCCAAAGCCTTTTCGCGATGGGCGCGCGGTTGCGATCCGTCCCGCGATAACGCTCATCTCCTCAGTCGCCTGCCTTAACGTGGTTCCGGGCTTGAGCCTGCCGAAAACGCCAAGGTCATTCTCAGCACGCCGCACCCAGTCGGTGTCGAAGGGCACGACCACATCGGAAGGGAAAAGCGCAGCAAATTCGGCGGGTAGAACTCCGATGATCGTGTATGGCTCGCCGTTCAGCGTCATGCCTTGCCCGACCACCAAGGGGTCAGAAGCGAAGCGCCGTCGCCAATAGCCGTAGCCCAGGATTGCGAAGTTGTGCCGGCCTCCTGCCTCTTCCAGACGAAACGTCCGGCCCAAGACCGGCTTGATTCCAAAAAAGTCGCCGAAATTTGTGGTCACTCGCAGCCCCGCCACTTGCTCCGGCTCGCCTCGCCCAGTCACGGTCCCGGTGCCGTGCTCGAACAAAAACATGTCGTCAAACGATTTGCTTTGCTCCCTCCAATCCAGGTAGTCCTGCCCCGTCGGCCCTACTCGGCTCCAACCGTGTTGCAGGTTGCTCGCCCAGATCACGACCAAACTGCTGGCATTTCTAGCCGGCAAGGGCTGGTACAAGGTTGCACGTACCAGGTTGAAAATCGTCGTATTGGCACCGATACCCAGGGCGAGCGTGAGGACGGCCACCGCCGCAAAGCCAAGCGACTTTCGCAGCGTGCGATGAGCGTGGCGGAGGTCTTGAAAGAAGCCGATCATATTTGCTTTGCTGCCAGGATCGCTATCTTCGGTAAATGCTTCCAACAGAGCAATTTCATGCCCTTCTGAACCGTAACGCAAGCCGTTCAAACTGCGGGATGACCTGGTCAGCACTCAGCCGACAATTGTTCGTAAACCGAAACCGGTGTCCGTTCTCGAACAGTCGGAAGAATTGGAGGAGGGGATGCGCTTTGATCGACTCTGCCCTATTTTCAACCTGAAACTATCACGTTTCTATCACGGCGCTGCCAATTCCCCAGTGGGAGGAGGATATCCCCGATTCCGAAGTCCTCAAGTCGAGGATTCCTTTCATGAGAGTGGCGCACATATTGAGCTCGGCCTGTGCGGGCGAAAATGAGTGATCTCGCTCACAGAAAGCGTAAGCAGCTTGACAGAAGATAGAGGAAAGAGCGTCGGACGCTAAGAAGCGCTAGGGGCTCAGTGCGGGCTGCGGCGATCCGCTGAATGTAGATGCAAGGAGTGCACGATGCTTGAGCCGAGGATGTTGCGTTTGTCCTACAGGTGCAATCTGGGAGATCACGGCGAAAGGGAGAGGTCCGGCCTTAGCCCAGAGGGCCCGGGCCAGTACCAAGAGCCACGTCCACTGCCAGCCGTGTTATTAGCGAGTCGCGGACGGACCCCCAGCGACAACAGAGCGGCGCGGCGACGGCGTGGTGTTTTCCATTGCCGCCACATCGCTGCCCGCAATCGCAGTCGGACCCAGCGGGCCAGGTACATCAGCTCATCGGGCGTTTCACAGAAGCCAAAATAGCTGCGCCAACCCCGCAGATACGGGGCTAGTTCCGCTATCGTCGTCTCCATGCTGACGCCTTTTGCCCGGCGTGTGACTTCCCGGATTCGGTGCTTAAACCGCGCCAGAGCTTTCGGCGCGATGATGCGCTTGACCTCTGGACCAGTGCTGAAACCGAATCCGAGGAGCTTCCGCTCCTGCGGTCGTGCCACCGCACTCTTTGCCTCATTTACCTTGAGCTTGAGTTGGAGGGTGATGAATCGCGTGATGCCCTCCATCACCCGTTGACCGGCCCGCTTGCTGCGCACGTAGATATTGCAATCATCCGCGTAGCGCAGGTAACAGTGGCGGCGGCGCTCTAGTTCTCGGTCGAGTTCGTCGAGCACGAGGTTGGACAGCAGTGGTGAAAGTGGGCCTCCTTGCGGAGTGCCACCCGCCAGCGCTTTAGTCGACCTGTCAAGAACCGTTCTTTCCGGACAGCGGCCAATCTGGCAACGGGTATTGCGTAGTGCGGTACTAGCGGCAGAGCACCCGACATGCAGCCGCGAGGGGGATCGAGCCGGCCTTGGTCCGTCTGTTTGATCATTCCTTCTTCGCCGGCTCAGCGATGAGCGGAACAACCAAGGCAGTAATGCTGCTACCGGCGAGAGACTGATTCAACGCGGGAAGATCGTCTTTCATGACTTTCTGGTAGTCCGCATCCACATCGGCTATCTCCGTTTCAAACTCCTTCAGCAGCTCCAATTGGGTATCGGTAGGGGCAAAATCGGCGCCACCGGCGACGTCGCTGCCTCCGGTCCCGACCTCCGCATTCAGCCAAATCAGATTGAGATAAACCTGATACGGCTCGACGAAGTATTTGTCATCGCTGTCGAGCAGAGCCGGCGATGCGAGCTTGTACTCTGCGACGGACAGTTTCTTGTCCAGATCCTCGGCGGCCTTCAAGACTTCGGCTTTGCGTTTTGCTTGAGCTTCGTCCAAAACCGGCGGCGGCGCGGGAGCGGGCTCCTTCCCTTCGTAGTCGTTCTCCTCGTCGACCACGGATTTCTCCTTTTCCTTCTTCTTAGGCGGACCAAGCATCGTCTTGATAACTTCGAGCTGTTTGCGGAGCCACTCGATTTGGTTGACGGTATCAGAAACGTGGTCAATGTCTGCGCAGATGCGGCGCAGAGTCTTGACCGAGAGCTCAATATCGGCATCGGACCCGGGCGAACGGGGGTCCCGCAAGATGGTGAGAGGTTGACTGTACGACCGGTCTTCGATTTTCAGGCGTACCGTGTATTTTCCAGCTGCAACCAGAGGACCTACTTCGGCCGGCTTCGTTCCCCAGTGGGTGATCGGCCGCGAATCGGAATCGCGGAAACGCGGTTCCTCCCAAATGTGCGGATTGTCTGGGGCTACAGTTCGCAGCGCAATTACTCGGGGAGACTCATAGCGCAGATCCCATGGCAGACGATTCATTCCCGCGCGACCTTTTGCTTTGAGCGTTCGAACCAGGTTTCCTCCCGAGTCCAGGATTTCAAGCTGGATCGGATCTTTCGGTGCGGTCTTGAGCGAAAAACTGAGCAGCGCCTGGCCGCCGCGCGTGAAGCGATAGGTCTGGCGCGGCTCAAAAAGGTTGACCGCCGCATCAGAGTGATTCTTCGCCAGTTGTTCCAGCGGCGTAATGTCGTCGAGAATGTAAAGGCCTCGGCCGTAGGTGGAGATCACGAGATCATGAAAATCTTTCTGCACGACGGCCCAGGTGACTGGTGCGTGCGGTAATCCCGTCTCCATCACGGTCCAGTGCCCTCCGTCATCGAGAGAGTAGAAAAGACCGTTTCCGGTACCGGCAAACAGCAGGCCTTCGCAGTTGGGATCTTCCGCGATGGTGCGCACGTAGGACAACGAATGCTTTGGCAGGTTGCCGTTGACTGGTTTCCAGGTTTTGCCCAAATCCGTAGTCTTGTAGACGAAAGGATCGCGATTGTCCATGAGATGGAGATCAACGCTGATATATGCACTCGCAGAGTTGAAATTCGAAGGCGCAATGCTGGTGATCGCGCCCCACGGAGGGAGGCCCGGCATATTCTTGGTGACGTTGATCCAGTGCCCACCTTCATCTGTGTGCCACACCTGACCATCGTTGGTTCCTGCCCAGATGAGTCCTTTCTGAATCTTGGAGGGTGCGATGGCAAAGACAACCTCTCCATAGAACTGCCCGAGGTTATCGCCAACGATTCCTCCCGAAGGCACGACGCGAGACGGGTCTTGGGTAGAAAGATCCGGGCTGATAACCGACCAACTCTGACCTCCGTTCGTGGTCTTGAAGATCACCTGGCAGCCGTAGTAGACGGTGTTGTGGTCGAAGGGATCGATGGCGAGGGGCGCCGTCCAGTGGCAGCGATACTTGATGTCGTTGGGTGGGGAATCCAGAGTATGCATCCAGGGACTGACGGAGCGCGCGTGTTTGGTCCGCGCGTCCCAGCGCGTGACTTTATTCCCATAACAAGTGGCCCATACCACGTTTGGGTCGGCTAAATCCGGAACAGTGAAGCCGGATTCGCAGCCGCCCATCCCATGATCCCAGCCCGTTTCTCTGGAATCCATCGGGACGCTTGGCCCCCGCATGTTTCCATCGTCTTGCATGTTGCTATAAAAGTAGTAGGGTATCTGGTTGTCGACGTCGACGTGGTACATCTGGCCGATGGGCAGAGTAACCCGGTGAAAACCGCGCCCGTGCACGGTCGTGATGCCCATGCCGCCGTCATCGGTAATCACGAAGCGGTCGGCGTTGGTGGGGTCGATCCAGATGTCGTGCGTGTCTCCACCCCAACGGACCTCCTTAAAGTTCTCGCCTCCATCCAGTGAACGGTGGAAGGAACTATTGGCCACGTAGATTTCATTGTCACTGCCCGGCGAAACGGCCAGCCGAATGTAATAGCCTGCGCGTCCGATCAAAGCTCGCTGGTAATTGATCGCCTTCCAGTGTTCTCCGGCGTCGTCAGATCTCCAGACTGAACCCTGATCCTTGGTCTGAATCAGAGCGAAAACGCGATTCGAATTGGTTGGAGCAACCGCGACATCGATCTTCCCGAGCGAGCCATGAGGCAGGCCGTGTTCTTCGAGGCGAGTCCATTTTGTTCCGCCATCGTGGGAAACATAGATCCCGCTGCCAGGGCCGCCGCTGAATTCACCCCAGGTATGCATTTCCACTTGCCACATGCCGGCAAACAACGTGTGCGGATTGTGCGCATCCATCGATAGGCCGGAGCAGCCGACGTTTTCTCCGGCATAAAGAACACGCTCCCAGTGCTGACCGCCGTCCGTGGTGCGGAAAACGCCACGCTCTTGCTGAGGTCCGGTCGTGCGCCCGAGAACACAGGCAAACACGATTTCGGGATTTGACGGGTGAACAACGATGCGGCCGATGCGGCCGCTTTCTGGCAGGCCCATGTTGGTCCAAGTTTTTCCGGCATCCGTCGATTTGTAGATTCCATTGCCCATTACGTCGCTGTCCCGGATCACCCACGCCTCGCCAGTTCCGGCCCAGACGGTGCTCGGATCAGAAGGAGATACGGCCAGAGAGCCGATTGCGGCCACAGGTTGCTTGTCAAAAATCGGCATCCAGTGATTCCCGCCATCCGTCGATTTCCAAACTCCTCCAGAGGCGGCGCCCGCATAGTAAGTGCTCGCATCTCCTGGCACGCCAGCCACGGCCGCAATGCGATTCCCCACCCTGGGACCCACAAAGCGGAATCGAAGCTGGCCTTCTTCATCCGAATCTGGTTGTTGCGCACGCGCCGTAAACATGCCCAGCATTGCAATCGCAGCAAGAAACAGCATCATTTTTCTGATGACCATTCCTGGACCCTCCGGTCAGACAAGCGTGCATCTTACATGTGTGAGGTGCAACGGGCCAAGTCG
>Ga0209415_10006273_pt1 | contig 21206 bp, 9 predicted proteins | sample PeaSoiSIISIP2007_FD_187696 | JGI IMG/M metagenome (GOLD analysis project Ga0209415, IMG submission 187696) | Peat soil microbial communities from Weissenstadt, Germany - SII-SIP-2007 (SPAdes) (version 2) | ecosystem: Environmental > Terrestrial > Soil > Wetlands > Peat | place: Germany...
CAGACTATGGGGAGAGGTGCAACCATGGATGATTGGGTATTTAGGAGCGTTGCATATTTGCTGGCGTTCATCTGCACGACGCCTTTACTTGGACAAACTGCCGTCTTGACGCGTTCATACGATAATGGCCGCACGGGGGCAAACAACTCGGAGACGATTCTGACGCCGCAACTCTTGCTGAATAAGGGGCTCAGGAGACTTAAAAGTTTAAATGTGGACGATGACCCTCGCATCGAAGCTCAACCATTATATGTACCCAAACTGCAGATGCAGGATGGTAAGAACCACAATGTGGTTTTTGTGGCCACCATGGCCAACCAGGTTTGGGCTTTCGATGCCGATGCGCCAGAGGGTAGAGACCTTCTCTGGAAAACTTCACTAGGAAAACCGTTTCGCCCTGCCGAGGGCCGGCAGCCTGATGGGCATCGTACGACTGCAATTGACTGGTGGGGCATTAACATTTTATGGGGAATCCTCAGCACGCCGGTCATCGACCTCGATGCGAAGCGAATGTACCTGGTTAACTGGGTGACGGGAGCCGACAATCAGCCGGCCCTGTTTCTCCACGGAATTGACCTCAAAGATGGAAAGGAAATCGGCTGCGGCGCCGGCAAGGGGGTCAGTATTTGCGGAGTCCGCATCCAGGCGGCTCTGCTGAACGACAAAGGTGCACCGGCCGTTGATGCCAAAGGCAAGCCAGTAAGTCTACTCCCCGATCAAAAGCAGAGAGCCGCACTGCTTCTAACTCCACTCCGGGGCCAACACAAAACTCTATTCGTTGCGACAACGGGCGGGGAGAATCCAGGAGATCCGCACGGGTGGATGATTGCTTTTGACGTAGATTCGTTCCGCCAGACGGCGGCATGGGTTTCGACCCCCAAAAGTTTCGGTGGAGGTATTTGGCAAGGTTCCCAAGGGCCATCGGCTGACGATGAGGGCAATGTCTACGCCATGACCGGTAACGGTGGCTACATTACTGACACCGGCGGCCAGACACATAGCTTCGTAGGGGACACAGATTTCGCAGAAGCCTTTGTGAAGCTCAAGTATGTTAAACCAGCGGCTGGTCAAGCCACGCTAAGCCTGGTCGATTGGTTTGTTCCTTTTCTCGATTCGGAAAGACAGAATCTGGGTAACTACGACTATAGAGATCAAGATCTTGGTTCAGCAGGCCCGGTGGTTCCCCCGGAAGGCGATCTTCTAATTGGCGCCGGCAAAGACGGTCTCTTATACGTGCTGGATAGGCACAATTTTGGCAAGCAAGTCGGCAACCTTAACGTCCTGAAATCCAAGTTGCCCAGCTATGTGACTTACAACGGCGTCGGGTTGCCTACGAGTGGCAAGAGCATGGATTTTCCGCTTGGCGATCCTTCACGCTATCCTAGTAAAACTCATCACTTACACGGATCTCCTGTTTACTGGAATGGATCCAGCGGCCCGATGATTTTCACCTGGGGCGAAAACGAGTCCTTGCGAGCCTGGAAAATCGACCTCTCCAGCGGGAACGTGTCCTTCGTTGGAAAAGGTGGCGAAATTGCCTCCGCGAAGTTGGCGGGAGATCCTACAGGTATCGGCGGTATGCCCGGCGGAATGCTTACCCTTTCGTCCAATGGAAAGCAAGCTAACACCGGCATCGTTTGGGCCACGGCGCCAATTGATGGTGATGCCAACCACGATGTCGTCCCCGGAATTGCACGCGCCTACGACGCCACCCAACTCGACGCGACACCGATTGACTCGTTGACGCCGCGGCTGAAGTTGCTTTGGGATAGTACCCGTTCAGGCGTGACGTTTGACTTTAGTAAGTTCTGTACACCGTTTGTTGCCGACGGCAGGTTTTTCGTCCCGACCTATGACGGTCGAGTGGACATATACGTGCCGAATCCGTAGGAGATTCGCCTGATAGTCGCGCCCGAGAACTGAATAGTATGGCGGTGATCGTTCATCATGAGCCGGCAAACAGTGCATGCTTATGGAAGATGCACGTTTGGCAAGCTGCCTGGGATGGGAACAACGTCTGGGACGTGACTGGAACATCCGGGGAGGTTGTCGATTTTCAGCTGCCGACGGCGCCCGACCCGCGCAAACTGCAATTCAAATTCCATTGCACCTTCCCTGCGACGGGCCTTGATAGTTGGGAACCCGATGATTTTATCAGGCGCCTTTTTCTTGTTTCTCCGGCTGAAGTCTGGACATTTGAGTCCTCCCCTAGAGTCCTTTATCGGAATCCCTTTCCTGCCGGGGTCTTGTTCAATCCTGGCGACGTGCTTACGTTCCAAGCCATCACGCAAAACGCATTTCGTGGGGGTCAGCTCTATGTCTGGAATCCTTACGATCCGACGATCCCTCATGCCTATTTTGGGGAGTCGGCACGTGACGACATCAATGGAATATCCACTTTCCAGGTGACCCTCGCGCCATGGATGACTGCGGGCTTCCATCTAAAACTGATGCAGCCGGGTGCGAACAATCAGCCGGCGGTTTGGGAACCAAATTCGAGCAATCGCGTTTGGCGGCCTTGCGATGGCGCCTCTCTATGGTTGAAGAGCGGCCAATGCGACCTGCGCAATCAGCCTTTCGAGCTCACCCCGGTTGCACTCGAAGTGCTGTATGGCGCCAACTTGCCCAGCGCGCCGCAATTGCAATTGCAAGACTTGGTGGAAGGATCGGTCTTTCCCGTGCTTAGTTCCTCAGAGAAACCTTACCCGGCGAGTTCACTCTTCAAGGTTGCTGCCTATCAAGTGCCGATTTATCCCGAAGCAAGCTACGCCGTCACCTGCACCGATCTCGAAACCCCACCGATTCAAAGGCCGTTTCCCGCCGATCCCACGGTTCCCAATACCGCATCCCGATTCGTTCTTGGAGCCAGTGCCTGGGTCAATAGCTTCCCGGCAATCGCGACGATCCCGCTGTCGATCAAGCCGCAGTTGGCATCGAGTTTCAATAGCGGGCTAGGGGTGCAAGTTTCGCTGGGAAATGGCCCGGTCTACCAAACCGTACCCGCCAGCCTGCAAAACGACGGGACATGGTTAGCCACCCCCAGCCTGGCACAGAACACAACCACCGCTATCGATCTCATCCCGACTGTGGGTGCCGAGCCAAAACCTTATGCGTGGATCGATACCAGCCGGTACTTCACTCCAACCGCATCGACCAGCAGGCTCTACACCACCGAGGGTCTGTACGGAATCTGCGCGCGCGCTCCCACGCAGTTTGCCAATCCTCCCAGCCGCTCCGCCTTGATGCAAGCGGCATTTGGTGCCGCAGCCGGCGCCGCGGGCTTCGCTGCCCGGGAAATGCCCCACGGCGCCACCGTGCTGGGCAACGATCTTTACTTTGTGGTGCACGCCCCGCACGCGGTTTGCGCGAACCTCATCCTGATCGATGAAAACGCTCCCGGCGGTCCCCTGCGCAAGATGTTGCCAATGACGTTGACGGCTGACACCTTCTACTGGTGGTGCAGCGTACCCATCGCGCTGGCGCCTCCTGGCACGCGATACCGCTTCCTACTCAATGACAACGTGGAAGTAATCGATCCAGCCGCGCGGGCCGTTCAAGACGGAGGCAGCCTGAAAACGTCGTTTGAAGACAACCCGTCCGATGCTGCTACCTCGTGGTCGGTTGTGCTTGATGTCGCTGCGGTGAGTGCTGCAGCGCACGTTAAGCCGTGGCAAACCATGGGCTGGCAAAACCTTCTGATTTACGAAATCCACGCCCGGCGATTCACCAATCTCCAGGTTGGCGCCCTAACGTCGTTCGATCTGCTGGCGGACGAATTGAGCGCCACCAGCCGGCTCGGGCAACCGGGTTACCTGCGGCAGTTCCCATTTACGGTTTTCGGCGTTATGCCGGTGAGCGAATTCAGCTCTGTGGTCTCCTGGGGATACGATCCGTCCTTCTACTTTGCCATCGACGGTTTCTACGGTGGCGCGCCGGCGCTGGCTCGTTTTGTTAACGCCGCCCATGCTGCCGGCCGTGGCGTCACCCTGGATGTCGTTTTCAATCATTCTCTCGGTTCCTCGCTGATGAGTATCGCCCCCGACGTCTATCGCAACGGTGACTACGATGGGGATCGCATGAACTGTGGCCACCCGATGGTAGGAGAATATTTCCGCCAGGCTTCCGTATATCTATTCCGGACCTTCAATCTCGACGGATTTCGTTTCGACGATACCCGGACCATCGTTACACAATGCCAAGGCGGTTGGGAGTTCTTGCAGATGATTCGGTCGTCATTACGCGCAGCCGCATCTGCGGAAGGGCGCGGCTGGCCTTATTGCGTGGCTGAGAATTCCGCCACCAACCCATGGGATATATCCAATCCTTCGTGGGGAGTAATGGACGGCCAGTGGGATATTGACGAGGTGTATCGGATAAGGGATGCGAGTTACGACAGTGGTAATCCCGGGTGGGACGATTCCGGCCCGCTCAAGGCCGAAATGGACAAACCCAATTATTGGGGGCGTCCGTTTTTTCAGGCCACTCGCTATGGCGAATCGCACGATATGGTGAGCGGCCAGGACCCTGTTAGCAAACGCATTGCGGCGCGCCCTCCTTTCGGACAGGGCTACCAGATGGCGAAGGCTCTGGGCACTCTTACCCTGCTTTCCAACGGCATTCCCATGTTGTTCATGGGTCAGGAAGTGGGCGAAACCGTCGCTTTTTCGTTCGATAACAATGACCGATGGATTAACCCTCAACTGGATGATCTTCCACCTTCGGCCGCGACCGACCAGACTCGCATACTCGCGTGGTTCAGACAGATCATGGGTTTGCGCAACGACCCTTCCAAAGGTCTACAGGGTGACGCGAACTATCAGGTAGTGGCTACCGGGAATCGAACGGTGGCCTTGGTATGCGGCTCTAACCAGCGGCTTTTCGCGGTAGTTACCTTTGGCACAGCCAACCAGCAACAGGACAGCTCATGGCTCGGCCTTCCGCCGGGCATTGCTTATAAGGAGATTTTCAACTCATCATGGCCGGTTTTTCAGGTCGAATTCGAAGCGGAACAAACCAACGGCGGCTATGATGCGCAAATTTACAGCGGCCAGATCCTCAATCTCCCGTGGATAGGCGCCATTATTTTGGAACGCCGTTGAAACCAACAAGTCCGCTCCACAGTTACAATAAGGCCGCCTGTAAATGTGACAATAGGCATTTGGGGAGAAATCTGATCGTTGACGATCCGATCATTGACGATCCGATCGTTGATGAGTTGTGCGAAAAGCTATGACGAAGCGTAGTAGCTCTCGCGGGCGTCCCACTGTCGAATCGCGGGTGGAAGCCCTCGATTTAGCAAGTGTTAAGAAGGCTAAGCTCATCTACAGCCAGTTTGGCATCGCCGGTCTGTTAGTGGCGCTGTGTGTGTTGTTATGGTGGAACTGGGACGCAGTGAAGTCGAAGCCGGGCATCCAGAACCTGATTGAACGAATCGCCGCTCAGGCCCTGCCAAGTTGCGGTGACTCTTCTTTTTGCGTCGCGGTTATGCATCTGGAGAATGACGATCATCGGAATTATGAAGATTTGCTGGTAGCCGGACTCGCGGCGGCGGAGGGAATTACAGTCTTGCGATTCGACCGGACCATCAGTCTGCAGGGTCCCCGTCCGCAGGAGATGATAGCTGCTGGACATCTAAAAGCCCGGCAGTACCTCGGATCTGCAGCCGGCCACGTGGTCCTTTGGGGACACGTACAACATCGCGACGGTAAAGGGGTGCCGCTCTTATATTGGACGACGAACGAAAACACCGGTTTGCCAAGAGCCTATGGATACTACGATCCATCGGGCGTAGAGTTGCCTGCAATCTTCTGGACCGACTTCTCGGAAGTTCTCCAACTCCTCGTAATGCACGACTACGCGCAATACAAAGAACAGAGAGGACAGTATCTCGGTCAACGGCTCGTCCCGTTTATCGATCGGGTCCGCAGCCTGTTGACGAACAGTACACAGGTTAAGAACTTTGACCCAAAAGCCAAGTTCCAAACGCGGATGATCCTGGCGAGTACTTTAGAGACCTTCGGGGAACAGACCGGACAAAATCAGCCTCTGGAGGAGGCTATAGCTCAGTATCGACAGGCAGCCGAAGAAAGGAGCCGGATGGTGGCGCCGCTCGACTGGGCGGCCGCACAGAATGGACTCAGCAGCGCGCTGCGCGAGCTCGGTGAGCGAGAGACCGGTACGGCTCGCCTGAAGGAGGCAGTTTCCGCTGCTCAACTGGCCCTTTCCCAGCGTACGCGAGAACGCTTCCCCATGGATTGGGCCGCTTCGCAGGTCAATCTCGGCCATGCGCTAAGGTCGTTGGGGGAGCGCCAGGCTGACACAGAGAGCTTCCGCCAAGCCATAGCCGCATTTAGGGCCGCGCTGGAGGAAGAAACACGCGAACGAGCACCCGTCGACTGGGCCGGAACGCAGCATGAACTCGGCAACGCGCTCCGGGCTCTCGGGCAAAGAGAGGATGGTACGTCCAGTTACATGCTGGCGGTAACGGCGTACCGTGAAGCGTTGAAGGAACGTACTCGCGACCGGTTCCCGCTGTCATGGGCGGTGACTCAGGATTATTTGGGCACAGCGTTACGGTTGCTCGGAGAACGACAGGACAATGTCGAATACCTGCAATTGGCAATTGCCGCTCATCGTGACGCGCTGAAAGAGCGAACACGCGATCGCGTGCCCCTGAGTTGGGCGGTTAGCCAGCACAATCTCGGCGAAGCTCTGCGAGCCCTCGGACAACGTGAACCAGGAAATGAGCACCTGCAGGAGGCGGTTGCCGCCTATCGTGAAGCTCTTGAAGAGCGCAAGAGAGAACTTGTGCCGTTGCATTGGGCATCCACCCAAGACAGCCTCGGCACTGCCCTGCGATTATTGGGCGAGCGCACCGACAGTTCCGAATCCTTAGAAGCTGCTGTGGAAGCATACCGTGCGGCGCTCCTCGAATTAGGGCCTGATCGTAGTCCGCTCAGCTGGGCATTTACAGAGGACAACTTCGGTGTGGCTTTAACGGCTTTGGCGGAGCGAAAGCATGACAAAGCTCACATGGAAGAAGCTGTGCGGGCTTTCGATCTTGCACTGACCGTCAGAAAGCGCACAAATTTCCCTTCACAGTGGTCGTCGACCCGGACGCACCGCGAACGTGCGCTTAAAGATCTTAACGACCTCTCCAACGTCGTGCCGCGACAGCGATCCGCGCGGATGCTCACGCATTTGTTGGATTACTCCCAGACGACGGGCAAACTTTGAAACTGCACAGCCACTATTCGGGGAGTGAACCGCTCGTTTGGACTCCAGCGGCGATGTGGTCAAAGCTGCCCAAAATCCTCCTCTCCGTCAGTTTTGCAAGTGTATGAATCTAAGAGTTCAAAAAATCTGCGGATCGGCTGCCCACAAACAGGTGTTTTCGGGCAGCTCAAGAATTGACATTTGTCTGGGGGAGTCACCACAATTCAACAGTATTTATGATGAGTGGCTTGCTAATCCGTGAGCCTTATATAGACTGGATTTTGGACGGTTCCAAAATCTGGGAAATCCGTGGTAGTCGCACAACAAAGCGAGGGCGGATTGGGCTAATCCAAAGTGGAACAGGGAAAGTTGTGGGTGTTGCGGATCTGGTCGATGTGGTCGGCCCTCTTCGCCGGGCTGACTTTATCTCAAATGCCCGTCGGACTGCCAAGGTCCGAAGTAACCGGCGGATCGTCCTATTCTTGGCCATACGCTTGGGTTTTGAAGGGTGCGCGCCGCTTAAAGACCCCGGTACGATACAAGCATCCTGCGGGATGCATTATTTGGGTATCTCTCGGACCGGGCGTTCAGAGTGCCATAGTCCGACAGTTGGGGAAAGCTAAGAATCACTAGCGGCTCACTCGTGATGTTGTGTTCTGAAAATAGAACCAGGCACCGTGTTCATCCCTAACCCTGCTCCAGTGTGCAATAATTCGCCTTCCATCCTGTGGCGATGAGGACGATCACACCCCGGGTGACTTCGCCACAGCGACGTACTGGAATTAGGAATGAACGCAGAGACCCACTCGCAGCTCGCCAACTTCATCTGGAGTATTTGCAACCTGCTCCGAGGTCCTTACAAACGTAACGAGTACCGCAAGGTCATCCTGCCGCTGACCGTGCTGCCTGCCGCTGACCGTGCTGCGGCGTTTCGACTGCCTGCTCGCACCCACCAAAGCACAAGTGCTGAAGGAACACGCCGCGATCAAGACGAAGCCCGAGAGCGTCGTCCGCAGCCTTCTAGAAAAGATCACCAGGCGTCCGTTCTACAACCTCTCGAAGATGGACTTCACCAGATTGCTCGACGATCCCAACCAGCTCGCGCCCAACCTGAACGCATACATCAATGGTTTCTCCAAGAACGTGCGCGACATTATGGAACGCTTCGCGTTCGATCAGCAAATTGTCCGCATGGCGGAGAAGAACCTGCTCTACGAGGTCATCAAGGCGTTCTCCAGGATCGACCTTTCTTCCGAACACGTGGACAACGAACAGATGGGATACGTCTTCGAGGAACTGATCCGCATCGGGGCTGAGCAAGCGAACGAAGAGGCCGGAGAGCACTTCACTCCACGCGAGGTCATACGGCTGATGGTGAACCTCCTGCTCTCGCCAGAAAAAGACCTGCGCCGCAGTCACGTAGTGAAGACCATCTACGATCCAGCCTGCGGAACCGGTGGAATGCTCTCTGGTTCGGAGGCCTACATTCGCAAACTGAACAAAGACGCCAAACCGCTCCTCTTCGGGCAGGACTGGAACGACGAGGCGTGGGCAGTCTGCAAGTCTGACATGCTCATCAAGGGGGAGGACGCCGATAATATTCGACGCGACGATACCTTCACCAAGGACGGTTTCGACCGGGACGCTGAAGGCAAAAAGATTGCTTTCGACTATATGCTCGCCAATCCGCCATTCGGAGTGGAGTGGAAGCAACAGGCCCGATTCATTGAGAAGGAAGCCGAGTCGCTCGGGTACAACGGGCGCTTCGGTGCAGGGCTGCCACGCATCAACGATGGCTCTCTCCTGTTCTTGCAACACATGCTGTCGAAAATGCGGACGCCGAAGGAGGGGGGCAGCCGCATCGGCATAGTCTTCAACGGTTCGCCACTCTTCACCGGCGATGCCGGCAGCGGCGAGAGCAATATCCGCCAGTGGATCATCGAGAATGACTGGCTAGAAGCCGTGGTCGCACTCCCTGACCAACTCTTTTACAACACGGGAATCTCTACCTATATCTGGGTGCTGACCAACCGCAAAGAGCCCAGGCGCAAGGGGAAGGTGCAACTCATCGACGCACGACAGTTCTTCGTCAAGATGAAAAAGAGCCTGGGCAACAAGCGTAACAAGGTCGGCGATCCGGCAGACGACGCGCGCGAACCGGACCACATCGGCGACATTGCCCGCATCCACGGTAATTCCCAGGATGGTGAAACGCGCAACTTCGGTATCGATGGGCAACAGAAGACCCTGGTAGTGAGCAAGATTTTCGACAACGCCGATTTTGGCTTCCACAAGATTACCGTCGAGCGCCCCCTGCGCCTCAACTTCCAGGTGACGAAGGAGCGGATTGCTCGGTTGGAGGAGGAACCGGCCTTCAAGAATCTCGCCTCCAGCGACAAGAAAGCTGAGAAAGCCCGGCTTGAAGAAATTGCGCTAGGCCAGCAGCGCCAGGAACAAATTCGTGCCCTGTTGCACACATTCGGAACTGCCAAGGGCGAGGAATTGTACAAGGACCGAAAAGAATTCCTCATCGACCTGCGTGAGATTGACCGCCAGAAGGACGTTCGTCTGGGCTCCACCGAGATCAAGGCTGTACTGAGCGCTCTCAGCGAACGCGACGACACGGCAGAAATCTGCCGCGACAAAGACGGACAACCTGAACCAGACCCAGAGCTGCGCGACACTGAGAGCGTCCCACTCAAGGAAAGCATCGAGGAGTACTTCAAACGGGAGGTTCTCCCGCATGTGCCGGACGCCTGGATTGATTCCACCAAGACCAAGGTCGGCTACGAAATTCCGCTCAACCGGCACTTCTACCGTTACGAGTCGCCCAGGCCATTGGAAGAAATCGAGAGAGACATTCGCCTTCTGGAACAGGACATCGTGAAGGCGCTGGCAGAGGTGACGGGATCAAATCAAGAGGCGGAGAAATGACAACCGAACGCCGCCAATCCCGCGAAGTGGATGGTAAGGGCCGAACCGTCCGCGAACTCCTCGGTGGGCGAAAGTATTCAATCGACTATTACCAACGCGAATATAAGTGGAAGTCGAAGCAGGTAATGGAACTGATCGACGATCTGACTGGGAAGTTTCGCGAAAGCCACGAAGAGGGCAACGAGCGTAGCGCCGTCGCTGAGTATGGCCATTACTTCCTCGGTTCCGTGATCGTCAGCGACAAAGACGGCGAAAAGTTCGTTATCGACGGCCAACAGCGCCTCACTACCTTGACGTTGCTGATGATTTACTTGCAGCGGCGCACTCCTGACGAGGACCAGAAGGCACAAGTCGCCGATCTGATCTTTTCGCAGAAGTACGGTAAACGGTCTTTCAACCTAGACATTCCGGAGCGGGGTGCCTGCATGGAGGCTCTCTACGCGGGAGAGCATTTTGACGAGAATGGCCAATCGGAATCCGTTACAAACGTTCTCGCTCGCTACTCCGACATCCAAGACCATTTCCCCGAGGACCTCCTTGGTACGCCGCTACCATACTTCGTGGACTGGCTAATCGAAAACGTGCATCTAGTCGAGATTACCGCCTATTCCGACGACGATGCGTACACCATTTTCGAGACCATGAATGATCGTGGTCTCTCCCTTGCGCCGGCCGACATGCTCAAGGGCTACCTCTTGGCTAACATTTCGGATCAGAGTCGCCGCAACGCAGCCAGCCATGTCTGGAAGGAGCGCGTGGCCGCGCTGCTCGACCTCGGCAAGGACGAAGATGCAGACGGCATTAAGTCTTGGTTGCGCAGCCAGTATGCGCAGAGCATCCGCGAGCGCAAACGGGCTGCGGCACCCCAGGATTTCGACTTGATTGGAACTGAGTTTCATCGCTGGGTGCGCGATCACGAGGAAGCCCTGGGTCTCCAAGCCAGTGCGGACTTCTCCCGCTTCATCGACCGCGATTTCGCCTTTTATAGCCGGTGGTACGAGCGGCTGCGCCGGGCTGCCGACGATCTGACTGCTGGTTTGGAGGCCGTCCACTTCAATGCGCAGCACAACTTCACGCTGCAATACGCGGTGCTTCTTGCCCCATTGCGCTTCGACGATGCGGACGCTGTCTTGCAGCGAAAGGTGCGCGCGGCCGCTGCGTACATCGACATTCTGATTCACCGCCGCATCTGGAATTTTCGGGCCATCGATTACTCGACCATGCAGTACGCCATGTTTCTAGTGATGCGTGACATTCGCGGCAAGAGCACGGAAGAACTGGTGTCAGCTCTCCGGCAGAAGCTCGATGCCGACCCTGAAGACTTCGCCAGCAACGAGAGGTTCCAGCTCCACGGGATGAACGGGCGGCAGATTCACCGGCTGCTGGCGCGCATGACCGACTATGTGGAGACCCATTCCGGGATGGCATCCCGGTATGTCGAGTACAGCCAGCGCAGCGGGAAAAACGGATACGAGATCGAGCATATCTGGTCGAATCACCCGGAGGAGCACACCGACGAATTTTCCCATCCCACCGACTTTGAGGAATACCGCAACCGCGTTGGAGATTTATTGCTTCTGCCCAAGAGTTTCAACGCCAGCTATGGCGATCTTCCCTATGCCAAGAAGCGAGAGCACTACGACAGCCAAAACCTACTGGCACGCAGCCTGCAAGAGAATGCCTATGACCATAATCCTGGCTTTCTGCGCTTTATTCAGGAGAGCGGACTGCCTTTTCGGGCGCTGAAGGAATTCAAGAAGGTTGATCTTGATTCTCGACAGGAACTCTACCGAAAGCTCGCCGAGCAGATATGGAGTCCCGAGCGTCTAGCGCGTGAGGCAGCCGCATGAGCGAGGGCGCACAAAAGCTGGAAGTCTCGAATGTGCGGCGGTTTAGGCCCTATCCGGCGTACAAGCCAAGCGGAGTGGAGTTGTTGGGGAACGTACCGGATCATTGGGAGGTAAAGCGGCTGAAGTTTGCAGCACGGACGATTATGGGGCAATCGCCCAGTTCCGAGCTTTACACAGAAGACCCATCTGAGCGCCCGTTTTTGCAGGGGAACGCTGAGTTCACAGCGCGATTCCCAAGAGCAAAGTGGTTTTGTGATGCAGCTCCAAAAACCGTCCCCGTCAAAGCCTTGCTCTTGTCTGTCCGAGCGCCAGTTGGTGCTTTGAACGAGGCAGATCAGCCCTACGGAATCGGTAGAGGTCTCTGCGCTGTCATCGACGATGGTGCTGGAATGGACAAAGACTTTGGTTGGTATGCCCTCCACCTCTGCAAGGCCGAACTGGATACAAAAGCTACAGGCTCGACCTACGAGGCGGTGTCGGCCGATGATGTCGGAAACATACTGTTGGCACTCCCTCCGGGAACAGAACAAAGCGCCATCGTGGGCTTTCTGGACTCGGAGACGGGGGGGATCGACACGCTGATTGCGAAGAAACGGGCACTGATAGAGAAGCTGAAAGAGAAGCGCTCGGCGCTGATCTCGCGCACAGTGACGCGCGGCCTCCCACCCGACGCCGCCCGCACCGCCGGTTTCGACCCTCATCCTCCCCTGAAACCTTCAGGCGTGGAATGGCTCGGCGAAATTCCAGAGCACTGGGGCACTCGGCGTTTGCGACACATCTCCAATGGAATCACGGTCGGGGTAGTGGTGAACCCGTCTTCTTATGTTTCCGATGAGGGTGTGCCTTTTCTTCTGGGTGGCGATATCCGTGAGTTCTCTATTGATACGGTGAACTGCAATCGCTGCGCTCCTGCGACAAGCAATGGCCTACTCCGAAAGAGCCGATTAAGTCCTGGCGATCTGGTGGTAGTCCGAGTCGGTTACCCAGGGGTTGCGGCTGTGATTCCTCCTGAACTTGATGGGGCAAACTGCGCTTCAATGATGCTTGTCAGGAAACACCCTCGGTTTTCGTCACAGTGGCTCGCATATGTATTTAATTCACAGGCCGGTCGAGACCAGATCGACATCGTGCAGTACGGAGCAGCACAGAAACAGTTCAATATTAGCCACGCTGTGGACTTCTGGTTCCCATTCCCGCCCCTCAAGGAACAGGAGATGATTGCGTCGTTCCTCGACCGGGAGAGAGCGAGATTCGACAAGCTAGTAACCAAGGTCGAAGCAGCAATCACGCGCTTGCAGGAGTACCGCACCGCCCTCATTACGGCCGCAGTGACTGGCAAGATTGATGTCCGAGGAGCCGTGGCATGAGTAGTTCCTTCGAGATCGATTCTTTCGAGCGATACTTGAAGACCGTGCGTGACGAACTGCCAGCTGTTCGCAAGTACTTTCGTGGTCAGAGCAAGCGTGCTACTTCCGGCTACCCATTGTTTCCGTCGATTGGCCGCTATGCACATCTCGGTTCCTTAACTCAGTTCGGACTTGAGCAGCTTGAGCGCGAGGTGCTCGATTGCTTTCGTAATCATCTCGTGACCTACGTGCGACATCTTCCCCAAAGCGATTGGGAGGCACTGGCAATCGCGCAGCACCATGGACTGCCTACGCGTTTCATGGATTGGACAACCAATCCTCTGGTTGCGCTGTACTTCGCGATCCGTGAGACCAAAACTGATGAAGATGACAAGCCCATGGATAGCGCAGTCTATGTGTTGGTAAGCCAGCCCGCGCGGTACGCCGATCTCAAACGCAACCAGCAACCGTTGGTGAAGCCGGTCGGTGACACCTTTACTGCACCCGCGAGCCAGGACAAAGCGTATGAGGAGTTTGGGCTAGACGCTCAAGAGTCGCCGGCGACCGAGGAGTCGACAACCACAGCCAAAACGGTGACTTCTGCTAGGGCCGAGCCGGAACCGGTTCAGACAACACCAGCAACCACTGATGTGGTGGGATCGCCATTCGAAATCAAGAAAAATGTGATTTACGATCCACCGCATATTTCACCGCGTATGCGAGCGCAGGACAGCGTACTACTCGCCTGCTATCAACCCATGGCTACACTTGAGGAAAGGGACTACTTGGAGATTGTCATTAAGCACGAAGCGCACGATGACATCCGGCACCGCTTGGAACAATACGGCGTGTTTGACAGACAGTTGTTTCCAGATCTTGACGGTATTGCGAAGTGGCTCAAGTACCGAGTCTTCGAAACGAAAGGTTCGATCTGAGTGAGGTGGGATGGCTACGCAGACAAATGAAAGAGCGTTCGAGGCCCACGTCGAGAAAGTCCTTCTTGAACGGAGCGGCTGGGATCCGGGAACCAATGTCGAGTGGGACGTGGAGCGGGCACTATTCCCAGCGCGCGTCTTTGCCTTCCTCCAGGACACCCAGCGCAAGGTCTGGGACGAAATGCAGTTACTCCATGGTCTTGGACTGGAGGCCCTGCTCATCAACACGCTGGTAAAGGAACTCGATCTCAAAGGTAGCCTCCACGTCCTGCGCCACGGCTTCAAGTTCTACGGAAAGACTTTCCGCATGGCCTACTTCAAGCCTGCGCACGGTTTGAATGACGAAGTACTGGCGCTCTACGCCAAGAACAAACTCACCGTCACCCGCCAGGTACCGTGCCACCCCGGTAAGCACGACACCGTTGACCTGCTTTTCGGAGTGAACGGCTTGCCGGTCGCAACCTGTGAGTTGAAGAACCCTGGCACAGGGCAGAACTGGCGGCACGCTGTGAAGCAGTATCAGTCCGACCGCGACCCGCGTGCGCCTCTATTCCGATTCAAGACTCGAACGCTGGTGCACTTCGCCGCCGACCCCGACGAAATCCACATGACCACACGCCTGCGCGAACAGGGGACACACTTTCTGCCGTTCAACCGGGGCAGTCATCCAGGAGAAGTGCAGTGCGGTGCCGGCAACCCGCAGCATCCATCCGGTTATCGCACGGGCTACTTCTGGGAAGAGGTGCTACAACGCGACAGCTTCCTCGACATCCTTGGCCATTTTATGTTCGTCGAGAAGACGGAGGAAAAGGTTGACGATGGCCATGGCGGCCAGCGACGGGTCGTAAAGGAAGCGATGATTTTCCCTCGCTATCACCAGCTTGATGCGGTACGCAAGATCGTCACGGGATCTCGCGGGGAGGGAACTGGCAAAAACTATTTGATCCAGCACTCGGCAGGTAGTGGCAAGACCAACAGCATCTCCTGGCTGTCGCATCGGCTGGCCAGTTTGCACAATAACGCTGACCTCAAGATTTTCGACTGCGTGATTGTTATCACCGACCGACGTGTGCTCGACCAGCAACTCCAGGACGCGATCTACCAGATTGAGCACGCTCAAGGGGTCGTCAAAGCAATCGACCAGGATTCAAAGCAACTGGCGGAGGCGCTGATCGATGGGACAAAAATCGTCATTACGACCTTGCAGAAGTTTCCGTTTGTGCTGCGTGGGCTGCTGCACGTTGCCGGGGCAGAGACTCAGGAGAAAGCTACCGACGAGGAGAAGCGTCGGGCGAAGGAGTGGGAAGCTGCCATCGCCGCCCGAAAGTATGCGGTGATCGTGGACGAGGCCCATTCCAGCCAAACCGGCGAGACAGCGCGGGAGTTGAAAGCGATCCTGGGTAAGAGCGCGGTTGGTGAGAATGGAGAGGGCGAACCGGACTGGGAAGACCGCTTGAACCAGGTAATGCAATCGAGAGGACGCCGGCCTAACCTGAGTTTCTTCGCCTTCACGGCCACGCCTAAGGGCAAGACGCTGGAGCTATTCGGGAGAGTCGGATCGAGCGGTCTGCCGGAGGCATTCCACATTTACAGTATGCGGCAGGCAATCGAGGAGGGATTCATCCTCGATGTGCTGACGAACTACACTACGTACAAGCTGTACTATCACCTACTCAAGACTGCCGAAGACGATCCCACGGTTCCAAAGAAGAAGGGCACACGCGTGCTCGCCAGGTTCACCAGTCTGCATCCCTACAACATCGAACAGAAGACCGAAGTGATCGTCGAGCACTTCCGGGAAAGCGTCAAACATCGGATCGGTGGGCTCGCGAAAGCCATGGTTGTCACCTCTTCGCGCTTGCACGCCGTGCGTTTCAAGCTGGCATTCGAGCGCTACATCAAGGAGAACGGCTACACGGACATCCGGCCTGTGGTGGCATTCAGCGGCACCGTGCGCGACCCGGAAACCGGACTCGACTACACCGAGCCGGGCATGAACATTGATGTCATCACCGGCAAACCGATAGGTGAGGGACAACTTCCCGAGCGTTTTGATTCGCCGGACTATCAAGTGCTGCTAGTTGCGAACAAATACCAGACAGGCTACGACCAGCCGCTGCTGCATACCATGTACGTGGATAAGCGCCTTGATGGAGTGCAGGCTGTGCAAACGCTGTCACGGCTGAACCGGAAGATTCCCGGCAAGGACGCTCCCTTTGTGCTCGATTTCGTTAATGAGGCCGAAGACATCTTCAGGGCATTCAAGCCCTACTACGACAAAACCGGACTCCGAGAGGGTTCCGATCCGTCACAGTTGGAAAGGCTGAAACACGAACTCGATCAGGCGCAGATCTACCACTGGAGCGAAGTCGAGGCATTCGCCCAGGTCTTCTACAAACCTCCAGAGCGACAGAGTCCAGCGGATCACGCCCACATGCAGCGCCATCTCCAGCCAGCTGTCGATCGCTTCAGGGGTCTGGAGGACGCGGAGAAACAGCAGGCTTTCTGGGACAAGTTAAACGGCTACGTGAAGATGTACGCTTTCCTGAGCCAGATCATCCCTTACGCAGATCCCGAACTGGAGATGCTCTACAGCTACGGTCGCTTCCTACTGCCGCACCTGCCTCTCGACCGCGAGGCCATAAGGGTGAAGCTAGGGGATGAGGTCGAACTCCAGTACTACCGACTGGAGCGCGTCCACGCAGGGCCGATTGATCTCAAGCAAGGTGACGCGCAGGCAGTCAAGAGTCCTACTGAGGTCGGCACTGGCAAGGCGAAGGACGAGAAGGCCCCGCTGTCGGAGATCATTGAAGTGCTGAACGAGCGCTTCGGTACGCAGTTCACAGAAGAGGATCGGCTCTTCTTCCAGCAGATCAAGGAGAAAGCCGTCAAGAACGAGCAAGTGATTCAGACCGCGCTCGCCAATCCGCTGGACAAGTTCGAGCTGGGCATTCGCAAGCTGATCGAGGATTTCATGATCGAGCGTATGGGCGAGAACGACAGAATTGTGACGCGGTATATGGCCGACCGCGATTTCCAGGCGTCCGCATATCCGATTCTGGCGCGCGAGATCTTTGATACTGTGCGGGCGCAAACTGGACGGCGTGACAGTTCACCGTCGGATACAAACGGGTGAACAGAAGTTGGTCGTTAACTCAGACCGCGATTACATGGCGACTGAAGCGAAATTCAAAGTGGGCGATTATGTGCAGCGGGTCAATCAACCCGAAGTGGCAGGGATCGTTCGCGAACTGAGATGGGATGGTCAGGTTGAAAGTTGGAATTAGGGCAGTCCCTTCTTCCGCCAGCGTCTCACCGTGGCCGCTGCGATACGCCGATCTCGGGCATTGCGTTCCGCTAGGGTAAGAGCGTTATGGCGTTTGCGTTGGATCTCCCGCCAATCTTCGAGAGGGATTCGGGAGCTCGCCGCACGCAGATACTCAGCTAAGACTTAAGACGGCAATCCGCAACCTCTCTAACTTCGCAAGGACAGCAGTGGCTGAGAAATGAAATCCGACTACGTGGCTAGCCCAAAAACATCTGTTTTTGAGCCACTCCATGCGATGGTTTCGATCCTTTAGGAATCAAGTGGTTGGGCAAAGGCCAATGGCAACGGTTTTTGGGCAAGTCTCATTCAACCGTTCAACCAGGTCGTTAGTGAAGTGGGATTTGCAACAACAGCCGTTTCAGTGGCAATCTCTGCAAAGTACGTTTTTTCGGGCTACTGCAGCTTGGCGTATTCAGCCTTGACTTGCGTCACCGTCGGAAGGCCGGGGTCGGCGTCTTTCCAGAAGCCGAGAACATCCTGATACGCCGACTTGGCTTTTGCGGCGTCGCCCTGCAAGGCATACGCACGGGCCAGACCCAGTCGCGCGAAGGGTATGAGGATGTCCGTTGGAGCGTAATTGGAGAGCGCCAGAATTTTCTGGAATTCCGCGGCGGCGCCTGCTCCGTCCCCTGCCTTCAGATAGGCTATGCCACGGATGTAGAGAGAAATCGTGGTGGCTTTGTCATAGGAGGATGCCGGCTTCAACAGATCAAGAGCTTTCTTGGCGTCGCCGGTGTTGAGCGCGACTGTGGCTTGCTTCACAGGCAAGTAGATCGCGTGGATCAGGGTATCGTCGGGACGGTCGCGTGCCTCCAGCGAGGTTAGTTCGAGCGTTTTTTTGTTCTCGCCCGCAAAAGCAAGCACCTGGGCGATATAACCGCGTATGTTGAAACTCGGAGCCAGCGCAAGTGCAGCATTGCAGGTTTCGATGGCCTGTTTCGAATCTCCGAACATGACAAGCGCGTATGCCTCAGCGCCGAGATACCCAGCTTCCGAGTCCTTCAGTTGCAACCGCTGCGCGATCTGGCGACCCTTCTCGTAGAAGTCCCGTGCTTTTTGGATCTGGCCGTGCGAGGCGGCAATGTCACCGTGGCGGCTATCGAGATTCATCTCCAGGTCGGGCTGATCGTGGAGAAAGGCTTCCTGCTTCTCCATCTCGGCGAGATCGCCTTGGGCGTAGGCAATATTCGCCAGAGTGTCATGCATCGAGACAAATCCCGAATTCCGCCGCAAACCCGAAAGCAGTACGGCCTTGGCTTCCTCGGGGCGATTCAACCCCAGGTACCCTTGGGCCGCATCGTTGTAGCCGCGGCCCTCGTCCGGATCGATGCGGATCGCCTCTTGCCCCATTGCCACCGCTTTATCAAACTCCCCCAGCTGGTAGTGGGTGACGCCCATGTTGATGTAGGGAGTGATTTCCCGGGGGTAGGTTTGCTTGAAAAGTTCGTAGGCGGCTTGGCCTTTCTCCAGTTGTCCGTTGTCGGCGTAGTAGTGGGCGATGATGTAAAGGCGTTCCGGCTCACTGGTCCGGTCCTTCAACTCAAACGCCTTGTCGAGGTACGGCTTCGAGATGTTCATCTGGCCGAAGTTGCTGTACACCACGGAGAGACGGGCATAGGCCATGGCGAAGTTAGTATCCAGTTCGATGGCGCGTTTGTAGAAGGTAGCGGCACTCAGTTCATCGTTGACAGAATGCTTCTGGTCGCCAAGGCTGTAGCTCTTCAGGGCTTCGAGCGACGAGGTGGTCGCCTCCTCAAGCGGCGTGGCGAACTTCTGGACCGAGGCCAGCGATTCGCCCAGCTTTTGGCGCATTTGTGTGGCTGTCGAATCGAGAGCCTTCAGTACGAGCTCTTTGCTGGCGGCGCGGTCCTGTACTTCCGCCAAAGTGTCATTGCTGGCGGCGCTGATGGCGGCCAGCGTCACCATGTACTGGCTGCCCACGCTAGCAATCGAACCCGTGAGCAGAGCTTTGACGCCGCTGCGCTGGCAGATCTCGCGGGCGATTTCGGGCGTCAGGCGGGTGTCGGAGGGTTTTCCCATGAGGGACAGCGTTTGCTGAACTTTGCCCTCCGACAATACGTTCAGGTAGGGCGATTGTTCGAGATCCACCGCCAGAGCTTTCTTCAATGTGCCGTCGAATACGTTGTCGCCCGTCGTGTTGACGAAATCGGCAATCAGAATTGTGTCTTTGGTGGTCAGAGCTCCGGCCTGGTGCGAGCGCAGATAGAGGCCGCCGCCGATCAATGCAGCAACAAGAATGGCGGCGACTGCCGCGATCTTTCCCCACGGTTTCTTCGTGCCCACCGCGGTGGCTTCCTGAGCCGGCGACACCATTCCGGAGGAAGCCCGAGCGGTCGCGCCGGAAGAGGCGGCAACCGTCGCGCCAGAAATTGAAGAGGAAGATGCGGCCTGCGCGGTCGCCACCGGCGATGCCGAATCGTGCGCGACCGGCACGGTCCCCGAAATGGCAGCCACCGCCCGCCCCGTGTCCGTATCCCGCTTCAAGCGCTGCAAGTCGGCGCGCATGTCGGCCGCATACTGGTAGCGCAGGTTGCGATCTTTTTCGAGCGCCTTGCTGATGATCCGTTCCAGATCGGCAGGCAGGTCTGGATTCAAACGCACCGGCGCGGTGGGCGGCCGGTTGAGGATGGAATCGAAAGTCTCGGCGGTACTTTCCCCGCGAAAGGGAATCGCGCCCGTCGCCATTTCATAAAGAACACAGCCAAAGGAGAACAGATCGCTGCGTGCATCCAGTTCCTTGGCTCGCGCCTGCTCTGGCGACATGTAGGCCACCGTCCCTAGCGCCGAGCCGGGACTGGTGAGGTTAAGCTCGGCCAAGCCTGTCTTGGTCGCATCGCTGGGCGTAGCGCCGGGTCCGGTCATCTTCGCCAGGCCGAAGTCGAGAATCTTGGCGTGTCCACGCTTGGTCACGAAAATGTTTGCGGGCTTGATGTCGCGATGGAGAATGCCTTGCGCGTGCGCCGCATCCAGCCCGTCGGCCACTTCGATGGCCAGCGACAACAGAGTGTCCAACTCGAGCGGACGGCCCATGATCGAGTGCTTCAACGTAACGCCGTCCAGAAATTCCATGGCGATGAAAGCCTCGCCGTTCTGCTCATCAATCTCGTAGATGGTGCAGATGTTGGGATGGTTGAGCGCCGATGCCGCCTGTGCTTCCCGCTGAAAGCGGCTGAGCGCCTGCGGGTCGCGCGCGACCTCAGCCGGAAGGAACTTCAGCGCGACGAAGCGGTGCAGCTTGACATCCTCGGCTTTGTACACCACGCCCATACCGCCGCCGCCGAGCTTCTCGATGATGCGGTAGTGCGAAATCGTCTGCCCGATCATTAGGGGCAAATCTTACGTGGGTCAAATCGGCAAGTCAATGAAAGCCGTGGAGTTGGAAGCGCCTCAATAGGATGGTTGGCGATAAATCCCGATATCGCTCACTGACGGGTTCTGAGCGCTAACGCCCTGTTGACAACAACCAGTCCATAACCGAAAGAGAATCTTCGGCAAGAAGTGAAAGTTCCGCTGGACCCTGCGTGATAGCAATGCTCTATGCGGCATCCCGTTCTGGGAAGCAAAGCGAGGGCTGTAG
>Ga0209415_10006274_pt1 | contig 21205 bp, 21 predicted proteins | sample PeaSoiSIISIP2007_FD_187696 | JGI IMG/M metagenome (GOLD analysis project Ga0209415, IMG submission 187696) | Peat soil microbial communities from Weissenstadt, Germany - SII-SIP-2007 (SPAdes) (version 2) | ecosystem: Environmental > Terrestrial > Soil > Wetlands > Peat | place: Germany...
GAGAACCACGACGAGCGGATGACGGCGCTCGACAAACTGAAGACGTTCCAACGCAAGGACTTCTCCGGGATCCTCGAGGCGATGGCGGGCTATCCGGTGACGGTGCGCCTTCTCGACCCACCGCTGCACGAGTTCTTGCCGCCGCTCGACGAGCTGGTCGGCGAGTGCGTAACGATCCGCCTCACCAAGGGCGAGCAGACGCCGGAATACCAAACGAAGTACAAGCTGCTCCAGCGCGTCCGCCAGCTCCACGAGCAGAACCCGATGCTGGGGCTGCGGATGTGCCGGCTCGGGATCGTCTCCCCGGAGATCTACGCGATGCAGGTCGAGGCGCTGTTCGAAGCGGCGTGCGAGCTGCGCAAGAAAGGGATCGACGCCAAACCCGACGTGATGATCCCGGGCGTCGGAACACCCGAGGAGATGCGGATCACCTACGACGCCGCGAAGGAAGTCGCCGACCGCGTGATCGCGGCCACCGGCGTCGCGGTGCCGTACAAGATCGGGACGATGATCGAGTTGCCGCGCGCGTGCGTCGTCGCCGACAAGCTCGCCGAAATCGCGCAGTTCTTCTCGTTCGGCACCAACGACCTCACCCAAACGACCTACGGCTACAGCCGCGACGATGCCGAGACGACCTTCATTCCGCAGTACCTCGAGAAGCAGATCCTCAAAGAAAGCCCGTTCCAGGTCCTCGATCGCGTCGGCGTCGGGGAGCTCATGCGCATGGGGATCGCGAAGGGCCGCGCCACCCGCCCGGATTTGAAGATCGGGATCTGCGGCGAGCACGGCGGTGATCCGTCGTCGGTGATGTTCTGCGACGAGATCGGGTTGAACTACGTCTCGTGCTCGCCGTTCCGCGTCCCGATCGCGCGCCTGGCCGCCGCGCAGGCCCGCGTCAAGAGCTGATTGCTCTTCACCGCGGCTGACCTCCGGATTCTCGCCCGTCTCAACGACGGGCTGACGCAAGCGGAAGTCGGCGCGGAGCTGCGCCTCGAGCAAGCATCGATCAGCCGGCTGCTGCACGCCGCCGAACGCCGGTCCGGTTTGCAGCTGTTGCAGCCGGACGGGCGCCGCGTGCGTCTCACGAGCGTCGGTCGCGAGCTGGCCGAGGTGGGCGAACGCGCGTTGCGCCAACTGCGTGGTCTCGACCGGTTCGCCGCGTCGCTCCGCGCCGGGCGGGCGGGGAGCGTGCGCATCATCGCATCCAGCACGCCCGGCAGCTACCTGCTGCCGGGGATCGTCGCCCGCTTCTTGCAGCGGAATCCCGACGTCGACGTCGAGCTCGCAGTCGAGACGATGTCGGAGCTGTGGGAGCAGTTCATGTCCGGTGGTTTCGATTTTGCCGTGACGCCCCGCATCGCGTACGACGCCGACGTGGTCGTCACCGAACTGTGCGACGATCCGATCGTGCTATTCGTCGCAGCGGGCACCGCGCTCGCCGGACGGTTATCGCTCGGATGCGCCGACTTCGCCGACCACATGCTCGTCGGAAAATTCTCCGACTCGTACTGGGGCCAGATCACCCGCGAGCTCGGTCGCCGCGGATACCGCTTCGCGCGCCGCATCGACCTGCGCTCGTCGGAGGCCGTGAAGCAGACGGTGCAGGCCGGTTTGGGGATCGGGCTGCTGTTCGGGTCCGCGGTCCGTGAAGAGCTTGCGGAAGGGACGCTGGTGCGCTTGCCGGTTGCCGATCCGTTGCTGCAGCAACGGCACTGCATCGTACGGCGCACCGACACCGACGCGACGCCGCTCGCGCAAGAGCTCGCCGCGTTCTTGCGCGACGCGTTGGACCCGGGTACGCCGTCGTGATCGAGCCGCGCGGTGGTGACGACGGCACGGCGTTCACGCTCGTCGATCTGCGGATCCTCGCCGGAATGGCGTCGGGGAAGACGCAGGCGGAGATCGGTGCCGAGATGCACTTGGAGCAGCCGGCGATCAGCAAGCTGTTGCGCGCGTGCGAGGGGCGCACCGGGCTTGCGCTCGTCGAGCCGGTCGGCAGGCGGCTGACGCTCACGGCGCTCGGGCGCGATTTGGCCGCGGCGGCCGAACGGACGCTGGCGGCGTTCGACGAGGTCGAACGCCTGGCGGGAGACCTGCTCGCCGCGCGCCGCGGCACGGTGCGCATCATAGCCTCGAGCACGCCGGGCAGCTACGTGCTCCCGGGGATCGTCGCGGCATTCCTGCGCGACGTGCCGCGCGCATCGATCCAGTTGCACATCCAGCCGATCTCGAATCTTTGGGCGTCGTTCGAGGCGCAGCAGTGTGACTTTGCGGTCGTTCCCGCGATGGGTCTCCCCGAACAGCTCGTCAGCGAGCCGCTCTACGACGACCCGGTCGTCTTTTTCGCGAGCCCCGGTTCACCGATCGCCGGCCGCACGAATCTCGCGCTCGACGATCTGCGCACGGAGACGATCATCGGAAAGTTCGTCGAGAGCCACTGGCGCATGATCGTGCGCGAGCTGGAGCTGCGCGGCTTTCGGGCGGGGCGGCGAGTCACGATCATCCCGCCCGAGGGGGTGAAGCGCATGGTCGCCGCCGGTGCGGGCGTCGGCATCCTGCTCGAGTCGTCGATCCGGCGCGAGCTCGACCGCGGCACGGTGGTCCGCCTTCCGATCTCCGACCCATCGCTCGATCAGCTCTTCTGCTTAGCCAGGCGTCCAAACGATGCGCTCTCACCGCTCGCGCTGCGCTTCGCGGCGTTCTTGCGCGCCAAGATCGCCGCCGGCTTTCGCCCGGCGCGCTCGCATGCGCCTGAGGAATACGTGCCGACCTAATTGGAATTGCAGGGCCGCGCCTAGGTCATTAGGCTTGACGAAGCATTCGTCGCGAGGGGGGCGTCATTTTGGTGCGGACCATACGCTGGGCTACGTTTTGCCTCGTTCTCGGCACGTTCGCCGTCTCGGCGGCGCTGCGCGGCACCCCGGTTGCCGCGGACGCGCCGACCGTCATTCACGAGTCGTTCCCGTCGAAGGTCGCGACGTTCTGGCCGACGTTCGTGGCGCAAGCGGAGGGGTTCTACACCAAGCAGGGCTTGCAGGTCGAAGATCTGCTCGTCGACCCGAACGTCACGGTCGCATCGCTGATCGGCGGATCGGTCGAGGTTTCGATCGCGGACAGCACCCAACTCATGCTGGCGCTCGACAAGGGCGCGAACCTCGTCGCCGTCGGGATCGAAACCGACAAGAACCCGTACAAGCTGATGGGGCCGGCGGCGATCAAGTCGCTGGCCGATCTCAAAGGAAAGCGGATCGGCGTCGCATCGGCGATCGACGTGTACACCTACGTCGCGCGCGAGATGATTCGCAAAGCCGGGCTCGATCCCGACAAGGACGTCGAGTGGGTCGTCGGCGGCGGCCAAAACCAACGGTTGACCGCGATCATGGGCGGCGCCATCCAAGCCGGCTTCTTCACGCCCCCGTCGGATTCGAAGCTCGCCGCGCTCGGCTTCAACACGCTTGCCTTTGCCCCGGACTACTTTCCGAACCTGACGCTCAGCGCGACCTCGGTCAAGCGCGATTGGGCCGTCGCCCATCCCGACGTGCTTCGTCACTTCCTTCAGGCGCAGTCCGACGCGGTGAAGTGGCTATATGCGCCCGCGAACCACGCGCGTGCGCTGCAAATCCTCGAGGAGGCGACGAAGTCGACGCCGTCCGAGGCGGAAGACTCATACGCGTACTACGTCGGCAAGCGCGTCTTTCCGGCCAACGCGTGCGTGACGCGCCCCGGTCTCGAGAACGTCGTCAAGATCATGCGGCAGACCGGTCAGGTGAAGAACCTGACGGTCGCCGACGTCCCCAAGTTCGCCGACACCGAATGGTGCCCGAAATGAGACCATACCGATGCTAACCCAAGAAGAGAACGACCGGCTCACCCGGGTTGGTCCCGGCACGCCGATGGGCAACCTGATGCGCTGCTACTGGCATCCGGTCGCTGCCAAGGCGCAGCTGCTCGAGCGCGGCGGCGTGATGCCGGTGCGCCTCTTCGGCGAGGATCTCGTCCTCTTCCGTGACGGCATGGGCCGGCTCGGTCTGGTCGAGGACCGCTGCGCGCACCGGCGCGTTGCGCTGGGCTGCGGATATGCGGCTCCTCACGGCGTGCGCTGCCCCTACCACGGCTGGACGTACGATGTGACCGGCCAGTGCGTCGACCAGCCCGGCGAACCCGCGGGCAGCACGTTCAAAGACAAGGTGAAGATCAACGCCTACCCCGTCCAAGAGCTCGCCGGCCTGATCTTCGCCTACCTCGGCCCGCAGGATCGGCCGCTGCCGCTGTTGCCGCGCTGGGATCGACTCGTGTGGCCCAACGTCTACCGCGTGATCGGGTTCATCAAGATCCCTTGCAACTGGCTGCAGTGCATGGAGAACACGCCCGATCCGGTGCACACCGAGTACTTGCACGGTCAATTCTTCAAGCAGTGGATGGACAAGAACGGGGTGACCGATCAGCGCATGCGCAAGCTCGCCGACGGCTTCGCGACGCACTTCATCAAGCACGACTACGAGATCGGGAAGTACGGGATCGATCGCCGCTGGTTGCTCGAGGGCCAAACCGGTGACAAGGACACGTGGGGCGTCGGTCTGCCGCTCGTCTTCCCGGACATCCACTGCACCTCGGGCAGCGGCCGCCACACCTTCGGGTGGCGCATGCCGATCGACGACGTGACGACGATGGAAGTCTTCGTCCGCGGCTTCGACCCCGGTCCCGGCGTCGAGGTCCCCGTCCAGGATCCCGTCCCGTTCGTCGAGATCGAGATGGTCGATGACGCAGGCCGCTTCACGGCGCTCGACGCGATCACCGGGCAAGACGTGATGGCGTGGGTCTCGCAGGGTCCGATCTGCGACCGGACCAAGGAACGATTGGCCGACACCGATCGCGGCATCATCCTCTACCGTAAACAGCTCTTCGAGCAACTCGCGCGCGTCGAGGCGGGTCTCGATCCGATCAACGTGTTCCGCGATCCGGCCGAGAACGAGTGCATCGATTTACCGGTGCCGTGGGATCGCGGCTACGCATGGGGGTACGGCAAGGACGGCAGCTACGTTACGGGTTCGGTGACCGCGGCCGACCCGCTCCCGGCGCACCTCAAGGCCGAGATCGAAGCGCTGTACCAAAAAGCTTCGTCGTTGCGCGATCCACAGTTGGCCCGCGGGGCCTGAAAGAATCGTATGACCACGCAAATCGCCAAGGGTTCCCCGCAGGCCACGCCCTTCGAGCTGCGCAGCGCGCTGCTCGACCAAGGCCGGACGATGGACCTGCTCGCCTCGACCAACATCCTTGCCGCGCACATCAAGGTGTACGCCGAAGGCGGGGAAAACACGATCCACGCGCACACCCAAGAAGACCACCTGTTCGTCATCCTCGGCGGCCAAGCGACCTTCCATCTTGGGCACGACGACGTCGTGAAGGTCCTCGGAAAGCATCAGGGCATCATGATTCCAGCCGGCAGCTACTACTGGTTCGTCAGCAGCGGAAACGAGAACTTGGTCCTGCTCCGTGTCGGGGCGAAGGCCCAAGGCTGGAGCGATTTCGACGATCGCGTCGACGTCGACGGCAAGCCGTTTCCGGGCGACTCGGCGGCGAACAAGGAAGTCCCGGTCATCGTGCGGCCGGGCGCGTTCTTCAGCTAAAGCGTCGTGGCTGACGCGATCGTAGCCTCATCGGCCACACGAGGCGGTTCGCGCTTCCTGAAGCTCCGCGTGCGGCCGTCGGTCGTGCGCGGTACGCTCTCGGTCCTCTCGGCCGGCGTGCTGTGGGAGATCGCGGGCCGGACGTTCCTGAACAACCCGCTGTTCTTCGTCCCCCTCAGTGCGGTCCTGACGCGCATGGTGGGACTGGCGCAGACCGGCGAGCTGCAGCGCGACATCGCCACGAGCTTCGAGGAGTTTGCGATCGGTTTCGTGCTGGCGTCGGCGGTCGGCATCGCGATCGGCGTCCTCATGGCGAGCTCGAAGGTCATCTGCGAGGTCGTCGATCCGTGGGTATCGATGCTCTACGCGACGCCGTTCGTCGCGGTGGCGCCGCTCCTGACGTTGTGGCTCGGGATCGGTCTCGCCGCGCACATCGCGGTCGTGTTCATCGTGGTCGTCTTTCCGGTCCTCATCAATACCTACGCCGGTTTGGCCAACAGCGATCGCGACCTCATCGAGGTCGCGCAGTCGTTTGGTGCGCGGCCGATGCAAATCTTCGCGAAGATTCGCTTCCCGGGCGCGTTGCCGTTCATCGTCGCCGGGTTGCGCCAAGGCGTCGCCCGCGGTCTCGTCGGCGTCGTGGTCGCCGAGCTGTTCGGTTCGAAGAGCGGCCTCGGCTATCTGATCCTGATCTCGGGTCAGCAGTTCGATGCCGCCGGGCTCTTCGTGGGGATCTTGCTCTTTGCCGTCGCCGGGATCGCGCTGGTCGAGCTGATGCGCGTGATCGAGCGGCGGATGGCTCCGTGGCGCTTCCAGGAGAGCGGTGAATGAGCGGCGTCCCGAAGCTCGAGGTCCAGCATCTCTCGAAGATCTATCGCAAGGGCGATCAGGCGATCGAAGCGCTTCACGACCTGAGCTTCACGGTTGGAGAAGGCGAGTTCGTCAGCATCGTCGGGGCCTCGGGTTGCGGCAAGACGACGCTGCTGCGGCTGCTCGACGGCTTGATCGCGCCGACGTCCGGCAACATCTTGCTCGACGCGCGGCCGGTCGACGGGCACGGCAGCCGCCGCGGGTTTGTCTTTCAGCAAGACCGGCTCTTGCCGTGGCGCACCGTCGCTGCGAACACCGTGCTCGGACCGGAGATTCGCGGAGGGAATCGAGCCGAGGCAGCGCGCCGTGCCGGCGACTTCCTCAACCTCGTCGGACTCGGCGGCTTCGAGAAGCACTATCCGCACGAGCTCTCCGGCGGGATGCGGCAGCGGGTGAACCTGGCGCGCGCGCTCACGGTCGAGCCGGAGGTCCTGCTGCTCGACGAACCGTTCGCCTCGCTGGACGCGCAGACGCGCGAGATCATGCAGAGCGAGCTGGTGCGCATCTGGGCGGAGACGAAGAAGACCGCGGTATTCGTCACGCACCAGATCGAGGAAGCGGTTTACCTCTCCGACCGCGTGCTGGTCTTCACCGTCCGGCCGGGCAGATTGAAGGAAGAGGTCGTCATCGACTTGCCGCGGCCGCGCGGGCTCGACGTCAAGCGCACGCCCGAATTCGTGCAGTACACCGACCGTATCTGGAAGCTCATCGAAGAAGAAGTGCGCCAAGGCATCGGTCTCGAGGTTGCCCAGGCAGCCGCGCTGCATGGTTGACGTCGAGGTCGACCCCGATGTGGCGGTGATCGCCGACCTCGTCGTCGCGAGTCACATCCTCGAGAACGAGAGTGTGCTCGACAGCTTCGGTCACGTCTCGGCGCGCTCGAAGAAGAACCCGAACCGCTTCTACATCCCGCGTGCGATGCCGCCGGGATCGGTGACTGCGGCCGACATCGTCGAGATGGACGCCGCGGAGTGCACGCCGGTTGCGCCGAACGCGCAGCGCCTCAACGGCGAGCGCTTCATCCACAGCGAGATCTACAAGGCGCGACCGGACGTCGGATCGGTGATCCACTCGCACTCGCGCGCGGTGATCCCGTTCGGACTGGCCGGCGTACCGCTTCGTCCGGTCGTCGCGCAAGCCGGCTTTTTGCCGCCCGAGACGCCGCTCTTCGAGATCCGCGAGGCGACCGGGCCCGTCGAGAAGCGCGGGATGCTGGTCGTCAACGGAAAGCTCGGCGAGTTCCTCGCGCGCAAGCTCGGCAACGCCCCGGTGATCCTGATGCGCGGGCACGGCAATACGGTCGTCGGCAGCTCGGTGAAGCAAGCGACGGTGCGCGCCGTCTACACCGACATCAACGCCCTCATGCAGTACCAGGCACTCCAGCTCAGCCCGGAGATCACCTGCATGGATCATGCCGAGCTCTTGCAGAACGCCACCGAAAACTTCGACGCCGATCGGCCGTGGGAAAATTTCCGGCGCCGGTTGGAGAAGCAGGGCTAATGGCTAGAATCATCGGCGGCATCGGGACGGCGCACACGCCCACGATCGGGTTCGCGCACGATCGGCAGAGCCCGAGCGATCCCGTCTGGGGTCCAATCTTCTCAGCCTTCGCGCCGATCCGCACGTGGCTCGAGGAGCAGCGGCCCGACGCCCTGGTGGTGATCTACAACGATCACGTCACCTCGTTTTTCTTCGATCACTACTCGGCGTTTGCCCTCGGCATCGGTGATTCGTATGCGCCGGCTGACGAGGGCGGCGGCCCGCGCAGCCTCCCGCCGATCGCCGGTCACCCGGGCCTCGCGCAGCACATCGGGCAGGCGCTGATGACGGAAGAGTTCGACATGTCGTTCTTCCAGCAGCGGCCGCTCGATCACGGCGTATTCTCACCGCTTTCGATGCTCGCGTCGCACGAGCCGGCATGGCCGGTGCCGATCGTGCCGCTACAGATCGGTGTCTTGCAGTTTCCGGTCCCGTCCGCGCTGCGCTGCTGGAAGCTGGGTGGGGCGCTGCGCCGCGCGATCGAAAGCTATCCGGAAGATCTGCGCGTGGTCGTGATCGGGACCGGCGGGCTCTCGCACCAGGTCCACGGCGAGCGCGCCGGCTTCAACAACGTCCCCTGGGATGAGAAGTTCATGGACCTGATCGAAACCGATCCGGTCGCGATCACCGAGATGACGTACGCGCAGCTCGCCGAGCTCGCGGGGTTCGAGGGCGCCGAGGTGATCATGTGGCTCGTGATGCGCGGCGCACTCTCGGCGTCGGTGAAACGCCTGCATCGCGCATACTACCTCCCGTCGATGACCGGCATCGGGATGGTGCTCTTCGAGAACCAGGCGGAGCCGCCGACAAAAGCGTCTGTTGAGGCCTATCGCCGGAAGATGGGCGACCAGCTCCGCGGCGCCGAGCGCCTCGAGGGCACGTACCCCTTCACGTTCGCGCGCAGCACGAAGGCGTACCGCCTCAACGCCTTCTTGCACGACCTCATCGTCCCGGCCAACCGAGCCCGCTTCTTGGAAGATGAAGAGGGCGCGTTCGAGGCCGTCGGCCTCACTACCGAAGAGCGCGACCTCGTGCGCAGCCGCAACTGGCGCGGCATGATCCACTACGGCGTGATCTTCTTCATGCTGGAGAAGCTCGGCGCGGTCATCGGTGTCTCGAACCTCCACATCTACGCAGCAATGCGCGGGCAGTCGCTGGACGACTTCCAAAAAACGCGCAACGCCCAGGTCCTCTACTCGGTCGCGGGGAGCGAAGCGAAGACGTAAGCCTACACCGGGACGAAAATCTCTCCGGGCGTATAACGCTGCGGCGTAAGCCCCTGCGCGTGGGCGTAGCCCAGCAGCAGCTCGAGCGTCGCGCGGTTCGGCTCGATTCCGTACGGCAGCGGGTCGCCGCCGACGAACGCCCGCATCCGCCGCCACTTCTCGTCCTCGGCGTCGCCCGCACCACCCGCATCGAGCTGGCTCAGATAGAGCTGCTTTGATTCGTCGAAGGCACGATAGATCGCCCTGCCGAGCTGTGGATCGGCCGCGAGCAATTCGTCCTTCACGCACACGAGCCCGTGGATCGGATACGCACCGGTGCGCGCAAACCAATCCGCATCACGCGCAGCGGCGTCGGGAAACAGCGGCCGATACGGCCGTGTCGAGCGTACGGCATCCCGCGTCGCGCTGCCGGCATCCCAGCCGGCGGTCGGCGCCCCCTCGCGGCCGAGCCCCGCCGGCCCGGCAAAGGCGGCATCGATCTCGCCGCGCCCAAACAGATCTACCAGACTCGTCCCGGCAGGCGCGGCAACGACGTTCGGCGGTGCGACGAACTCCCGCACGTGCTCTTCGTCGTCCGTATACCACGTGATCGTCGATGGGTCGACGCCGTACTCGCTCTGCAGCAGTCCGCGCACCCAGACCCCGGTCGTCACCGTGTACGCGCGCACGCCAACGCGCCGCCCGACGAGATCCGCAGGTTTCTCGATGCCCGTATCGGTCCCGACCTGCACGTCACCGTGGTGCAACATGTGGTTGACCACGATCGGGAGCGCCGTGAACCCCTTGCCGTGCGCCTTCGCGACGACGTAGGTGGTAATCGGGATCTCGCAGACGTCGTACGCGAGCTCGCGCACCATCTTCCGGTACGCGCCGACCATCGGCTTCACATCGAGGAAGTCGAGCTCGTACCCGGCTAAGGTGACGCGCCCGTCGCGGAGCGGGCGCGTGTGACCGTACGGGAAGAGCGCCGTCTCGAGCCGTTGCTTCACGGGTCGTTATTCGAGAGCGCGCAGACCGGCCAACGCGCAGCGGTCGGCCGAGCCTTCGGTGGTGGTGCCGCCGACGCCGACGGCCCCGATGATGGTGCCGTCGACGACGACCGGCATGCCGCCCTCGACCGGCAACGCGTGCGGAAACGCGAAGTAGTGGGTGCGCCCGCTGTCGGCCATCGTCTTGGTCGTGCGCGTGAACGTCACCGCAGTCTCCGCCTTGTAGATCGCGCCGCGTATGCTGCCCAACGACGCCTCTTCGTGGCGGGCGAAATAGAGCAGGTTCGCGCCGGCGTCGACGATCGCGACCGCGATGCGCCAGCCGTTTGCCGCTCCTTCGACGGCGGCAGCGTCGGCGATCGCCTTGGCGGCATCCAGCGTGAGGACGGTAATCGTTTTTTTCTTGAGGAGATCGCTCACTTTGGCTCGAGCTCTTCCGTGAGCCGCCATTCCTTGAGCGGCCTCCCCTCGGCGAGCGCGGTCAACTCGCGCCGCCAGATGCGCCGGAAGAGCGCCTCCTCGACGTCGGAGCTCGCGAGGTGTTCGTCCTCGCGCGTCTTGACCGGGCCTTGGCCGACCTGTGCGATGTAGTCCTGGATGAACTCGATGTGCGTGCGGTCCTTGATGTCTTGCAGGCGCATCTTGCCGGCGAGCACCGCATCCGCTAGCTCCGAGATGCCGGACCGGTCGTTGTAGGTCGCGCTCCGGCTCTCGAGCATCTTTCGCTTCTCCTCGCCGGTGACCGGGAACAGCGTGACGCGAAACGTGGTGTGGCTCGCGTCGTCGACCGGCACGCGAAATGACACGTGGATCGAATGGCTGACGTTTTTCGCCATGTTGACCGCGAGCGGAACGATGTAGCCGCAGTTGGGCATGATCTTGTGGGCGATGGTGTCGCTCGTCTGATTCGGCCAGCGGAAATAGGCGGAGAGCCCGAACGGCGTCTCCTCGGCGCGCACCTCGGGTATGCCGGTAATGCCCTTGGACTCCATGAGGTCGCGATGGACGAAGTTGAAGTGCAGCGCCGAATTCTCGAGAGAGAAGAAGAAGTTCGCCGGCATCACGTCGACCGTCACGTCGCGGACGCCCTCGCGCTCCATCGCCTTGAAGCGCCACAGCGGCCGCGGTTCGCCTTCGCCGAAGTAAACGAAGATCAGGCCCAGGTATTCCTGGGTCGGATAGCCGGGGATGTTGAGGTTCGGCGTCGGCGCCATCGTTTCGGCGGGACGCTCGACGCACTTCCCTTCGGGGTCGAACGTCCACCCGTGGTAGAAGCAGCGGATGCAGTTCCCCTCGATGAAGCCGACGCTCAGCTGCGATCCGCGATGCGAGCAGCGGAAGCCGATCGCGTGTGCGACGCCATCCTCGCCGCGGTAGAGCGTGAAATCCTGTCCGAGGATGCGCACCGGTTTCGCGTGTCCGACGGGGAGATCTTCGGAACGCTGAACCGGATGCCAGAACGTGCGCATGTAGCGACCCGCCAGCGTGTCGGGTCCCGTGTGGACGAAGTCGATCTTGTGCCGGCGCCGCGTCTCGCGCTTACCTTCGAGCTCGATGGCCATCTAACGATTCTCCTGTGGGAGCGGGATGCCGCCTGGTTTGCTGACGGCGACGAAGCGCGATCCGGTGGGGTCCCAGCGCAGCATCATGCACCAGTCGCCCGACATCCCGCGCTGCGGTGTCTTGGCGTAGTCCACGATACCGTAGATGCCTTGCCAACCGCGAACATGGTTGATGTAGTCACGCATTTGTACGGGCGTGGCATCGAAGCCCAAATGCCGGTAGGCGTCGACGGCGATGAGCATGTTGTCCCAGGCCAGCGCCCCGCCGGTATCCGGTTTGTCGACGCCCTGCGTTTTCATCGCCGCGGTAAACCTCTCGATCGCTCGGCGCACGCCGCGATCGGAGACCGCCTGCGGCACGAGCGCCGGGATCCCGGGGAAATACACCTCGCCGCTGGGCCACACCGACTGGTAGCCTAGCAGCTGCCCGTAGTTCATGTTTGCTTGGCTCGAGAGGACCGGGATGTCGATGCCGCTGTCGCGCAAACCGCGCAGGATCGTGCCGAACGGCGTCCCGCTGGCCCAGGCGATGATCAGCTGCGCGCCGGAGTTCTTGATGCGCTCGAGCTGGGCGGTGACCGATAGATCGGTGACCGCAAACTGCTCGTGGTCGGCGAGGACGAGCGCGTGGTTCTCGGGCCGCGCCAAAATGCCGCCCATCGTGGGTCCGGACTCTTGCCCGCTGGCATCGGTCGTCGAGAGGATCGCGATCTTCCGCAGGCCGCGTTCGCGGAAGTAGCGCATCCCGGTGCCAAAGAGATCGATCGTCGAGTAGCCGCTCGAGTAGATCCAGCTCCCGGGTTCCGGATGCACGCCCGGCGTGTAGCAGTAGAGGACCGGCCCCTCGGTCTTGACGAGGCTCGAGGTTGCATTGCACACCGCGGCCAGCTCGCCCCCGAACACGATCGCGGGCTTCTGCGCGAGGATCTGGCTGACGTTCTGCACCGCAAGCTGCGGGCTCGACTGGTCGTCGGAGACGACCAGCTTGACCGGGCGTCCGTTGATCCCACCGTGCGCGTTGACGTAGCCTTCCGCCGCCGCGATCGCCTTTGCGGTTTGGGTCCCGAGGAACGCGGCTTGGCCGGTGAGCGGCAAATCGACGTAGATCGGGAACGGCTCGGCCGCCGGGCTCGTTGCCGGGATACCGAGGAGCGCGAGCGCGACGAGCGCGCTCGCGAGGCGCTTCACGATCGCCCTCCGGCGAGCTCGAGCGTGGTGACGTGCTCGGAGCCGTAGTACGCACCGCGGAACCCGCACGAGCGCAGCACGATCGCATCCGCGATGTCGCGCAGGAACTTGATGTCCTTCTGCGGCCGGCCGGTTTCGTAGCCGGGGTCGTGAAAGTACCCTCGCTCGAGCAGCTCCGCACGCACGCGCTCGTACCGCTCGCCGTCCGCAGGCGAGAGCCCGAGGTCGTAGCCGTGCGACGTTGCGGTGACGATCGCGAGTGCCAGCATCTGCGCGGCCATGTGGATGTCGCGAACGTTGTAGGACGTCGAGATCAGGTCGACGACGCGACGGAGCGGAAAGACCGCGTCGTTGCTGGCGGCGAGTGCGGTCGCGAGGCTCGCGAACGCCCGCGCTTGCGTCGCGGCGTCGACGCCGGTGAACGGGCTGTGCGGCGACCAGCCGACGCGGGGCGTCCAGCGCCGGTGCTCCAGCGCGACCAGCTCTCCGCCGGATGCGTACCGCTCCACGCAGATGACCGGCGTCTCGACGCCGCTCACGAAGCCGACGGCCCGCGCCAGGTCCGCGATCTGGGGATGCGTGAGGTTCCCGCCCGTGACGAGCGCCATGCGCTTGTCGTGATGGTTGGCGACGTCGTGCGTGAGCGGGCTCGCGACGACATGTTCGGCGCCGACGGTCACGTCGGCGGGCCAGGCGGTGCCCGCGAAAACAATGCGCGTGACGGCGATCGGTGCGCTGCTGCCGGTACGGCACGCAAGCAGGGCGCCGTCGAAGAGCACCTCGCCGGGGGTTTGGGGCAGCCCGCCGTAGCCCTTGACGGCCTCCCACGCCCCGTCCACGGCGCGAATGCGGGCCGGACCGGCGGGACGCTGAGCGAGCGCCCCGTCCTCCTTCGGCGTGAAGCGCACGCTGATGGACACCGGGGTGAGCACGACGCTCGCTTCACCCGGCGTCGACCAGACCGGCGCCGCCGTGCTTTCGGGCGCGACGTTGCGCTCCCGCACGAACGTCCCGTCGAAGGGGCCGGGGGCGAAGACTTCGAGCCGGGCTGCGCCGGCGAGCGAAGCGTCCTCGCGGGCGGCGCGTTTCACGAGCTCGGCAAAAAGAGCATCCTGCGGCATCATTCGTTCAGCCTACTGAGAGACGGCACGGACGTGCAATTCCAATCAGCCGCATTCGTATTCCTGTGATGCATGAAATGCTCATCGTTCGCTCCGCAGCGCTTCACGGGCCCAAAATTCCCAGGCGCGATCGACGGTGACGTAGGCGTTCGATTTGGCGACCTCTTCCGGGGCCAGCGGCTTCAGGTTCCCCATACGCATCGCATCGATCTGAATCTGCGCGCTCTCGACGGCGTACACCGCCCGATAGACCGCGTGCCGGATCGATTTGCCGACGATCGTGACACCGTGTCCGCGCATCAAGACCAGCGCCGCTTGGCCGAGAGACGTCGCGAGCGCAGCGCCCAGCTCGGCCGTGTTGATTTGGGTATCGGTCATCCCGGCCGCGTCGCGCACGTCGAAGATCGGAACGCCGAGCCCGATGAACGATGCCATGTGGTACACGGGCTGGAGTGAGGCATCCGAGACCGCGAACGACGTAAGGGCGGGGACGTGACAGTGGACGATCGCATTGACGTCGGTCCGCAGTTTGTAGATCTCACCGTGAATGAACCGCTCCCCGTGATACTTCTGGTCGAGGTGCGATAGCGGCTTGCTGTCGAGGTCGAACGCGACGACGTCTTCCGCGGTGACAAAATTCGGGGGCAGTGCTTTCGGCATGTGATACCGCGCGGGCTCGCGCTCGTCCCGGTAGCTCATGTGCCCGTAGCCGTCGACGAGTCCACGGTGCGACAATATCTTGTTTGCCGTAACGAACTCGTCGATCATGCGGTCACTCTGCCGGCGTCGAGGGCCCACCAGAGCGCGGCTTTCTGATGGTGAACGACGGGTAAGCCCGTCCGCCCTTCGAGCGCGAGCGCGACGTCGAGCAGCCGGCCGCGCGCGGCCAGGAAGATGCCGTCCGCGCCGGGATGCTCGGCGAGCGTTTCGACTGCCAGCGCGCCGTAGTCGCTCGGTGCGATCGCGTTGACCTGCGTGGCGTTCGATGCGCCGAGCCCCACCGCCGCGATCAGGTTGACGCCGGCGTCGGCACCGTAGGTGCGGATCTTCGCGTTGACGCCGTCGTTGTATTGGGTGATCGCGAGCGGCCGTTGGGATCCGAGCGCCTGCAGGTGGCGCAGTGAGACCCACAGCGAGGAGACGATCGGGACGCCTTTGGACGCGCTCAGTTTGCCGTACGCCTGCCGTTCCGCGGCGAATCCGCTGCGCGCGGCGGTCGGGATCCCGAACACGATCACCGCTTGCGCCCCTTCGTGGACGAGCGCATCGATCGCGGTCTCGAGCGCGGCGAACGCGCGCTCCTCGTCACCTGGCAGGCCGTTCCGATTGCTGAGCGTCGCGACGATCACGTTCGCGTCGTCCGGCAGCATGAGCTGCACGTCCGACGGGATGTGTGCGACCGACGGCGAGACGAAGCCGACGACGCGCTCAGCGGCCAACGGGGACGGCGGCGTTGGCGGCCGCCGCCACGAAGAGATCCTCGATCTCCTCCGCGACGTTGGCCGGCAGTTGATCGGCCGCCGTTACCGCGCCGCGCACGTAGCTGCCGTCCTTCCCGTAGCCCCAGGCGAAGCCGCGATCCCAGGGGACCGGCAGCTCGATGCTCGCGTTCTTGGCCGGATCGCGAAAGACGTTCATCGGGACGCCGCCGGCTTCGCTGACCTCGAGCTGGGCGCGCAAGAGCTGCCGGTAGAGGATGATCCCGCGGTCGCTGTCGGCCAGCCGCTCCACCGTACGGTCGGTGATCGTGCCTTGCGCGACCCACGCCATCCAATCTTGGCCGTTCACGGAACCGAGGGAAACGGAACGCCCCGCGTCATCGACGGCCGGCATCTCGTAGTACGGGACCGTCGTCTGCGGCGGCACGGTAACGCCGGCGCCGGGACGGAACACGCGCAAGAACACCTGTATCGTGTGCGTGTCGTCCATCGGGACGCGCCAGCCGAAGTCGTGCCGGCCGCCGCCCGAGGTCACGTGCGTGTTGGGGAACACCAGCGGCGGTTGACTCGACCACGTGTCGTCATCGCCGGTCTGTCCTTCGATGAGCCGGCGGCGATTGACCCCGTATTCCCCCAGCCACTGCTCGTGCTTGAGGCGCTTGCGGGAGAAGCCCACCGCGAGCTTCCAATCCGGATGATCCTTCGGTACGCCGTTGCGTTCGAGCCAGCGCTGGAAGAATTGGCCGTGCAGGTACTCGGCGTGGATCGGATCGACCGTGTTCTCCATGCACTGCAGCCAATTGCACGGCAAGATCGCGTACGCGAGGACGCGGTAGCAGTTCTCCCACACGAGGCGGTCCCAGCGCGGCAAGAGCGGCGTAGGCGCGGGTCCGAGGTACGCGAAGATGATCCCGGCCAGCTCTTCGACCGGGTAGGCGGTGATGGTGACCTTTTCTTTGAAACTACTCCCCTCGGGTTCGCCGGGCTGCGCGACGCAGCGTCCGGCGCCGTCGTACGTCCAGCCGTGATAGGGACAGCGCAAGCCTTCGCCGGTCGTGTAGCCGCATTCGAGTTTGACGGAGCGGTGCGCGCAGCGGTCGGCGACGAGACCGAGCCGTCCCGCCTTGTCGCGGAACAGGACGAGGTGCTCGCCGTAGAGCGTGATCGGCATGACCTCGCGTTCCGCGAGCTGCGCGGCCGGCGCGATCGGCTGCCAGTAGTGGCGCAACAAGGTCCCCATCGGCGTTCCGGGTCCGACCCGCGTCAGGCGCTCGTTCTCTTCGTGCGTCAGCATGCTCCGCTCACCGTCCCTTCGGGCACCATTCCGGATCGACGTACTTGCCCACCTCCGCGGGCGTCGACGCCGTGCGCCCTTGATCGTGCAGCATCTTGAGGACGATCTCCATCCCGGGACGGAGCTGGCAGAAGTCGTCGGCAAAGAAATGCGCCCGGACGTACGCGTCGTACGACGCGGCGGCTTCGACCGGCGTCGTCTTCAAGGCGGCAACCAAGATCGCGATGGCCCTCGGGCGATTCGCCGGATTGTTGAGCCAGCGGCTCGCCGCCGCCTGCGCGCGCAGGTAGCGGCGCAGCACGTCGCCGTTGCGTCGCGCCCAATCGCGGCGCACGATCGTGATGCTGGCCTGCATGTGCGGGAAGTAGTCGGGGATATAGGCCAGCGACGTGAACCCGCGCTCGGCCAACTGCGCGTCGTAGGGCGGGCTGACGAGCCCGGCGGCGATCCCGCCGCCGAGGAGCGCTGCCATCCGCTGGTTCTGCCCGCCGCCGGTGAGGAAGTCGACGTCGCGATCGGGATCGAGTCCGTTGCGGCGCAGCACGTCCTTGATCACGTACGTGTAGGTGTCGAGCGGACCCGAGATCCCGATCGTCTTGCCCCGCAGATCGCGAAACGACCGAACCCCCGGGCTTGCCATCAGCTTGTAGGGGTTACTGTCGGCGCCGGAACCGACCGCGACGAGATCGGCCCCCTTGTCGTCGGCGGCGATCGCGTCGGCGCCGTTGCCGAGCCCGATCTCGATCGAGCCGCTGATGATCGCGGAGAGGATCGTCTTCGGCTCCACGACGGCGAGGTCGAGCTGCAGGCCTTCGCGATCGTAGAAACCCAACGTCAGCGCGACGAAATTCGTCCAGTTGAGCGCCGTTAGCGAAGGCGTCGCAAAGTTCAGATGCACGGGCGCCGCGAATGCCGGTGTCACGCACACGGCGAATGCGAGCGCGGCCAGAAACACAGGGCGCATCATCGCGCTACTTCGGGCACCACTCGTCGTCGATGTATTTTCCGACGTCGGCCGGGGTCGCGGTCGTCTGTCCCAACTCGTGCATCATCGTGAGGATCGCTTCCATCCCCGGCCGCATCACGCAGTAGTTGTTCGGGAAGTCGTGGACGCGGACGACGTAAGCGTCATAGGCCGCATCTGCTTCCTCCGGGGTGCTGTTCGTCGCCTTCTCGAGGATCTGCAGCGCGGCGACCTTGTTGCGGCGGTCGTTGAGCCAGTGGCTGGCGTCGGCTTGCGAACGCAGATAGCGGCGCAGGACGTCGGCATGCTGTTGCGCCCAGTCGCGCCGCACGGTCGTGATGCTGAGCTGGAGGTACTTGTAGATGTCGGGCGTGAACGCGAGCGCGTTGAAGCCGCGTTCGGCGGCCTTCTTGTCCATCGGCGGCGTGAGCAATCCGGCTTGCACCGCGCCGCCGACCAGTGCCGCGAAGCGCTGGTTCTGGCCACCGCCGTAAACGAAGTCGACGTCCTTCTCGGGATCGAGCCCGGCCTTGCGCAGGATCTGCTTGATGACGATCGTGTAGGCCTCGTACGGCGCGACCGCACCGATTTTCTTGCCCTTGAGGTCTCTGACCGTCTTGATGCCGGGCGCCGACATAAAGGTGTAGGGGACGCGATCCGCGCCCGCGCCGACGGCGACGATCGGGGCGTGCTTGTCGACGCCGACGACGAGCTGGCCGGCCGGTGCCAGCGCGATCTCCGCCGACCCGCCGATGAGCGCCGCCAAGAGCGTCGTCGGGTCGATCGCCGTCATCTCGACCTGCAGGCCTTCGCGATCGTAGAAACCTTGGGCGGCGGCGATGAAGTGCGGCCAGTTCTGAGCCGTGATCGAGGGCGATACGAAGCGCAGTTGCACTTTGGGCCCCGCCGGGGCATCCGCCGCGGCCGCGGCCGCGCCGCAGCACAGCACCGCCGTCAGTAGGATAGCAGCGTGTCGAATGCTCATCGCGCGAGGGATTCCGCGCCGCAACCCGCTAACCCGCCAACGTTATGTTGACGCAGGCAGAGAACGAACGGCTGACGCGGGTCGGCCCGGGCACGCCGATGGGGACGCTTCTTCGTAACTACTGGCAGCCGATTGCGCCGGCCAAGCAGCTCGCCGAACGGCAGGTGATGCCGGTGCGCTTGTACGGCGAGGACCTCGTGCTCTTCCGCGACGGACGGGGACGGATCGGGCTCGTCGGCGACCGCTGCGCGCACCGCCGCGTCAAGCTCGAGTGCGGCTACACGACCGAGGCCGGGATCCGCTGTCCGTACCACGGCTGGACGTACGACGTCGCGGGCCAGTGCGTCGATCAGCCGGGTGAACCGGCGGGAAGCACCCTTCGACAGGCTCAGGGCAGGCTCTTTAAAGACAAGGTGACGATCCCGTCCTATCCGGTCGAAGAACTGGCGGGACTCATCTTCGCGTACCTCGGACCGCAGCCGGCGCCGCTCTTGCCGCGCTGGGATCGCCTCGTGTGGGACGGCGTCTATCGCGTCGTCGCGTTCGCGGTCATCCCATGCAACTGGCTGCAGGCGATGGAGAACACGCCCGATCCGATCCACACCGAGTACTTGCACGGTCAGTACTTCATGCAGTGGCTGAAGGCGCAGGGCGTCCCCGACGACGACCCGCGCTGGATGCTGGCGCGCGGCTTCGCGACGCACGTGCTCAAGCACGAGTTCGGGTTCCACCAGTACGGGATCGCGCGGCGCTCGCTGCGTGTCGGACAGTCGGGCGAGAACGACACCTGGTCGTCGACGCCGCCGCTCGTGTTCCCGAACACCCACGTCACCTCGGGGTCTGGCCGGCACGACTTCGGCTGGCGCGTCCCGATCGACGACACCCACACGATGCAGTGGATGCTGCGCGCGTTCCGGCCCGGCAACGGCGTCACCGTTCCGACGCAGGAGAGCGTCCCGTACTACGAGATGCCGGTCGTCGACGCCAAGGGCAACTACGCATCGCTCGACACCGTCAACGGTCAGGATTGGATGGTGTGGGTCACGCAGGACCCGATCTACGATCGCACGCGCGAGCGGCTCGCCGACAGCGATCGCGGGATCATCCTCTACCGTCAACTCCTGCAGCAGCAACTCGAGCGCGTGGAGGCGGGAAGCGATCCGATCAACGTGTTTCGCGATCCGGCGCAGAACCAGAGCATCGAGCTCCCGACCCCGTGGGACCGCGGCTACGCCTGGGGCTACGCAAAGGACGGCAGCTACATCCGCGGGACGGTCACCACCGCCGACCGGATGCCGGCCGAGATCGCGGCGGAGATCGAAGATCTGTTCTGCGCGTCGACCCGCGAGACGAACGTCGCCGTTGCCTCAGTCTGATTCGAAGCAATGGCGGTTCGAAATCGATGTCGATCGTTGCTTGAGCGATCGCGAACGGAATCCGATTGGATTCGCCTTCCCAGGGGTCATCAATTATGAGCTCTGAACGAAAGCCGAATTCAAGTACTTCGCTCGCCGAATTGAGCGACGAAGAATATGGCATGCTGCTGTTTCGTCGCTACTTTCATCGTAAAACTGTTCCATGGTTGATCGGCTACGCTCTACTGTTCCTCGCATGCTTCTGGGCATTTAACCTACCTTTGTCAAGTAAGGATGACTGGGTGCGGGCGATCGTCCTCTCCGTGTTAGCCGCAAGTATGCTGACCGGAGTCGGAACACTCATTCGAACCGTCGTAGTGGATCAGCCAAAACTCGAACGTGCTCTTGATGGGACGCGAAAGGCTTCTCGCACGGCCGAGTTGAGGAGGGCCGGTGAGGCGGTGAATGAGCCGACGCAACAGATTTACTCGACATGGGATGTAGCTTTAGGAACGCTTGAAAACTTTTGGAATACGAACAAGGTTCAGAACGGACAGGTCTTCGTCCTCAGTGTCGGTGCGACGGTTCTCGGATTCCTAGTTTTGATTGTCTCGATCGTCCTCAAAGCCTTTAACATAGGACAATCGCAGGACGATATTGCGATCATCGCTGGTGTACTATCGCAGTTCATCGGAGCGACACTTTTGATTGTTTATCGATCGACCGTCAGTCAATCCAGTCGATTCGCGGAGGCTTTGGAGCGAATTCTCACGGCTGGCATGTCCGCTGCTATTGTCGAGACTATTGAGGGTTCAGAACCCGAAGTGATAGCCGTTAGAAACAAATACCGCGGTGAGGTCGCGATAGAGATTCTTCGAGGTTCTAAGGAGAAGTGGAGGAGCGTGCCGTTAAAGCCGCAGGAATAGACGTTCCGGGCGCTTGTTATCGTGGCGGTCGGAGTGCCGTCGCGCTGATGATCTCGGTCGCGGGGAACGCTCGCTCGAGGAATCCGTAGCGCGCGAGCGCGTCGATGAGCGGCTGGAAGT
>Ga0209415_10006275_pt1 | contig 21202 bp, 21 predicted proteins | sample PeaSoiSIISIP2007_FD_187696 | JGI IMG/M metagenome (GOLD analysis project Ga0209415, IMG submission 187696) | Peat soil microbial communities from Weissenstadt, Germany - SII-SIP-2007 (SPAdes) (version 2) | ecosystem: Environmental > Terrestrial > Soil > Wetlands > Peat | place: Germany...
AGATCGAGGAAATAGGCGGTCTCTTCGATGGTGTCGGTGCCGTGGGTGATGACGATGCCGTCGACGTCCTTCTGGGCGAGCAGCGTGTTGACCCTTTTGGCCAGTTTCAGCCAGTAGCCATTGTTCATGTTCTCGGAGGCGATCTGGAAGACCTGCTCGCCTTTGACATTGGCGACGTTCTTCAGTTCCGGAACGGCTTCGATCAAGGCCTCGACACCGACCTTGGCGGCGGTGTAACCGACCGTCGTCGTGCTGCTGGCGCCGGTCCCGGCGATGGTGCCACCCGTCGCGAGGATTGTGACATTGGGTAGTTTTCCCGGTTCGCGCGCTTCGCCGGGCGAGCCGGCAAAGAGCAGGGCACACGTGAGCGCAGGTGCGATGGCAAAGCGTGTTAGCGTTGAAATATGGGACATTTTTCCTCCAATATCTCCCAGGTGGAGTGCTCCTCGTTCCGCTTTTCTTTTTAGACAGTCGGAAGAGTCGGCACGAGCAGTCGCAAATCACATGCCAGCGCAAAGCGGTCTGAGATTTTTAATAACGAATTGATATCACGCGTTATTATTTTGCAACTGGCGGACGGCATTCGATTCCCCGAATAAACTCCCCGACAGGGTGATCGGAAAGCCGAACGACCCTTGGCTGCGTCCAAGGGCCGTTCCCCGGATTATTCCGCGACCCGGAGTCCGTATCGGGTGGCGATCTGTTGGGTCGTGCCGAACGCCTTCAGTTTTCCGATGGCGTCCTCGAAGATTTTGACGTCTGCCTCGGACACGCTCTTGCGGGACAGGCCGGCGGTGTAGGAAATCGGCATCGCCTCTCCGACGAACTTGAGGCCCTTGATGCCCAACTTGTGCATCATATACTGGCCGACGTCCTGGTTGATCATGCCGACCGTGGACGGGTCGTAGCGGCCACCGTTGTCCATCTTCTTCAACAGGATTTCGTTGGAAACTTCGATTTCCATCTTCGCCCCGCCGTGAGCTTTGGTGATGATATCCTCCGCGATGCTGGAGGTGCCTGACGGCCCGTAGACCGCAATGGTCTTGCCCTTGATGCTGTCCGGCCCGCCATAGGTCCAGGCCTCCGCCTGGGGCGCGAAGAACGCATAGGCGGACCGAAACACCGGGGCAAGCATGAAGAATTTTTCCCGCCGAACCGGTACGTCGACCACCGAAAAGATGCCGGTGGCCTCCCCGCTTTCCGCCATCTCCAAGGCGCGGCGCCACGGCAAGACGGTTATGGAACAGGTCTTTTTGATTTCGGCGCAGATGGCCTGAATGACCTCCGGCATCGGGCCCGCCGCCTTATCGTTTTCATTGAAATTGAAAGGGGGGAATTCCTCGGTGACGAACTTATAGTCTTCAGCGTGGCTCGTTCCAATAAACAAGGCGTACAAGGTCAAAGCGAGGAGTGGCAGTTTTTTCATTTTTAGCCTCCCTTGGTAAGAATAATGCATAGAGAAAAAGACCTGGCTGATGCGTCCTAGAGCCGGATGCTTATAGATCGAATCGCCAAGAGCGATTCTTGGGCCACATTGGTGGCATTGGCATAGCCGATGTAGGGATTGAGCACGGTGACGAGGCCGATCGAATTCTCGACTGCGGCGCGCAGGGTGTGCACGCCGTAATAGACATCGGCCGGAACCTGACGGTCACCCAGCAGGTCGTGTCCGTTGCGAGACGCGTTCATCTTCTTCCTGTTTCCTGTCCCGAAGTCTGCGGGTCGTTCCGCTCTTGAAGACAATCGGAAGAAGGAAGTGCAACCAGCATGCCATCTCGGCATCGCCGGAGATGCTCAAAAACGCTTGATATTTAAATATTTTTTCTCGTGCCAGAAAGTTGACACTCGGATTTCCGACCGCCCTGCGGCACCGCGTGTTCGGAAATCCGAGCACGAATCGGACGTATCGGAGAGGTCAATGTTTAAACTCGGCGGGCCTCTCCTCCAGTTGCTTCATGTATTTCTGCACGAGTTGCTGAGGGATTCCTTTGGCGTCCAGTTCCGCAAGTTTGCGACTGAAGTCCTCGACCATGAAAGCGCAGGGAGATCGGCGACTGAACGCAAAATAAATACCCGAGTCGGCGATCGTCAACGACAGGGGAACTATTTTCTGTTCTTTTCCCATGCTTAGAAGACCAGCTTGTCCAGCCATCAGGCCAGTCACAAAATACGCGATCTGCCCCTGCCGCAGTTTCTGAAAGTTTTCAGTCATGGTGCCGCTTTCTTCGAAACTCAGCTCCTTTCGCAAGTACTCGTCGAATCCACCGCCGAACATGTCGCCCAGACTAATTCCACCTGTTTTTCCTTTTAAATCAGACCAGGAATTCAAGACGAACTGCCGATCCTTGTGGACGAAGACCCCAGTGGGATTTGGAAAGGCCCGGTGCGTGGTGAACTGGAGAAACTCCTCCCTTTCTGCGGTTATTCTAAGGGCGACCAACAAATCCACTTGTCCCATCTTGGCCATGCGCAAAGTACGCTTCCAGGGATAGATCTGCGGCTCCAACCTCACGTTCGGCGGAACAATCATCTTGAGCAATTCGATGCCAGCCCCATCAAATTGTCCATCGCTGGTTTGCCATTGGTAGGGTGGATAGGCGGTGTTGGCCGAATAGCGAATGACACTGCATGATCGGCTCGCAGGTTCCACGGCATCGACCCGGTCTGCCGCAAGGACGTTCTGCAAAGAGAAGACGGTTGCGATGGCGATCAACAGCGCATCGAATGAACGACGCCTCAACGATCCGATGATCGTCGGATCCTGTCTTCCCGAATGAGCGCGCCGAAGTGCCTTCATTGCTCTGTTCCTTTTGGCCGAAGAATCCCAGATAGGGACCGTTCAATCTCCTGACCAATAAAATCAGAATAACCGCATTTTGGCTCAGTCTGAAGATCAAAGCATGCGAGACGAGCGGAGACCATCGCCTCACCATTTCACTACTATAGGTTGATTAACCACAACAACCGATGCTCGACTGCACAACCGGATTGTCGCAGGTCCCGACGACGAGGCTGCCCCCAATCCAAACGGGCATGAGTTGCGATAGAGCAAATCAAACACTACCTAAGCTATAAATAGGAGTACACAGACGGCATCTTTCAGTTGAAAATCAGGGACACACGGCCCATGGACCCTCAAAACGTTGCCAGAGTCCTCATCGTCGACGACGAGGACAGCAACATCAGACTGCTCAATACGCTGCTGCACGCCGAAGGTTATGCCACCCTGACCGCCCGAAGCGGTCGCGACGCGCTGGCCGTGGCGGACGCCGAGAGGCCCGACCTCATTCTGCTCGACATCATGATGCCGGACATGGACGGGTTCGAGACCGTCGCCCACCTGAAAGCCAATCCGCACACCCAACCGGTCCCAGTGATCATGGTCACCTCGCTCGACGATCGCGACTCCAGGCTGCGCGCGCTGGAAGCCGGCGCCGAGGAATTTCTCACCAAGCCCTTCGACCGCGCCTGTCTGCGCGTCAGGGTGCGCAACCTGCTGCGGTTGAAGGAATACGGTGATTTCCTCGCCAATCACAACCGGATCCTCGAACAGGAGGTGCGGAAACGCACCGCGGAACTCAACGCCGCCTACCGCGACACGGTGTTTACTCTCGTGCGGGCCGCCGAGTACCGGGACGAGGAAACCGGCCAGCATGTTCGCCGCATCAGTCATTTCTGCCGCGAACTGGCCCAATCACTGGGCATAGACAGTGACTTCTGCGACGACATCTATCAGGCCAGCCCGATGCACGACATCGGCAAAATCGGCATTCCGGATCATCTGCTGCTTAAACCCGGCCCGTTCGACTCAGCGGAATGGGCCGTCATGAAAACCCATGCGGTGCTCGGCGCCAACATCCTCGCCCATGGCTGTTCGCCCTATACCAGGATGGGCGCCGCAATCGCCCTCAACCACCACGAGCGCTGGTCCGGAGGCGGTTATCCGAATGGACGGAAGGGAGAAGAGATCCCGCTTGCCGCCCGGATCATGCAGATCTGCGATGTCTATGACGCTCTGCGCAGCCGAAGACCCTACAAGCCGGCCTTCGACCATCGGCAGGCGATCGAAATCATCACCAAGGGTGACGGCCGAACCCAGCCCGAGCATTTCGACCCGGCCGTGCTGGCGGGCTTTGTCGCCTGCGCCGATCGTCTTTCCACCATTTTCGCGGAGCATCGGGATGACTGACTCCGCAATGACGAAAGACCCTCGCGAAACCCTGCTGGCGGTTGGCGTCGTCATGGCCTTGTCGCTGCTGCTCCTAGCGGGCTGGCAGATGTATCGCTCCCTTGAAAACTCCATCGAGACGTCGCGCTGGGTGCGCCACACCTACGAAGTGCTGGACACGCTGACCGAAGTCACCTCGGATTTGGTGGATATCGAGTCCGGTCAGCGCGCCTTCGTCATCTCGGACGATGAGTCCTATCTGGCCGAACGCGACCAGGACGTCGCCCGGATCAAGGAGGCGCTTACCAAAATAAAACGTCTGACCATCGACAATCCGCGTCAGCAACTGCGCATCGCCAAACTGGAACAAGCGACGATGGAACGCCTGTCGCGGCTGGACAAGGCCATCGGGCTCTATCGCACCGAAGGGATTGAGGCCATACGCCGCAGCATGGCGTCCAGCGAGTCCCGCCTCAAGACGGAAACCTTGCGCAAGCAAGCCGATGCGATCGAAGAGGAAGAACGTGGCCTGCTTGCGGAACGCAGCACCGAGACGGAACGCAGCGCCCGCCAGACTCTATCGGTCGGCATCCTGTTGGCGGCGATCGCTCTCTCCGGCATTTTTCTGATGTGGTGGTGGATCAAGCGCGAGGCCGGAAAAAGGCGTGCAGCCGAGGACGCCGTCCGCAATAGCGAAGCGGTGCTCCAGCAAATTCTTGACTTGCTACCGGTCGGCGTCTTCGTCTGCGACAAAGACGGCCGTTTCACCCGGATCAATCCGGCTGGAAAGGAAATCTGGGCGGCGGAACATTACGTTGACCTCGAAGACTACAGCCAACACAAAAGCTGGCGGCCGGACACGGGCCAGCCGATCGCCGCCGAAGAGTGGGCCCTGGCCCGCACCCTGAAAAGCGGCGAGATCATCCGTAACGAATTGATCGATATTCAGAGCTTCGACGGCCATCGCAAGACGATCCTCAACAACACGATGCCGATCCGCAATGTCGGAGGGCAAATGATCGGTGGAATCGCTGTCAATCTGGACGTCACCGCGTTCAAACGCACCGAGCGCGAATTGCGAACCGCGGCCCGCTTCGACGAAACGCAGAGCATGGCGCTGACGCTGTTTTCCAACAGTTTCGACCGCCGAAAGATTTTCGACGGGCTCCTGGCGCTTTTGGCCAAGAATCACCCGTTCCCCGCATCGGCGCTTTACGGCTTCGACGAGTGGAGCGGCCGGTTCCACTGCGAGGCCGCCCACGGACTCGGCCCCGAAACGGCCCGAGACTTCGCCCTCGGTGAAGGCCTGCTGGGCGAAGCGGCGCGAACGGGAAAAACGATCATGCTCGAAACGAGCAGTCTGATCCTGCAAACCGGGATCGGCGATTTCATCCCGGCCGCCGTGGTGATGATTCCTATCGTCTATCAGGAGAACCGTGTTGCCGTGCTGGTCTTGGCAACCAGCGAACCGCTCGGCGACAAGGATCACGGTTTCCTCGAACTGCTGGCCTCTCAACTCGGTGTCGCCTTGCACAATCTCAAGCAGTATGGCGACCTCAAGCTGCTAGCCGAGCAATTGCGGTCCAGAAGCGAGGAAATCGCGTCCAAAAATCAACAACTCGTCGAAGCGAGCCGCATGAAATCGGAATTTCTCGCCAATATGAGTCACGAACTCAGGACTCCGATGAACGCCATCATCGGCTTCGCCGAAGTCCTGAAGGATGGACTGGTGGGTGAGCTTGCACCACGGCAGAAAGACTGCGTCATCGACATTTTCGACAGCGGCAACCATTTGTTGTCCTTGATCAACGACATCCTCGATCTGTCCAAAGTCGAAGCCGGCAAGATGACGCTCAATCTGGAACCGCAGTCGGTGCCGGCGCTGGTGCGATCGAGCCTGCAAGTGGTCCGCGAGATGGCCTTGGGGCGTCGCCTGCGCCTGACATCCGATGTGTCGGACGACCTTGCCGATGTCTGGCTCGACGAACGCAAGGTCAAGCAGATCCTCTTCAACCTGCTGTCCAACGCCGTGAAATTCACCCCCGAGGGCGGCGAGGTCCATGTCACCGCGCGCAAAGTGGGGCGCGCGGCGGTAACGGAGGGGGGCTTCGAACATTATCTGGAACTGGAGGTGCGCGATTCCGGCATCGGTATTACGCCTGAAGATCAGACCAAGCTGTTCCAGCCCTTCGTCCAGATCGACAGCACCCTGTCCCGGCGCTACGAGGGCACCGGCCTCGGCCTGGTGATGGTGCGCCATTTGGCGGAACTGCACGGCGGGGCGGTAAGCCTGCAAAGTGCTCCGGGAAAAGGTTCGACATTTACCGTTTGGCTTCCCTGGCAAACGGACGGAGAAAGGCCGGTCGCCATGCCTCGGGGCGCAGCACCGGCCGCAACACCGGTGAGTGAACCTCCCCCCCGAAGACCGCCATTGGACAAACCACCCCTTGCCCTCGTTATCGAAGATGATGACAAAGCGGCTGATCTCTTGCGCCTGCAACTGGAATCCTCGGGTTTCCGCGTTGTTCGCGTTGCCACGGCCGAATCCGCCCTTGAGCTGGCACGCCAAGAAACACCCGACGTCATCACCCTCGATATCCAACTACCGGGGATGAGTGGCTGGGACTTTCTGGTGCAGGTCAAGAACGAGCCGCGATTGGGCGTGATTCCAGTGGTCATCGTCTCCATCGCCGCCGATCGCATTCGCGGCATTTCGCTGGGCGCGGCCCAGGTGCTGCAGAAACCCATCTCGCGCGAGGATCTGATGGGCGCGTTGGACGCCGTCGGCTTTCGCACCACACCGGATGTCACCCGTACCGTGCTGGTCATCGACGACGACCCCAAGGCAGTGCAACTGTTTTCCGCCTATCTCGACAGCGCGGGCTTCCGGGTGCTGTCGGCGTTTGGCGGCAAAGACGGAATTCAGTTGGCGCTCCACCAGCACCCCGACCTGATCGTTCTCGACCTGATGATGCCGGAGGTCAACGGCTTCGACGTGGTCGAGGCTCTCAAGAACAGCCCGGCGGCGGCGGCCATTCCGGTTATCGTCGTCACCGCGAAGGAGATCACGCCCGACGATCGCGAAAGACTGAACAAAGACGTCCTGAAGATTATCGAAAAATCGGAGTTCAACCACGGCCGTTTTGTCGGCGAGGTCAAACGGGCTCTGACCGGAAAGGACAAGTGATATGGCGTGCATCCTGATCATCGAGGACAATGCCGCCAACATGAAGCTGGTGGTGGTCCTCCTGGAAAAAGAAGGCTATGAGGTCCTCCAAGCGACCGATGCCGAAGACGGCATCCGCCTGACCCGTGAACGACACCCCGATCTGATCCTGATGGACGTCCAATTGCCCCGCATGGATGGCTTGACGGCGACGCGCTTGTTGAAAGGCGATCTGGCCACGCGCGACATCCGAATCGTGGCGCTCACCGCTTTTGCCATGCCTGGAGACCACGAAAGGATTGCGGCGGCCGGCTGCGACGGGTACATCACCAAGCCAATCCACTACAGGGATTTTCTCAATACGGTGGCGGCGGAATTGGGAAAAGGGACCGCGAAGCGATAGGATATGTTCGAATCGCCCTTTCCTGCCGGGACACGGAGGATTTGAAAAGCGATATGCCAGCCAACAAAATACATTATGTATGTGTTTAACTTTATAATTTTATATTTTTATTGTGTTCTTAATTCCAAACTCATATTCTTTGGCCCGATAGCAGATGGCGTTGGCTTGGATTGACCGCTGACGATGGTCTGGTAACGATAAGGTAACGGCAATGTTAGCTCATAGATTGGACCGGCGCTCCGCCGGGAAAGACCGATGATCGAAATCGAGGGACTGGAAAAAACCTTTCCAACGGCGGACAGCCCGACCGCGGCGTTGAAAGACGTATCGCTGTCGATCCGGCGTGGGGAAATCTTCGGCATCATCGGCCGTTCCGGCGCCGGCAAGAGCACCTTGGTTCGCTGCATCAATCTGCTCGAACGCCCAAGCGCCGGCCGCATTGTCGTCGACGGCCGTGAAATATCCGCGCTGACTGGCGCGGCCTTACGCGAAGCGCGCCGCGGGATCGGCATGATCTTTCAGCATTTCAACCTGCTCTCGTCGCGCACGGTGTTCGGTAATATCGCCTTCCCGCTCGAACTGGCCGGAAAAAGCAAAGCCGAGATCGCCCGTGAAGTTTTGCCCTTGCTCGACTTGGTGGGCCTCGCCGATAAACGCGACCGCTATCCGGCGGAACTGTCGGGCGGCCAGAAGCAACGGGTCGGAATCGCCCGGGCCTTGGCGTCGAAACCGTCAGTCCTGTTGTGCGACGAAGCCACCTCGGCCCTCGATCCGGAAACCACCAAATCGATTCTGGCGCTCTTGCAGGATATCAACCGCAAGCTTGGCCTGACCATCGTCTTGATCACCCACGAGATGCCGGTGATCAAGGAAATCTGCGACCGCGTCGCCGTTCTCGACCACGGTCGCGTCGTCGAGCAGGGCAGTGTCTTCGATATTTTCACCGCTCCCAAGACCGACATCACGCGCGGCTTCGTCAGCGACGTCATCGACCGCGCCCTGCCATCCGGCCTCATGGAACGCCTGCGCGCCACCCCGGTCACGCAAGGCAACGTCGTGCTCCGCATCGTGTTCACCGGCCCGAAAGCCAACACCCCGGTGATCGCCGAAGTGGTCCAGCGCTACAACGTCCTGCTCAACATCTTGCAGGGCAATGTCGAATATATCCAAGACACGCCCTACGGAAACATCGTCGTCGAAGCTGTCGGCTCACCGCAAGCGGTGCAAGAGGCGATCGATCATATCCGTTCCAACAATCTTCGCGTGGAGGTCCTCGGCCATGTCGCCGATGCTCATCGGGCTGTTGCTTGACGCCCTGCAGGAAACCTTGTTCATGGTCGGAATCTCGGCGGCCCTGGGCTCCCTGGCCGGCGTTCCGCTCGGGATCGTCCTGGTTGTCACCGGCAACGGACATATTCTGGAAAACAAACCGGTCAACCGGATACTCGGCGCGGTGGTCAATGCCACCCGGTCCACCCCCTTCATCATCCTGTTGATCGCCATCATTCCGTTCACCCGCATCATCGTCGGCACCTCGATCGGCACGGCGGCGGCCACCGTGCCTTTGACGATCGCGGCCACGCCCTTCGTCGCCCGTCTGGCCGAGGCGTCGCTCCGCGAGGTCGATGCCGGGCTGATCGAAGCCGCCGTGGCGATGGGCGCCTCGCCCTGGCAGATCATTCTCAAGGTCCTGCTGCCCGAAGCATGGCCGAGCATCGTCGCCGGATTGACCATTACCGTGGTCAGCCTGATCGGCTATTCGGCGATGGCCGGGGCCGTGGGAGGCGGCGGTCTTGGCGATCTGGGAATTCGATACGGCTACCAGCGCTTCCAACCCGAAGTGATGGCCGCCGTCGTCGTGGTGTTGATCATTCTCGTTCAGGCCGTGCAAAGCATCGGCGACTTGATTGCCCGGAAACTCAACAAGAAAGTGAAAGCTTGAGAGCGCTTGCACTGATCTCAACTGGGCTGCAAAGCTGCGAAATTCTTGGAAGAATCGGCAATCTTCAAGGATCACGGATGTAAGAGGATTATCTGCAATTTTCCGTCATCCCCGCGCAGGGAGGCGCTACGGCATGCACACATCTCTGGAAGCATGTTATTTTTCAGCGCGTTGTCTGAAGGTCGCCAACCAGATAAAACATCGTCATTCCCGCGCGAGCGGGAATCCAAAAACGGCAGAAACGGGCCCTTGCGCCGCATGGATTCCCGCTTTCGCGGGAATGACGGGATAGAGCTCAAGAAGATGTGTGCATGCCCAAGCGCTTGCGCGGGAATGACGAACATAGGGCGAGTAATTCCGGTGATCCGTGTCATCTGCGAGCCGCGAAGCGGCATCGGCGTTCATCTGTGATCAATAACAATACCCCGTGTACCAGCCAAATTGTTCGTCGGGAGGCACTTCTTATGCAGAACACCCCGAACGATCGTTCGGGGTGAAAACCTCCAAAAATCTCAACCGGCCAGAGATTCCAAGGCTTGGATATAGGCCTCCATGCCGGAGCTGCGTAAAGGAATAAAGGGCTTGTCGTAGCGGCGGCAAAGGGTCTTGACCTTGTTTTGCGCCGCATGACTGACGCATTTCACCGGAAACAGCACCGCATCGGCTCTTCCGCACATGTTGGAAAGCTTGCCGATGCTTTGCTCGGTTCCCCCATCATGGTGAACGAAACAGCCGTTGAACTCTTCGACCATCTGGCGCAGGTGCCAAACATGTTGATGCCGCCCGCCGACCACCAGAATACACCGGCCGCAAAGATCGAGGCGCGGGCAGACATGATCTCCTTTGGCGTCTTTTGCTGCTTCTGACATGGATCACCTCGCAAAATCGAAGGCCGTTAAATCACGCCACAACAGTCTATTTGCTCAGTGTTTTTTGTCAAATTAAATGTTAAATATAATAATATAACATATTTTTTATGTTATAAAGACCAACCCGAACGAAACATGTTGAAACCAATCCGCCATTTTCCTGTCATCATTGAAACTGATAATATCCTTTTGGCGTCGTACTCCGTGGAGGCACCGGCAAAACCGGTGAAGGACAATGACCAACACATTCAAAGCGGCAATCCTTGGGTTGTCGGGCGTTCTGTTTCTTGAGGGCTGCGCAGCCACCCCGATGGGCCCCACGGTTCAGGTAATGCCGGGACAGAACAAACCGTTCGACCAATTCGCTCAGGAACAGGAAAGCTGCAAACAATACGCCACGCAGCAAGTAGGCGGACAGGCGGAAAATGCCAACGAGCGCGCCGTCGGCACCGCCTTGCTGACAACGGCGCTGGGCGCCGGCCTGGGCGCCGCGGTTGGTGGCGGCCGAGGCGCCGGCATCGGCGCCGGAGCCGGCGGTGTGGTCGGCACCGCGATCGGCGCCAGTGGTTCCCAACACACTCAGGGAACCATCCAACAGCAATATGACAATGCCTTTTCCCAATGCATGTATGCCAAGGGCAATCAGGTCGTGCAGCCCCCCGCCCCGACCGTGACGATTGTTCATCCGCAGGTGATCTATGCCGCTCCGCCGCCACCAGTGGTCTATGCACCGCCCCCAACCGTGATCTATGCGCCGCCGCCGGGTGTTGTTTACGCGCCGCCGCCAGGCGCCGTTCCCATGCCGCAGTAAGAAGGCACCCCCGTCAGCAAACGTCGCCCGACGGTAAAAAAGAGCCAGGACGGGAGATTTTGCCCCCTTTGTCCTGGCTCTCTTTCTTAAAGAGAAAAATCACATATATGTTATAATATATTGACAATACTCATGTATTTTTCAACAATCGCGCCATAAGTCGATTTCGGTCGCACCGATCCACCTCTGGACAGTCACGTCCATTCGGACCATTATTGATCCATCGTTCAACCGGCAGCAGGACAACGGCATGTCCAGTTCAATCTCGCTTTATCCAACGACCAGCGAGTTTCTGAATAAGCTGGGAAGCTCCGTTTTGTCTGGCGGCGCGTCAACGACCGCCAGAACGACCATCACCACCGCCGCCGGCCTGCAAAACGCCATCGCCAGCCAAGTCCTCGGATTGGGAAGCCAGACAAGCGCGAACGCCTCGACAGATGGCCTTTCTCCCTTCTTGTCCGATATCACCGACAGCGGTGCGCTCAAAAACGCCATCACCAGCAGCGTGTTGGGCGGGAATGAGTCCGGACAAAGCGTGCAAAGTCTCGCCGCCCTCGGCGCCACCCTCAATAAGATGGCGCAACTGGCGCAATCTGCGCTGACCGCCAACAGTGCGACGGCGCGCGGCACGGCCTTGAGCAACTTTACACAGCTCTACGATACGCTTGATCAGTCCTCGGCCAGTATCGATGGCGCCGCGGGAAACGCGGCCAGCCTGGGGCTCTCGGCTCCCGGCGACTGGACCAACAGCACAACGGGAACGGCGGCCATCACCCAGGACATGACCTCGGTGGTCAAGGCCCATACCGTGGTTCAGGAAATGATCCAGTCGGTTGGACCGACCTTGATCCAATCCTATCTGCTCGGCTGAACAGCCATCGGCGCGCCCTGTTTCACGCCCGTCATTTGGCGTCATCCGCAAAACGGCGGCTTCACCCTGATCGAAACATTGGTGGTTCTCGGCATCCTGGGTTTGGCTGTTGCCTTGATCGGCTCCTACGGTCAACCCGTCAGCCGAGGCCTCGCGCTGCGCCAGGCCGCCAGCGAATTGACCGGTGGCCTTCGTGAGGCGCGCAGTCTTGCCATTGCCGACAATCGCACGGTTACGGTCTCTCTGGATTTGACGACGAGACGGTGGCGACTCGATCGACAGCCGGACAAAGCCCTTCCCGACGGACTCAGAATCGACCTTCTGACAATTGCCGGCGAAGCCACCGGCGATGCCCGCGGCAACATCCTCTTCTTCCCCGACGGCAGCGCCACCGGCGGGCGAATCGCCTTTCTGGACTCCACCCGGACCATCCAAATCGGCGTCGAATGGCTTACCGGCCGGGTCCGCCAGATCGCCGTTCCTTAGATTGCAAAAGGCGACGAAGAACGCCATGTTCAACGAAGGTGCCGTTCGTTGAACATGGCGAGGCACAGGAAAGAACCGAGGGGGAAAAAGCGCTGATGTTCGAATGCCACGTCCAGCAGAGGTTCCGTCACATCCGTCCGCCGTCCCCTCACGCCTCGACCGCGCGACACCGGCAAGCCGGGTTCACCTTGCTGGAACTGCTTGTCGTCCTCGGCATCTTGGGATTGCTGATCGGTCTGGTCGCCCCTGCGGCCTTGCGGCAATTCGGTGGCGCCAAACAAAAGATCGCCCAACAGTCGATCGAAAGAATCGTCGGTATTCTCGATATCTACAAACTCGATATCGGCCATTATCCGACGACGGATCAGGGACTTCAGGCCCTCATCAGTCGCCCGGCCAACGAACCTCGTTGGAACGGTCCTTATATCAAAGGCGACGCCCTCCCGGAGGATCCGTGGGGACGCCCGTTCCTTTACCGCGTTCCCAGCCAACGGGCGAACCACGCCTTCGATCTCTATTCCCTCGGTGCCGACGGCCAAACGGGCGGCAGCGGCGAAGACGCGGACATCTACAACAAATAGGGATTATTCCTCCAAGCCCGTGTCCCAGGCCAAAATCCGGTACCCCTTTTCCAGTCCGGAACCGATCTCGACGACGGCCCGACGGATAAAGCTGGTTCCGGACGATGTCTTGCCGGTTGCCACGATGGTTGCCGTCATGCTTGGCATTTGGGGGGCCGTCGTGGAGACAGTCGTCACCATATGTCCCACTGCCCGTGAGACGATCTCATCGGAATAAGCCACGGCCGGAAACGCCGCCTGATTCCACAGGGATAAATGCGGCCGCAAGGCCGCGAAAAGATCGGGTGTCATCCCCAGAACACGACCCAATTCAGTGATCTTTTCAATCTGCGTCCCGGGAGGGCCATAATTGAGACCGGCGGCCGAATACTCGCTCGGTCCGCCACCGCCCGGCAGCGCCTGGCGGGTAGGATCGTGCCAACCGCCAATCGCCGCAGCCAGTGTCGCCGCTTTCGACGCCGGCACTCCCATCTCCTGAAGCAGCGCGCCCATCAAGGCATCGGAAGCCAGATTGGGGTTGATCTTTCCCGACTCGTTCCAGCATCGCACGCTGACCATGGCCGATCCGATTTTTACCACATGGGCTCCGCCATCGCTCGCCCACCGGAGGCGATCATCGGGTTGCGACAGATTGAAAATTGCCGCCGCGATTCCTCCGTCCGCCGCCGCCGCCGCTTCGGCATTGGAAATCATATTCCTGGCAATTTTCGCCTCGATCCGGCCCGTCGCGGTCAAATGGGTGATCAACAAGCCGATCACCACCAGCCCCCAAAGCACGATGACCAGTGCAAAACCGCCGGAGTCGTTCGATGCCGACCCGTCGACAGGCGAGTCTCGCCGGCAGGTGACGAACGGTTGCCGCATATCCCCCCCCTTCGTTCGGATTACGGCACGAACGCTTCGTTCGGATTGGACGATCCCGAGGGCAGCAAGGCCGCCTTTCCCATCGGCACCACATTGGCATTTCCCAGCTTGGCCCGCAAATCGTCGGTCAAGGCCCTGGCGTCACGCTGATCATGCACGACATGCGGAGTCAACAGGACCAGCAGTTCGGTCCGCGTCCGGGTGTTGTCCTGATTCGAAACCAATGATCCCAGCACAGGAATATCCTTGAGCCACGGTACGCCGGAATTCCCCTGACTGGCCGTATCGCGGATCAATCCGGCCAAACCGACGGTCTGCCCATCCTGTACGACGACACGGCTCTTGACCTTGCGTTCCTCGAACGTTGGAGAATCGATATTCGAGGTGGTGGTATTCACCACGTCGCTCACCTCCTGCGAAATATTCAACGTCACCAATCCACCGGAGTTCACCCGCGGCATCACCTGCAATATGACGCCGGTCGAATGGTAATCGACGCTGTTCACCACTTGCGCTGTCGACGTCAACGTGCTGGTCGCCGTTTGCGTAATCACTGGAACCTGGTTGCCCACCATCAATTGAGCAACCTCATTGTCGAGAACAAGAATTTGCGGGGAGGACAGGACCTTGACCTCGGTCACCGCCTGCAATGCGGACAAAGCCGCCGTCACCGCTCCGAAACTCTTGTTGAAGACGAAGGACGGATAAGTGCCACCGTAAGTCCCTGTGCCCAAAGATGTGATCGAACCAGAGGTGGCGGTGCTGAGCTCGCCGTTCAGCCCTTTCCCTTTGAAGAAGAATTGCGTGCCATATTGCAGATTGTCGTTCAGCGTGACCTCGGCGATGGTCGCTTCGATCATCACCTGAAGCGGCAAAACGTCGACTTTGGCCAACATGGCTTCGACCACGCTGTATTCGTCCGGCGTCCCATAGATCAAAAGGGCATTGCTGCGCCGGTTCCCAATGATGCGCATGGTCTCCGTCTTGCCCGACGACGTCTCGTCGCCTTGATCGCCACTCGACAGGGGCTCGCTTGCCGTCCGCGACTTGTCGGGTGCCGACGCCTGCTGCTGACCGGCGCCGCTCGCCGCTTGTCCCGAGGACGTACCGGTGGCCCCGCTGGTGCCGCTCGTCGTCGCATTTTTCGCCGAGGAAAAACTGACCGTCTCGAAGCCCGGTGCCGTCGAACCGACCGAACTCTCGGATTGCGACGAAACCTGCCCCGGCGTGAAGGCACGCTGCAACAGCCGCTCCAAGTCGGCGCTTTCCCCATTCTGTACGTAATAGACGTGCCAGCTTCGCGCCGTGACGCTTTGCGCCTGGTCCAGCAACTTGTAAAGACGCCGGACGTCCTCGATATAGCGCGACTGCGACGAGATCACCAAGACGGCGTTCGCGCGCTCCATCGGAACGACACGAACCAAACCGACCAGACGTCCGTCGCCCTCGGTCGCCAAAACCTTCTGCAATTCGGCCGCCGCCTTGCTGGGTTCTCCCGACGGCACGGGAAACAAGGCGTAGGATTGATTGGCGAGGAGATCGATATCGAAGGCGTGGATCAGCGAGATCAGGCTGGCCCGGGCGGCTCCATCGCCACTCACCAGGAGGGCGTTGCGCGCCGGATCGACAATAATCCGTCCGTTTTCCGCCGCATAGGGCTCCAGAACTTTGGCCAATTGAGGGGCCGAGGCGAAGCGCAACGGCACCATTTCACTGCCGGCCGTCGGCGCCCCCGCCTCCGGCAAGGCCGCATTCCCGCCGGCCGCCTGGGCGCCAGGGACCACCATATAGGTCCCTCCTCGCTGCACCAGGGCCGCGCCATTCTGATTCAACAGGATCGACAGTGTCGGCAAGAGCGCCGACCGCGGCAAAGGGACCGCCGTATCGAGCGTCGCCGTCCCATGGATGCTTGGATCGATGGTATAATTAACCTTGAGAATATTGCCCAGAATGTTTCTGACGATCTCGCGAATGTCGGTGTCGACGAACGTCAGCGTCGTCAATTCCTCGCCCGTCTCGTCGGTCCGGGTGCGCCGCGCCGATCCGGCGACACTGCCGTCACGCCCCACCTGGACAAGCGGTTCCGTGGCCCCCGTCACATTGCCCACGACGGGCCCGTTGCGGCGCACAGCGCCTGGGGACTCATCGACGGCCCCATTCGGCGCCGAGAGCTCAGGAGTCGGCCGCATCGTCTCGACCGGCGGAGAATGCTGACAACCACTGATCAGAGAAATCGAAAAAAGGACCGAAAGACGTAATGCGCTCTTGTTCGTCATGGCTCACCCGTCCTGCCTGAAGACTCTCGTGAATGGGACGGTATTGGGTCGAAACGCGTGGTCCCTTGCGGCGTCGCGCCAATCGCCGACCCGGCGATGGTGGAATCTTTGACCGGCTCGATTGTCATCGTTCCTCCATTTCTTTCGAGAACCACTTGGCGACGGTCGATCGTTCGAATGGTCCAGCCACCGATGGCGTCGCCTTCCTTCAAAGCTTTCGGCTTTTCTCCGAAAGGCTGAAAGACAGCCACCTTCCGCTCGGGAGCAACGACAATTCCGGTCAACCGCGGCAGTTTGCCGTCGTCCCGCACGACCGTGTCGCCGGTTCGAAGCCGCCGGTCCGATTGGAATAACGGCCGGCCGAGGATCGTCTCAAGGGCATTTTCAGGAAATGGCGGCGCAAGCCGACCCGGCGGTGTAACGTCAAGCGCCGGCACGGATGGCGCCCGTCCCCCGACATCCAGAGTCGTCATTTCGGCCACGATCACCAGGATCAAACCCGCCGCGACAGCCAGAGCCGGCCGCAAGGACCCAGGAATGATCATGGGCGTCCCCCTTCCGGCTGATCCAGACGAAATCCATAGACGGCGAAGCTGACATCAAGCCGCTGATCGTCTGCGGACGGTTGCGCCCCGTTGCTCGCGCCCTGAACCGCATTGCCGTGAATTTGCAATTCGTCGACCAGAATCGGCGGCGACGCCTGATCGATCGCCAGCAGCAGGCGCGTGACGGTTTTCAAATCGCCGCTCAACGTCACCTTGAGGCCAACGCGCCGCAGCCCTTCGCTCCCGCCTTCCGACGGCATGATCTCGATGCTGCCCAGACCGGCTCCGACAGCCTTGACCATATCCTGGATGGCGCCTTGCAAGGACGCGGCCGCAACGGCATCGGTGCCTCCCGTCAAGGTCATCACCGGCGCAGGCAGGCTCTCATTCAGGCTTGCCCTCAACCGAGGCAAGCTGTCGGCAAGCGCCTTCAGATGCGCCGCCTGCATCGCCCGAACCTCCAAGTCTTGGCGTCGGACATCATAGAAATCGATCAGCGGAACAGCGAACAGCCGCCACCCGGCCGTCGCCAAGAGCAGCAATAACAGAACGGAAATGACTTGTCCGCGTCGGCCGGATGGCAAGGTCAGAGTCATGGCTCGCCCCGCACCTCCGTCGTCAAAGAGAAAATCTCAAGCGCGCCATTTTCCGGCCCCAGTCTGGTCACCGGCGAGACAAAAGACGGATCGTGGAAGAGAGCATTCGTCGACAATATGCCGATCAATCGCATGGCGGAGGACGATTGACCGGACACCGTGAGTTTTCTTCCCTTCAATACAAGATCGGTGATGAACGTGTCGTCCAGCACAGCCTCGGTCAACCCGGCCAGCACACGCAACGGATCGGCCAAACGACGTCTTTCGAGCATGATCACGCCGCCACCGCCCGCCGTGCCATCCAACCTTGATTGCAAGGTCCGAGCTTCCATCGCCCGCTCGCGAACGGCCGAGACGCGCGCCTCGATATCGTTTGCCTCAAGAGATTGGCGGAAAAAAGGCAAGCCGACCGCCAACACAGCCAGAGCAAGACAGACGCCCCAGATCACGCGCAGGCGAAGCTCGGCTGGACGTTCTCCGGCATTTCCGTTATGCACCAGAGGCAACAATACGATGGCGCCGTCCTCTTTCGGCGCCGTTATTCCATCGGGAATGATGCCGTACTGCCCCAACAATTCGAGCAACCGCGCCAATCTCACCCGCGGCAACAACACCAATGTCACGGTGATTTTGCCCTGAACATTGTCACGCCTGTCGATTGTCCAGTTCCAATAGACCTGGGCGGCGCTAAACGGCGTTTCCACATCCATTTCGTAACCCAGGACCTGATCGAGATCCGACTCGACGGCGGCAGGCAAAACAAGTGTCTTGTCCAGCACGGCTCCTTGCGGCAACGCCAGCAGAAGGTGACGAGGCTGTCCTTGACCGGTCAAACGCTGGGCAAGCGTGCGCAAACCTTCGGCATCGCAGGAGAAACGGCCGAGGAGACTAACGTTTCCATGCCGTCGAACACTGAGGACAAGAGCCTCGACGACACCACTAACAACATCGACAACAGGAGAAACTAGAATTGCATCTCCGCTGTCGGTATGTGTTCTTCCAATTCTTGAAGGCAACAAAGAAAAGAGTTGCTGCCGCCACCATGTCAGAAAATCATGAATCATTAGACCACAATTAGTTCATGGGATTGTCTATGAAAATGGTACAGCGATTCCTTATGCGTAGCAAGAATACCGGACATATTTCAACCTAAAATTGGCCAGCCAAAAAGGCCGCCACAGGCCTACACATAATCACGACAGCCTGAAATTTCCATTCCAGCCTGTATTTTTCAGACCCTCGCCGTCGGCGCGGAGACCAATGCTCGGACGCCGACGACAAAACACCCGTCCCTTCGATAGCCCGGCTATACGCCTCCTCTGGCCTCGAGCATCGGCGCGATGACGATATCCGGCCAATGGCGGGGATCGTTTTTCCCAAACTGCAAATGAATGCGCACCAATCCCGGTAGACCGGGACGCAGCCACTCGTCGATCCAACCGCCCTTCAAGCCGGAAGCCGCCGGTCTCCAATAGGCAAAGTCGACATGTTCGACGCCTTCGAGCAACAGCGCGTCGGCCTCCGGCGGCGGTGCGCCCTTTTCATGCCTATGCGGCCGCCAGCGTAAGACCAGTTGTCCGTGATTCGTGAGACTCAAGGTCATCTCGGCGCGCCGGCCGATCGCCGCCGCGCTCGGCAACGATCCGATAAAGGACATCTGGTCGCGACGCCCCGAGAGGGCCTGATGCGTTCCGTCGCCATCCGGCTCCATGCCCTCGATCAGCAGGCGCAACGTGCGATCCGTCGCCTCCAGGGATTCCGAACGACGGCTCGCTTTATCCTGCAACTCCCAAGCGCCAAGGCCGAACCGCAAACCCTGGCCGAGGGCAACGAACAGCAAGCCGAGCAGCACCAGCGAAATCAGCACTTCGAGCAAGGTAAACCCACGCTGGTTCTTTTGCCTACCCATTGCCGCCGCCATAAGGTCGACCGACCTGTTCCGTGCGCAACACCACTTCACGACGATGGCCGCCAGCCGACCAGGCGACCCCGACCTCAATCTCGTAAAGCGCGAGTCCGGCTGGCTGCTTTTGGCGTCCAACCTCGGTGACATGATAGCGCCAGCGGTACCCCCCTCCATCGTCACCCTCGGCTTGTCCCGGAATCAACGTCCCGTCGCCGCTAAGAGCCGCCATATGCGACTTTGCCCGCGACAACGCTTCCTGGTATCCCGCGGCGGTTTTCGTCGCCAGAAACCCGCTGGTGGCCGCCTCCGACATTACGACCAAGGCAAGCCCCGCGATGGCCAGGGCAACCAAGACTTCCAGCAGCGTAAAGCCGCTTTGCCGGCGCCTCCGGCCGCCGTCACATGACGAGATCATTCAAACTCAGCATGGCGGTCAGCAACGAGGCGACGATTCCGGCAACCAATGCCCCCATCACGATGGTGATGGCCGGCACCAGCAAAGCGACAATGCGCTGCACCGAAGTGCGCACCATTTCGTCGTGAATATCGGCGGCGCGCAAAGCCATCTGAGCCAGTTGCGCGGTTTCTTCTCCAAGACGCAACAGATGGATGGTGCGTGCGGGAAACAAGTCAAAACCTTCGAGAGCAACGGCCAAACCGCTCCCCGTCCGGACCTTGGTGGTCGCCGCGCTGAGATTTTCGCGAGCCTCCCGGTTGCCCAATGTCTTTTCGGCGATCCCCAACGCGGCAATCAGGGACACGCCATTTTTCAGCAAAGTGCCCAGCGTCCGCGTAAAACGCGCGGCCAAAGTCTCGCGCCAAAGGCGACCGAGCAGCGGAAGATCGAGAAGCCACCGATCGACCCTTTGACGGCGGGCGCCATCAGCCAACATCCGTTTCGCCACGAACACCAGCACCACACCGACCAGCAGCGCCCAAGGCGCGGCCTTGGCCACGATATCGCCCAGTCCGATCAGAACTCTGGTCGATAACGGCAGCTGCGCGCCGCTCTGCGTGAAGAAAGGGACGAATTGCGGTAACACATAGGTCAATAGCAAGACGATCGACGAGCCGGCCGCGACAACCAGAATGGCCGGATAGAGCAATGCCGACTGCACCGAAGACGTCAGACTGCGCTCGCGTTCCAACAGCATGCCGAGACGATCCAAGGTCTCCGCCAAACTGCCGCCGGCCTCGCCGGCCTGAACCATTCCGATATGCAGGTCAGGAAAGCTTTCAGGATGGTGCGCCAAGGCGCCAGCCAACGTGCTCCCCCCTCTCACTTTGTCGCGCAAATCGTCGGCAACGCCTTTTAAACGCTCGGAACTAGCCGTTTCCACGAGAAACCGCAACGCGCGATCAAGATCCTGTCCGGCGCCCAGCATAATTCCCAATTCGCGAATAAAACCAGCGACCTCGGCCTTGGACAACCCGCGTCGACGGGCAAGATCCATCGTAAAGAACTCGGCGACCCGCCCTTTTTGGGCGGCCGGTTCGGCGCGGACCGGGATGAGGCCTTGGCGCTGCAATCGCTCGATCACCGATTCCGCATCGACCGCGTCCATATTGCCCTTGACGACTTGCCCGCCTTGGTCAACGGCGACATAGCGAAATGAGGACATGGACGTCACCCTTCCGCCGAACGGATGGCGCGCATCACTTCCTTGATGGTGGTTTCGCCAGCCAAGGCGACGTCAAGACCGGCATCGAACATGGGC
>Ga0209415_10006276_pt1 | contig 21201 bp, 17 predicted proteins | sample PeaSoiSIISIP2007_FD_187696 | JGI IMG/M metagenome (GOLD analysis project Ga0209415, IMG submission 187696) | Peat soil microbial communities from Weissenstadt, Germany - SII-SIP-2007 (SPAdes) (version 2) | ecosystem: Environmental > Terrestrial > Soil > Wetlands > Peat | place: Germany...
GAATCGCCGTTGGGCAGCGGCTTGTAGCGATCGGATTCCTCGCCGCCCTCGCCGGTGTTCGACTTGCCGCCGATGCGGTTCATGGCGATCGCGAGCGTCGTATGCGCCTCGCGCGAGATCGAGCCGTAGGACATGGCGCCGGTGGCGAAACGCCGCACGATGTTCTTCGCCGACTCCACCTCATCGAGCGACACAGGCTTGCGGCCATCTTCCTCGGCGCCCTTGAGGCGGAACATGCCGCGGATGGTGAGCAGCCGTTCGGATTGCTCGTTGCTGACCTTGGCGTAGGCGCGGTACTGGTCGAGCGAATTGCCGCGCACAGCGTGCTGCAGCGCAGCGACCGTGGTGGCGGTCCACACGTGGTCCTCGCCGCGCACCCGGTAGGCATACTCGCCGCCGACATCGAGCGCGTTGCGATAGACCGGTGAATCGCCGAACGCGTCGCGATGACGCCGCACCGTCTCCTCGGCGATCTCGTCGAGGCCGACGCCCTCGATGCGGGTCGCGGTGCCGGTGAAGAACGTGCCGACGAAATCCGTCCGCAGGCCGACGGCATCGAAGATCTGTGCGCCGCAATAGGACTGGTAGGTCGAGATGCCCATCTTGGACATCACCTTGTGCAGTCCCTTGTCGATCGACTTGATGTAGCGTTTGACGATTTCCTTGTCCTCGAGCTTCTGTGGCAGATCGCCCTTCATGGCGATGAGCGTCTCGAAGGCGAGATATGGATTGATCGCCTCCGCGCCGTAGCCGGCAAGGCAGGCGAAGTGATGGATCTCCCGCGGCTCGCCGGATTCGACCACCAGGCCCACCGAGGTGCGAAGGCCCTCGCGGATCAGGTGATGATGGACCGACGCGCAGGCCAGCAGGGACGGGATCGGGATGCGGTCGGACCCGGCACTGCGATCCGACAGGATGATGATGTTGATGCCGTCCCGCACTGCCTTTTCGGCCTGCTGGCTGAGATCCGCAAGCGCTGGCGCGAGCCCGGAAGCGCCCCGGTCGGCCGGCCACACGGCGTCGAGGGTCAGCGACCTGAAATGGGAGTCGCTGACTTCGGAGATCGAGCGGATCTTCTCCAGGTCCTCGTTGGTCAGGATGGGCTGGCGGACTTCCAGGCGCTTGGTGGTCGACAGCCCTTTGAGATCGAACAGGTTCGGCCGCGGCCCGATGATCGAGACCAGGCTCATGACGATCTCTTCGCGGATCGGATCGATCGGTGGATTCGTCACCTGGGCGAAGTTCTGCTTGAAGTAGGTGAACAGCAGCTTCGGCTTGTCGGACAGCGCCGAGATCGGCGTGTCGTTGCCCATGGAACCGACCGCCTCTTCGCCGACGGCTCCCATCGGCGACATCAGGATCTTGAGATCTTCCTGGGTGTAGCCGAAGGTCTGCTGGCGATCCAACAGGGTCAGGTTGGAGAGCGCGGGCCGGGTCTGGGCCGGCGGCAGCTCTTCCAGCACGATCTGGGTGTTGCGCAGCCACTCCTTGTAGGGATTGCGGCGCGCGAGCTTCGCCTTGATTTCCTCGTCCGGGATCAGGCGGCCTTCCTCGAGGTCGACCAGCAGCATCTTGCCCGGCTGCAGGCGCCACTTGGTGACGATGTCCTCTTCCGGGATCGGCAGCACGCCCATCTCGGAGGCCATCAGGATGCGGTCGTCGCGCGTCACCAGATAGCGCGCCGGGCGCAGGCCGTTGCGGTCGAGCGTCGCGCCGATCTGGCGGCCGTCCGTGAACGCGATCGCGGCGGGGCCGTCCCACGGCTCCATCAGGGCGGCATTGTATTCGTAGAAGGCGCGCCGCTCGTCATCCATCAGGGAATTGCCGGCCCACGCCTCCGGGATCATCATCATCACGGCGTGCGCCAGCGGGTAGCCGCCCTGCACCAGGAATTCCAGTGCATTGTCAAAGCAGGCAGTGTCGGATTGGCCCTCGTAGGAGATCGGCCACAGCTTGTGGATGTCGTCGCCATAAAAGGGCGACCGCGCCGATGCCTGCCGCGCCGCCATCCAGTTGCGGTTGCCGCGCAGCGTGTTGATCTCGCCGTTATGGGCGATCATGCGGTACGGATGGGCGAGCGACCACGTCGGAAAGGTGTTGGTGGAGAAGCGCTGGTGCACCAGGGCGAGCGCGCTCTCGAAATCCGGATCGTGCAAGTCGGGATAGTACGAACCGAGCTGATCCGCCAGGAACATGCCTTTGTAGATGGTGGTGCGGCACGAAATCGAGACTGGATAGTAACCGGAGAGCCGCCGCTCGCGCACCGCGTAAAGCTTGCCCGAGATGGCCTTGCGCAGGATGTAGAGCCGTCGTTCGAATTCGTCGGCGTCTATCCTGCGGCTGCCCTTGCCGATGAAGACCTGCTCGTGGAACGGCTCGGTCGGCTTCACCGACCAGCCGAGAGACGAATTGTCGGTCGGTACGTCGCGCCAGCCGATTAACTCCATGCCCTCGCGCGCGATCTCCTCCGCATAGACGCTATGGATTTCTTTCCGCCAGGCTTCCTCGTGCGGCATGAACAGCACGCCGACCGCGTACTCGCTCGGCCCCGGCAACGCGAAGCCGAGCTCGGCCGCCTTCTTGGCAAAGAACTTGTGCGGAATCTGCACCAGGATGCCGGCGCCGTCGCCGGCACGCGGATCGGCACCGACCGCGCCGCGATGTTCCAGGTTCACCAGGATGGTCAGGGCGTCGTCGATGATCTTGTGGGACTTGCGGCCCTTGATGTCGGCGATGAAGCCGACGCCGCAGGAGTCCTTGTCGAGGGCCGGATCGTAAAGGCCGCGTGCGGCCGGAACGCCGGGATCGGCGCCCAGTGCGCGAACATTGGCTTGACCCATGCCGGCTTGATCCGTGACGCGTGCCTGGCCGCGACCGGAAGGCTCTTGTTCCGATCGCGCTTGCGAGCCCTGCTCCTGATACGACCTCGTCGCGCCCATTTGTTTCCGCCTCGCTCCCCGGCAGCCATGGCCGGCCGGCGCACCCTCCCTCCGCCGCCGCCCAGTGTCGGCGCTACGGCCCGAAGGCTCAACTATGTCAAGCAGGCAGCCTTCTCGCCAGCCGAATTTCTGCGCAGGGCGTAGCTGCTCGTCGGCGGCCACGCGATGCGCCCCATCGCCAGCCGCCGTTCCGCTGGCGGACGCTTCCCCACCGGAGGATGTCCGCCAAAGTGGGACAGCATTACTGTCCTAACGAAACATGCCAAAATTCTGACACGGATTCAAGGCGGCCGCACCGCAAATTTCGCCTCGCGGCCGCTTTTTCTTTATCGCTTGCGGCGCCGTGCTGCCCGCGGGGCCGTTATGCGACCGGCATCGCCCAAATCCGATTGTCGGGTATTGTTTTCGGAGCGATGTTGGCCGCACCCAGGGCAAAAGGGGGCGCATATGGATTTTGCGAGCGACAACGCCGCCGGGGTGGCCCCCGCGATCCTCGACGCCATTGTGGGCGCCAACGCTGGATTTGCGATCGCGTATGGGGACGATCCTCTGACCCAACGGCTGGAACGGCGCTTTTCAGACCTGTTCGAGCGCGATGTCGCGGTGTTCCTGGTCACGACCGGCACTGCCGCGAATGCGTTGGCGCTCGCGCAGCTGACCCCGCCCTGGGGGGCGGTGCTGTGCCACGCCGAGGCCCACGCCATCGTTCACGAGTGCGGCGCGCCGGAATTCTTCGGCGGCGGCTTGCGGCTCCATGGCCTGGAGGGCAAAGGCGGCAAGCTCACGCCGACGACGGTCGTGGCTGCCCTCGATCAGCATTTCGGGCTGCGTCCCCACCAGATGGTGCCGGCGGCGCTGTCGCTCACCCAGGCGAGCGAACTCGGCACCGTCTACCGACCCGATGAGGTCATGGCGCTGTCGGGCCTCGCGCATGGCCGCGGCATGGCGGTCCACATGGACGGCGCGCGCTTTGCCAATGCGGTGGCGCGGCTTGGTGCCTCGCCCGCCGAGGCGAGCTGGAAGGCCGGGGTCGACGTGCTGTCGTTCGGCGCCACCAAAGGCGGCGCGCTCGCGGCCGAAGCCGTGGTGTTCTTCGATCCGGCGCGTGCCGCCGCGATGGCCGAGCGTCGCAAGCGCGGCGGCCAGCTCGTATCCAAGCACCGCTTCATCGCGGCGCAGTTCGAAGCCTTCCTGGCCGACGATCTGTGGCTCAGGCTCGCGGCCCATGCGAACCGCATGGCTGATCGCCTTGCGGCGCATCTCGCGAGCATCAAGCTGACGCCGCTCTGGCCGGTCGAGGCCAACATGCTGTTCGTGCTGTTGCCGCAAGGCGTGCACGAGCGCCTGGAGGCCGCAGGCGCGCACTATTACGTCATCCACACCGACCGCACCGATCCGGCGGCGGTTCCGCCCGGCCATGTCCTGGTCCGGCTGGTGACGTCGTTTGCCACCACCGAAGCCGAAATCGAGAAGTTCGTCGCGCTCGCAAAACCAACGTGAAGGCGCCCAACGGGCGTCGAAGTGGCGCCCAAGCTCCGCCGAAATCCAACGTTCCGATGGACTGTCGGCCTCGCCGATCGGCACCAGACCGACGCGGGGCAGCTCTGAGGTTCAGGATGGCTCGGAGGCGTCACATGAAAACTTGGACTTTCTCGTGCGGTGTTGCTTGCCTCACCGCTGCCATGCCGGCGACCGGCTTGGCACAGTCGCTCATTCCGGTGGTCGACATCGCGCCATATGGCGCCACAGCAGCGCCGCCGTTCTTCAGCGCGCTGCCGCCAGACGAAATCATCGCAAGCGTGCGATCGGCCGGGTTTGATCCGGTGAGCCGGCCGGTGCATCGCGGTCGCCTCTATGTGCTGTTCGCCATCGATCGCTACGACGTGGATGTGCGCGTGACCGTCGATGCGCACAGCGGCCGTGTGCTGTCGGCGATGCGGCTTGCGGGCGAATTCCGCGGTGAGCCGGGTTACGCCGACGACGAGGCGATGTCACGTGCGTTGCCGCCCGGCAACGGCTACCCGCCACCTTATGAGCGCCCGCCCCAGTTTTATGAGCCGGCAGTCCCGGCGCCACCTGCGGACGTGCCGATTTATGGGCCGGGCTATGGGACGGGTCGGGCCTACGGTCCGCCGCCGATCGAGGAAAGAGACCTCCGATTCGTGCCGCGGGAGCGCGGTCGCGTCGTCGACGAGCCCGCTAGGCGCGCTCCGGCGGCATCGGCCTCGCGCCCGCAGCACGAGCCGCGCACGCGTCCTGGCGACATCGCCGCCGGCGCCGCGAAGCAGGCTGTGCCGCCGGTGCAATCAGCCCCACCGGTGCCGGCGCCCGCCGCGCCCACCCCGGCGGATGCTCCGGCGCCTCAACAGCCCGGAATGGTGCCGATCGCGCCGCTGGAGTAGTGCACCGGCGCGCGGTCGCGGTCGTGCCGGTCGTGCACCGCCCTTGCAATACCGTCGTGATGTCGTGAAGGTGCCCAAGGTCCGCCCCATTCGAACGTTCCCATGGGCTGTTCGCTTCGCTCACCGGAACAACGACCGGCACGTAGCGACTCTGAGATCCAGAATGGCTCGGAGGGGGAACAATGAAAACGACAACAGGGTTGGCGTCGGTTTGGGTCGCTGCAGTTCTCGTCGCGACATCGTCGCTGCAGGCCGGAGCGCAATCGCGCACTGGGACAAGTGTCGTGATGGCGCAGGCCGCAGGGGAACCGACGGACAGGGGAGGGCTCGCGCCCTCGGAAATCCTCGCCAGCGTGCGGTCGGCCGGTTTCGATCCGCGCAGCCGTCCGCTCCAGCGCGGCGGCGTGTATTTTGTGTTTGCGCTCGACCGCCACTACATGGACGTGCGAGTAACGGTCGATGCCAACAGCGGTCGCGTGCTGTCTTCGACGCGCCTCGCCGGCGTACGTTATGGCGGCCCCGGGTATGACGGCTACGAGGCGCTGTCGCGCGTTCATGAACGGCCGCCGGTGCCACCCGGCGACATACCGAACCGCGGGGCCGCGCGGAACAATGGGGCCGCGACGTCATCTACGATGCGTCCGCCATTGCCGCGCAACCGTCCGGGTGACGCGGTCACCGATACGGTATCGGAAGCGCCGCCGCCGGCCGTGCCGCGTGTTACCACGCCCCCAGCCAGCCTCGGTGACACGACCGCTGAGGCATCGCCGTCACCGCCGCGATCAATGACACCATCACCGGTGGCTGTCCCGTCACCACCGCCGGCTCCGTCGCGGCCGCAGCAGCCCACCATGGTCCCCATCGCTCCATTGGAGTGATGTCGCAACGCCAGACACCACTATGCCAAGAGGCGCCCCGGAAACATCCGGGGCGCCTCTTTCACGATCGTTGTCTGTATCGGATTACGCGGCCTTCGCTTCGACGACCTTGCCGTTGCGCGTCGCATTGATGCGGATGGTACGGGGCTTCATCGCCTCGGGAATCTCACGCACCAGATCGATGTGCAGGAGACCGTTCTCCAGCACGGCGGCCTTCACCTCGACGAAGTCGGCGAGCCGGAACACGCGCTCGAACGCGCGCGCCGCGATGCCCTGGTAGAGAACCTCGGCGTTCTGGGCGTCGGGCTTAGGCTGTTTTTCGCCCTTCACCGTCAAGGTGTTTTCCTTGGCCTCGATCGACAGCTCGGAATCCGAGAATCCCGCCACCGCGATCGTCACCCGATAAGCGTTTTCGCCGGTGCGCTCGATATTGTAAGGCGGATAGGGCGAACCGCCACCTTCAAACCCGGTCGGCTTGTCCAGCATCGAAAACAGCCGGTCGAAGCCGACGGTGGAGCGGTACAGGGGAGAAAGATCGAAAGTACGCATGGCATATCCTCCTTTGAAGCGACATGCAGAGAGGTCCGCCCACTGGGCCGGACCGGATCGCGCAGCCGAATGGCCTGCACCCCAACGATATGGGGTGCCTGTCGTTGCCTTCAAGGGGGTAGAGGAGGCGCCGGTTTTTCGCTTGTGGGGACAGCGAAGAGAATTTCCCTGCCTCCGTTGAGCGCCGTCGGCGATTCCGATAAGCGATGGCGTGCAAGCAACGGCTTGCCAGCACCGAACGGTCAGCAACCGCGTAGCGGCGCATTGCGGAAATCGCCCTTCCATGAAGCTCATTTCCATCCCGGCTAATCCGGTGCCCGACGGCGCCGTAACTGGTGTGCTGAAGACGCCCGATGGGGTGTCGATCCGGTTTGCCCGCTGGCCGCCGCCGCCGGGCCGCAAGGGGACGGTGTGTATCTTCAATGGACGCACCGAGTTCATCGAAAAGTATTTTGAGGTGGCGCGTGAACTGCATGGCCGCGGATTTGCCGTGGCGACGATCGACTGGCGCGGGCAGGGCCTGTCCGAACGGGAACTGCGCGATCCGCGCAAGGGGCACATTTCGAGCTTTGCCAAATACGGCATCGATCTCGAGACTTTCATGCGGGAAATCGTGCTGCCCGATTGTCCACCGCCGCTGTTCGCGCTCGCAAATTCCATGGGGTCCGCGGTCCTGATGCGCGCCGCGGCGCTCGGCTGCCGATGGTTCGACCGCATGGTGCTGTGCGCCCCGATGATCAGGCTCACCAACATCCCGGTGCTTCCCGTCGTGCCGGCGCTGATCAGGACCATGCGGGTCGCGGGCTTCGGCAACGCCTACGTGCCGGGCGGCGGCCCGGCTTCCAAGGCAAGCGGACCGTTCCTCAACGACAATGTGACCTCCGATCCGGTGCGCCACGCCCGCACGGCCGCCATCATCGATGCCGAACCGGCGCTGGCGCTCGGCGCCCCGACGGTCGCCTGGCTCGATTCCGCGTTTCGCGTCATGGTGGAATTTGCCAACCCGGTGTTTCCCGCAAAGCTGCGCCAGCCGATGCTGATCGTCGCCAGCGGCCGCGACCAGTTGGTTTCGACGGCGGCGATCGAGGATTTCGGCAGCCGCTTGCGGGTCGGCTCCCACCTCATCCTGCCTGGTGCCAAGCACGAGGTGCTGATGGAGCAGGATGTTTTTCGTGGCCAGTTCTGGGCCGCGTTCGACGCCTTCGTGCCGGGAACGCCCCTCTTCTGACGCTGCTTCGGCGGCGCGTTGCGCTTCTCAGGCCTTCAAGAGCAGGAGCGCGGCCGCGTGGATGCGGCGATCGCCGGCCGCGACGATGCGGCCGCCTGCTTCGGGCGGGCCGCCGCTCCAGGTCGTGACCACGCCGCCGGCGCCGGAAATGATCGGGATCAGCGCGGCAACGTCATGGGGTTTGAGCTCGGTCTCGATGACGAGGTCCACATGGCCGGCGGCGAGCATGCAATAAGAATAGCAATCGCCGCCATAGCGCGAAAGGCGCACCACCTCCTCGACCTTGGCAAAGCAGGCGCGGTCGGCGGCATTCATGAGGCGCGGGCTCGTGGTGTAGAGCACGGCTTCGGCGAGCGTGGCGCAGGGGCGCACCATCAGGGCGCGGTTGCCTGCCGGGCCCCGGTAGATGGCACCGCGGCTGTCGCCGCTGAAGCGCTCGCCGATGAAAGGCTGATGCACCATCCCGTACACCGGTTGTCCGGCGCGGGTGAGGGCGATCAAGGTGCCCCAGGCCGGCATGCCGGAAATGAACGATTTGGTGCCGTCGATCGGATCGAGCACCCACACGAATTCCGCGTCCGCTCGCTCCGGGCCAAATTCCTCGCCTATGATCCCGTGGGTCGGAAATTTCTCCCGGATCATGGTGCGCATGGCGTGCTCGGCAGCACGATCTGCCGCCGTCACCGGATCGAACGCGCCGCCGCGGCTCTTGTCCTCGACCCCGAGCGAAGTGCGGAAGAACGGCCGGATCGCGTCCCCCGAGACGGTCGCAAGCTCGTCGATAAATGCTCCGAAATCGACTGCCGTCATCCCCGTGCCCCCGCCGCGCATCTGGTTGCTGGCCGCCCGAAACCGACCCTTCCGCTTCTAGCCGCGTTTGCGTGCCATGCATGTAACGGAAAGAGCCGCTGTCTATCAAATTGATTCTATTAAGATTATCGCGATCTTTCCGCGCGCGGCGGAGCGCGTTCAACTCACCCATGCCGAGCCGGCCGACAAACTTTGCAGACCCCCTTGCGTTTTGTGCGCCGCGGTGGCATATTTTCGCAGTGCGGTAGCGCGCTCTCGCGTTACCGCCGCCCTCCTTGGGCGTTTCCTCCCTAGACTTGGGGCCGCTGGCAGCGCTAGCGGCCCTTTTTTTGCGGAATTTGTCGATCGCGCTTCGAAAATCATTTGCGTTGCGCGCCATGCCGGGCCGTCGCCATCACTTGCTATGCCTCGGCCGTGCCGTATTGATGCAGGCGGCGGCGCCTTTCTGGATTCACATTGCTGCTATGCAGCAAAAACGAGCGCGCCGAGGGCCCTTATTCGGCAGCGGAGCGATACGGCCGCAACTCTTGCAAGGCGATCTTGTTCAGCCGATCGGAAATCATCTCCAGGTCCCGTGCCACGGTAGAAAACGTCTTCGATCGCTCGAAACGTCGCTCGTCCATGTAGAGCCCGCGGTTGATCTCGAGCTGTATCGAGTGCAGCCCGGCCGCCGGATTGCCGTAGTGCTCGGTGATGAAGCCGCCCGCATAGGGCTTGTTGCGGCTCACCATATAGCCGCGCTCCCGCAATGCCACCTCGACGGTGTCCGCGATGACGCCGACGCAGCTCGTGCCGTAACGGTCGCCGATCACGATGTCGGCGCGGGGGCGCTCGTCCTTGGGGCCGGCGGTCGACGGCATGGAGTGGCAATCCACCAGCACCGCGGTGCCGAAATCGCGATGGACCCGGGTCACGAGCTTGCGCAGCGCCCGGTGATAAGGCTTGTAGAGCCCCTCGATGCGGCGCAGTGCGTCATCGACCGGGATCCGCTGGTCGTAGATTTCCTGCGCATCCCCGACCACGCGCGCGACGGTACCCAGTCCGCCCGCCACCCGCATCGAGCGGGTATTGGCAAACGACGGCAACCGTCCATCGAACATACGCGGATCGAGCTCGTAGGGCTCGCGGTTCACGTCGACGAAGCAGCGCGGAAAATGCGCCCGCATCAACGGATGGCCGCGCGCCACGACCCCGACCAGCAATTCGTCGACAAAGCAGTCCTCGGAACGCCGCAGGGTCGCGAGATCGAGGCGCGCCGCAGCCAGGAAGGCGCGGGGGTAGACGCAGCCGCTATGGGGCGAGTTGAAGGCTACCGGCCCGCGCAGTTCGGCCGGCTCCAGGATTTCAAAGGGCGGGTCAAGCTCGTCGGAATGTACGTTCATGGACTCAAATCAGGGCCAAGTCACATTCCTACGCGTGGCGGCGATGGAATGAAAGTCATAAAGTTCTCCCGGCGCGTGACACATGTTATGCCAATTCACCGCATATTTACCAAGAGTGCCGCTTATGGAAGTCTATGAATTCGGGCGAGGGTCTGGCATGGGGCAGGACCGATCCCTTCACACACCGGGCTGGTTGGTCGCATGACGACAAAGATTCTTCTGGCTGAAGATGACACCGATATGCGGCGCTTTCTCGTCAAGGCGCTGCAGACGGCCGGGTACGACGTCATTTCCTACGACAACGGACTGTCGGCCTATCAGCGCTTGCGCGAAGAGCCGTTCGAGTTGCTGCTCACCGATATAGTCATGCCGGAAATGGACGGGATCGAGCTGGCGCGGCGGGCGGCGGAACTCGACCCCGACATCAAGATTATGTTCATCACGGGATTTGCCGCGGTCGCCCTCAACCCGGATTCTTCGGCGCCCAAGCAGGCGAAGGTCCTTTCCAAGCCGTTCCATCTGCGCGACCTCGTCAATGAAGTCGGCAAGATGCTGGCGGCGTGAGGCCGCGCCGGCGTTTCACACAAACCGCATGGCGGCCGGCGCTTGCCCGGGCAGGTCCGAGCCGATATAGGATCGCGTGACCCATCCGGGCGCGTAGCTCAGCGGTAGAGCACTACCTCGACACGGTAGGGGTCACAGGTTCAATCCCTGTCGCGCCCACCACTGCCACGCCATGTCGCTCGCTCAGTCCTCCCGCGATCTTCCGCGCTGCCGGCGCCCCGATCGGCCGGCTCAGGATGCCGCATGACCCGAATCGTGATCGAAGAGGACCATTTCCTGAAGATCGTGCCGGTGGTGCTCGATCCGGCGACGCCCGAGGCGCATCGGCGCGCGGTTGCGGATTTTTTCGCTCATGACGAGCCGGATTTTCTCGGCTGGTGCGGCCGGCTGCAGCAGCGGCTGCCGGGGCTCTACCCGGCCGAGGTGGTGTTCGCCGCCGACGAGGCCGATCTCGCGACGAAGATCGTCGACGCCGACGGCATCGTGGTGGAGAGCTTCCGCATCGACGACAGCGTCCTGACCGGTGCACCGCGTCTCGCCGTGGTGCACAAGTTCGGCACCATCATGGCGAACATCGATCTCGTGGCCTGTGCCAAGCGGGGCATCGCGGTTCCGACGCTGCGCCGCATGGTCAACGTGGCGGTGGCCGAGCAGGCCTGCGCGCTCATGCTGGCGCTCGCCAAGCGTATCGGCGAATTCAACGGCGTAGTCGAGGAGGCGGCGCTGCGCGATGCCGGCTTCAAGGTGCGGCCGCGGCAGTCGCGCTACATTGGGTATTCGAATTTCGCCGGCATCACCGGGCTCAGGACCGTGCTCGGCGAGACACTCGGCATCGTGGGCTTCGGCGAGGTCGGCCGCGAGGTGGCGCGACGCGCCCGCGCCTTCGAGATGGAGGTGGTGTATTTCCAGCGCACGCGGCTCGCCGGCGCCGTCGAGCACGAGTTCAATGCGCGCTACCTGCCGCTCAACGAGCTGATGGCGCAGGCGGACTACATCCTGGTGCAGCTGCCGTCGAACGATTCGACCCGCGGCCTGATCGGGCGCGACGCGCTCGCCCATCTCAAGCCCGGCGCGTTCCTGATCGACGTTGCCCGCCCCGAACTGATCGACCACGACGCCCTGGTGGAGGCGCTCGAGTGCGGCCGCCTCGGCGGGCTCGGCCTCGACGTTCTCTACACCGAGCCCACCGATCCGTCGGAGCCGCTGCTGCGCTACCGCAATCGCAACGTCATCCTGATGCCGCACACCGCCATCGGGTCGCGGGCGAACGCGCTGCATGACGTCGAAACGCTGTGCGTCAATCTGTGGCGGGCGATCGTGAAGAAACGCGGAGGGTGATAAACGCCGTCACGGCTCAGCATTGATCCCCGCCGCCGCAACGAGCGTGCGCCACTTGTCGATCTCGCTGCGGATGCGCCGGCGCAATTCGTCCGGGGTCGACGGCTCGGTCTCCATGCCTTGCGCGTCGAGTGCCGCCACGGTGTCGGGCGCCGCGAGGATTGCGGCCATTTCGGTATTGAGGCGCACAATGATCGGGGCGGGCGTCGCGGGCGGCGCCACCAGTGCCATCCATAGCGAAGCCTCGTAACCGGAGAGGCCCGCCTCGTCGAGCGTCGGGACTTCGGGGAGCGAAGCGGAGCGCCGCGCGCCGGTGACGGCGAGCGGGCGTACCTTGCCGGAGCGGATGTACGGCAGGGTCGGCCCCAGTGTGCCGAACTGCATTTCGATGCGCCCCTCGGTGAGGTCGAGGACCGCCTGGCCGGAGCTGCGATACGGCACGTGGGTGAGCTCGACCTTCGCCATATAGGCGAACAGCGCGCCGGCGAGGTGGGCGAGGCTTGCGGGCCCGGCCGATGCATAGTTGAGGGCGCGGGGCTTGGCCTTGGCGAGCGCGATCAGCTCCGCCACATTCTTGGCCGGCAGGCCCGCATAGACCGCAAGCGCATAGGGAGCGCTGCCGATCATGCTGATGGGGGCAAAATCCGTGGCCGGATTGTAGGACAGATTGGGATTGAGGCTCGCGGCGAGCGCGTGGGTCGAAAGCGTCGCGATGCCGACCGTGTATCCGTCCGGCGCCGCGCGCGCGGTCGCGTCCGCCCCGATGGCGCCGCTCGCGCCGGAGCGATTGTCGATGATGAACTGCTGGCCGAGCCGCTGCCCGAGCTTTTGCGCGATGATGCGGGAGACGATATCGGTCGAGCTGCCGGCCGGAAATGGCACGATCATGCGGACCGGCTTGTCCGGCCAGCCGTCGGCCGCGCCCGCGGGCGTCGACCCCGTCGCGGCGAGCGAAAAAAGAGCCAGCACTGCGAACCGGACCATCCGGGTGGCGATCGGCGGTGCTACGCCGCCTTCTTCTCGAGGTCGGACATCCACTGGCCGAGGCTCGCAAGGCCGTTCATCCGCGCCCGGTGCGAGAAGGCGCGTTGCGCGGCGGCGACGTTTTCGGTCTTGCCTGACCACGCTGTCTGCGGCGCGTGCTGGAGCGCGCGGCCGTAGGAGAAGGTCAGCTTCCAGGGCAGGTTGCCGATGCGGTTCATGGCATCGAGATGGGCGGTCGCCTCCTCGTCGGACTGTCCGCCTGACAGGAACGCGATGCCCGGCACCGCGCCCGGCACGCAGGTCTTCAGCAGCCGCACGGTCTTCTCGGCGACCTCTTCGACGCCGGCCCGCTTGGGGCATTTCTTGCCCGCGATCGCCATGTTGGGCTTGAGCACCATGCCTTCGAGGGCGACGCGATTGTAATAGAGCTCCAGGAAGGTCTCCTTGAGCACCCACTCCGTCACCTGGTAGCAGCGGTCGATATCGTTGTCGCCGTCCATCAGCACTTCGGGCTCCACGATCGGCACGATCTGCGCCGCCTGGCAGAGCGCCGCGTAGCGCGCCAACGCATGGGCATTTGCATGGATGGCGCTATAGGTCGGGATGCCGGCGCCGATTTCGATCACGGCCCGCCACTTCGCAAAGCGCGCGCCCTGATCGTAATATTTCGGCAGGCGGTCGGCGAGCTTGTCGAGGCCGACGGTGACGACTTCGTTAGGGCAACCCGGCAGGGGCTTCGTTCCTTCGTCGACCTTGATACCCGGGATCGCGCCGGCCTGCTGGATCAGCTTCACCAGCGGCGTGCCGTCGCGCGCCTTCTGCCAGATCGTCTCGTCGTACAGAATGACGCCGGAGATGTTGCTGCGCATGGCGTCGGCCGAGCGGAACAGCAATTCGCGATAATCGCGCCGGTTGTCCTCGGAATTCTCCACGCCGATGGCATCGAAACGCCGTTTGATGGTGCCGGTGGATTCGTCGGCGGCTAAAATGCCCTTGCCGGGAGCCACCATTGCCTTCGCGACCTTGTTCAATTCAGCGAGGTTCATCGCATTTTCTCCGTCTGGCGCGGCGCCGCAGCCGCGCGGGTCGATTTGCCCAATACTGAATAATCTACCGCACCCGCAAGACCTCGACGCCCGGCAGCGCCTTGCCTTCCATCCATTCCAGGAACGCGCCACCGGCCGTCGACACGTAGGTGAAACGGTCGGCGACGCCGGCCGCATTGAGTGCCGCCACCGTGTCGCCGCCGCCCGCGACCGAAACGAGCTTGCCGGTCTCGGTCAGTTCGGCGGCGGCTTCGGCAACCTCAACGGTGCCGTCGTCGAACGGTTCCATCTCGAAAGCCCCGAACGGGCCGTTCCACACCAGCGTCTTGACGCGGGCAAGCACCGACACGACCTGCTCGACCGTGCGCGGCCCGATATCGAGGATCATCTCGTCCGCCGCGACGGCATTGACCGCCACCACCCGCGACGCCGCATGAGCCTTGAACTGCTTGGTCACCACGGCATCGACCGGCAGCACGATCTCGCAATTCTGCGCCTTGGCCTTGGCGAGAATCTGGCGCGCCGTCTCGGCGAGGTCATGCTCGCACAGCGATTTGCCGACCGCGCGGCCCTGGGCGGACAGGAACGTGTTGGCCATGCCGCCGCCGATGACCAGCGCATCGACCTTGGCGACGAGGTTCCCCAACAGTTCGAGCTTGGTCGACACCTTGGCGCCGCCCACGATGGCGACCACCGGCCGCTGCGGCGCTTCCAGCGCCTTGGCGAGGGCGTCGAGCTCGGCCTGCATGGTGCGGCCAGCATAGGCCGGAAGCCTGTGCCCGAGCCCTTCGGTCGAGGCATGGGCGCGGTGCGCGACCGAGAACGCATCGTTGACCCAGATGTCGCCGAGCGCCGCGAGGGCGGCGACGAACGCGGCGTCGTTCTTCTCTTCGCCTTTGTGGAACCGGGTGTTCTCGAGGCATACGATGTCGCCGTCCCGCATGGCGCCGACCGCGGTCTCGGCCGCGGGGCCGATGCAGTCGTCCGCAAAGCCGATCGGCCGCTTGAGGACGGAGGCGAGGACGGCGGCGATGGGCTTGAGCGAATCCTTGGGGTCGCGACCCTCGGGGCGGCCGAAATGCGACAGCAGGATCACCTTGCCGCCCTTGTCGGCGATTTCCGCGATCGTCGGGGCGATGCGCGCGATGCGCGTCAGGTCGCTGACCTTGCCGTGTTCCATCGGCACGTTGAGGTCGACCCGGAGCAGCACGCGCTTGCCCTTGAGGTCGACCTGATCGAGTGTGCGAAACGCGCTCACGACGAGACCGGCTTGCGCATCGGCGTCGTCAAATCAGCTTGCCCATGGCGACGGCCGTATCGACCATGCGGTTGGAGAAGCCCCATTCGTTGTCGTACCAGGACATCACCCGCACCAGCGTGCCGTCCATGACCTTGGTTTGGTCCATGTGGAAGATCGACGAGCGTGGGTCGTGGTTGAAGTCGATCGAGACATTCGGCTGGTCGGTGTAGCCGAGAATGCCCTTGAGCTGCTGCTCAGCGGCGCGCCTCACCGCGGTGTTGATCTCGTCCTTGGTGGTGGCGCGCTTGGCGACGAACTTGAAGTCGACCACCGACACATTGGGCGTAGGCACCCGGATGGCTACGCCGTCGAGCTTGCCATTGAGCTCCGGCAGCACGAGGCCGACCGCCTTGGCGGCGCCGGTCGAGGTCGGGATCATGGAGAGCGCCGCGGCGCGCGCGCGGTAGAGGTCCTTGTGCACCTGATCGAGCGAGGGCTGGTCGTTGGTATAGGAGTGGATCGTCGTCATAAAGCCCTTCTCGATGCCGACCGCGTCGTGCATCACCTTGGCGAGCGGGGCCAGGCAGTTCGTGGTGCACGAGGCGTTCGAGACCACGAGATCGCCCTTGGTGAGCTTGTCGTGGTTGACGCCATAGACCACCGTGAGATCGGCATTGTCGGCCGGCGCCGAGACCAGCACGCGCTTGGCGCCGGCGTCGAGATGGGCCTTGGCCTTGTCCTTGGAGGTGAAGATGCCGGTGCATTCGAGCGCGATGTCGACGCCCAGCGCCCTCCACGGCAGTTCCGCCGGGTTCCGGACGGCCGTGACCCGGATGAGCCCGATGCCGCAATCGATGGCGTCGCCCATGACCTTGACCTCGCCCGGGAAGCGCCCGTGAATGGAATCGAAGCGCAGCAGATGCGCATTGGTCTCGACCGGAGCGAGATCGTTGAGGGCGACGACCTCGATGTCCTTGCGTCCGGCCTCCACAATGGCGCGCAGGACATTGCGGCCGATGCGGCCAAACCCGTTGATGGCGACGCGAACTGACATTTCCGGCTCCCTCGGTTCAAGACGTCATAACGCAAAAGCGCGGGCACAGCGGCTCGGTTCCAGCCGCCACGTCGGTCGCATCGGGGGTCATGAGACGTGGCAAGAGACGTGGAGCCCCGGCGCGGCACGGTGCTCAATTTTGCGGCGTTGATAACATAAGCACGCCGGGTTTCCAGCGCTCATTTCACCGGCTTGCAAGTTTGGTCAACGCGGCCTCGGCGACATGCTCCGGCGTGATCCCGAAGTGGCGGTAAAGGTCCTTGGCGGGGGCACTGGCCCCGAACCCCGTCATGCCGACGAAAGCCCCGTCCGAACCGATGATGACGTCCCAACCCTGTCGGATCGCCGCCTCGACGCCGACCCGCACCGGGGCGTCGCCGATCACGGCCACCCGCGCTGCGGCCGAAGCGCTCTCGAACAGCTCGAAGCACGGCACCGATACCACCCGGGCGGCGACGCCGCGCGCCGCCAAGAGCTTGCGCGCCTCGACCGCGATGGAGACCTCCGAGCCGGTGGCGAACAGCGACACCTGCGCGGCGCCACCCTCGGCTGGCAGCAGCTCATAGGCACCGGCGGCGCAGCGGTTCTCGGCCGCAAAGCCGGTGCGCAGCTGCGGCAGGTTCTGCCGTGTCAGCGCCAGCACGCTCGGTGACGTACGCGCCGCGAGCGCGACCTCCCAGCATTCCGCCGTCTCCACCGTATCGCAGGGCCGGAACACCAGGAGGTTCGGGATCGCCCGCAGGGCCGCGAGATGCTCGATCGGCTGGTGGGTCGGCCCGTCCTCGCCGAGGCCGATCGAATCGTGGGTGAGCACGTGGATGACCCTGAGGCCCATCAGGGCGGCGAGGCGGATCGCCGGCCGGCAGTAGTCGGAGAACACCAGGAACGTGCCCGAATACGGGATGATGCCGCCGTGCAGCGCCATGCCGTTCATGGCGGCCGCCATGCCGTGCTCACGGATGCCGTAGTGGATGAAGCGGCCGGCGGGCTGCGCGGCCGACAGGGCTGCCATGCCCTTCGGCTTGGTGTTGTTCGAGCCGGTGAGGTCCGCGGAGCCGCCGACCATCTCGGGCACCGCGGCGGCGAGCGCTTCGAGCGCCAATTCCGAGGCGGCCCGGGTGGCGATCTCCTTCGGAGCGGCGGCGAGCTTCTCCTTGAGACCGCGAACGGCGGCGGCCAGCGCATCTTTCGGCATTTCGCCGGCGAGCCTGCGGTTGAATTCGGCGCGTTTGTCGGCCGCGAGATTCGCAACCCGCTTGTCCCAGGCGAGGCGCGTGGGCTTGCCGCGCTGGCCCGCCGCGCGCCAGGCGTCGCGAATATCCGTCGGCACCTCGAAAGGCGGCGAGGTCCAGCCGAGTCGCTCGCGGGCGCCCTTGATCTCGTCGGCGCCCAGCGGGCTGCCGTGACATTTTTCCGTTCCGGCCTTGGTGGGAGCCCCGAACCCGATGGTGGTGCGGCAGGCGATCAGGGTCGGGCGGTCGGCTGATCTCGCCCACGCGATGGCGGCCGCGATCGCCTCCGGGTCGTGGCCGTCGATCTGGGTGGCGTTCCAGCCGCATGCTTCGAAGCGCCGGAGCTGGTCGACCGAATCGGCGAGCGCCAGCGGGCCGTCGATCGAGATGCCGTTGTCGTCGAACAGGACGATGAGCTTGGCGAGCCGCAGGTGGCCCGCAAGCGCGATCGATTCGTGGCTGATGCCCTCCATGAGGTCGCCGTCGGATGCCAGCACGAAGGTATGGTGATCGACCACTTCGGCGCCGAATTCCGCCGCGACATGCCGTTCCGCGATCGCCATCCCGACCGCATTGCCGAGGCCCTGGCCGAGCGGTCCCGTGGTGGTCTCGACACCCGGCGTATGGCCGTATTCCGGATGCCCCGGGGTGATCGAGCCGAGCTGGCGGAAACGCTTGATCTCGTCCATCGTCATCGCCTCATAGCCGAGGAGATGGAGTAGCGCATAGATCAGCATCGAGCCGTGACCGGCCGAGAGCACGAAGCGGTCGCGGTCGGGCCAGCGCGGGTCGGCGGGGTCGAATTTGAGGAAACGAGTGAACAGGACGGTGGCGATATCGGCCGCCCCCATGGGCAGGCCCGGGTGCCCCGCCATCGCCTGCTCCACCGCATCCATGGCGAGCGCCCGGATGGCATTCGCCATGCGGTCGTGTGCCGCACGGCTCATCGGCATCGGCGCCGCGGATCCGTGCGGTGCCCTCGACGCGACGACGGATTGGTCCGCTGCTCCCATGGGGCTGGCTCAAAGTGGTGATGAGATGGCGAGGCAGGCCTCGACGCCCGGGATCCCGACGCAACTCCGTCGTCCCGGGCCGGGGACTGATTAGCATGTAAGCCTCTTGAGTCAACGAAACGGGCCATTTTAGGCCACATCGTCCACACAAGTTGGGCAGAACTTCGTGCCGCCACGGCGTTTACGTTGACGCCCCGCGGGCGATGCCCGTAAGCTTCAAATCCAACCGACAGCGAGGCACGCAACAGCGGCGCGGCAGATCATCGCCGGGCCAGTGGAAGGACGTGATGAACGACATGAGTGGGGTTGATCGGGCCGTCAAACGAGTCATGGATGCATTGGATGCGCTCGACGCCGCCATGGAGCTGCGCGTGGAGGACGACCGCAAGCGCGGCGGCCTCTCCGAGCAGGTCCATGCCTTCAACATCGATCGGGCGCGGCTGGCGTCCGAGCTCGACGGCGCGCAGGCGCGCTCGCGCGAGCTCGAAACCACCAATCGGGAGGCGGCACGGCGCATCGACGAGGCGATGAGCGCCATTCGGGCTGTGATCGCCGCCAACCAGAACTAGCTGCGTGAACGCGCTCAGGCAGCGTAACGAGAGCTCGGCCATGGCCCATGTCAGCGTCACCATCAACGGCCGCCAATACCGCATGGCCTGCGACGACGGCCAGGAGCATCATCTGGCGCGGCTCGCCCACGACCTCGATCAGCGGATCGCGCATTTGCGCACCACGTTCGGGGAGATCGGCGACATGCGGCTCACCGTCATGGCGGCGCTCATCCTCGCCGACGAGCTGTCGGAGGCGCACAAGCGCATGCACCGGGTCGAAGAGGATTTGAGCGCGCTGCAGCAGGCGCGCGCGGTCGCCGCCGATCGCTCCGAGAGCGCGGACGCGGAGCTCGCAGCCGCCTTCAATTCGGCGGCCGAGCGCATCGAAGAGGCAGCGCGGCTCCTGGGCCAGACCAGCGACCGGCATCAAGTGGCGATAGGCTGACGACGTTACGGGCACAGGGCGGCGCGATTTGACCAAGGGCAACCTGTTTGCGCGGGCCGCGTCGCGGTTGCCTTTCGTGAGGCGACGCGCCGACAAGCTGTCGCATCGCAACGCGCTCGCCCGCCTCAAGGCGGGCGGCTTCGCGCCGGCCACCATCTACGATATCGGCGCCTATCGGGCCGGCTGGTCGCGCGTCGCGAGCGAAATCTTTCCCTACGCGACATTCGTTCTGTTCGAGGCGAATGCCGACAATGCGGCGCAGCTACGGGATTTCGGGCACCGCCACTTCATCGTGGCGCTCGCCGATGTGGACGGCGAAAAGACGTTCTTCCTGCCGCGCACCGGCGACGTGACCGGCGCATCACTCTACCTGGAAAATACCTCGCACTACGCCGGCGAGAATCTGCTCGCGCGCAACGTCGCGACGGCGCGGCTCGATACGCTCGTCGCCGCCAACGGCCTGCCGCCGGCCGATCTGATCAAGATCGACGTCCAGGGCGCCGAGCTCGACGTCATCGCGGGCGGCGCGCACGCGATCGATCGTTGCGAGGCGCTGATCGCGGAACTGTCGTTCGTCGACTACAACAAGGGGGCGCCGCTCCTTGCCGACGCCATGGCGGCAATTGCGCAGCGCGGCTTTCGCTGCATCGACATTTGCGAGCTCCATCGCACCTGCGCCGGCGAGATGTTGCAGGCCGATTTCCTGTTCGTGAAGCCGGCGCTGTTCGCCAAGCTCTCGGCCCATGCGGGCCTCGGCTGACGGTCGCCCTAACGTTGCGGCCGGGCGGGCGCTTCGGACTCCCTGGCGGCGATCGCCGACAGGTGCGGGCGCAGCACGCCCAGTCCCACGGTGACCACCAGAAACTGCGTCAGCAGCACCGATGCCGCGCATGGCGAACGGCAGCTCGGCCATGCGCGTGAGACCCAGCGCCAACAAGGCCGCGGCAGCGATGCGCCGGTCCGACGCCGAAACGCTGTCGTCGAGTGCAATGAGGACGCAGAGATTTGCGCCCGGCACCATCGGAACGGCGTGGTAGGGCTCGAGCCAGGGGCTGAACGGCAAGGGGGCGAGCAGCAGCACCGTCCAATAGGCAAGTGCCGCTCGCGAGGGGATCGCCAGCGGATAGCACCTCACCGCCCGCCGGGAATACCAAACGATCACGGCAATCCAGATCGTCCACATCGCCCCGACCACGGTCTGGGTCGCAGGGCTGAGCAGGTCTTCCCCCGTCAATGCCATCGCGGCCTCGCCGAGCGACACCACGGATGGCCTGCTGGGCGCGGCAGCCAAGGCGATATGGAACCTGCGGATCGGCGATGATCTTCAGTTGCTCCAGCGATCGCCCCGATCAGCAGCCAGGCCGCGCGCGTATCAGGTCGCTCTGCCGTGAGGCTCGCACGCAGCGTCGTCACCAGGCCGGCCGCCATGGCGGCGAACCAGGCCCCCATGAACAACCCGGGTCCAGCGGCTCCGAAGCGACGATCGACCTGGGCGGTGCGGCGCAGATTTTGCCGGGTCCGCGGCCGATCAAACATCGACGAATCT